>Ga0181531_10000723_pt1 | contig 21660 bp, 15 predicted proteins | sample PEATcosm2014_Bin_38_FD_119743 | JGI IMG/M metagenome (GOLD analysis project Ga0181531, IMG submission 119743) | Peatland microbial communities from MTU Mesocosm Facility, Houghton, MI, USA - PEATcosm2014_Bin11_10_metaG | ecosystem: Environmental > Terrestrial > Soil > Wetlands > Peat | place... | reverse complement strand
TGATGAACACTACCAACAACATGATTTTCTTCAAGGTGTCGCCTCTGTTTTTTCTACCCCTGCACGGCATCTCTGCGTCCTTCGCATTGGCAGCGTAGCGGGAGGTACTTTCCACCTTAGAACCTCCCCGCCCCGCCGTCTGAGCTATAGTGCTCAGATCGGAGGCGAATCCTTCATTGGACGAAGAGGAGTTTCATGACAGGGACGTTGGGATATTGACTTAGTTGTTTTGAGAGAATGAGGAGTTGCCCGCAGGCAGTTCGGTGCGCACGCTGAGGCAATCCGCGCGATCTCGTCGATCCCGGTGGCTGACGCAAAATGGTTCGAGACTCGGCCGGACGGCCCTAGACCTTCGGCTTCCCGGAGTCTCCTGCCTCCGCGGCAAGTTTCTCGGCAAGCCCAAATGCGTTCATCGAATGTTCCAGCGCCCGCTTGCTGAGTTCGTGTGCCGTCAGGTGATCTCCTTTGTCGTGAGCTACGGCTGCGGCCTGGTGAGCATGGATTGCAAGGTTGTGCAGCTCTGATGCACGAGCATGTGTGCTTTGTGGCATGGTGTTCTCCTCAAGTGTGCTTCAAAGTAGCCGATCAAAACGGTCTCTCCATGCACGGTATGTGAACGGTGTGTTGGTTCCGCGCCGCGAGAGGCAAGGTCTTCATGGTGAGGGTCTAACCTCGCTTGCACGGTGAGTCTCCCATTGGGCAATCTAGAGCGCTGTGCAATCCGATACAGATTGCGCAAACTGCGCGCAATGCTCCATGAGCCTTTGCGTGCCGGACGCGGGGCGAACGGGCATTGTAGAGTACACGCCAAGGGTGTTGGAGTCAGCGCTCTACGATTCGCCGCCGGATTGTAAACTATCCCGCTGACGGGACAACTTTTCGCTATAGAATCGACTTCATACTAAGTTACTGGACCTGAGACTCACCTTGCTTGACGTTTGCCAGGGAACTAAACGCTGGAACTTCCGTTTCTTCTAGGTTTAGAAAAGAGGCTCGATACCATGCCCGACACTTGCGGCAATCCCTCCTGTTCCGTTTCGCGACACCCCGACAATGGAAAGCTCTTCTGCGCCGAAATTGAAATTCGCGGCGAGACTGAAGTGCGTGAGCGAACGATAGCGTATGTCTGGCTGTGCGATGGTTGTGCGCGGCAGATGAGACCAGAGAGTGAGATCGTCGGGGAGATCACCCGCGTGTTGCTCGCGCAGTCCTCTGGTTCGGCTATGCCAATTTCTCCCGCCGTGAATTGAATCTGGAAGAGCCTGGCGCGCTGAGTTCATACTCCATCTGCGCCCGGGGCGGTCTCTATCCGCTTACTGATAAGAACTCCGGTGGCGGCTCCGCCGGCGACGATGACCGCAAAAAGCAACAACCAGCCCCAGTAATGGCCGGGATTCTTGACGGCGCGAACGAAGTGCCGACCGTAATGCTCTGCCAGAATGGCAATGAGAGAGTAGCGGGCAGCACGGCAGAGTCCAACCACGACCAGGAATTTCTTTTCAGAGTAGGCGGAAACGCCTGCGGCCGCGAAGAGGAAACTGGTGGGGGTTGGGAAAGGCACGGCCGTCGAAATTGCCAAAGCCCCTGTTCCCCATGTCTCAAACACTCTCATGAGGCGCGGCACACGTCCGCTCCCGAAATGTTTGTTGAGGTATTCCAGTCCCGCGTGACGCGCCAACCGAAACGTGATGAGGGCCCCGATCATTGAGCCTGCTGTTGCAGCGGCCGCATACTCGAACCATGGATCATGGTGACGGGCCGCAAGAATGGCAATCAAGATGTCAGGGCCGCCAAACGTGGGGAACGGCAGGCTGTCCAGAATGGCCAGGGAGAAGAGGCCGAAGGCACCCAGATGACGCAGGTAGGCGGCGAAGCCCGCGCTGCGCTTCTTTGTTGCGACTTGAAGCATCTCTGTGAGCATCAGCAATGTGCGAGTATCCTCAGGTCCCTTCCCGACAATCTCTTCGATGATACTGGCACGGTTCGACGGAGTGCATCCTCAATATGGCTGGGAGAATGTTGCTTCCGTGCTCAGGATTTCCGCGCACATTCAAATGAAATCTCGATTGACTCGGCGAGATCATCGCGCGTCGCGCGCGCCGGCACAGAAAAATCCATCGGCGCCAGAAATCATAGAAACTTTTGTCACTTCGATTCACTATTTATTAACTAGGTTTCAGTTCGGCATGGCACTATGTTTTACGACAGACACCAACAGACACCTAATGTGAGTCAGGATGTTCGGCACTACCATGCTACCTTTTGGTTTCTTCCAATCCAGCCACAGAAATAGTCTTCGGTTTCTCGTACGGTTCGTCACAAAAACAACCTCGTGCAACACAACTTTTGGAGATGGAATGATCTCACGATTCGCTGTCCGCACCTTTGCGTCTGTACTAGCTATTACATTTGCGGCTGGAGTTCAGGCCCTGCATGGTCAGGCGGCCCCGCAGTTACTTCCCTATCAGACATCGGTCGTCGCGGGTGGGGGAACCACCGCGCTTATCGCCGGGGCTGCCTGCCCAGTCAGCGGCAAGACCTCCCTGGACGCTTACGGGGACGGGTGCCTGGCTACTGAGGTACAGCTGAATGCGCCGAAATACGTAACTGAAGACGCAGCCGGCAATGTTTACTTCTCCGACTACTCGAACTTACTGATTCGCCGCGTGGATGCGGTGACAGGCGTCATCACGGCAGTAGCCGGCGGCGGCACACTGGCTCTTCCCTCCGCGGCGGGCACGGCGTGCCCCTCCAATGGTTCAGTCACAGCGACTGACTTTCAAGGGGACGGCTGTCTGGCCACGGACGTGAAGCTGGTGAAGCCGACGGGCGTTGCCGTTTCTCCGCTTACTGGTGACCTGGTGTTTGCCGACGCGGGCACCTACACGGTGCGTGGAATTTCCAGCAAAACCGGGGCAATTTACAATGTCGCCGGCAGCGTAAGCGCAGCCAAGGCCACCTACGGATACATTGCGAACACGGCCAGCGCAACCTTCAATGCAGCGACAGCGAGCGCGCTTGACGCGCCATACGGCCTGCACTTCGACGCAGTTGGAAATCTCTACATCGCGGAGGAGTACAAGGACGCGATCCTCGTGGTGAACACATCTGCCGCCACCACCACGGTCGCAAATGTGAGCATTCCAGCGGGAACCATCGCCAAGATTGCCGGTTTTAAGAGTGCAACCTATGGCGCGTACTGCCCGAACGGCACCACTGGCACCACTGGATGCGGCTACGGCTCGTGGGTAACCGGAAGTTCGGCAAACAGCTCCCTGAATGACGCCCCCTACGACGTGACCTCAGACGCCTCCGGCAACGTTTATTTTGCAAACGAGTATGCCGCTGCGATTGGACAGATCACCAGCGCCGGAATTCTGAACACCTACGCCGGCACACAGGCATCGGCTGCCATCACCAACCAGCGCGGTCCGGCCACGTCCTTCCCCTTTGGCACTCCGTTTGGAATCGCCTCCGATTCCTACGGCAACATCTACATTCCTGATTCTGTGACAGGTTGGATCTGGCGCGTGGACGCAGTCGGCGGCAACATGTATGTACTTGCCGGCGCTGGACCAGTGTGCGCTTCCTCGAAAGACGCCTACGGCGATGGCTGTCCGGCTGGTCAGACGAAGTTCCCGAACGGCACTCTGAAACCCGCTGCCCCCGCTACACCTACGTATGCCTCAACGCCAGGGCTCTCGGGACTTTTTGTGGATGCATCCGGAACGCTGCTGATTGGCGATACGGTTGCGAATCTGGTTCACAAGATGACTACGAATACAAACTTCGGAACCATCGCACCGAACGACCCGACACAGAATATTGAAATTCACTTCGGCACCGGCGATGCCGCAGCAAGCTACAACCTCACGACTAATTCATCGTTTTTCACCCTGGGAACGGCGACCTGCACTTACAACACTGGGGATACGACCACGGACTGCGTTCTTCCAGTCACGGCGAATCCTCCTGCCTCGGCTGCAGGTGCGGCGGGCTTCTCCAGCAACCTGCGAGTGACCTCCAATCTTGGAAAAGTCGGCAACTTCACGCTCTCTGGAGTTTTGTCGCTGACGCTGGCACCCAGCAACACGGTGCTCACGCTTTCGGCAAGCAGCACGAACCCGGTTACGCCGATTACTCTCACCGCCACGGTCGGCCCATCATCCTCTATTTCAACCGGTGACACGGTCACTTTCTTCAGCAACGGCGTACCGATTGGGACACCACAAACGCTGGTGAATGGCAGTGCGTCGATGCAATACACCTTCCCGGTAGGCACCTACAGTCTGACGGCGCAGTACAGCGGTGGCTATTATCTTGAAGACTCCACCTCAACGGCGACGACTCTCACGTCGGTGATTCCGGTCTTCAACATCACTCCCACCACGCCCTCGATGACCGTCGCTCAGGGCCAGTACGGCATTGACAGCTTTTCGATCACGACCATTGGCTCCTACACCGGGACGGTGAATTTTGCCTGCTCAGGGCTGCCTGCCAACACATCGTGCAGCTTCTCTCCGACTTCATTGGCGGTGGGCGGGACGGGAGTCAACTCGAACACCGTCTCTCTGAACATCATCACTGGAGCGTCGACTACCGCAGCGCTGGCGAAGCCCGCAATTCCGGGCACAGGCTCGAGCTACAGAATGTTGCTGGCGTGTTTGCTTCCGGGCGCCGCGGGAATCGTGCTGCTCGGATTCGGGCGCAACAAACGGACGCGCCTGTCGGCAAGTCTGCTGCTGATGGGGATGCTGGTGGTTGTGGCCGGATTCAGTGGATGCGCCGGCAATCCGCCAAAGGCAACGCCGACGCCCGCGGGGACTTACACGGTCACGGTGACTGCAACAGGTACGCCAAATGTAGTGTCTACCTCCACGAACATTGTGCAGACCTCGTCACTCACGCTTACCGTCACTGGCCGTTAATCGGGAGCCGGGATTCCGGCTGCCATGCTTTCTTGAACGCGCAAATGTTCATGAGGAGATTTTCGATGCAAAGTAAGCCTTTCATGATTCTGCTTTGCCTGGTCTTTTTGTTGGCTGCCCCGGTCGCCTTCGCTCAATCCGCCACGAACGGCGCGATCGGCGGAACAGTTTATGATGCGACGGGCGCAGTTGTCCCAGGAGCTTCCATCGTCGCAACAAACGTTGAGACGGGACTGGCCCAGAATGCGAAGACCAGCGCCTCCGGTATCTACCGTATTCTCGAGGTAGTGCCGGGCCGCTATACGGTGACCTTCACTGCCGACAGCTACCAAACCTACAAAGAGTCAAACGTCACCGTTATGGTGGGCGGCCTCACCGATGTTTCTCCTAAACTGACGGCAGGATCCGTGAGCACTGTGCTGGAAGTAACGGACCAGGCCCCGCTGATGCAGACGGAGTCCTCAGAAATCTCCACGGCGATCGATCAGACGCAGATCGATAACCTCCCGATCAACGGACGGCGCTGGTCCAACTTTGCGCTGCTTACGCCGGGCGTGGTTTCAAACTCCGATGGATTCGGGCTGCTCAGCTTCCGCGGCATCAGCTATCTGTTGAACAACTCCACCGTGGACGGCATGGACGACAACCAGGCCTACTTTTCGGAACAGCGCGGCCGCACTCGCGCGTCGTACGCCGTCTCACAGGCGGCAGTACAGGAGTTCCAGATCAACACCTCGAATTTCTCGGCCGAGTATGGACGTTCGGCCGGCGGCGTTGTGAACACCGTCACCAAGAGCGGCAGCAATCAGTTACATGGCGAACTCTTCTTCTATGACCGCGACAACGCGTGGGGCGCAAAGAATCCCTACACGCTGGTGCAGACGCTTGACCCGTCGACACAGAACTACGCGACCTCCGTGGTGAAGCCCACCGACTGGCGCAAACAGTGGGGATTTGGAGTTGGCGGAGCGCTGGTGAAGAACCGTCTGTTCTGGTTCTATTCGTACGACCAGCAGAAGAGGAACTTTCCCGGAATTGCACGCGCCTCCGATCCGGCAGACACCTTCGCCTCAACAAGCACCACGGGCGGAGCGGCGGATGCGGCGAGTCTTGCTGCGGCACTTGGGGTTAATGCACAAGCGGGGATCGCCTACTACAACCAGGGGCTGCAAATTATCAACAGCTTCCTGGGTGAAGTTCCGCGTACCGGCGATCAAGTCATCAACTTTCCGAAGCTTGATTGGCAGGTCAACAATCGCAACCATGTAACGGTGCAGTACAACCGTCTGCGCTGGGACTCGCCCGCGGGCTTGCAGACGCAGGTTTCGAACTTTTACGGCCGCTCCTCGTTTGGCAACGACTTTGTGAAGGAAGATTTTGGCATCGTTCGTTGGACCAATACGATCAGCAATTCGATGGTGAACGAAGCCCGCTTCCAGTTTGGGCGTGACTTCGAGTACGAGAGTTCGCAGACCCCGCTGCCCAATGAACTGCCGCTTACGAATAATCCATTCAATCGTCCCCCACAGGTCAACATTGCATACAATTTCGACCAGTCGGGTTTTGACATCGGCAAGCCGGTAACGCTTGAGCGGGCCGCACTACCGAACGAGCGCCGCCTGCAGGCTGAGGACATCCTCACCTGGAGCCACGGCAAGCACGTCACCAAGGCGGGGTTTGACTTCAACCGTGTCTATGATTACATCAGCAACCTTTACGGTGAGAACGGCTACTACGAGTACGATTACAACTGGGATTTCATCGCGGATTACCTGCACGCGACATTGGGCGTAGGCGGTCCTAACTACGTGCCGCAGTACTACGGCTACGCACAAGGAATTGGCGTGAAGGCCGGAGAGATTGCCACCACGGACTATAACGGATTCCTGACCGATGACTGGCGCATCTCTCCCCGGCTCACCCTGACTCTCGGACTGCGCTACGAGTACCAATACATCCCGCAAAATCCGTATCAGAATCCGAACTTTACGCTGGGAGCGGTAAACCCGCTGTATCCCTCGATTGGTCCGAACGACGTTCTCACCAAGTATCAGCCGAATGACCGCAACAATATTGGACCGCGCGTTGGTTTTGCCTACGACCTGTTCGGGCATGGCAAGACGATTCTCCGCGGCGGCTACGGCATTTACTATGGCCGCGTCATCAATTCCAACATCCTCCAGAGCTACCTGAACAACGGCTCTGCCACGAACGGTCAGGTTTACTACTCGAGCATTTACCCGTCCAATGACGGTGTGAACGCGCCGGGATTCCCGAACCTGCTTTCCGCGACTCAGCAAGCCAATCTTGCGCACACCACCACGGTGGCATTCCTGGACAAGAAGCTGCAGAATCCCGAGGTTCAGATGATTGACCTTGCGATTGAGCAGGATCTGGGAAAAGGCACAACCTTGTCCCTGTCGTATCTCGGCTCCCTCGGCAGGGAGTTGGCTTCCGCCACAAATGTCAACGCTGGGCTGAACTCTACAACGCTGGTGAACTATACGGTTTCGGTTCCCGCTGCCGTACCGCCTACCGGCTACGTCACCCAGCCTCACGGTGGCAAGCCATCACCCCTGGCCAACGGAGCGGTGGTACCGGTTCAGGTATACACCGGAACCAGCATCAACCCGAACTTCGGCCAGATACTCGATATTCGCAGCAACGTGAACTCCAGCTATAACGGCCTGGCAATTCAGATTCGTCACCGCATGAGCAAGAGTTTCCAGCTCATGTCCAACTACACATGGGCACATGCGCTGGACTTTAATCCCTACATTGGCACCGGATACGGTTCGTACAACCAGTACGATCCTGAAAACCTGCGCGCGGAGTACGGCAACAGTTCGCTGGACGTCCGCCATCGGTTTGTCTTCTCCGCCGTGTATGCGCCCAGTGTGCATGCAAGCCGCTTCTGGGAGAACGTGGTGGATGGTTGGAGAATCTCGCCAATCGTCCAGATTCAGTCCGGTTTACCCTTCACGCCGTCAGTGACGGGCCACGCGACCGGCTCCGCCTTCAGCACCATCAATGGATCGGGAGGCTCTAATCGTATCGAGTCGCTGGGACGCAACCAGTTCAACTTCCCAGCAACGGCGACTACCGACCTGCGCGTCTCCAAGAACTTTGATCTGGACCGCCTTGGCGAGCACTTCCGCCTGGAACTGCTTGGTGAAGCCTTTAACCTGTTCAACCACCAGAACATCACAGCGATCAGTACTGCCGCATACACGGCAACCGGCTCCACGTCTACCGGCACCGGCACGCTGGTGTTCAATCCAAACTTTGCAACCTATAAGAACTCCAATAGCAACACTGTGTATAGCAGCCGGCAGATCCAGGTCGGCGCCCGCCTTCACTTCTAACGAAGCGGAGCAGGCAAACAAAGGGGGATGCGGCCAACCGCATCCCCTGTTCGTTGCTGCTTGCAAGCCTGAAATCGTGACGAACTCCCGGCGTTCACCTCAGATGCAGTCAGCCGATTTACTTCTGGTCAATGACTAAGTCTGCCGTTCCCATATGCCCTGTTGCCGCGTCGCGGACTACGAAGCGAAGCGTTCTTGTTTTTGGGGGCGTGGTGAACTCGATTTTGAAGGCCGCGTCGCGGTTGCCGCCAGCTGCATCGAGCGTGGCAGTCGAGTGCGCCGTCATGGACTGCAGGCGATGTCCCCGAACTGCATTGGATGCCGAGAGTGCAACGGCCATGACCTGCACCTGTGCGCTCTGCTCGCCATCCTCGACTGGATGCCAACTAAGGCCTGAAGACTGGACATGCACAACGTAGCTACCGCCGGAGCCTTCGACACGCACGGACAAGGCTGAAAAAGGAACCGCTGCCGCGGCTGCAATATTCAGGTCGGATTGCACTACGTCTTTCCCAGCTACGAGAGCTGTGGGCGGAGACGCGTAGTAGCCCTCGCGGCTCAACACCGTGGCACCGGGACGCTTGCAGACAATGCGGATTTTTCTGAACCGGGGCTCATCGGCTTCGGAGCCCTGCGGCTGATAGCCCAGCGTGTAATAGGAACTTGCAAGGCGCACGCTCAGATCGATCTGCCGATCCACATCATTCAATCCGCGAATTACGCGCCCTCCTGAGACAGGAGCCAGACGGTCGAAGTCAAGACTCTTGTCGAAGGGCTCCGAGAGCCTGGCTGTGCTGTCTCCGGCTGCGGCGGTGAAAGCCAGCTGCGACTCGGAGGTAATCTCCGTCAGCCCAGCAGCATTTGAGGTTGGGTCCACCGCATAAAGCGAGATACGCGCATCCAGGAGCTCGTCGGTTACATGTTGCATGGTGTCGCGCAACAGCTTCTCCATTGTCTTGGACAATGCATCAGGATCAAGAGTAGGAAAGCCGGCGCCGATCCAGATCAGGTTCTTGTGGCCGGGAAGCGCGGCGGCGTTTTGAGCAATCTGCTCCATCGCGGAGAGCGATATGTCCAGACGATCCACCACCTGGCTGCCAACCGACTTGGCCCCTTCCAGCTTCCACGCATACACAATCTTGTGAGCATCCAGAGCCCGGAGCAGGAGATCACGGTCTGCGGTATACGACTGCAAAAGCTGGAACCCAGAGTTGGTGACAGTGAAAAGAGCGGCTGCCCTCGGCATCAGTTCCGGCTGCTTTGTGAGATAAGCGCGCAGGGAGCGTACGGCAAACGAAGCGTCCGCAAAGTGTGTGTTCATCTCGTCAAGCACGAACATGTCGACCGGAGCGCGGCCAAACTGACGCGGCCGGGTAACATCGAGGGTTACGCCCTTCCTGTGAGAGAGCTCAGGAAGAAGACGTTCCCGCGATGCGTCAAAGGATGCGATCTTCTGAGGATGATCATCCTCCAACACTTCAAAGTCCTGGCTGGTGAGTCCCTCGACCGGCTTGCCCTTGGCGTCGACGACGCTTGCATCCAGGAGTACCAGCCGTGTGGTAACCCGAATCGTCGAAGTACTACGTTCAATTTCTTGCGCCTGGATGGCAGGAAGGAGGAAAGAGAATAAGAGAATTCCTGCAAGGCCGGGCCCTGCATCTTTGCAGAGGTCAAGTAATCGGCTGAGACACATTTTATTCATTGCATGATTTTACGCCGAGGGCCGGGCGGCTCTGCGAGGCAACGGCGCGCTGAAAAAGCCTTCTTCGATGGGTTCAGCGCACCATGGGACTGAGCAGACGCCGCAGGAGATTGTCCTTGCGATTTATCTTGAGGAGATTCTCGTAGGCGCCACGGGCAAGCCGAGCGGTTGCGGAGTAACACTTGTTCCAGCGATGGACGGCAACCAGTTCGGTTCCGAAGGAGTTGTTGAAGCGCCCATATCCGCTCATGTCATAGACGCGGATTCCCTGCTCGGCGGCTTTGCAGATCAGGCCCCAGTGCAGCAGGTCGTTGGGGTGCTGGCGGCGGCCCTTGAGTTCGCTGGAACACTCCCACAGATAGACGGTCCCGTTGTCATGGGGAAAGAGCCCGGCGGCGACGACCTCGCCATGGGGATTGCGAATGCCGAGCGTGAAGAGCAATCCCAGGGGCTTAAGATGGCGGACAATGGACTGCGGAAACTCAACTGTGAAAGGGCAAACTGCTCCCTTGCTTTGCAATGTGCGGGAGAGCTGGTCATGGACGCGAACATCGGCATCATCACACTCCACCACCTCGAGGCCACACCTTTGGGCGGTACGGATACCGTGCCTGCGCCCGCGTCCGGCGCGCCGCAGCAGCGCCTCCAGATCCGGCGAGAGCGGCAACTGGTTGGTCCACGTCTGATGGCAGACGAAGGAGGCCGCCTCATAGGCTGCGTGCGGCATATCCGGGTACTCGATCTCAATCATGGAGAGGCTTTCCTGGCGCGCGAGTTCATCGAGTGCCTGGACAAAAGCCTGTTTATCGGCACCCTCATCGAGGAGCGGACCAATATGATTGGTGCGCCAGGTGCGCAGAGGACTGCCGAGGATGCGGAACGGGCCACGCTGGAGGATGCCTCCGGAGAAATATCCAACGGTGCGGCCATGGTCGGTTACGGCCCAGTACTTCCACTCAGCCTGCTGCATCTCCACCAGACAGTCGAACCACGCCTGGCGATGAAAGACGCTGCGCCGGGGGAACTCCGCGATGAGGGAGTCCCAGCGATCGATCTGAGCAGTGCTGAGCGGTTCGAGGCTGAGTGACACGCGCTACCTGATTCCTTACTCACGGACAAACCGCGAGCGGTTAAGAGTCGACTTGGGAGATTATCAGACTATTATCGTCGGTGCGGGCAATTTGATAAACGCGAAAATTCGGGTGTAGCCAAGAAGATCAGCAGCCACTGGCTGCAATCTACCTGCGGGCCATGGAAGAATTCTCGTCGAAGAGGACGATGCTGACCCAGAAGAGGCCGGAGGGATATTTGGGGGTGCGGACGAAGCGGACTCCAACCGTATAGGTTCCGGCGCTGCGAAGCGAAGCCAGGCGGGCGACGGATGAAGGAATCTCATTGGGGCTGGTAGTGGCATAGGAAGCGGCGAAGCGTGCGCCCGGCAATGCGAGCGGCGCGTGGCTGTCCGGCGTTCCACGTTCGGCCATCTGATCCACCAACTGGTAGAGCCGGGCATTGCTTATGAGTTCGATCGGGGGCAACCCGTACTGCTGCCGAGCCTCGGCGAAGCGCTCTGCGATGCGCTGCGCTGCGGTTTCGTCGTCCTGGTCGAAGATGCGGTGAGCAAAATCTTCGACAACGTAGAGAATCCCATTGCGATTAATAACCGCGATGCCAACGCCGTCATAGGCGGCGTTGAGCATGTTGGTGCGATGTGGAGCGGACTTGTCAAAGGCCTCGTGCGCGCCTTCGGCGGTGACGTCGTAAACAACGTTTTCGCTGGCGGCGTCCAAGCGAACAGAGCGGCGGGTAAGACGCTCCAGGAGGGCAGGTTCTCCCTCAAACTGGTGCGACAGGCGCCCCTCCTGCGACATCATCTCGGCGTGATCGCGCGCTGCCTCGGCAAGTTTCACGTCCCAGGTCAGGGGCTTCAAACCTGCTTTGCCGCGCTCGCCGTTGATCAGGTCGAGTAGAACTGCCTGTGGATCCTGATTGCCACGAAGGGTTGCGGCCGGCACCGTCATCATCTCGCGCCCGGAGGTTCCGTCAGGCAGCCCTGGTTGGGGCTCAGCTGTCAGAACTCCGAGTAGTAGACATGCGGTGAGTAGCACGGTAACCCTCCTAACTTACAAGGATCATCGGATACTGCTGTGCTGCCCACAACTTACCAAGGTAACTTTTGAGGCTTCTGAAAATCGAAAGTACCTGACCGGAAGAGTACTTCGGTTTGGCGCGGGCAGAGCCGCGGTTCTGCTGACGAATTCCTGACGGGCGCAAGACAAAAGGCTCCAGTGATGGAGCCTCCGTTTGAGAGCCGCGTTCGTGGTAAACCTATTTCACTTTTTCATGCGGCGCTTGAGGACTCCGCCGAGTGCGAGCAAACCGGAGCCGATTAGGGCGATGCTGGCAGGCTCGGGGGCGGGCGAGCTGGGGAGTATCTCCCCGCTGGAGAGCGTGGCGCTGGTTACGGTATTCGTGCCCGTGGAAGGGTTGCCCGAACCGATGGGCACATTGCCGGGCACCATGGAGATGGTGAAATCAAGAGGTACTACGCTCCCGGCCCTCCAGAGCGCGGCAAAGATCCCGGTCGCTCCGGTCACGGTGATGTTGCCGATGAACTGCGGAGAGCTTGTGTTGGTGAGCGTGGTGAGCTGCATCAATCCCGTGAAGGAACCGGAGACATTGCCAAAGCTGAAATTCATTGCGCCGCCGTTCATATTGACGGCAAAAACATTGGGCGTGGATGTGAGCGTGAGAATGGGCGAATTGCCGGTGGTCCACATCGAGTAGGTGCCGGCGTTGCTCCCCAAATAGGCGTCACCCTGAATGCAGGCATTCCCCTGCGAGCAGGAGCCGCTAAGGGACATGATTGTTTCAGAGCTGCTCACCATGAGGAAACTCATGGAACCGCTTGTGCCCTGCCCGATGATGATGTCGGTCTGAGCGGCGGCGCCGGCAGATAGAAAGATCATCGCCGAGATTACAAGGAAGCCAATTTTCACGAAGTTTCGCATCGCACTACCCCTTACGCTTACGAGTGCCGCAGGCCCAACAAACGAATGTAGTAGTACTTTAGTACTAAAGCACTTGAAATACCAGAGCTGAATTGAGAAGACGCCAGGTTTTAGCCTTGTATTTCTTACACATAGCTGGAGAGTTGGGGCGTCTCATAGCTTCCTGGGACTGGACGGGAAATACTTCCTTACCCAAACGGACTCAACTCTTGCACATACCGCCGAAGCGGGATCAGCGCAGCTTATCCAGGGTCTCGCGTGCGTCCTTGGCGGATTCGCCGGAGAGCTTGAGCCGCAGTGCGCTTTCCAGTTCGGCTTTGGCGTGGGTTCGGTCTCCTGAGGCAAGGAGCGTGAGACCGAGGTGGTAGTGATAGCCGGCCTGCTGGGGTGCGCTGTGCACGCAGTCCTGGAAAAGAGACTTGGCTGCGAGATAGTTGCCCTTCTTGTAGTTGACCCAGCCGAGAGTATCGGTCATAGAATCCACGGCTGGCATTTGTTGCTTGGCCTTCTGCGCGAGGCTGAGGGCGTAGTCAAGGTTGACGTTTTTCTGGGCGTAGACCCATGCGAGATTGGATTCGGCGACGGCAAAATTGGGATCGGCAACAAGCGCCTGCTCAAAGTTCTTCCGCGCGGCGTCAAGGTCGTTCTTTTCGATATTGAGATTGCCTATCAACGTGATCAGCGGCGCATAGTTGGGCTGGATGGCGAGAGCCTTGTTGTAGGTAGCCAGCGCATCGCCGGTGCGGCCCAGCCGATGCTGAATGTCACCGAGCGCGATATAAGCCGTAATCATTCGAGGATCGAGCGCAACGGCGCGCTGGGCGGGAGCTTCGGCTTCGGCATACCGAGCACGCATGACCAGCACCGTAGCCAGCAGGCGCTGGGCCTCGGCAGCGTTGGGGTGGGCGGCGGCGAAGGTTCGCACACGTTCCAGGGCCTGATCAGGCTGAGGCCCGGCGAGCAGGAAGTCAATGTACTCGCCCATCAGGACGGAGTTATCCGGCTGCAAGGCGATGGCAAGCTGAAACTCCTTTTCGGCCTCGGGACGGCGTTTTTCTGCCGCCCAGGCTTTCGCCATGCGGGCATGAGGCCAGGGATCGCGCGGGGCGAGCCGGGCGGCCACTGCGAATTCTTCGCGGGCGCGGGGGTAGTCCTTGGCAGAGTAGTGGGCAGCGCCAAGCAGGAGGTGCCCGGCGGCGGCGCCAGGCTCGAGCTGGATACAGCGCTGGGCGTAGAGGCGGGCGGCATTGGTCTCACCACGTGAGAGCAGGAGTTCGGTCAACTGCTTCCACCCATCAACCATGTTGGGGTCCAGCCGAACCGCATTTTGATAAGCGTCACGGGCCTGGTCGAGAGCTCCGCGCCGCCACTGTGCGGCACCGAGAACCAGATGCGCCAGGGCAAGATCCGGAGTGTCAGCTACCTGACGTTGCAAGAGCTGCACGGCTTCATCCGTGCGGCCCTGGGCGAGGAGAATCTGAGCGCGTTGGACGTTTGCAGTGGGGTTGGAGGGACTCTCCCGAGTCACCCTCTCATTGAGCGCTTGTGCCTCGGCTATGCGGTTGTTGCTGAGATCCACGGCGATGATGCGGTTCTGAAGTTCGACGCTTTTCGGAGAGGCGGCGAGTCCGCGCTGGTAGGCGGCCAGGGAGCGTTCGGGGTCGCCAAGGCCCGCATAGAAGTCGCCCACTGCGGAGGCGACTTCGGGAGCACCAGCATTGGCGTCGAGCAGCTTCTGCAACTCGGCAATGGCGTCGCTGGGGCGCGATTCCGCCACGAGGACTTCTGCGAGAATGACGTTCAACGGCGCCGCCTTGGGATTGCGCGCGATTCCCTGCCGCAGAACGCGCTCCGCATCTGGAAGCCGCTGCTGGATTCGGTAGAAGTTCGCCAGATCGGCATAGGCCACGGCCGTCTCGGGTCCGACCTGCACGGCTTGCATCAGGTTGCTCTCAGCGGCGGGATAGTTGTGCAGGCTCAGTTCCATGAGCCCGAGATCGAGGTATCCGGATGGGTCGTTGGGAGCGAGCTTGATACCGCGGGCAAAGGCGTCCCGCGCCTGGGCGTCGCGCCCGCTGCTGAGATACACGGTGCCCAGGAGCTGGCAGGCCTCAACGTTGTTGGGATCGCGCTGAAGAATGGCGGCGGCCTGCTCTTCTGCCTGGTCAAACTGTCGTGCTGAGAGATAAAGCCGGCCGATGGTAAGACGGGCATCGATAAGGTTGGGATCAAGCTGCACAGCGCGCTGGAGACTGCCAAAAGCATCCTGCCAGTGAGCGGTCGCGATGGCGGACTTGGAAAGCTGGAGATATGCCTCGGCAAAGCGCGGATCAATTTTGAGGGCGTTGCGGAACCGAATCTCAGCCTGCTGATACTTGCCCTGCTCCATGAATTTCTGCCCGCTTTGCAGGTACTGGCGCTTGGCAACTTCCGGGTTTTTCTTGCACCCGGCGGCCAACAGGAGCACGACGAACAGCAGAACAAGAATCGAGCGAGTACGCAAGTTGCCTCCAACGGGAACAGGTGTCCGGCAGAGCCGGGAATCCGCACAATTTAGCGCGGAATGACTTCATCAAGACCGGGTGCGATCAGGGTTGCAAAGGCGATGGCGGATTGAGTCGCGCGCGCCTCGTCACCCATGGCCGGAACTGTAATTCTCACCAGCGCGGAATCCGTACGGTGCAGCACTATGGCATCACGGATGGTATGAAACTTGGCGCGATACTCACTGGCGATCATGCTTCCGTGCGACTGGTACCAGTATAGGACGACATAACGCTGGCGCTCATTCTCCACAATATAGAGGTTCACTTCGGTGGGCCGGCCACCGGAGAGCGGAAGCGCGATGCGCGAGGAACTGACTGGCTGCCATCCGGCGCCAGGCAGGCAGTTCTTGGGGGAATGCACGGAGTCTCCGGCGCGCTGGCTCCTGTAGTAGCCAACGTAAACTCCCACCTCCTCGGCAGGGGCGCGGCGATAGACGCGGTTCAGGTATGCATCAACCTTTGAGGCGGCAACCAGGCGCGGCTCAATGGCGACATCCTCCGCGCTCCATCCGGCGATGGTAGAAGGAAGATTATGGAGGTGGACCGGCGGGGTTGGCTGCTCGGCGCGCGGCAGAGCACATTCAACGGCAGCTGCCAGCAGAACGATGACGGCCATCCACCAGCGGTAACCGCTCATACAGGCCTCCGGTGCGCAGCGAGGCGGCGGGACAGGCTGGTGATGAGTGCGTGACAGAGCAGAAGAAGCAGCGTGGAGACGAAAAACAGAAAGAGTCCGGAGAGAAAGTGCGACCAGCCCTCCACGGCGGAAGCGCCACCCAACTCGGCGGCAATCGCGGCGAAGACGACGCGACCGGCATTGCCCGCCACGGCAATGGGAAACACCAACAAGCAGAGTATCCAGCGGATGAGATTGTTTTTCTCTGCCAGGCAGGCATACATCACGGCAATCGTGAGCAGGGAGAGCAACGAACGCACTCCGCTGCAGGCTTCGGCCACTTCCAACCGCGTGGAGGGAAGGACGATCACGTTGCCCTCACGCAGAACCGGGAAGAGATCGAGCACATGGAGAATCCAGGTAGCGAGGCGCGAGGCTAATATCTGAAGCGGGAAGACGATCTGGTAATAAATCACTCCGGGGAACGGAATCATCAACAGGAGTAGCGCAACGGGAAATGCGGCACCGCGCAGCATCCGCCATCCCCAGAACCAGACGAGAAGACCGGCGATTACACCCAGCAGCGAGATGCGCTGCAAGAAGAGTTCGGCCCCGAGCGTTCCGACAAGGAGCACCCCAAGCGACGAGCAAAGGATGAACATGCCTGCCCATGAGGGCCGGGGAGCGATCCGGCGCAGATCATCGCGGCGCTCCCATAACAGATAGGCACTGAAGATGGGCACCAGGAAGCCGTGAGAGTAGTCGGGCTCGTCCCACCATTGGCGCGCGAGATGCAACAGCACCGGCGCATAGACCAACAACACGCAAGCCGCAAGCACACCTGCCCGCCAGAACGCGGCTCGGGACAGAGGAACAGACCCCTGCAATCGAGCGACCGGCGCGGTCTGGGCTTCATTCGGCATTGGCAGCGAAAGGGTTCGCACCTAGTGTGCCAGAAATCAGGGGCGGGAGGTGAGCGCAAAATGAGGCGGGTGTTGCATTTTGCAGAACCTGGCGTGCCTTTAAGTTTGGGATGAATGGCGCGAACGACAACCGCGGGCCCCAGCGACGAACGCGATGGCCGCGTATTTGATCCCAGAACTGATTGGCCTTGCGTATAATGACGCAGCACACCCAGTGACTGGATGAACCGCCATGGAGATGTTCCGTAGCCGGTTCGAGTGTTGAATTTTCTACTGGTGGACCGTTAGCCGATGAGCAACACCGAGATGAATCCGCATGCGCCGCCGCCGGTAATGAACTATGTGGAAGCCCCGACGCTCGCCGTGATGATTCCGACGCTGAACCGTCCCCACGATCTGACACTCGCCGTGCGGACGCTACTCGCACAAACCAGGCTCCCGCAGGAACTCATCATTGTGGACCAGAGTCCGGGCGATGAATCCGAGCGGCAGGTACGCGCTCTGTTCGCTGAGCAGGCGACAGAGGCAGCTCAGATTGAACTGCGATATACGCGCGACCGGCAGATCAACGGCTTGACCATGGCGCGCAATGTGGCTCTTGATCAGAACCGTTGCGATATCGTTCTGTTTCTCGACGATGACGTGGAACTGGAGCCGCAGTTCGTGGAGAAATTGCTGGAGAGCTATGGGGAAAACGCCGGGGTTACGGGAATCTCCGGGATCATCACTAACTACCGGCCTGGGGGCTTCGCCACGCGGACGTGGCAGTGGCTTTTTGTGCGCGGCCCTTTCCGCGATGAGCGGCAGAGCATCTACCACGCCGCAGATCGGCTACGCGGCGGGGGAAGAATCGCGGTAAGCCGCTTCGGGGGCGGACTGATGAGTTTTCGTGCCGACCGGATCGCCGGGATGCGCTTCGACGAAAACCTCAGGGGAGCCTGCGAGGGCGAAGACGTTGATTTCTGCATGCATTTGCCAGAGGGGGCGCGACTGGAAATCGACCCCCGTGCCCGACTAGTGCATAATGCGAGTCCGGAGGGGCGGCAGAACGAGCATTGGATCGCATCCGTGGTCCGCGGCAACAGCTATCTTTATTACCGAAACTGGCGGAATGGCTGGCGCAACGCCGCCGCTTTCACATGGCTGATGACTGGCTTCGCACTGCTGGCATTGCTGGCGAGTTTGAAGCGGCGTTCGCCCGCTCCGTGGAAGGCATTTTCCTCGGCGATACGCGGCGGCAGGAATCTCGGGCTGGGCAGGAAACAAGGCTAAGATGGGCTGCGGCGAGGGTCACTGAACTTGCCGGAACATCGCGCGCGCGCGAAGCACAAAGTGCTCACGCTCGTCCGCCGTGAGTGCGAATCTCCAGGCGAGGATGAGGAACAACGCCGCCTGCCATCCGGCAGAGAACAGCAGCCCGCTAGCGCTATACGGGTGCGTCCAGGTGCGCAGCACAGCGCAAACACCCAGCACAACCATTGACACAAGCGCTGGCTTGAGAAGGGCCTCAAGGAGATACCTGCGCGGCGGCAGCGCGATGGTCCGCAGCGCGTACCAGGGCTGGATGAAAACCTGCACAAATATCATCGGGGCGGCCGTGCCCAGTGCGATGCCGATCAGGCCGTAGCGCATTCCCCAGAAGACGCTAAGCGCCAGATTTGCCGCGCCTTCGCCGAGGTTCCACCAGCCGCGCAACTGGTGGCGTCCCTGGGCCAGGAGCAGATCCACCGATGGCTGCTGCGCCAGCATGAGGAAGTAGCCGGAGAGCAGCACAAGCATCAGTGGATACGAACTCGCATAGCCGGGCCCCACCCAGAGGTGAATGAGAGAAGCTCCATTCACCAGCAGTAGCAGGCTCACAAAGAGACTGAGCAGAAAACAGAGCCGGGTTGCCCGCAAGAAACTGGTGGCCAGCGCAGAGTCGTCTCGGCGACCTGCATGTTCGCTCATCACTCCTGAGAGCGGACTGGCGAGCGAAAAGCCCATCTCACGGAAAAGGACCATAAGGCGTCCTGGGATGACAAACGGTGTGATGTAAGCAATACCCAGCACACGCCCGATCACAACTGAGTCAATAAAGAAACGGAGCTGGTCGCCAAGGGTTCCGAGAAAAGCATTGCCGCTGAATTTCAGTAGTTCGCGAATGCGAGAAGTGGAAACGAGGCGAAAGGAGAAGCGGAGTGCTGGGTCTGCGATCCGAACCAATCGCGATGCGGAGAGCAACGACAGCAGAGAACAGCCCAGGGTAACGGCAGCCACGGCGATCACGCCGCCGTGTAGCCGAAGGGCCGCGACAATGAGTACGGCCCGGAGGATTCCCGTGAACGCGGAATTGAGGTTGTAAAAGTCAAAGCGGCGGAATGCGCAGAGATAGGTTCCGAGACTCTGGGTCAGAAACGCCATTGCGACGGAGCCGCCGCAGAGCAGGAGCAATGCCTTGAAGACCGGCCGGTCAGCGGCTGAGACGACGAAGAAATGCGGCATGAGGAATACCGCGCCACCGGCAGCCATCAGAATAAGCGTGGTGGAGCAGCACGCAATGACGATGCCGGAGGCAAAGGTGCGGTCCAGTTCCTGGCGCTCTCCGCTGCCGACGTAGCGCGCCAGGAAGCGGAACATGGCGGTGCGCATGCCAAAGTCCAGAAGACCGCAGGAGTCCAGCACCGCAGCCACTAGCATGTACATTCCGAAGTAGAGACTGCCCAGTCCGTGCACCAGGATTGGAGTGAGAATCAGCGAGAGCAGCGCGTTGACGCCAAGCCCCGCCCAGTTGGCAAAGACGCTTCGCAGAGCGGAGGTAGGCGCCACCACGGAAGGCGATGACGAAGGTCCGACGGCCGAGGCTCCGGTGCTCATCGAATCACGACCTCAACCGAAACGAACCTGTAGCACATGGCGCCGACCGGAAGCGACGCAGACGGGAGGCCCGGCTCGTCCGGCATTTCGCGATATGTGACCTCGGTCGGCACGTCCTGTTTTCCCTTCCTGCTCAGTGGCGCGTAAGCCAATTTCCCACGCGAATCGGGACATGTTCGACGACGTCCGGCTGGGTGGTCACGGGCAAAGAAACTGCCGCAGCGACTGTCTGGCTGCTGGCGTCCGCACGTTCCTTGTCCCTTGCAGCACGGAATGACTGTTGCAGGATGGGCTCCATGCAGGCGGTGAGGAAGACGGCAAACCACAGCAGTTTTGCGTGCTTGGCGGAGAGAAACATCGCCGCCGCCGCAAAGCCGATCATTCCACTCCCAACCGAAGTACACAGCGCGGTGTAATAGGCATCCTTGGCTGCTACGGCAGCACGGCGCAGACGAGTGAGCGCCCGCAGGCTCAGCCCGATCACGGACAGAAACAGCAGTAGTCCGATTGCGCCCAGCTCAACCGCGGCTTCCAGATAGGTATTATGCGGGACCACAAAGTCCAGATCGACACCGGGCGGTAGATAGCGATGCATATACTTCGGAAAGTTATACAGGCCGACGCCAAAGAGCGGATGGTCGTTGAATATCTTGCCGGAGACGGACCACAACTGGAGGCGAATGTTGCTGGATTCAGTGTCGCTTTCAGTGGGCTTCAGGAGGCGGTCGAGCGGCGAATAGGGCGATACGAAGCAGAGGAGAAGAATGGCGGCGCAGACCGCAATCGCGATGAGGCGGCGACGCGTGTCATGAAGCTGCCAGAGAAACATACAGATGAGGCCGAGAAAGCCTCCACGCGAGGCGGCGAGAACAAACGCAATGAGCGTGACCCCGAGAGACGCAATCGCTCCCGCGCGCTGCCAGAGACGCGGCGCATAGGCGATTGGACAGAGCATCATGGGCAGTACGATGAGGGCCGATGCGCTGAACATGTTTGGGTCTCCCGCCACCCAGCCGGGGCGGTACGAGATGCCATAAGCTCCCACGTTGCCAATCCACTCGCGGATGAGATAGAGCGAGACAATTCCGATGGAGGCGGTGAGCACGAGCACGGTGGTCTGGAGTTTCTCGCGCGAGTCCACGAGAATCATGACGGTGATGAAGAACAGAAACTGAGAGAGAAAGATGCCCACGAAATCCGCAAAGGTAATCTCTTCGGCGGTAACGACGTAGGAGATGACGGCAAGCGCCACATACAGCGCAAAAGCCTTGGCCTGAGCCGAGGCGAATAACAACGGCAGTTCGCGGCGGCGGGGCAGGTAGGCAAGCGCGTAGACGAAACAAACGGCGCCAATGATCTTCTCCAGAGTCAAACCGCCAATCATGAGGCCGAAGAGGCCATGATCCACAAAAGGCAGCGAGAGCACGAGAAAGTAAAAGAGGATCATCAGTTCGAACTCCCGGCCGCCGCTGGATTGGCTTGAAGCGCGGCGAGAAGTTGACGAAGCTGCCGGCGTAAGGCCGGTATGCTGTAGTGCTGCTCAACTGCACCGCGCGCTGCACTTCCTATGGCTGAAGCGCGCACAGGATCCGTCAGCAGAAGGGCAACCGCTTCGGCAAAGAGACGCGGATCGTCTTCAAGGAGAATCTCGTGGCCGTGACGCAGATCGAGCCCTTCGGCGCCGAGCGTAGTGGAGACGACCGGTTTGGCCAT
>Ga0181531_10000722_pt1 | contig 21664 bp, 17 predicted proteins | sample PEATcosm2014_Bin_38_FD_119743 | JGI IMG/M metagenome (GOLD analysis project Ga0181531, IMG submission 119743) | Peatland microbial communities from MTU Mesocosm Facility, Houghton, MI, USA - PEATcosm2014_Bin11_10_metaG | ecosystem: Environmental > Terrestrial > Soil > Wetlands > Peat | place... | reverse complement strand
GCCTATTCGGTGACGACCGGCGTTTGGACGCGCGGCATTTTCGTCAACGAATACGGTCTCGATTCATCGAAAGTGACCTGGGTGGTGGATGACGAGGAGCACGTCGCGACGCTCGAACTGCCGCCGAACGTCGTTCACGCGCCGGATGGGAAATCGCTGCAAAGCATGATGGCGTCCGGCGAAATCCAGGCTGGCTTTACCGGCCCGGCCGGGGTCGGCCGCGCCGGGCCGCCGATCGGCAATTGGGACAGGAACGCGCCGACCGGCGGCGCCGCCGGCACCTATCCGGAACTGTTCGCCAATGTCGAGCAAATCGAAGCCGAGTGGTTTCGCCGCAGCGGTATCTACCCCGTCCACGGTCTCATCGTGGTCAAGGACCAACACATCGCGCGGTATCCGTGGCTGGCGCGCTCGCTGATGAACGCCTTCGTTGCCGCCAAAAAGCCCTATCTGGAAGCGCTCAAGCTCGGCCAGGGCGACGCCGCCGAGGACAAGCGCTATCGCGGCTTCTTCGCGCTGATGGACGATCCTCTGCCCTACGGCATGGCCGCGAACCGCCCGAGTATCGAGGCCCTCGTCACCTATGCCTTGCAGCAGGGCCTCATTCCGTCACGCCCGAAGCTTGATGAAGTCTTCGTCGATATCAACCCGTGAAATCCAGCCCGCACCGCGTGAGGTTTTATGTCGCCCGTTTGATATTCATGCGGCTAGATTTAAGCACCGGCTGTGCGGCCGCACGCTAACGCCAAAGCGAACGCGGTTGGGAAGCGATTGCCATATTGCACAATTTTATTGCTCGGTGACCTGCCCATAGGCGGCAATACACTAAGCGCCCGCAACGACAATGGCTCCATCGAAATTAAAGCTTTGATTTCAAGATAGTTTTATCTGGATCGCGAATCTGGCACGCGACTTGAATCAACTAACAGCGGTAATTCGCCGAGCGTGTCATTTTGACTTTGTATCGCGGCCGTATATTTGCCGCGCACCTGAACACGCACCCAGTTTCGGCGAGAAATATCATCAGGGGGATAGTTGAAAAATCCCCTCAGTAGCCCAGAGCGACATTGGTGTTCGACGTGGTTTGAGATTCGGCATTGCCTATCCGGCGACCGCAGCGATGTTTAAGCCGTTGAGAGATCTGATCCCTGTCTTTGCCGTTACCTTGGCAACGCTCGTTTTTGCCGCGTTTTTATTTGCGTGCGGCGGCGCCGCACAACAGCATCCGAACCTTATTCCCCGCAGCTGCGCCGATCGCGAGTTGAAAGTCCTTGCATTGATCGACGATCACGGCACACTCGACGACGTTATGCCGGCTCAACTCACCGAGGCGTTTCTTGCTTTGCTCGACGCCCGTGCCGCCTGTTACGCCGGCAAGACCGACCGGTCACTCATGGCCTATGACAAGATCATACAAACGCTGGGGCCCCTTCACATCGGCAGAAAGGAAGATCGTTGCGGATGGCGCGCGCAAGTAATGTTTCAGGATTTGGAAAAAGAATTAAAGGTCGATTCTTATTTTCGGGAAACCGTTGAGAGCGTTTCAAGATATTATCGCAGTTATTACAACGAAAAAATAAACCGTTGTTTGGTGTTGATCGACACGACCGAAACGACCGCGAATAAAACTTCGCACACGTCGTACATCGAAGATGCCGACGAACGGCTCGCATACGCTTTCTACGTGGATATCGGCAGCGATGTCGTCGTCTGCGAGCTGATGCCGAGCTTCGCTGGAAAGACGCTGTGCCAGTCGCATGAAGACTTTAGCGCGTTCGTTGCGCGATACATGAACGAATGAACGGGAACGGCCTTCGGCAGGCCTCGCGGGCGAAGCCTGACAGGCAATACTCTCCGGGCCTGCCACCCGTTCGCTTGATCCGCGAGCATGTGCGCGATAAGGTCCGCTGCGTCGGTACGGCCTGTCCGGCACGCTAGTCCCGACGCCTTCGCCACGCTGAAGGCAGAATTGGCCTTGAGTTCGCGAACTCAACCGGCGGCCTGCGATGTTTCCAGCTTCCTCGTCCGGCAAAAGCCGTCGCCCTGCCTTGGCTGTTCTGGCGGCGATTACCGCGCTTGCCCTCGCGGGCTGCGGCTCCAGGAACACGTTCGTTCCTCCGCCTCCTCCGAAAGTCGTCGTCGCGCAGCCGCTGCAGCAGCCGGTGACCCTGTATATCGAGCTGACCGGCAACACCGCGCCGTATAGGACGGCGAATCTGGTCGCGCGCGTACAGGGCTACCTCGAATCGATCGATTATAAGGATGGCGCCGCGGTCACGAAGGGGACGCAGCTCTTCGGCATCGAGCGCAACACTTATCAGGCGCAAGTCGATCAGGCCAAAGCCCAATTGTCGAAAGACCAGGCCGTGGTCGGCGAAGCGCAGGTCGATCTCACCCGCTATCAGACGCTTCAACAGGAGAGGTCAATCGCGGCGCAACAATCCGAGGATCAGGCGTTCGTCGTCCAGCAGGACAAGGCGACTGTTGGACTTGATCAGGCTAATCTCGAGACCGCGAATATCAACCTTGGCTTTACAACGGTCCTCGCGCCGTTTGATGGGATCGTCACCGTTCACCAAGTCGATCTCGGCAATCTCGTCGGCGCGTCCGGACCGACCACACTCGCAACCATCGTGCAGACCGACCCGCTTTACGTCAATTTCACGCTGAGCGAGCCGCAATTCTTGACGATCCGCAGAGACAGGGCCAAGGCCGGACTTCCAGTCAATACGGCGGATCTGACATCCATTTCGAGCATTCCGATCGAGATCGGCCTGCAGGACGAGGAAGGCTATTCGCACAAAGGCCATCTCGACTACGTTTCGCCGCAGGTCGACCCCTCGACCGGCACGGTGGCGGTGCGCGCGATATTCGACAACAAGGATAACGCGCTGCTGCCGGGCCTTTTCGTGCGCGTTCGGGGACCGATCGGGCATCAGGACAAGGCGCTGCTGACGAGAAATGACGCGATCGGGACGAGCCAGGAAGGCAGCTATGTGCTGGTGGTCGGCGCAGACAAGGTCGTTTCGCGCAAAATCGTCAAAACCGGACAAAAGCAGGGACAACTCGTGATCATCGAATCCGGTCTCGATCCAGGTGATTGGGTGGTCATCGAAGGAATCCAGCAGGCCTTTCCCGGCGCCAAGGTCGACCCGCAGCAAACCAAGTTGAATTCGGCCGAAGCTGGCTCATCGGACGACGCCAAGACCAGCGATCCGAACCCGGCTCCGAAATGAAACGTCGCGAGGCAGTGGCATGATCTCGCGTTTTTTCATCGATCGACCGGTGCTCGCCAACGTGCTGGCTTTCGTTTTCGTGCTGATCGGCGCGGTCGCGCTCCTTCAATTGCCGACCGCCGAATATCCCAATGTCGTCCCGCCGACCATACAGGTCTCAACGCGATACGCGGGCGCGACCGCCAAGACGCTGGTGGACACCGTCGCCCTGCCGATCGAGCAGCAGGTCAATGGCGTCGAGGACATGCTCTACATGCAGTCGACGAGTGCGAGCGACGGCACCTACAATCTGACCGTCACCTTCGCGATTGGCACCGACCCCGACAAAGCGCAGATCCTGGTCCAGAACCAGGTCTCTTCCGCGCTTTCATCGTTGCCGCCGGCCGTGCAAGCGCAGGGCGTCACGACGACAAAGAAGGCAAGTTCCTTTCTCGAATTCATCACGCTGGTTTCGCCCAACAGCCGCTTCGACAGCCTGTTTCTGTCGAACTACGCCGTCATCAGCCTGCAGAATGAACTGGCTCGCCTCAAGGGCGTCGGCGCCGTGACGATCTTCGGCGCCGGTCAATACGCCATGCGGATTTGGATGAACCCGGACCTGCTGCAAACGCGGGGCCTGGTTCCGCAGGACGTGATCAACGCCATCCAGGAGCAGAGCCAACAGGTCACCGCCGGCCAGGTCGGCGCGCCGCCTGCGCCGAAGGGCCAGGATTTCCAATACTCGCTGGATATCAAAGGCCGCTTGGACGATGTGGTCGAATTCGAGAATATCGTCGTCAAGGCCGCTGACGTAAACGGCGGACAAATCACCCGGATCCGCGACATCGGCCGCGTCGAGCTTGGCGCCCAAACCTACAGCCAATCCTTCAATCTCAACGGCCGTCCGGCAGCCGGGATCGGCATCTCGCTGCTGCCGAACGCCAATGCCATTACAGTTGCCGATGCGGTCAAGGCGAAGATGGACGAGCTCGCCAAGAGCTTCCCTCAAGGCGTCAGCTATTTGACGCCCTACGACACCACGAAATTCGTGCGCGCCGCGATCAACGAGGTCTACAAGACACTGTTCGAGGCCGCGGTTCTGGTGCTGATCGTCATTCTCGTTTTCCTGCAGGATTGGCGGGCGATGCTGGTCCCGGCGACAACCGTACCGGTGACGCTGATCGGCGCATTCGCCGCGATGGCGGCGCTTGGATTTAGCGTCAATCTTGCGACGCTATTCGCGATCGTGCTGGCTATCGGCATCGTCGTTGACGACGCGATCGTCATCGTCGAGGGCGTCTCGCGCTATGTCGAACAGGGCATCCCTGGCCGCGAGGCGGCAGGCCGGGCGATGGATGACCTCATTGGTCCGGTTATCGGTATCACGCTAGTGCTGATGTCGGTGTTTATTCCCGCCGCCTTCACGCCCGGGCTGACTGGACAGCTTTACCGGCAATTCGCGCTGGTCATCGCCGCCACCGCCTTCATCAGCGCGATCAACGCCGTAACCTTGAAGCCGACGCAATGCGCGCTATGGCTGCGGCCGCCGGTCCCGCTTGAGCGGCGCAATTTTTTCTTTCGCGGTTTCAACGCCGTCTTTGGCGCCGCCGAGCGCGGCTACGTTCGACTCGTCGAAGCGATGACGCGCCGCAGTGCCGTCATGATGTTCATTGCGCTCTTTGTTGTCGTCGTTGCGATTTGGGGGTTGGCGCGGGTGCCGACCGCGTTCCTGCCGGACGAAGATCAGGGCTATCTGATCGTCAGCGCACAACTGCCCGACGGCGCCTCGAAGGAGCGTACCGACGCGGTCATGCAGCAGATCTCGGAGATCGCCAAGAAAGTGCCCGGCGTCGACAATGTCGTTGCCATCACCGGCGTTTCCGTACTGGACAACTTTGCAAGCCTCGCCAACGCAGGGGTTGCCTTCGTGGTCCTCAAGGATTGGGACGTCCGCCTTAAGCAGAACGGACAGGATTTGCGCTCGATCGCCCAGAAACTCAACGGCGCCCTGCATGCCATCACGCGGGCCATCGTGTTTGCGCTTCCTCCGCCGCCGATTCAGGGGATCGGCAATGTCGGTGGCTTCACGATGCAGGTCGAGATCAGGAATGGAGATTTCAACTACGCCTTGTTGCAGAGCGTGACGGGCGCCGTCATTAGAGCGGGCAATGCGCAATCGGCATTGCAAAGGGTAAACACGACCTTCCGGGCTACCGCGCCGCAGCTCAACCTCACTGTCGACCGCACCAAGGCCGAGACCCTCGGCATCACGGTCGGGAATGTCTTTTCCGCCCTGTCGACCTATGTCGGTTCGAACTATGCCGCACAGTTCAACAAATTCGGGCACGTCTTCCAGCTTTACACGCAGGCGCTGCCCGAGTATCGGGCGAGCGCCGACGATATCCGCGGCCTCAAGGTCAAGGCCGGCAATGGAACCATGACGCCGATCGGAACGGTCGTCGACATCAAGCAGGTACAAGGTCCGCTGCTGGTCAGCCTCTATAATCTCTATCCGTCGGCTACGGTCGTCGGCAGCCCAGCCCCCGGTTTCAGTTCTGGAGAAGCGCTCGACATCATGGACCAGATTGGCGAGCAGGCGCTGCCGCCCGGAACGGGCTACGAATGGACCGCGATGTCCTACCAGGAGAAGGCGGTCGGCTCTCAAATCTATTTCGTCTTCGGCCTCGCGCTGTTGCTCGTCTATTTCGTGCTGGCGGGCCAGTACGAGAGCTGGATCCTGCCGCTCTCGGTGATCCTCTGCGTGCCGCTCGCGCTCCTCGGCACCGTCAGTGCGCTGACCGCTTTAGGCGCCGCCAACAATCTCTACACGCAGATCGGACTCATCCTCCTGATCGCGCTCGGCAGCAAGAATGCGATTTTGGTCGTGGAATATGCGCGCCAGAGGCGGGCGGAGGGGATGGAAATCGTCGCTGCCGCGGCGGAGGGAGCCCGGCTCAGATTCCGACCCATTCTCATGACCTCTTTTGCCTTCATTCTGGGCGTCTTCCCGCTGGTCATTGCGACTGGCGCGGGCGCCGGGGCGCGCCGGTCGATCGGCCTAGCGGTCTTCAGCGGCATGCTCGCCTCGACCTGCCTTGTCGTCGTGTTCGTCCCCTCATTCTATGTCGTGATGCAGCGCCTGCAGGAGCGATGGATCGGCCGCACCGCGCCGAATGAGGCTGCGGCGTCTCCCTAGAAAAGCGGCGCGATGGGCCTTTAATTCGGCGCCCCGCGCTCGGCGCGCCTTCGCCGATCGATCATGTTAATAGCGCGCCGCGCCGACAGGATCGCGCCTTCCTGCCAGGCGCCGATGTGACTGAGGTGCTCGCCGGCGAAATAGAATGGGCCGTCGGGCTCGCTCAGCACGGCATAATTCTCATCATGGTCGGTCGCGTAACGCGCCGCGATGCCGAGGCTGTAGGGCACTTTCGACCAAGCGATCGCCATGGGATTTTCCAGCTCACGGCCGCGGCCGGGATGCAGCGCCTCGATGGCGGCGCGGCTGGTCTCAAACTGAGCGGCAAGCGGCAGCGCCGCCAATTGATCGGCATCGTCCCGCGCCGCATAGGCGCCGAGCAGAATTCCCTTGGCTGAAAATAACCGATCGCTCGGATACCAAACCACCGCGGGCGGACCGTCCACCCAGGAAATACCGCCATAGATGTGGTCGTCGATTTCCCAGAACCGGCGCGACTGCCAGGCGAGTTTGACCGCATTGCCGTAGTCGACGCCGCGGATCGCCGCGCGATAGCTTGGCGAAAAGTCCGCCGCTATTCCTTGCAAAACCTTGAGCGGGATCGTCACCAGACAAAAGGCGGCGTCGACGCTCTCGGTCTTGCCGCTGCGCGTGTCGAGATAGGCGACGCTGACGCCGCTCGCGGTGCGGCGGATGGCCGTGACTTCGCTCGCCAAGCGCACCACAGGCCCAAGCTGCCGGGCGAACGCCATCGGAATGCGATCCATGCCGCCGACCGGCTGGAACATCGTGGCCTGAAAATCAAAACTGTCCTCGAACAGCATGCCGCCCCACATGTCGGCATCGAGCAACACGTCGAACGGCACCGGATCGCGCCGCACCCCGACTTCGCCGGCAGGACCCGGCAAGCTCAGATATCCCGATCGCGTCGAACCCTTATAAAGCAGGTCAGGCGACAGATCGCCGTAGCGGCGCAGAAAAGCGAGCAGCCGTTCTTTGTCGTCGGCGGTCAATTCCTGATCGAGCGCGCCGCGATTGACGGCCTTGCCGAGTAATTCCGAGATCGCACCGCGCGTATCGTTGACCGCCTGACGCAGCTCGATCGGCTTGCCGCCATTGGCTTTTGCATTGAGCAAGCGTTCGCCGCGGCTGGTATTGATCTCGACCTCAAGGGCCACGCCCAATTCGCGGCAATAGCCGAGCACGGCTTGATGATGACTGGGTAGCCGCGCCGGTCCAGCGTTCCAATACATTTCCGGATCGAAGGCGCAGATCTGGCGCGAGCCGTCGGTCATGTCGAGCTTGGTGCCGCGCCGGATCGTCCAATTTCGGCCGCCGACGCGATCGCGGGCGTCCAACACGGTGCAGACATAGCCGGCCTTGCCCAGTTCATAGGCCGCCGACAACCCGGCAACACCGGCGCCAAGGATGATGATTTTGGTACGATGACCGGCGTCGCGTTCGAGCGCGACCGGTTCGGCCGCCGCCGCCGTGCCGAGAAGACCGAGCGCCTGCATGGTCAGGTAGGTGGCGCGATAGCCGCCCGCGGCAGAAACCTGCGTTAAGAACTCACGACGTGTGCGGCGCATCCCGCCTCCCCCAGCTTGTCTTCGCATCCCCCCGCGCGGCTCACTTCGCCGTCGCCGCGAGGCTTCGGAAATCCACGTCCGACGCCGCGGCAAGATACGCAAACGCCGACCAAATCGCGACCGCCTGGTTGAGCTGCTTTGGATCGATCTTATCGAGCGTATCGTCGGCGGTGTGGTGGGTGTCGAAATAATCAAGCCCGTCTTGGCGCAGCGATACCACCGGCACGCCGGCCTTCTGTAGTTCATTGATATCCTCGCCGCCGAACAGCGGCGGCCGGCGATCCACATTGGCGCCGAGCGGCGCGATGACCCGCCCCAAACCGCGGCCGAAATCGCTACCGGCGGCGCCCGGCGGAAGCTGCACGGCATAGACGTTGCGTGCGCCGAAATCCGCTTCGCCGGCGACCACGATCTTGCCGGTTTCTCCGTCATGGGCCTTGGCATAGGCGGCGCCGCTGAAATCCATTTCCTCGGCGCCGAACAGAACGACGCGGATGGTCCGGCTGGGGCGCTGCGGCAGCGCGGCGATCAAGCGGGCGGCGCCGAAGACGATGGCCATGCCGGCGCCGTCGTCGGTGGCGCCGGTGCCGAGATCCCAGGAATCGAGATGGCCGCCGATGAGGACGATTTCGTCCGGATGCTCCGCGCCCTTAATCTCGCCGACGACGTTCCAAGATGGCGCGTTGTCGACGACCGTCGGCGTCAACTGGAGCCGCAGCCGCACCGGACCCCTTGCCGCCAACCGCTCGAGCTGCTCGGCGTCGGGAACCGACAGCGCGGCAGCCGGAATCCGCGGCGCGTCAGCGGCGTAATTGAGCGCGCCGGTATGCGGCAGGCGATGATTGTCGGTGCCGAGCGAGCGCAACAGATAAGCGAGGGCGCCGCGTTTGGCCGCCTCCGAGGGTCCGGAGCGCCGGATCGGATTGGCGGCGCCATAACCGCTGCCGTCCTGCGCCCGCACCATGCGCTGCGTCACCACCGCGATCTTGCCGGTGAGCGATCCCGGCGGCGCGGCGAGCATGTCGGCATAGGTTTGAAACAGCGCGATTTCGGCCTCGATGCCGTTGCCATCCGTCGCGACCGAACCGCCCAACGCGGTAATGGCCAGATGCTGCGGCACCGGAGCGACGATCTCCGCGCTCTCGGCGCCACGGATCCAGGCGGGGAAGGTAAACGGCTCCGAATGCACATTATCGAAGCCCGCCGCGCGGAGCCTGGCTTCGGCCCAGGCGACCGCGCGCTTGTGGGCCGCGGTGCCGGCCAGACGCTGCCCGATTTCGGTGGTCAGCGATTCCACAAAGGCGAAGGCGGCGGGATCGTCCTGCGCCTTTTGCCCCAAGCTCGACGCGGTGACGGTGAGCGAATCCAAAAGCGGCGCGGCGGAAATCTCCATCGCACCGGCGCCAAGCGTGAGCGCGCCAGCGAGCATGGCGGATCTTAAGATGGCGCTGCCAAGGCGCTGCCGGCCGATTGACGACTCCATGTCCGCGGGCAGGATGACTTAGCTTCGCGTCGTCACCCTGCCCTCAGTGTATGTCTGCCCAACATCTTCAATGCGCCAGCACCGCGAGCAGCAATAGCGCGACGATATTGGTGATCTTGATCATCGGATTGATCGCCGGGCCTGCGGTGTCCTTGTAGGGATCGCCGACCGTATCGCCGGTCACCGCGGCTTTGTGGGCATCGGAACCCTTGCCGCCGTAATGGCCGTCCTCGATGTATTTCTTGGCGTTGTCCCAGGCACCGCCGCCCGAGGTCATCGAGATGGCGACGAACAGGCCGGTGACGATGACGCCGAGCAGCATCGCGCCGAGCGCCGAGAACGCCGCAGACTTGCCCGCCGCGCCGCCGCCGGCGATGAAGTAGATAATGAAATAGCCGACAATCGGGGAGAGCACCGGCAACAGCGACGGCACGATCATTTCCTTAATCGCCGCCTTGGTCAAAATATCGACGGCGCGGCCGTAATCGGGCTTGTCGGTGCCTTTCATGATACCCGGATGCTCGCGAAACTGCCGCCGCACCTCCTCGACGATCGAGGAGGCGGCGCGGCCGACCGCGGTCATCCCCATCGACGCGAACAGATAGGGCAGCATGCCGCCGAACAACAAACCGACCACGACATAGGGATTGACCAGCGAGAAATCCGGCGCCACGCCCGCGAAATAGGGATGCTTGGCGGCCCCGGCGATGAAGAATTTGAGATCCTCGTTATAGGCCGCGAACAGCACCAGCGCGCCGAGGCCGGCCGAGCCGATGGCGTAGCCCTTGGTCACCGCCTTGGTGGTGTTGCCAACGGCGTCGAGCGCGTCGGTCGACTTTCGCACTTCCTTCGGCAGGCCCGCCATTTCGGCGATGCCGCCGGCATTGTCGGTCACCGGACCGAAGGCGTCGAGCGCGACTACGATGCCGGCCAGCGCCAGCATGGTGGTCACCGCGATGGCGATGCCGAACAGGCCGGCGAGATTATAGCTCGCCAAAATGCCGGCGATGATCACCAGCGCCGGCAGCGCGGTCGATTCCAGCGATACCGCCAGGCCCTGAATCACGTTGGTGCCATGCCCGGTCACCGACGCCAGCGCGATCGAATGCACCGGGCGGAAATTGGTGCCGGTATAATATTCGGTGATCACGATCAGGAGGCCCGTGACCACCAGACCGACGATGCCGCAGACGAATAGCGTCGAGCCGCTGTAGGCGACACCGGCCAGCGGGCCGAAGCCGATGACCTCGTAGGTGACGAAGGCGATGCCGACGAGCGACAAGAGTGCCGTGACGATCATGCCTTTATACAGCGCGCCCATGATCGATTGGCTGGCGCCGAGTTTTACAAAGAACGTGCCGACGATCGAGGCGATGATGCAGACGCCGCCGATGGCGAGCGGAAACGTCATCATCTTCAGCAGCATGTCGGGACCCGCCGCGCTAAAATAGATCGCGGCCAGAACCATGGTCGCGACCGTGGTCACGGCATAGGTCTCGAACAGATCGGCCGCCATGCCGGCGCAGTCGCCGACATTGTCGCCGACATTATCGGCGATGGTGGCCGGATTGCGCGGATCGTCCTCCGGAATGCCGGCCTCGACCTTGCCGACCATGTCGCCGCCGACGTCGGCGCCCTTGGTGAAAATGCCGCCGCCGAGCCGGGCGAAAATCGAAATCAGCGAAGCGCCGAAGCCGAGCGCCACCATGGCGTCGACCACCTCGCGATCGTTCGGCGCCATGTGCAACGTGTCGATGAGAAAGCCGAAATAAAGCGTGACGCCGAGCAGCGCCAGGCCTGCGACCAGGAGGCCGGTGATGGCGCCGGCGCGGAACGCGATTTCAAGCCCGGCCGCGAGCGAACTGATCGCGGCCTGGGCGGTGCGCACATTGGCGCGCACCGAGACGTTCATGCCGATAAAACCCGCGGCGCCGGACAAAATCGCGCCGACGGCAAAGCCGACGCCGACCAGCCAGCCGAGAAAATAGCCGACGATCAGGAAGATGACGATGCCGACCGCGGCAATGGTGGTGTATTGCCGGCGCAAATAGGCCTGCGCGCCTTCGCGCACGGCGGCGGATATTTCCTGCATCCGGGCGCTGCCGGCATCCGATTGCAGCACCGAATAGGTGGCCCAAATGGCGTAAACGATGGCCAGAACGCCGCACAAAACGATGAGCCACAAGGTATTCATGGAAGTCCCCGGTCTGGTGGAGGGCCGGAATCAAAGCCGGCCCGCAAGGAATGGCGCCTCGCCTTACAATGGACTGGCGGGCGGCGCAAATCGGCCGGGGAATCGCATAAAAAGCCCCGCCACGCAACGCTGGGACGACGGGCTTTCCGGCGTTGCGAGGGCACCGCCTCTCGCATCAAAGCGCCGCAAGTCTGTCGAGCCGCGCCCATTCCCGTCGCAGCGTCTTGGGCTCACCCCGCCGCAGGCTCCGAAGCCTGCGGTGGCAGTCCGAGGGCTCGTCGGAGAAGGTTGGGATGCGGGGGCGTTTCCGCTGGGCTGAGACTGCGAGGCTCAGAATCGCGGACAGGCCCCCTCACCCGTCAGCTCTTGGCAATGGCGGCGGTTCGTGACCCGAAGGAGACATTGGCTGGCTGGTCCGAGTTTGGCTCACCGCCGTCAAAAGAATGAAGGGCTAGCATATGGATTGTGTCAGTCAGGGGTGTAACAATCGTGGCTGTAGATGCCGCCCGGCAAACGATAGCTACCCAAGTGCGACCGATTGTTAGTAAGAATTTTTTAGACCGGAAACCGAACCCTCGCCCTTGCGCTTGCGCCGGCTCCGTTTGAGCGGACGCCACCGCATTTGACGTGCGAACAACAAGGGCAGGAGTTCGTTGTGACGAGAACACCATCATCAATGATTTTGATCATTGCGGTCATGCTCGCCGCCGTGGGCGGCATGGCCATTGCGGCGCAGGACAAGTACACTCTGCAAGTGCCAAATGGGCTCGCGTTCTCTGACTTCAGGGGATACGAAGATTGGCAGGTTGTCTCCGTCAGTCAGACCGAAGAACTACTCAAGGCAATGGTGGCCAATCCGGTGATGATCGACGCCTACAAGGCTGGCGTTCCCGGCAATGGCAAGCCGTTTCCCGACGGCTCCAAGATCGCGAAGATCGAATGGAAACTAAAAAAGAGCACGGAGGCCCCCTTTTCCGTGAACGTGCCGAACACTTTGCAAGACGTCTTTTTGATAGAGAAGGACACCAAGAGATTCCCCGACACGAAGGGATGGCCATACGCCGTGTTTGACTACAATCCTGCGACCGACCTGTACACGCCCGATCCTACCGGAACCGTCAATTGCGGGTTCGCGTGCCATACGATAGTGGCGTCGAAAGATTACATTTTCCACTCGTACCAGAAGCGGTGAGCAGGCCGAAAGGAAGGACCATGTCCGAAACGAACATGGCCAACTCAGTGGCCTTTCACAAGCAGGCGGTCTTTGAAGGCGACGTTGAAAACGCGTTCCGTCGCCACATTTACGCGAGGCTATCTTCGACTAGCACGCAACTTCGCCTACGGTAGCTCGAACAGCGCCCCTTGATTCGACCGTCGATGAGGGCAACCGAAGCAAAAGGAAGTCAGAGAGGAGCCTATGAAGTCAGAGCGGAACGGTATCGACCCAGCGGCCAAGCCAAGCGGAACAGGTTGCGTCGATTGCTTGGCTCACGGCCGATGGTGGTTTCATCTTCGCAGATGCACCGAATGCGGTCACATCGGCTGCTGTGATACATCACCAAATCAGCATGCATCGAAACATAACGCCGCTACGGGTCACCCCATAATTACGAGTTTCGAGCCGGGCGAGCGGTGGTTTTACGACTATCGTACCGAAGAATTTTTTGCCGGCCCGAAGCTTCACCCGCCTCACGCGCATCCGTTGGATCAACCGGTGCCGGGGCCGGCCGGAGCGGTGCCTTCAAACTGGCAAACGCTGCTTCACGAATAGGTGGCGGCTGTTTGGTGCGGCCGCAAACCAAACAAGGAGCGACGGTAGCGTTATGACAAACGACATCAACGATGAGATCATTCTCGCGGCGCGTCTTTCTCTCGCGACACTGTTTCTGATCTTCGGCTGGAGAAAGCTGAGGGACACTTCGGGCACGGTAAGTCAGATGGTGGGGGATGGCGTTCCGGTGCCGGTACTGGCTACCGCCGTGGCGATCTTCATGGAGCTTCCGGTTGCGTTCGCGGTCGCTGTTGGCGCGTTCACTCGGATTTCAGCCGTACTCTTGGTTTTATACACACTGGGAGCTTCGCTTATCGAGCATCGCTATTGGACAGTGACAGGGGCGGATCAGGTCGACAGCATGGAGAGTTTTTACAAAAATCTCAGCATCATGGGAGGCTTCTTGCTGTTGTGCATTACCGGCGCGGGAAAATATTCGATCGATGCAATGTACAGCATCGCCGCGCCATGACCTGCGTGCGGCGGCCTCTTATCTCTTATTGGGATCGCGTCCTATTTCAGCCGATCCAGAACTTCACCAGCCCATCGACGGATACCGAGCCCCCGCCAGCAGCGATAAAATAGAGCAGCATCATCGCATACATCAGTTCCGGCTGATAAAGCCAATCGTCAATTCGGTCCGCGAAATCGATCGGCTTGTAGCTTGCGATTATCTTTGGCGTGTTGGTCAGGAGGGCGACCGCACAAATGACCAGAAGGCCGGCGGCCGCCAGTGGCGTGAGAAATCCGACCGTGACGCCTAAGCCGCCGAAGAATTCGACTCCAGGCACAAACCATTGCATGACGCGAAGCTGCGGGATGCCGAGCTCCCTGAGCGTTTCCACGAATGTCTCATGCCGTTCCTTTCTCAAGAGCTTATGAGCTCCGGAAAAGACAAAGAACGATCCTAGCGCAATGCGCATCGCTGTGCTCGCCAGCAATGTTCCACCAACGCCGTTCAGCAAGATGTCCCGCATCGCTAAATGCCTTCGCCGTTCGACGGCCTGAACGTTCAATTTTTCGCCGCGTCGGTTTCGCGGCCCGGTGACTGTCCGCAATCTTTGCTTCTTGGACGGTGGGCTTTGTGTATTTAGCCGTAACCAGTAAATCACGGTTCATTGCAAAAGCACACTGCCCGACGTATTTTGGCGAGCGGAGAAATATCATATCAGAATTGGAGGCGTCTATGAGCCAAGTCCAGGTCGAGCAGAAAAGCTATCAGATGCCGCCGCAGGACGGCATTACCGTCGCCCACTTTATCACCGTCGCCGACATCGAGCGATCGCTTCGATTTTACGAAACGGTCTTCGGTAGTGCCATTCTGAGCAGAGGCGATAGCAAGGGCGCGCCGGGTTACATCCAGATCGCGAACACCTGGCTCATTGTCAACGTCGGGGGCGGTCCGACGCCCGACAAACCATCGGTCACGCTCAGCGTCCCCGCCAACCCCGATTTGGTCAACAGCTTTATGAACATCCGCGTGGCCGATATTCAAGCCTGCTATGAACTATGGCGAAAACGAGGAGCCGAGTTTATCACCGAGCCAAAGGACAAGTACGGCGAGACGCGCTGCTACATTCGCGATCCTGATGGCTATATTATCGAAGTTGGGCAGAGCAAGCCGGGCGTCACTTACGGCTAAACGAATTCCACAATTGGGCCCGCGAACGGATGGCCTAATCTGGCTTGATATTGGCGGACCTTACCACCTTGCCCCACTTCTCGGTTTCGTCGGCGAGGAGCTTGCCGAAATCGGCCGGCGAGCCCGACATGATCGCGCCGCCCAAATCCGCAAGGCGGCCCTTCATCGTGGGATCGGCGAGTGCCACGTTGATTTCCCGGTTGAGCTTTTCGACAATTTCAGGGGGTGTGTTCTTGGGCGCGACAATTCCGTACCACTGGCTCGCCTCGTAGCCGGGCAAAAACACGTTGAGGCTTGGTATGTCGGGCAGCAACTCCGCGCGCGTCGCGCTGGTCACCGCCAGCGCGCGCAGCTTGCCGGCCTTTACGTACGCGATCGAGGCGGGCATCGTGCCAAAAATCACCTGAACCTGTCCGCCGAGTAGATCGGTGAGCGCGGGCGCCAACCCGCGATACGGCACGTAGACCATATCGATGCCGGTCATCATCTTGAACAGTTCGCCAGACATATGCGGCGAATCTCCCTTGCCGCCCGACGCCATGTTGATCTTGCCCGGGTTGGCTTTGGCGTAAGCGATGAACTCGGGAACTGTTTTGGCCGGAAACGATGGATTCACCACCATGACGTTGGCCACGCGAATGATACCGGCGACGGGCACGGTATCTCTGATGAAATTGAAACTGAGATTGTCATAGAGTGTCGCGTTAATCGCGTTGGCTGCATTAGCCAGCAGGAGCGTATAGCCGTCCGGGGGCGATGCCACGACGACCTCGGTCCCGATGTTGGTCCCCGCGCCGGGTCGGTTCTCAATGACAAATGGCTGACCGAGCCGCTGCGAAAGATATTGTCCCATCAGGCGTGCGATGATGTCGACCCCACCACCCGCGGCAAAGCCGACGATGATGCGCACCGGCCGCGTCGGATAGGCTTGCGCCGGCGCGGCGCGCGATGCGGCTGGCAGCGCGGCAGCACCCGCTGCCAGGTGCAAGAATCGTCGACGGAGAAGTTTCATGGCTTGCATCCTTCGAAATCAAAAACGCGACCAGGCCGTGCCAAATTTAATAAGCCATCGGCGGAATACGATGCGCAATTGCTCCCCTTCGATTTGATAGGGCACCGTGCTCGAGCTTGGGGGACGCTCATGAGGCGGCGGGACTTTATCACCTTGATTGCCGGCGCGGGGGCCGGACCCGTTGGCTCGCAATGTCAGGGGCCCTCATGGCAAGGAGCCCTTGCGACGCGGCGATCCAGTCTTTAGTTCAGCAAGCTCCATGGTGGACCCCAATCAAAATCCACAAGCCCGCGGCGCACCCCGACCAAGGGGCGCGGTGATTGTCGTCGCGGTATCGGTTTTTCTCAACTTCACCGGCTTCACTTTGATCATACCGGTGATCCCATTCCTGGTCGGCCAATATATCGCGCCGGAGCGGCTGGGCTTATTTGTCGGCCTCATCGTCTCCGTCTACGCGCTGTGCGCGTTTGGCGCCGCGCCGGTGCTGGGCGCGCTCAGCGATCGTTACGGCCGCCGGCCGATCCTGATGCTGTCGCTGCTCGGCTCGGCGGCCGGCTATTTTATCTTCGGCCTGGGCGGCGCGTTGTGGATACTGTTCGCCGGCCGCATCATCGACGGCCTGACGGCCGGCAATATCAGCACCATCTACGCTTACGTGGCCGACACTTACGCACCGGCCGAACGCGGACGCATCTATGGTTTGCTCGGCGCGGTCGGCGGCATGGGCTTCATGCTCGGGCCGCTCGCCGGCGGCCTGTTGGGCGCAATCTTTCCGGCCGCGCCGTTATTCGCCGCCGCCGCGCTGACGCTGGGCAACGTCGCGTGGGTCTATTTCGCGCTGCCCGAAAGCTTGACACGCGATGCGACGGCTCCGGCCTGGCGGTGGCAGCGGCTTAATCCGTTCGTCCAACTCGCGCATGTGCTCGGCATTGTCGCGTTACGCGTTCCGTTCGCGGCCGCGTTTGCTTTCTTCTTTGCCGGCAGCATGCTGCAGAGCAATTTCGCGGTTTATCTCAAGGAAGTTCTGCGGTTCGGGCCGATCGGGATCGGCTGGGTTTTGTTCACGGTCGGCGTGATGGACATCGTCAGCCAGGGACTGCTCACGCGCGCGCTACTGCCCCGCGTCGGCGCCGGCGTGCTCGCGCGATCGGGGCTCGCCGTCAATGCGCTGGGTTTCGCGCTGATCGCCTGTCTGGTTTTCGTGCCGAGGGTGGAATTCCTGCTCGCCTCGATCGTGATCTTCACGCTGGGTGACGGCCTGTTCCAGCCGTCGATGAACGCCACCATCGCCAATGCCGCGCCCCAAGACGCGCAAGGACTGGTCCAGGGAGCAAACCAGTCGCAGCAGGCCCTGGCACGTATGCTGGGGCCGCTGCTCGCCGCGGTGCTGTCGCCGTTCAGCGTGAGTGCACCCTACTGGACCGGCGGCTTGATCGCCATCATCGGCGTCGTGGTGCTGTCGGCGTTGGGACGCTCGGCGCGGTCGCGAGCGGGGTGAGACGACAGAAAGGATTTCTCAGAATTCCCGGATTGTCTTCGCCGAGCCTGTCCTCGGCCGGCCGGTCGGCGCAACCGAAAGCTGCTGCGGCGCCGCTTGGGTTTCCGCCACGGGCACAGGTCAAATTTCCGCGCTTGGTACATAAGCGTACATAGAATGAAAGTGGCCGCCGTTATAGTAAAATCATCACCGTGAGCGCGCGGTCTCGTTACGTCATTTGACATATGTCGTAATTGCAGATCGGCGTTGACGGTTTGACTGAAATTCGTTGCTAGGTAATTTAGACAGGAAATCGCAGGTGCATAAACCGATGATGTTTATCGCATGAGTTGGGACCGTCGCATTTTGCCAGGGTCTGTCCCGGCCTATTTGTTCGCTACATTTTGCGTTGCTTTATCGAGTTGCCTCCACCTCGGATTGGGGCTTGTCAGCGAAGACAGCCAGGTCTTCACCACTTCTTACCCCGCGGTGCTTTTTGCCACCCTCCTGGGCGGCGTGGGCGCCGGCATGTATGCGGCCGTCTTAAGCGGCCTCATCGCGTGGTGGGCGTTCATGACTCCACCTTTCACTTTCTTATTCCGAACAAGCGGACAAATAGGGAGCGAGCTCATCTACTTTTTCGTTTGTTTTCTGATTGTATGGGCCGCGGACCACTATCGAAGCCTCACCAAGCGACTTGAAGACGAGGAAAAATTTCGCAAGCTGACCGTTGAAGAACTTGCGCACCGATTGAAAAATAAAATTGCGACAATCCAAGCTATTATAAGTTTCCAACTGCGCGATGAGCCGGAGACGAGAAAGGCTATCATAGGCCGCCTTTCTGCGTTGTCGGCTACCGACGATCTTATCCTGGAGACGCAGGGACAAGGGGCGCGCCTGCGGGAAATCCTGGCCGCCGAGCTTGGTCCCTACGAAGTCTCCCGAATAGCGATTGCGGGACCGGTCATTCTTCTTTCGCCGAAATTGGCGACGACGATGGCATTGCTGATCCACGAACTCGCCACCAACGCAGCGAAATACGGGGCCTTATCGAGCGCTACCGGTCAGGTAGCCATTAGTTGGTCGCTTTCCGACAGGCGTCTGAGCCTTGAATGGCGCGAGACCGGCGGACCCGTGATCGGCACTCCGACCAAGACCGGTTTTGGCATGCGGTTGCTGGCACAGGCCCTGACCCAGTTCGGCGGTGCGGTCGAGACGAAATTCGAAGCGGCAGGATTTCTCTGCAAAATGAGCGTCACGACTTCAGATGACACCAAGGCGATCGGACCAGATAAAGGGAACACGGCAACGCTTATGACCGGAGTGGTCGTGTAGTCGCGCCGTTACTTTTTGTTCGCCGGCATAGCCGGCACCATGCCGCTCTTGACGATGGCGGGGGCGGCATCCGGCGACGCGAGATATTTGATCAGCGCCGCGCCGGCGTCCGGCTCCTTGGCGGCGACGGCAATGCCGGCAGAAAAGGTCACGGTCTTTTGCGCCTCGGCCGGTATCGGGCCGACCACGTCAATGCCTTCGATCGCGATCAGCTCGCTGATCGTTTGGAATCCGATCTCGTAGTCGCCGCTCGCCACCACCTCGCCGACCGGGGTCGCCGGTATCATCTTGGCCTTGTCCCTGATCCGGTCGGCGATGCCGAGGCGCGGAAACAGCACGGTCGAGAGATAGACGCCGCTGGCGCTGTCGGAATAGGCAATTGACTTTGCCGCCAGCAAAGTACGTTTAAGGGCCTCCACCGTGCCGATGTCCGGCTTCGGCGCGCCGGCGCGCACCGCCATGCCGATGACCGCCTGGGCCAGATCGGTGCGGCTCGCCGCCATCACCTTGCCGTCCTTGATCAGACCGTCGAGCGCTTCGCCGGCGACGATCACCACATCCACCGGTTCGCCGCGCGCCATCCGGTTGGGTACGGCTTGCGGGGTGTCACCCATCGAGGGCCCCCACGCGTTCACCACCGTATTCCCGCTCGTGCTCTCGAATCCGGGCAGCAGGTTTTTATAGGCCGTTGAAAAGCCCGCCGAACTCATGACCTTGATTTCCGCGGCCGTTGCAGTCCCCGCAACAAGCAGAAGCCCGGTCGCACTCAACGAGATTGTTCTGGACAGCAGTGCGTATAACTTCATGACCGGCACCCCTCCCTAGAATTCAATTGCCAAGCGACGGAACGGCTTGGCGGTTTTGAGAGCGATGACTAAATCGAATTTTACGGCCGGGCAACGGCGAAAACGGGGGGCCGCCGCAACGACCGAGGAGAGGCGACAGATGAAATATTGGATCGACACCGAGTTCGTCGAGCGGCCCTGCACGATCGATTTGATCAGCGTCGGGCTGGTGGCCGAGGACGGCCGCGAGTTCTATGCCGAGAGCAGCGAGGTCGATTGGACTAAAGCGCACGAATGGACCCTGGAAAATGTCCGGCCGAAACTCGACGGCGCCGGCATCACGCGGGAAGAAATCGGCTACGCCGTTCGCCGCTTCGTCGATCGAGACGCGCAGCCCATTTTCTGGGGATATTTTCCCGCTTACGACTGGGTCGCGTTCTCTTGGCTGTTCGGCGACATGAACGAGCTGCCGTTTCGGTTCCCGCAGCTTTGCCTCGACATCAAACAGTGGGCCATCGAGCTGGGCGACCCTGCGTTACCGCAACAAGTCGGCGCACGCCACCACGCGCTCGCCGACGCGCGGTGGACCAAGCAGGCATGGACCTATCTCGCCAGTCTGCATCCCGCGGGCGCCGAGCGCCGTTGTGTCGGCTCCAAATACCATGATCGGCAAGGCTCGTCCGGATGAGCTAAGCGGGCTCCGGCCGGGTGCGAAGACGCAAGCCAGTCTTTAACGTCGAACCGATGGCTCCGCTCTGCACATCCGGCTACGCATCCTCATCGAATAATCCAAGCGCGATTTTCTCACCTAACTCTTGCTCGGACCGTGCCGTCACCTTGCGCACCGCGCCGGTTGCCGGCCGACGCACGGTATAGGTCACGGCTGTGTAATACGGCATCGCTTCCGGCAGCATGAATGCAATCTGCAACAGCATGAATAGCAAGTTTATCGGATTGTGGCTCCGACGGGACACGATTTCCCACCCGTCTCCTATTTTGCTGATGTCGGACGTCATTGGTTATTACGCCGCCCCGAGATACCTGATCGGCCGCCCCGGCGCGATCGCCTGCGCGGCGGCGATGATGGCGTTGGCGTCGATGCCGTAGTGGCGGTAGAGCTCGGCGATCGAACCGGTCTGGCCGAAATGTTCGACGCCGAGCGGCCGCACGCGATGGCCGTTGACCGCGCCGAGCCAGCCGAGCGTCGCCGGATGGCCGTCGAGCACGGTGACGATGCCGCAGTGCCGCGGCAAGCCGGCGAACAGCCGCTCGATATGACAACGGGCGTGAACGAGGCCGCGTTCGCGCGCGCGGCAGGCCGCGGTCCAGCCGGCATTGAGCCGGTCGGCGGACGTCACCGCAAGCAGGCCGACGTCGCGGCGGTCTTCCGCCATTAGCCCGACGGCGTGGATGGCCTCCGGCGCCACCGCGCCGGTGTAGGCCACCACGACCTGGCAGTTCGGCCCCGGCTCGCGCAGCCAATAGGCGCCGTCAACGATCGATTGACGCAGCGCCTGAGTCATGTCGCGCTTGATCTGCTCGATCGGCCGCGTCGACAGCCGCAGATAGACCGAGCCGCCGGTGGCGTCGCGCAGCCAGTTGCGCTCGGATTCCTCGCCGCCGTCGCGCTGCATGTAATCGAGCGCGAAGGCGAGAATAACGGCAAGCTCATCGACGAAACCCGGTTCGAAGGCGGCGAGCCCATCCTGCGCCATGCCGATCAACGGCTCCGCGATCGACTGATGCGCGCCGCCTTCGGGCGCCAGCGTAATTCCCGACGGCGTCGCCGCCAGAATAAAACGGGCGTCCTGATAGCAGGCGTAGTTCAGCGCATCGAGGCCCCGCGCGATGAACGGATCGTACAGCGTGCCGATCGGCAGCAGCCGTTCGCCGTTGATGGCGTGCGACAGGCCGAGCGCGGACAGCGCGATGAACAAATTCATCTCGGCGATGCCGAGCTCGATG
>Ga0181531_10000721_pt1 | contig 21677 bp, 16 predicted proteins | sample PEATcosm2014_Bin_38_FD_119743 | JGI IMG/M metagenome (GOLD analysis project Ga0181531, IMG submission 119743) | Peatland microbial communities from MTU Mesocosm Facility, Houghton, MI, USA - PEATcosm2014_Bin11_10_metaG | ecosystem: Environmental > Terrestrial > Soil > Wetlands > Peat | place... | reverse complement strand
TGCTTCGCGTTCAGAAATGCGCGTCCTGCGGGTTCCCGGTTTCCGAAGGCCGGATGCTCTGCCTTGATTGTGAGCGAAAGGAAAGCGAAAAAGGCTATTCCGGTGCCCGGCATCTGGCGGGCAGCACAGCGGCGAATCCAACCACCGCACCAATGAAAGGCGTCGGGCCCGATGCGCCAGGCCCTACGGACGAAAGCCCCGATCCAGCAGCCGGTTCGGTGCCAGAGGAGGAGGCGGAAATCCTGCCCGCCTTTCTCGCCAATGCGCAGCCTGTCAAGGAGTCCTGGCTGTCTAACCACGTGAATCTGCTGGCAATTATGGTCCTGATTCTGGGCGTCCTGGTGGCCATTGTTGTGTTCCGGTAGGCCCTTCTCTATAACTATTCATGCACTCGTAAGTGACTGTTTTTCTTGACAACTAACCGCCAAAACCCATACTCTGCGCTTAAGAGTTGGTCTGTAAGTACAGGTGCCCACGAATGAAAAATGTGTACGAAGTTTTACGGCAGAAAGAGCTCGAACTAACCCGGCTGGAGAAGGAAGTCGAGGCCTTGCGCGTCGCCGCTCCGCTGCTTTCGGAAGAGAAAGAACCCCTGGCCGAAGCGCCTAAGCCGAGTTTGACCGCGACCGCACCGCCGCAGCCCGTGCGAATTCCCCCGGTCGTCGCCGCCCAAGCATCCAACCCTCCCGCCCGCGTGGCAGGATGGGAAGATGCAGCGAAACGCTGGCCATAACCGAAGGGCAGAAAAGCCGCTTCAATCTGGAAAGTCGAAAGCCCAGGATGCGATCGCTCCTGGGCTTCATTTATTGCGGCGAGGGCCAAGCTCAGTCGAGGGTGGTGAAAGCCAGCGCCAAGAGGGTCTTCTGCTCTACCTCGTGGGCCTTGGCTGAGCCGGTCGCAGGACTGGCGCTGCCCGACCGCTTCACCGAATGGACCGGCCGCTCATTCGAGATTCTCTTCAAACGCGGCAGCATATACGAGAGGCCGCCCATATTCGACGGCTCCTCCTGCACCCAGACAATGTCACGCGCCGTCGCATGACGTTCCAGTTCCGCGGTCAGTTCGGCCTCGGGGAAAGGATACATCTGCTCCAGAAACACAATCGCGGTGTTCATGTCATCGCGTTTTTGCCGTTCGGTGCGAAGTTCGTGGCCGATCTTCCCGGTGCAAATCAGAATGCGCTTGGCATCCTGCGCTTCGGTATCGGGAATCACCGGCAGAAATTTCTGATGCGTCAGATCTTCGAGCGGAGAAAGCGCGTCTGGATGCCGCAACATGCTCTTCGGCGTGAATGCGATTAGCGGCTTCCGCCATTTGCGCAAGGCCTGCCGACGCAGTAAATGAAAGTATTGCGCCGCGTTCGAAGGCTGGCAAATCTGGATGTTGTCGCGCGCGGCCAGTTGCAGGAAGCGCTCAACGCGAGCACTCGAGTGTTCCGGACCCTGGCCTTCATAGCCGTGTGGCAAGAGCAACACCAGGCCTGAGAGCAAGTTCCATTTGTCCTCGCCGGCGCATACAAATTGGTCGATGACCGCCTGTGCCACATTGGCAAAATCGCCGAATTGGGCCTCCCATAAAACGAGGGCCTCGGGATAGTCGCGGCTGTAACCGTATTCGAACCCCATCACTCCGGCTTCTGAAAGAGTCGAATTGTAGATATCGCAGGCAGCTTGCCCGGGCGCGATGTGTCGCAACGGCACGTATTCCGACTCGTCCTCGGTATCGATCAGCACTGAGTGGCGCTGGTTAAACGTGGCGCGCCGCGAGTCTTGCCCGCTCAAGCGAATCGGAATGCCCTCCTTGACGAGGCTGGCAAATGCCAGGGCTTCGGCCATACCGTAGTCCAGAGGCTTCTTGCCTGTTCCCATCTCCACTCGCTGCTCAAGCAACTTCTTCACCTTAGGGTGGATGTGAAATCCAGCTGGGTATGTAGTCAGGCGCGTGGTCAATTCTTCTAGCTCTTCGCGAGCGACACCCGTCGGTTCTTCGTATTCGTCTTTGTACCGTCCCCCGAAATAGTCATCCCAGTACGTGGGGAGATCGCGCATGAGGGGCTTCTTGGTGAATTGTGTGGCTGCCTTCTGTGCTTCCGCGAATTCATTTTTCACGGCCGTTGCGCGCTCTGTGACATCCGCGACGCCGATTTCTTTGGCGTAGATCTGGTACAGCGGTGGATGCTCTTTGATCGCCTTGTACATCAGCGGCTGCGTGACCGTCGGATCGTCTACTTCGCTGTGACCATGACGGCGATAGCCGATCAGATCGATAACGACGTCGGTCCCAAACTTGTAGCGATATTCGGTGGCAATGCGCGCGATCCGAATCACCGCATCGACGTCTTCGCTGTTCACGTGGAAAATCGGGATCCCCTGCCGTCTCGCCAATTGCGCCGAGAAGCGCGAGGAGTGTTCTTCGCGATCATTCGTCGTAAACCCGATCAGGTTATTGACCAGAACGTGGATGGTTCCTCCAACCGTGTATCCAGCCAGATCGGCATAGTTCAAAGTCTCAGCCGTGATGCCTTGTCCGGCGAATGCGGCATCGCCGTGTACCAGCAGCGGAAGATACTTAGCCTTGCCGCCTTCGCCCGCGCGATCTTGCTTGGCGCGCGTCCGTCCCACAGTGACGGGGTCGACGGCCTCGAGGTGGCTCGGATTCGATGCCAGGTGGATATGAATTTTCTTGCCGCTGGCAGTGACGTATTCGCCGGTTGCGCCCATGTGATACTTCACATCGCCTGAACCCAGCACGCTACGGGGGTCGACGTCTTCGAACTCGGCAAATACGTGCTCCGGCGGACGCTTCGCCACGTGTATGACGACGTTGAGGCGGCCGCGATGGCTCATCCCCATGACAAGTTCCACGGCGCCATGCTCTCCCGCGACATCGAGAACCTGGTCGACCAACGGCAGCAGCGACGTATTGCCTTCGAGCGAAAATCGCTTGTTTCCAAGGTACCGCTGCTGCAGTGTCTGCTCGAACAGGTCGGCGCGAAGCAGCAGGTCGAATGCGCGTTCCCGGTCGACCGGACCAGGCTCGGCTTCGATGCGTTCCTGAATCCAGCGACGCCGCTCAGGGTTGGTAATGTGCATGAACTCGACGCCCACGCTGCCGCAATAAAAGCGTCGCGCTTCCCGCGCCCACTCGTTGTCGATCTGCAGGTCGGGATGCGGTTGTGGCGGCAACAGCCCGAGCGGATTCAGTTCTGCTTCGAGATATCCGAATTGACGGAAAAGTCCAAAGACATGTTCGCGTTCGTAATTTGTTTTACTGGCCGGAGCCGCGGGTCTGCTCGTGGGTCGGGTTGTCGTAGCCATATGAGGTCTTCTATAGGATAACGGATGCGCCGCCTTAAAGGATCGATTCAGGGGTCGAAAATCACGTTACCTCAGTCTCCTATCACCCCGCCGGGGCGCGTTGTGCCAGCGGTCACAGCCGTTTTCGGACGATTCGGACTATGCTGAAGCTGGAGGGCGATCGCCATGACAACTCGTCCTGATGCAGCAAAGCCTGGAACTCCGGTGATTCTTGGCATCCCGTTTGACGCGAACTCCTCCTGGTTGCGCGGACCCGCGGGGGCTCCGCCCATCATTCGGGTGGCATTCAATTCCGGCGCATCCAACGCCTGGACCGAGACCGGAGTCGACCTGACTCCGCCGGGCACCTACTGCGATGCCGGGGATTTGAAGTTTCATTTCGAAGAACCATTCGCCGCCATCGAAAAGAGAGTCGGCGAGCTGCTCGACAAAGGACTGCGGCCGGTTTGCCTCGGCGGCGATCACTCCATCACCCTGCCCATCGTGCGCGCTTTTGGCCAACGCATTCGTGGGCTCACCATTTTGCACTTCGACGCTCATCCCGATCTCTACGACGAACTCGAAGGCAACCGGATGTCGCATGCCTGCCCATTCGCGCGCATCATGGAGGAGGGAGCGGCAAAGCGCCTGATCCAGATCGGCATTCGGGCCGCGAACGGACACCAGCTCGAACAGGCGAAAAAGTTCGGTGTCGAAATGATCGAGATGCGACACTTTCCGGCGATTGATCGCATGAAAGTCGATGGCCCCGTCTACATTTCGTTTGACATGGATGCGCTTGATCCCGCGTTCTGCCCTGGCATTTCGCATCGCGAACCCGGAGGCATGTCGACACGCGAGGCGCTGGCCCATCTTCAGGCGATCTCCGGAAAAATTGCGGGCGCCGATATCGTGGAATTTAATCCCGCGCAGGACACTACTCAAATCACCGCGACGGTCGCGGCCAAGCTGCTCAAAGAAGTGTTGGGAAAGATGATTTTGAACGGATGATCTTCACTTCGCTCAGCACCACAACCCGGTTACACTAAATGCCTTGCGGTCGACAGGGTGATCCATGGCCAATGAAAAGGAAAAAGAAGCGGCCGGCCGGGCTGCTGCGGAGTTGGTGCAAGAGGGCGAGATTGTCGGCCTGGGGACAGGATCGACCGCTTATTTCACCATCATCGCGCTGGGCGAACGGGTGAAGGCGGGCCTCAAGATCGTAGGCATTCCCACCTCTGTTCAAACTGGAGATCTGGCGCGCACTGTTGGCATCCCTCTCACCACGCTCGATGACCAGCCGGAGATCGACATCACCATCGACGGGGCTGACGAGGTGGATCCTGAATTGAACCTGATCAAAGGTGGCGGCGGCGCGTTAACGAGAGAGAAGGTCATCGCGACTGCCTCGAAGCGCATGGTCGTCGTCGCCGATTCCAGCAAAGTTGTCCCGATGCTCGGCAAATTCCCGCTCCCTCTGGAAGTGATCGCCTTCGCGCGCACGGTCGTCGAGAAAAAAATCTCCGCGCTCGGCGCAACGCCGAAACTGCGGACTCGTCCCGATGGCAGCCCTTTTCTGACCGATAACGGAAATCAGATTGTCGACTGCGGCTTCCGGGCAATCCCCGATCCTCCGGCGCTGGCCCGTGTGTTAAGCGACATGCCCGGCGTCGTCGAACACGGATTATTCATCCACATCGCGAAACTGGCATTGGTGGGACGCCACGGCGGAGTCGAGGAATTGCGGAGCTAGCACAAGGCTCGCCGTCCTACTTTCCCGGTTCGACCAGTTCTTTCGGATAACTCCAGCTCAGATCTTTTCGTGCTCGGCCGCTAGTATCGACCACCTCGACCGACACCTTGCTTACTTTCTTCCTGAGCGGAGGCAAGTCAAATTCCAGAGTGAAAAAGGAGTTGATCCGAATGTTGAGCGCCAGCGTGCAGAGTTTGATCTTCGTTCGAGTGCGGTCGTCGAAATCGAACGCGTACTCATTAATTCCCGAGGGTGCCCCAGTTGCACCGCTCCTCACGCCGAAAATGAAGCCCCCCGTAACGTGGGCCGTCCTAACCACCGAGTCGGGTCCAGGTCCTCCACGAGCGATAGTCGAGGGTTCATCAAGCAGGAACACAAAAAGTCGAATCTTCGATCGCAACAGTATTTTGCGGATCTCCGTCTCCGTGATGTCGCTCGCGTTGTCGCCGCCGTCGGTGATGATATAAATCGCGTCACCGCTGCGGCCGGGTTGCAGAAGTTTGGCGGCAGCCAGCACCGCATTGTAGAGCCCCGTCGTCCCGCGGATATTGACGGCCGACATGTCGGCATTCTCCTTTAACCATTTGGCCATGGAATCTCGGCTCTGCGAGAAATCGAAAGCATCGCGAACGTGATTTGAGAAAGTGAACAGCGCAATGTGGACTTCGGGAGGGGTATCTGCGATCAAATCGTCCACCGCCTCGCGCGCGACCTGCCATTTCGTTTTTGAGGCCATGCTGCTGCTCATGTCGAGGAGAACCACGATACGCCGCGGGGCGACGCTAAAAGAGGCGTCTCGAGGCGCGACCGGCCGTCCATTCACCCTGATACGAAAATCGTCTTTCGTGAGGTCGCGAACGAAATTTCCGTCTGCGTTGACGACAGTGACGAGTAGAGAAGAGGTTCCTGCGCTAGGCTGCGATTGCGCCGAACCGAGCCACGCGAACACTAGAACGACGACACTGGCGAGCTCGATGGTTTTTGCCATAGCGACCGGCATTCATCCCACAATCTGCCGCAGGGCGGCTAGCAGGCCTTCCACTTCCTCCATCGTGTTGTAGTGCACCAGCCCGATACGCAGAAAGCCTCCAAGGCGCTCCACATCGAGCTGTTCCGTCACATTCAGAGCATAGTAATTGCCGTCCCAGGTGAAGAATCCGCGTTTGCCGAGCTTTGTCGACAGTTCAAGCGGGGTATGGCCCTCGACGCGGACGACAAACGTCGCGCAACGTTGGTCGAAACGCTTCGGATCGCGGATGCCATACAGTTTCAGCCCCGGAATCGCCAGCAAGCCAGCCATCATTTTCTCCAGCATGCGGCGTTCGTGCTGATGAATCGCAGCATGCGCCGCGACGATGGCATCGCGTCGCGTGCCGGCGTCCGGCTTCAGGTGACGACCCAGTTCTTCCCAGTAATCGACACAAGCCTTGATGCCGGCAATACATTCGTGGTTCAGCGTTCCCCATTCCCAGCAATTCGGAATGTTATCGGTGTTCGGCCGAACCTTATACGGGCGCACCCGCTTGAGGTGTTCGCGCTTCCCGTAGAGCACTCCCATGTGCGGACCAAAAAATTTATAGGTTGAGCACACCAGAAAGTCGCAGTCGAGGCTGCGTGCGTCGATCAGGCCGTGCGGAGCGTAATGGACGGCATCGATATAACTGAGCGCTCCCGCTCTCCGAGCCAGTCGGACGACTTCCGCAACGTCATTGACCGTTCCCACGGCATTCGACGCGTAGCCCACCGCAACGATACGGGTGCGGTTCGTGATCTTGGCCGCCAGGTCGTCCATGTCGAGCGTGCAGTCATCCTCCTTGAACTTCACTGTGCGAACGGTGACGCCCTTTTCTTCGAGCGCCTTCCACGGCGAGAAGTTCGCGTCATGGTCGAGCAGCGTGAGCACGATTTCATCGCCCGGCCCCAATTCGCGTCCCAAGGCCCGGCTCATCGCGAAAGTGAGCGTCGTCATATTCGCGCCGAACACGATCTCATCCGGCTCGCAGTTCAGGAAATCTGCCATCGCCGAGCGCGCCTCGGCGATCATCTGATCAGTTGCATGGCTGGTGAAATACGCGCCACCGGTATTAGCATTGTTGCGCGACAGGTATTCGGAGATGGCGTCGATCACCATCTGTGGGACTTGCGTGCCCCCGGGACCGTCCAGAAAAACCATGGGCGGACGATCCGGATGGTTCTCCAGTCGCTGTGCCAACGAGGGAAACTGCGATCGGACCCAGGCAATATCGAGAGCCTTGGATGTGCTAGACGGAGAAGTATGCTCGGCAGTGGGCATGGCAGACATTCTAAACACGAGCGCTCTACCGCGTCGCGTGCTTGAGCGTGATCCTTGCCGAGTTATGCCAAAGAGCTATCGCCGCGGCTCAGGCTGCAAATTCGGGGGAGGGGGAGGGTTTACCGTTCTTGCCTTTGTTGGCGGCATCGAGTCGAATCCGTGTGACCCGGGTGGTTTCCTGCACCAGATCGTTGGTGGCGCGCACTTCATCGCCCGCCATCACGGAACCTGCGGCCAAGGCAAACCGCAACGCGTCTGCCTGATCTTCGAAATACAAAATAACTTGTCCCGACATGATTACTTCTCCCTGGTCTGGCTATCACGGAGCGCGCAAAAAATGCGGCCGAGAAAATTCAAAAAAGACGCAGGCGGCGCAACCACCGACGAGTGCTTGGGTCGATTGTCGAAGAATGCCTCGGCCGGTGATAGTGCTTTTCTTGGTTCTCACTAGCCGCTGGACTAAGATACAGCCCCACAGGAGGCAGCAATGATCACCACACTCGCTCTTTGCCTTTTCACCATTCTCAACCGGGCGGCTGCGCCCCTTGGCCAATCCGATCAAACAGCTATCGCGGCCAAAACCGGCCCGGCCTCGGGCGACCCCTATGCTCCCCTGCGCCTCTATGATGGAGAGTGGGACGTGACGCCCGCTGGTTCCGACAAGGCCGCCGAAATCGTGCATCTTGAAAACCGCTGTGCCAAAGCAGGCGATTTTTTCGTTTGCAACCAGATTGTGAAGGGAAAGAACATGGCGCTGATCGTGTTTCTGCCCACTCATCCGTTGGAAAGCGGCGGCTACGCTTACCGCAATCAGGCCCTGCGTCCGGACAGCGATGGTCCCAGCTCGTGGGGCAGTCTGGAAATTACCGGCGATCACTGGGTGTATTTGAGCGAGGCGACCGACCAAGGGAAAAAGGTCTATTTTCGGACGACGAATACCTTCTCCGGCTCGGACAAGATCCATTTCGAAGTTCAGCATTCCGATGATGGTTCGAAATGGACGACCCAAATGAGCGGAGACGAAGTTCGGGTGAAATAGCCTGTGTTTCGCACTTTCGTGGGGTGCAACTGACGCCTTCGAACCCATAGCCGCCGGAAGGTCTTGGCCGAAAGAATATTGCTCAGGTCACTTTTTCGTTCATTGCCCTGTTGCCCGATCACCTTCTGGGGGTAAAATCGTCTAACTAACTACTTTTCACCGCGCGTGGGGATTTCGTAGATGCAGATTCGGCAAAATAGGGGCAGATTGGTGCGCGCCGTAGGCGTGCTCTGTATTGCCCTGGTCTGCGCCATGGGAATGGTGCAGGCGATCCACGCGCATCCCGAAGATTCGGCAACCTCCCATCACACTTGTTCGATCTGCGCGACGGCCCATGCCGGGGTGACGACGCAGGTCGCGGCATCCGCTCCGGTACTGGCAACGACCACGTTCACCAGTTTGCCGGCTGAAATCTGTCTCATCTTCCGTCCCGCTGCCACCCAATTCATTCGTCCTCCACCCGCGCTCTGATCCCGCGCTCCGTTCTTTAACTCAACCACAAGTGTTTGCGATCCGGGATCGGACTCGCTCCAGAACTATTTCTTGGAGGGATTATGTGTTTTCTTGCTAGCAGGCGGGCTGCCGCTTTGACGGCGTTTTTGGTGTTCTTCGCGATTGGATCCCATGGACAGATGACTTCCGGGGCGATCAGCGGCACAGTCGTGGATCCTTCGGGCGCAGTCGTTGCGAACGCCGTCGTCACCATCCATAATCCGGTCAGCGGACTCGACCGCTCCACCAGTACCGATAGCAAAGGGAACTTCACCTTCCCGAATGTTCCTTATAACCCGTATCACCTGTCAGTGACGGCCGCAGGGTTCGCGCCGAGCGCGCAGGATGTTGAGATCCGCTCGGCGGTCTCTGTGAACCTGAAAATAAGTCTCGCAGTGGCGACCAGTTCCGATACGGTCACCGTCGAGGCTGGGGCCGATCTCGTCGAAAACGATCCCACGGGCCATACCGACGTCGACCGCGGACTGTTCGACAAGTTGCCGCTCGAAAGTCGGTCGTCGTCGGTCAGTTCGCTGGTGACGCTGGCTTCGCCTGGTGTTTCCGCCGATTCCAATGGACTGTTTCATGGTCTTGGCGACCACGCCTCGAACTCGTTTTCGGTCGACGGCCAGCCCATTACCGACCAGCAGAGCAAAGTCTTTTCCAACCAGATTCCGCTGGATTCGGTCGAGTCCCTCGAAGTGATACCAGGAGCGCCGCCGGCGGAGTACGGCGGGAAGACCAGCCTCGTGATCGTGGCCACGACCCGGTCCGGCCAGGGAGTGAAAACTCCGCACGGCAGCATCAATGCTTCCTACGGCGCTTTCGGTTCTTCGAGCGCCGGCTTTGACCTTGCCTACGGCGGCGACAAATGGGGCAATTTCATATCCGCGAGCGGACTGAATTCCGGCCGCTTCCTCGACCCTCCCGAATTTGCGGTCATGCACGACAAAGGAAATGAAGAAAATTTCTTCGACCGTGTCGACTATCAGTTGTCCGGCAAGGACTCGCTACACCTGAACCTGGGGTTCAGCCGCTCCTGGTTTCAGACCCCGAATTCGTTTGACTCGCAGAATGCGACGCCCTGGAATGGTGTGACCGTCCTGAATAACGGGCGTGATCCGAACGGTGATATCGTGGGCGCGGCCGACCAGCGTTCGAAAATCGAAACCTATAATATTGCGCCCACCTGGACGCGAGTTGTCGGCCCGAACACGGTGCTCACCCTGGGCGCCTTCGTGCGCCGCGATGCCTATCACTACTATCCGAGTGACAACCCGTTCGCCGATCTCGGCCCTCCAAACCTGCAGCAGGAGACGATTGCGCAGTACCGCACTCTGGCGAATACCGGCCTGCGCGGCGACATCACGCACGTTAAAGGCATCAACAACATTAAAGCCGGAATCACCTATCAGCAGACATTCCTCACCGAAGATTTCAATCTCGGAATCGTCGACCCGAATCTCAACGCTCCTTGCGAGGATGCCAACGGCGTTCCGGTTTTCGTCGGCAATCCGGGCGTGAACAATCCGGTCAATTGCGGGAGCGCCAGTTCCACCAATCCCGCGCTTTATCCGACGCCGTTTGTCGCCAATCCGAATTTCAATCCTCTTCTTGGCTGCTACGATCTCACCCGCCCCATCCCCGCGTCCTCCGATGACTGTCCTGCCGCCAACAGCAGCCTGTACGCGTTTCACGGCCACACCGATGTCAAAGAGCTGGCTCTGTATGTCCAGGATTCGATCACCAAGGGAAACTGGGCGTTCAACGTGGGCATCCGCGGCGATCTATACAACGGACTAGTCGTCGCGCGTCAGCCGGAACCTCGTCTGGGCGCGGCCTATAGCATCAAGAAAACGAATACGGTCCTGCGCGTTTCTTATGCCCGCACGATGGAGAGCCCCTTCAACGAAAATCTGGTGCTTTCAAGCATCGGTTGCGCCAACGCTGTTTTGAATCCGCTACTTCTCTGCACGCAGCCCCCGAGTTCCGGAGCGACGCCCTTCAACCCGGGCTACCGCAATGAATTCCACGCCGGCCTGCAACAGGCGCTGGGGAGATACGCGGTCATCAGCGGCGACTATATCTGGAAATACACGCACAACGCCTACGACTTCAGCGTGCTGGGCGCGACGCCGATCACGTTCCCGATCGAATGGCACAACTCCAAGATTCCCGGATATGCGGTGCGCGTGAGCGTGCCGGATTTCCATGGATTTACGGCGCTGGTGGTGTTCTCGAGCGTGGCGGCGAGGTTCTTCACGCCGCAGATCGGCGGCGCAGGTGCGGTCCCGTCGGTGGCGGCGAGCAGCGGAATCACGCCGTTCCGCATCGACCACGACGAAAACTTCAATCAGACAACCCACCTGCAATATCAGCCGTGGAAACGCGGTCCGTGGCTCGGATTCAACTGGCGGTATGACAGTGGATTGGTCGCCGGCGCCTCTCCCTGCTACGGTATCGGTCCGCAAAACAATTGCCCGCAATCGACCACGCTCAACGGGCAGCCTGCCATCAACATGACCGATCCCTTTGGTACTCCCTTGACCGCCGACCAGGAATACCAGGCCGGCTTCACTTGCAACGGCGCGCATGCAACCCCGACCCTTGCTCTGCCCTTTACCTGTCTTGCCTCGCAGTTCGGATCAAGTCTGATTTCCGTGCCCGCTCCCGGTACCGAGAATGACGACCACAATCCGCCCCGCATCGCTCCGCGCAATCTGTTTGACGTGGCGATCGGCGATGACAACCTGTTCAAGGGCGAGCGCTACAAATGGAGTCTGACGCTGACGGCGATCAATGTGACGAACAAGCTGGCGTTGTATAACTTTCTCTCTACGTTCAGTGGGACGCACTATGTGACGCCGAGAGCGTTAACTGCGCAACTAGGGTTTCACTTCTAGAACTAGGCAGAAAAGAGGCCCAGGCTATTGCAGCCGCGCGTACTCCGCCTTCGCTTGGCGGAGCAGCGGCAGATCGGGATCCGCGTCCTTCCAGGCGACGAGAAAATTTTGGTAAGCAATCCGGGCGTTGGCGCTATCACCTTTTTTTTGGTCGATCCGGGCAATCTCGAGCTCCGAGAGCGGAGCCAGCGTGTCGGGCCCGACCGCACCGCGCAGATCTAGAATGTGCTGAAAATCCTGTTGCGCCTCGGCATAGCGGCCCGCCATTTCATAGGCCATGCCGCGTCCGTAGAGCACCCCGGTGTTGGCCCGGGCATACACCGCAGCCGAATTAAACAGGTCGATCGCTTTGTTCGGATCCGCCTTCGCCGGGCTCGCAGGCAACAAAATCGCAACCGCCCGAATCACGGGAACCGCCACATTCTGCGCGAACGTGTCGTTCGGCCGGGTGCGCTCAATTTCGTCGGCGAGGGCCAGCGCTTTCTGATCCTGACGGACAAGCGCATAAGTCGTTGCCGTGTTGAACAGATTATTGAAGGTTCGCGACAACTGCAGCGCTTTATCGTTGTCTTTCAACGCCTGATCGTGCTCGCCCACAATCGCTTCAAAGGCGGCCAACTGGTTCTCGATCGCATCGCGTCCCTGCAGGTGCATGCGATCCAGCGCTTCCGAATTTTTTTCCGCCAAGTCGCGCAGCAGCTTTAGCTGCCCGCGCGATGAGGCAAGACCGGAACGGTATCCGAGCACATTCAGTTCTCCGCCCGGCGCGTCGGCCGCAGCTTGCGCGTCCTTTTCCATTTCGGCGTCTTTACCCTCCGCCCAGTCGATAGCCGCAAGCTGCAAGCGCAGGCTCGCAGGAGAGACTTTCTTCTGCAAACCGGCATTCAGCGTAGCTCGAGCCTCCTCTAGCCGGTTCAGGCCGGCGTAGGCGCCGGCCACGTTCTCGTAGCCATTGACCATGTCTGGATCGATTTCCACCGCCCGCTTGGCATTGGCGAGCGCATTGTCGAATTGCCCCAGCTGCGAGTAAATCAGCGCCAGATTATTGAAAGGAATGGCGTCATGCGGATAAGTCTGCTGAAACATCTCCAGTGCAGTAATCCCTTTATCGAGCTGCCCGTTGTCGGCGTAATAATGCGACATGATGTAGAGCTTCTCGCGCTCGCTCGCCCGGTCGCGTAGCTCGAAGGCCTTCTGACGGTTCTGTTCGGCTAGTTCTGTCTGACCTAGATTGTTGTAGACTGCGCCCAGTCTCGCATAGGCCATCGCAAAGTTCGGATCAAGTTCGATCGCCCGCTGGTAGTTCGGAACCGCGCCCAGGTCGTCGCCCACGTTGTGCTTGGCGTCGCCCAGGGTCAATGCCTTGAGCGCGTCCAGCGAAGACGTGGTTGCCTCCGACAAAGAGACGTCATATTTCTGGACCATGGCCAGCGATTCGCCCAACTCCCCGCGTAATTCAGTCGCAGCCTTATGCAAGGCATTCAATACGTCTTCTTTCCGATCAGCCTGGGCTTGCTGACGCCCGAGAGAATCTCCAGAAGATGCGTTCGTCGCTTCGAGAGTGATCAGGTACCGTCCGCCAACGTTGTCGATGCTGCCGTTCAGCATGGCTTTAATGCCATCACGCAGGCAAATCTCGCGCCCCACGTCCGCGGTGACCCGATCGTCGGCATTGCGTCCCATGAACTGCAGTGTCTGGCGGATTTTCTGTTCCGGATAGACGTTGAGATAGGGAGATTGCCCCAGATCGACAGCCAGCGCCTTCTTGAGCGAGCCATCAAAGACCGGATCGGCGGTCGTGTTGACGAAATCCGTGATCAGAATCGAATCTCTTTCGGTGAGGGCATGGCCGCGCCTCAAAAACACAAATCCAATCCCCGCAGCCACCAGTGCGACAACCAGCGACGGAATAATCCAGCCCGGTAACTTGCGACCAGCTGCGACCGGATGTTTCACGGAAGAATCACGCAAAGCAGCAGCCCGAATGCCGGAGCTACTCGAGGCTTCGGCTGTCAGTATGGTGCCCGATTCCGAGTCGCGTTTCAGACGTTTCAGGTCCGAGCGCACATCGGCTGCGCTTTGGTAGCGCAAGTCGCGATCTTTCTCCAGCAACCTGTTCAGGACTTCGTCAAGATGAGGAGGTAGGTCCGGATTCAAACGGAGCGGCGGCGTTGGCGGCCGGTTCAGAATGGCGTCAAAAATAACAGCCGAAGTATCTCCTCGAAACGGAACCGCGCCCGTCGCCATTTCATAGAGGACTGCTCCAAACGAGAACAAGTCAGTGCGCGGGTCGAGGTCTTTGCCACGGGCCTGCTCCGGAGACATGTAGGCGACTGTCCCAACGGTCGACCCGGGGCTAGTCAGATACGGATCGTCAGCGGTTGCCGCCGAGGCAATCGTCGCCGATGTGGCTCTCCCCGTGCGTTTGGCCAATCCGAAATCGAGAACCTTCGCCTGATTCCGGGTAGTTACAAAGATGTTTGCCGGCTTGATGTCGCGGTGGATGATTCCCTTCGCGTGGGCGGCATCGAGCGCATCGGCGATCTGAATGCCCAGGTCAAGCAATTGCCCGAGTTCGAGCGGTTGCGAATGGATGAGCTTCTTTAGCGTTTCGCCTTCCAGCAGCTCCATCGCAATGAAGTGCCGTCCGCCGTCCTCTCCAACCTCGTAGATGGTGCAGATGTTCGGATGGTTAAGCGCCGAAGCCGCCCGGGCTTCCCGCTGAAACCGCTCCAGCGTGAGTGGATCTTTTTCCGTTTCCGGGGGCAGGAATTTAAGGGCTACATGGCGGCCCAGATTGAGATCCTCAGCTTCGTACACCACCCCCATCCCGCCACCGCCCAACTGTGAGAGGACGCGGTAGTGCGAGACGGTTTGACCGATCATTCCGGGGAACACTCCTGGGAGAGAGTCACTCATGTTAGGCCCCTCGGTTAGGGTACGTCAAACGGGTCGCGCTAAGGGTTATACGACGGTCGCCGCCGACAAGTTCCGAGTTTCGCAGATTAAGCTTTAGTCTACTATTTTCTGCACCTTAGTGGGTGATTTCCGGATTCTTGCCAGGCCACCGCCGCGACAGAGTCACTCCCATTCGTTACGGAAGTTTAGCGCCAAATCCACCAATCCTTTCCTGCCCGTCCAGCGCCTGTTATCAATGAGTTGTTCCCGTGTCTTTTGTTGGGGGAAAGGTCGAACCCGGCGTCCCGGGCAGGAGTTCGTCTGAATGAAAACTCGCCCTCAATCCTGGGGGGACATGAGCACCGCGCCGCGGTTTTTTATTGCCGTGGTCTTGCTCTGTGGGACGGCCGTGCTGACGTATTCCATCCTGCACGGCAGCAGTCAGAATCCGCTCAAATTTTTCTGTTACCTGGTCATCGCTCTCGCCGCCTCGCGACTCAAGGTCAAGCTGCCCGGCATCACGGGGACCATGTCGGTGAACTTCCTGTTCCTGCTGCTGGGCGTCCTCGAACTCAGCTTTTCTGAGGCGATGGCGCTGGGCTGTGCCGCCGTGGTCGTGCAGTGCTTCGACCGCGACCGGCCCATTCCGATCCAGGTCGCCTTCAACGTATGTTCCACGGCGCTCGCCATCGCGATCACCTTCGTCGCTTATCGCTACTCGCTGGTCCATCGTGCGGTGAGCAATCCGTCAACTTTGCTGTTTCTGGCAGCATCGGTTTATTTCGTTGCCAATACGCTCCCGGTCGCGGCCGTGATTTCTCTGACCGAGCGCCGGTCGCTGCGCAAAATCTGGTCCGACTGCTATTTCTGGAGTTTCCCGTATTACCTCGTTGGCGCCGGCGTCGCGGGCATGATGAGCTGGCTGCACGATTTCACCGACTGGCAGACCTCGCTACTCACGCTTCCCGTCGTCTACTTGATCTACCGGTCGTACCGGCTCTATCTCGGCAAACTTGAAGATGAAAAGCGGCACGTCGAGGAAATGGCCGACTTGCACATGCGCACCATCGAAGCCCTGGCGCTCGCCATCGAGGCCAAGGATCAGACCACCCACGACCACCTGCAGCGGGTACGTGTCTACGCGCTTGAAGTCGCAAAAGAACTCAAAGTCGAGCATGAGGATACCGAGGCGCTGCAGGCCGCCGCCCTGCTGCACGATATCGGCAAGCTGGCGATTCCCGAACACATCATCTCGAAGCCTGGTCGCCTGACGCCCGAAGAATTCGAAAAAATGAAGATCCACCCGCTGGTCGGTGCGGAAATCCTCGAGCGTGTGCGCTTCCCCTACCCGGTGGTGCCGATTGTTCGTGCTCATCACGAGAAGTTCGATGGGACGGGTTATCCGAACGGATTGAAGGGCGAAGAGATTCCCATCGGGGCGCGCATTCTGGCGGCCGTGGATTTTCTGGACGCCCTGGCCTCGGACCGGCAGTACCGGCGGGCTCTGCCGCTGGACGAGGCGATGGCCAAACTGGAAGGGGAGTCGGGGAAGGCGTTTGATCCCGAGATAGTCGCAGTGCTGCAGCGGCGGTACGTGCAACTGGAGAAGATGGTGCTGGCGCGCATGTACAACCTGAGCCGGCAGAAATCCGCGGAGGCACACGATAAGGATAAAGAGAAAGGCAAGGTTGCGCACGAAGAAGCGCCGGTGAATGCGGGCATCAAACCGGCTGCGGGATTTGCGGGCCAAGGGAAGCCGCCATCGCACGAGCGCAGTTTCCTCAGTTCGATTGCAGCCGCGCGGCAGGAAGCGCAGACCCTGTTCGAACTTAGCCAGGATCTGGGCGCCTCGCTGAGCCTGGGAGAAACGCTTTCGGTGTTCGCGGTCAAACTGCGGCGAGCGATGCCCTACGATGCGATCGCGATTTACGTGCGCCATGGCGAGGAACTGGTGCCGGAATACGTGAACGGGGACAACTTCCGCCTGTTCGCCTCGCTGCGGATTCCCATGGGGCAAGGCCTCTCTGGCTGGGTGGCACAGAACCTCAAGCCGATTCTGAATGGCAATCCATCGGTAGAGCCCGGATATCTGAACGATGAGTCGAAGTACAGCACGTTGACTTCGGCGATGGCGGTGCCGCTGGAGGGCTTGCAGGGCGTGGTTGGAGTAGTGGCTCTGTATCACGCGGAAAAAGATTTCTTCACGTCGGATCATCTGCGCATCCTGCTCGCGGTGAGTTCCAAGATGGCGCTCGCGATGGAAAACGCGTTGAAGTACGAGCAGGCTGAGAATTTCGCGGTCACCGATTACCTGACCGGGCTTCCCAACGCGCGCTCCCTGTTTCTGCAGCTTGATCGCGAACTGGCGCGCTGCAAGCGCGATCAGACGAACTTGACGGTGATGGTCACCGACCTCGATGGGTTCAAGCAGATCAACGACCGCTTTGGACATCTGGAGGGCAACCGGGTGTTGCGGCTGTTCGCGCATTCTTTGAAAGAAACCAGCCGCGAGTACGACTACGTCGCCCGTATGGGAGGCGACGAGTTTGTGGTCATCGCTCCCGGGCTGACAGCGGAAGCGGCGGCACGCAAGGCTGAACAGATGCGGGAACTGGCGCAGCAGGCGGGCAGAGAAGTTTGCAACGAGGACATTCTTTCGCTGAGCGTGGGTAAGGCGGTCTATCCCGAAGATGGACTGGATGCGGAAAAACTCCTCTCCGAAGCCGACAAGCGGATGTATCTCCAGAAGCAGAGCCAGCCTTCGCGCAGCAACCGGCGGCTTTACCGGCGAATGCGGGTGCGGGTTACGACCGAGATTACGATGGACGCCGAGGCACGCACGGTCCTCGGCATCATCACCAATCTCAGCATCAACGGATGTTACGTGGAAACCAGCGTGATGTTATTGCCCGGTTCGCGCATCACGTTGTCATTCCAACTCGACCAGGCGCAGGTCGTCATTCAGAGCGAAGTTCTACGCATGGATATGGGCGTGGGAGCGGCGATCCGGTTCAGCGAATCCACGCACGAGGTGCGTGCCACTTTGCAGCGTGTGCTCGAGCAGCTCGCCAGCGCCGAAGGAATCGCGGAGCGGCAACGCAGCCTGAGCGCTTCCGCGCTGACGCTGTAAACGGGCATTTCGCGCCTGTTCCCTGACAATCCGATCTCAAGCGGAAACTGCCAGCGGGTGAATCTGCAGCAACGGGCTTCCCTGTCCGGACATGCCTCGCGGTTTGTCCAGGCCTTGCAGCAGCATGTTCGCGGTGGGCACTCCGGTGCGGTAGAAAGACTTTTCGCAATCGGCAGTCGATGGACCGCGCATATTACCCTCCATATAGGCCAAGCCCGGACAGCGCGTGCAACTGGCGACGTGCGAACAGGACGAGCAAGTCGAAAGATGTTTGGCCTGAATGGACCGGACTTCATTCATCTGCGGTGACAGATTCCAGATATCAAGAAATTTCTGCTGGCGGATATTTCCGGTGGGCAGTGGAAACTGGACGCAAGGGAATACATCTCCGTAGGGCGAGATGTAACAGAAAGAATGTCCGGCGCTGCAGGGATAGCCCTCCAGATCCTCGTCAGACGGGGGTTTGGGCGGAGCGCAGAATTCTTCCTGGTTGGGCACGAGCGCGGGATTGCGGAAGACTTCGACCAGCTCTTCTCCGGGGACGCGGAGCGCGAGGACGGAAGTGTCGCCATCCATCATGGGCGTAATCGTGGGATCGAGAGTGTATTGCACGCCGAGCTCGGCCGCCAGCTTTTGCGTGCCGTAATGATCGGAGAGATTGGCGGTCATGAGCACGTTAGCAATGGTGACGCGCAAGCCCTGGTCGCGCAGAAAACAGATGGCCTTGATGGAACGCTCGAAAGAGTGCGGCAGCTTGGTGATGGCATCGTGCACTTCGGGGCGATGCGAGTAGAGGCTGATCTGAACCGTATCCACGTGGAGGGCGCGAAGCTGTTGCGCTTCGGCCTCGCCGATCATCACACCATTCGTTTTGACCTTGACGTTGAAAAGCAGGCGGCGCGCGTGTTTTACGAGTTCGAGAAAATCGCGGCGCATGAAGACTTCGCCGCCGCTGAAGGTGAGAAAGAAAACTCCGGCCTCGGCAAGCTGATCGAGCACGCCTTTGATTTCGGCGGTGGTCATCTCGCCATGGTCGTCGTGATCCAGATAGCAATGCACGCAGCGCTCGTTGCATCGGAAGGTAACATCCATGTGGATGGCGAGCGGCACGCCAAGGTTGAATGCCTTCTGCCCTACTTCAGCCATGAGGCTCACCGGGAGACCTCCTGCGAACCGGCGAGCGGCTGATCGGAGACGCGAAGAATGCCGTGGCCGGAAAGTTCGGTGACAAACTGCTCGGCATCGACCTGGGCTTGCTCCGGCTCAATATCGAACTCCCCGCAGACGCGCTCGCGGACAATCTCGCGCAGCGGAGTGCATCCGTCGGCGCCCTGCCAGATGGCGGTAGCCACCGGATTGAGCGTAAAGAAAGTGGAGTCCGCCGAATTCATCACCATCATCTCGCCGGCCAGCATGCGGGCGGCAATCGTTGAGCTTCGAGCGATATATGTTTCAGACATGCGCGGATTCTCCTGCAAAGTGGCGCAGCTCGAAGTGGCGGGCTTCGGAATGCCTTACATCTTCCCAGACCTTGCTATCAGGATAGAACGTCAGGCGATGAATGGGAACCCGGGCAACGAAATCGCAGGCGACGGCGAGAAGCTTTTCTACCAGGTCGGGATCGCCGGCGAAGAACAAAATGTTGCGCATCAGGAGGCGGACGGCTTCAGCGGCGGGAATGGGGTCAATGCGATTTTCCGGACCCTGGGCGAGGAAAAACAGGCGCGCGACAGGCGCCCGGCAGTTTTCACCTGGCTTGGCAAGTTCTCCGGCGAAGGGAGTTCCGAACGCCTGGTAGGCATCACCGCCGCCATCCTGCAGGGTGTGGACACCACCGGCGTCGGTCGGACGAACGTAGGAAATTTCGTCGGTGAGCAGCGTGACATCCGCAGGCGCCAGCCGCGTGATGGTCGTTTTGCCCGCGCCGGAGACACCGGAAAAAATGTAAGCCCGCGCGTCGCAGATGGCGCTTCCCGCGTGCAGCAGAAATCCTCCACGCTCGGCGAGGATCAGGCTGTGTACGATGCGCAACACGGAATCGAGCGAGTAGGGATTGGCATTCTGGCGGACAATCCCGGTTCCGGTGCGGGGATTCCAGCGGGCGGAGAAATCTCCCCGCTGGATTTGCCATTCGGCGCCATCGCGGCGGACCTGCACATCCTCATCGGAAGCTGTACCCGCGTCGATGATGTCGAACTCCAATGCGAACTCTGGGCGGGATGAGCTGAGAAATCCGGCATAGCGTTGCAGCAGCAACTCGGCAAAGCGCTCATGACGAGTCGAGAGAGAAATCGGGATGCCTCCGATTTCCACGCAAGCGACGTTGCCCGCGAATCTGGCGGCATTCGACTTCATGAAGCTCCTGGATCGACGATGTCAGCATGGAAGAGCTGCGTTTTCGGGACTGGAGACTGAGCGCGGTCGGAGATCCAACTTCCATTCCCGTGGCGTTCCCGGTGGGCGTGAAGCTTCAGGGCTAAGCGGCGCGCCGGCCCACAATGACAGAATAATTTTCCGAATGCCCAAGACCATGGGCGCAGCGGAGGAACCGAACGCGCCTCGCCCTGAGCCACTTCCGAGTGAAATTGCCCCCGCTCCACACGATGCACCAGTCTCCCGAGCAATGCTTCGCTGGGAAATTGCGGGTCATAAGCCGGCATGGAGTCGCCGCGCAGCAGGAAGCTATCTGTCTGGCGAGCGACAAAGCGGTGGAGAAAAAAGCGTCCGTCTCGGAGAGCGAGCACAATCTCGCCTGGGCGCACGTCATCCGGGGAGCAGCGGGCGATCTCGACTACATCACCGGGCCAAAGGGTGGGCAGCATACTTTCCCCCCGGACTTGCAGCCGTAAACGGCCGCCCTGGCGCAAACTTTCTGCCGCTAGTGCGGAACGCTGCGCATCACCGGTCGCGGCATCTTCCGGAGATGGGCGCAAAGTCACGAAGTCTTGCGCGCAGAGTTGCATGTAGGAGAAGTGCCCGCGATCTTGCCGCACGACAGAGCGGCCGTTTCGAATACTCGCTCGTAGCGGAACGCGGGCTTCTGATAAGGCTTTTTCTGTTTTCCGGTTGCGGCCAGGTTGGTCTGTTGCTGATCGGGGGTCTGGTGGTCGGTCATAATCTCTTCGAGCCTCGGAGGTCGCTCTTCCCACACGAAATTGAAAATGTAAGCGCAGTGTACTACATGAGTTTACGGGCTGCCAATATCGGTAAGGCAGCATTGGTTCGAGTGGCCCAGCAGTATTTCAATAAAAAGAAAGTGTTCCACCCTGGCGGGCCCGGCGAAGGCTCACGGATAGCGCGCCCAAAGCCAGCGGAAGCAGAACAACGACAAAAATGGCGAGCGCGCTGAGGGTTGGAGCCAGGGCCGAAATGGACTGTCCATCGAGCAGTGCCCCGCGCATTCCATCAATAGCGTAGCGGAGCGGGAGGGCCGCGGCCAGAACTGCCAGCGGCTGCGGCAAACTCTGAACCGGGAACAGGGTTCCGCTGAGGAACCAGAGTCCGGAGCCCAGAAGCCACACCAGCGCTGAGCCTTTTTGAAATGCGATCTGAACGGTGGCGGCGAAAATTCCCAGCGCCAGCGCAAGTGCCATCGAAAGTATGAGGACCACGAGGCAAGACAAAAGATTGGCATGAACGGCGGCGCGGAAGACTGCGACGCCCGCGAACACATAGACCAGCAGATTGGTCAGGCTTCCGCCGAAGGCGGAGACGGAACTCAGAATGATAAGTTCGGCCGGGCTGGTCGAAGTCGTCATGAGGACTTCGAGAGTTCCCGTCTGCTGCGCTTCCTGCACAACGTTGAGGAACGCCTGGGCGCTCATCACAAAGAAAGTGTAGAGCCCGGTCCCAACCAGCAGGAAGGGAAAATAG
>Ga0181531_10000720_pt1 | contig 21686 bp, 23 predicted proteins | sample PEATcosm2014_Bin_38_FD_119743 | JGI IMG/M metagenome (GOLD analysis project Ga0181531, IMG submission 119743) | Peatland microbial communities from MTU Mesocosm Facility, Houghton, MI, USA - PEATcosm2014_Bin11_10_metaG | ecosystem: Environmental > Terrestrial > Soil > Wetlands > Peat | place... | reverse complement strand
AAGAAGCGGCCTCGGACAGAAGCCGGCGCGGCGACGGCGGAACCTGCAGCCAAGGCTTCTCGATCACGGGCCTTCCGAAGAGATAACCCTGCAGGTACTGCACGCCTTCGCGACGCAGCAGCGCCGCCTCTTCCGGTGTCTCGACCCATTCGGCGACGGTGGTGAGGTTCAGGCCCTTGGCCAGGCCGATCAGGTGGCGCAGGAAAACCTGGTTCTCGGGATTGTTTGCCAGGTTGCGCACGAAGGAGCCGTCGATCTTGACGATGTCGACCGAGAGCGCCTGCAAGTGCCTGAGCGACGTGAAGCCCGCGCCGAAATCGTCGAGCGACACGCGGCAGCCGAGATCCTTGAGCGTGCGCACGAAATGCGCCGATTCCACGATGTCGTGCAGCGCCGCGGTCTCGGTGATCTCGACCACCAGGCGGCTCGCCACTTCGGGCCGGTCCTTCAACAGCGAACTGATGGCGCGCAGCCAGGGGCGGTCGGTCGCGGTCAGGCCCGAGATGTTGAAGGCCAGGCGCGTGCCCGGATGCTCGGCCACGTCCTCCACCGCCTTTTCCAGCACGTAGCGGTCGATCAGGCGGATGAAACCCAGCTGCTCGATGGCGGCGACGAAATCCCCGGCCAGCACCATCTGGCCGTCTTCGCCGATCATGCGCAGCAGGCATTCGTGATAATCGGTCGCGCCGGTGTCGCTCGCCACCACCGGCTGATAGGCGAAGATCAGTCGGCCGTCCCTGAGCGCGCGCTGCACGCGCTCGCCCAGCGCCAGGCCGAAGCGGTGGCGGCGGCGCTGCTCCTCGCTGATGTGATAGGGGACGAAACAGTCGCGGCCGGCGCGCTTGGCTTCGGCCAGCGCGGTCTCGGCGCGGGTCATGACGTCGTAGGAGGTCTTGGCCTGGTCGGGGAATGTGGCGCCGCCGATCGAGACCGTGGCGTAGACCGGGCCGGCGATGGTGTCGATCGGCACCTGGCTCACCGCGTTGAGAACCTTCTCGGCGGCGATCGAAACGTTCTGCTCGGCGCAATCGGCCAGCACGATGCCGAAGCGGTCGCCGCCGACGCGGCCGATGACGTCGCTCACGCGCATGCAGCGGTCGAGCCGCTGGCCGACTTCGATGATGACCGAATCCGCCGCCTTGTAGCCGAAGGCGTCGTTGATGTTGGCGAGCTTGTCGACGCCGACCGCGAGATAGACGCCGGGATCGCCCGTGCGCGTACCGGCCGCGATGACGTGGTCGAGCGCCTCGCGCAGGCGCTGCTTGTTGAAGTGGCCGGTGAGCTCGTCGAAATTGGCGAGATGCTCGAGCCGCTGCTCGGCGGTCTTACGCCCGGTGATCAGGCGCAGCACGCCCATGACGCGCTTGGGTTTGCGGCCCGGGCCGTACTCGGCGCAGCCGCGGTCGTGGAACCACGCGAAGGCGCCGTTGTCGAGGCGCAGGCGGTACTCGCAATCGAAAGTCGCGTTCTGCATCAGGTGCGCGCTGAGGCGCTGCTCGCGCAGCGGGCGGTCGTCGCGGTGGACGCGCGCGGCGAAATCGCCGCCGGTGGCGATCGCCGTGAAATCGAACTCGCGGCTTTCGAGCGCGCCATGCCAGCGCATGTCGTCGCTCGCGATTTCCCAGACATAGGCGACGTCGCCGGCGGCCGACAGCGCCGACAAGACCTGGCCGATTTCGCTGGTTTTCTCTGTCTGAATATCCGTCATGAAACCCGAGGCAAATCGAGGCGGAAACGGCGCTGGCGCTCCGTCTCATAGTCCCCGGGAAATCTTTAGGAACTCTTAAGCGCTCAAAACTTATGGAGATTTTTAGGGATCGGCCTCAGGCGCTTTTGCGCGCATCGGCCGGGGTATTTGCGGTTAAGAAAGGAATAACCGCCTGATTGAACTCGCGCGGAAAAACAATGTTGAAGAAATGGCCCCCCTGGGCCAGGAACTTGGCTTCGGCACCGGGAATCGAACGGGCAAGCTCCTCCGAGAAATAGGCCGGGGTGATGAGATCGTCTTGGGCGACCATCACCAGGGTCGGCGTGCGGATGCGGCCCAATTCGGCCGTCCGGTCGAAAGCCAAAATGGCGTCGATTCGGCTCAGCGTGATCTCCGGCGCCGAAAAGGTCGCCAGCATCTGCGCCTCGACCTGGCGCAGCTTCTCGTTGTTGCGGGCGATGTAGAAGCTCGGATAGAGGAACAGCGAACTCGCCTGCACGTAGCTCGCGGGCCCCAGCCGCGCCAGAGTTTCGCGCCGGAGCGCGAACAGGCGGCGGAAATAGGCGTCGGCCTTGGTCCAGCTGGCGGCGATGACGATACTGGCGAGGCGTTGAGGATGTTCCAGCGCCAGAATCTGAGCGATGGCGCCGCCGGTGGAGTGGCCGATGATATGGGCTTTTTCGATGCCGAGCGCGTCCAGAAGCGCAACGGTGTCTGCCGCCATCTTGTCGACGGTGTAGGCGGTCTTGTCATGGTCGCTTTGGCCGATGCCGCGATGATCGAAAGCGATGGTATCGAAAGATTTGGCGAAGACCGGCGCCTGCTCGCGCCAATGGCTGGCATTGCCCCCCAAGCCGGTGACGAGCAGCACGGGGAAACCGGAGCCTTGACGCTCATAATAGAGCTGACAATCGCCAATCGAGATGCGCGGCATATGATCGAGCGGCTCCTTGCGCAATTCGCTTTTGGCGCTGGTATCATCTCGCGGTTGGGCTGTCAAACGCGCGGCGCGAATGGCAATCCTGCCATGCCGACATGGCCGGATGTACACGTGAAAACTCAGAGATCGGCGAGACGCGACCAGAATGCGGCAGCCGCGGCGAGAATCAATCCTTCCGCCGCGACCGACGCATCGAAAGCGGGCGCCAGCAACAGCCACAAAACGAACGCGCTCGCCAATATGGTGGCAACGCCCTGATTCTCGCGCCACGGACCGCGTGACTGTAACGGCATGATCGAACCGTGCGGGAAATTATCCACCAAATCCGTTCTGCGTCAACCATGCGCCCTTGCCAAACCGCGCCGACGTGATATGAAGAAGCGCCTCCTCGGATGGAAGGCGCATCGGACTCGCGCCGGATGTCCTCCGCCGGACCCGCGCGTCGGGGCTTCGGCGAATGCCAAAACGCAAACGGTTTACATGGTGATGACTATGTCATCGACGGCGCATACCGCCCGCATGATCGCCAAGCTTCTCGCCAATCGCGCCACGGCGCGCGATGAAATCCCCGATCTGATCGTTCAAGTCCATCGCACTCTGTCGAATATCGATCGCCCGCGCGGCCGGCCCGAAGTCGCCAAGGACGGAGCGGCGGTCAAGACCAAGGCCGCCGCGCCCTCCAAGCGGCGTGGCCGCAAGCCGCGCGAGGCGGCGCCGCCGGACGCGGTGACGGCCGTCAAGGTCACGCCCGTCGTATCCCCCGCTCCCACGCTGTTGCGCCGCGCCGAGATCAAGGAAACGGTCGAGGCCGCGCCCGCGCCCGCCCCGTCGCTCGACGGCACCGCACGCGGCGTGGTGCGTTGGTTCGATCCGCAGACGCGGCGTGGCGGACTCCGGCTTCAAGGCGTCGGCGGCGACGTTGCGGTCGAGCCGCAGCTTTTGGCACAATGCAACATCACACGCCTGTTCAAGGGACAGGAGGTCGAGGCCCGGCTTTCCGGTACGCCCGAGGCGCCCAAATTGCTGGAAGTGAAACTGCGTACCGCGGGCGCCGATGCCCATGTCAGCCCAGGCCTGGTGCGCGCACGGCAGCAGAAGCCGGTCGTGGTCGAGTTGAAACGCGAAGCGCTGAAAAATCATACGGCGCGCGACGCGGCCGAGCAGCTTCTGCCCGATCGGTCGCGCTAGACGGCCTTGGCCGAGGCGGCGCTCATCGTTGGTGCCGGCAGCGGGTTGAGCGCCGCGCTGGCGCGGCTCTTCGCCAAGGAAGGCATGCGCGTGGCACTGGCGGCGCGCGACGTCGGGAAACTCAATCCGCTCCTCAAGGAAACCGGCGCCCGTGGCTATGCCTGCGATGCCACCAAGCGGGAAAGCGTCGACCGGCTGTTTGCTTCCTTCGCCGATGAGATCGGACCGCCCGACATCGTGGTCTACAACGCCGGGTATCGCACGCGCGGCGCCATCACCGAGCTCGATCCCGAAGAGGTGCTCAAGACCCTGATGGCTTCGGCCTATGGCGGCTTCCTGGTGGCGCAGCTTGCGGCAAAGACGATGCTGGCGCACGGCCACGGCACCATCCTGTTCACCGGCGCCTCGGCCAGCGTCAAGGGTTATGCCCGGTCATCGCCATTCGCCATGGGAAAATTCGCGCTACGCGGCCTGGCGCAAAGCCTGGCGCGCGAGTTGCACCCGCAGAACATCCACGTCGGGCATGTGGTGATCGATGGCGGCATTGGGCGGGCGAACGATCCGCGCGCAACCGAGCGCGGCGCCGACGGCATGCTCGACCCCGACGCCATCGCGCGCGCATATCTCGATCTCCATCGCCAGCACCGCAGCGCCTGGGCCTGGGAGATCGAACTCAGGCCCTGGCGCGAGAATTTTTGAGCGGCCGGGTTAGATCACCCGCTTGATCATCTTGATGACGATGAGCAGTACCACCGCGCCGATGGTGGCGCTGATGATCGCGCCAATGAGGCCCATGCCGATGAAGAGACCGAGCGCGGCCAAGAGCCAGTTGCCGATGAAAGCGCCGATAACGCCGACAATAATGTCGCCGATGAGGCCGAAGCCGGTGCCGTCGATAAGCTTACCTGCAAGCCAGCCGGCGACCAGGCCGACCAGAATTAGGGCGATAAGACTGCCAGGATCCAACATGTTACGTTCCCTCCCTCGATGAATGGCGCGACCAGTTCGCGCGATTGTAACACCAGCGGCTTTCGATTGGTGCCCCTGGCCGGACTCGAACCAGCACGCCCTTGCGAGCAACAGATTTTGAGTCTGCCGCGTCTACCAATTCCGCCACAGGGGCAAAACGCACGAAAGTCGCCCACTATAGCCGCAGGTATGGGAGGGTCAACGCGCTTGCCCCGGTCGCGCATATCCGGCTAGATCGCGGCCTATGTTGAAACGCTTTTATGACTGGACGATGCGGCTCGCCGCGGGAAAACACGCAGTCTGGGCGTTGGCCGCCGTGTCCTTCATCGAAAGTTCGGTCTTCCCCATCCCGCCCGACGTGCTGTTGATCCCGATGGTGCTGGCCGACCGGAACCACGCTTGGCGGCTTGCCGCGGTGACGACCGCCGCCTCGGTCGCGGGCGGATTTCTCGGCTATTCCATCGGCTATTTCGCTTTCGACGCCATCGGCCTGCCGATCCTGAATTTCTACCATGCCATGGACCGCTACGACGCGCTGAAGCAATCCTTCGACCAGTGGGGCGTCTGGATCATCATCGCCAAGGGCATGACGCCCATTCCCTACAAGCTCGTCACCATCGCCGCGGGCGCGCTCAAATTCGACCTGTTGAGCTTCGCCATCGCCTCGTTGATTTCGCGCAGCCTGCGCTTTTTCCTGGTCGCGGCGCTGCTGTGGTGGTTCGGCGAGCCGATCCGCGACTTCATCGAACGGCGCCTGGCCTTGGTCACCACCGCGTTTCTGGTGGCGCTGGTCGGCGGCTTCTTTGTGCTACGGTATCTCTGAGGCCGAGATGACTTCCCAACGCACGCCGCTGATCCTGGTTTTGGCCGCTTCTGCCGCGGTGCTGGGCGCCGCCTGGTGGTTCCAGCTGATGGACGGGCTCGTACCTTGTGAACTGTGTCTTTACGAGCGTTGGCCCTATTACGCCGCGCTCGTGCTGGCCTTGGCCGCGCTGGCATTTCCCGTCGCGGGACTGCCGCGCGCGGTGACGGCGCTCTTGGGGTTGCTGTTTCTGGCCAGCACGGCGCTGGGTTTTTACCACGCCGGCATCGAGCAGCACTGGTTTCCCGGCCCGAGTTCCTGCACCAGCACCGGCGGCGCGGCTGAAACTCTCGAGCAGTTCAAGGTTCAGATCCTGGGCCAGAAGACGGTGATGTGCGATGAAATCCAATGGTCGGTCGCGGGATTGTCGCTTGCGGCCTTGAACGCGATCGCCTCGTTGTTGCTCGCGATTTTCGCCTTCTGGTCGCTGGGAAAAAGCCGATGACCAAGAAACGCAAAGCGGCGCGGTTGCCCGGCGATCCCGCTGCCGGTTTCCTGGTCGAACGCATGATTCGCGTCGATCAGGCCGGCGAATACGGTGCGGCGCGGATTTACGACGGGCAGCTCGCCGTGCTGAACGGCAGGCCCGTGGCCAAGGAAATCCGCCGCATGGCCGCGCAGGAAAAGAAGCATCTCGCCGTTTTCGACAAGCTGGTCGCCGAGCGCCGCGTGCGTCCGACCGCCTTGGCGCCGGTTTGGCACGTGGCCGGATTCGCGCTCGGCGCGGCCACCGCCATGCTGGGCGAGCGCGCCGCCATGGCCTGCACCGTCGCGGTGGAAGAGGTGATCGACGACCACTACCGCCGCCAACTCGACATGCTCGGCGAGGACGAGTCCGATCTGGCGGCGGCAATCGAGGAATTCCGCGCCGACGAGATCGAGCACCGCGACACGGCGTTAAAGCACGGCGCCGAGGACGCGCCCGTCTATCCACTGCTCTCGGCGGCGATCAAGGCCGGTTCGCGTCTCGCCATCTGGTTGTCGACGCGCATCTGATCCCTTATTGACGCGCGCGACGATTGGCGGTCTGCTGCCGGCAAAACGCCGTGGGAGGATTTCCGATGATGCGCGCCAAGACCGAGCAGCGGGTCAAGCGCTGGAACGACCAGCGCTGGGTGATCGATTCTGTGATCCAGGCCATCGGCATGGAATGGGACCAGCCGCGCCTGGCTTACACGCTCTATCCCTGCGGTCCCGACGGAACCGGGGATTTCCGGACAGTGGGCATGCGGGTGCGCAAATTCTCCGACATGCATCGGGAATTCGCATCCGCCGCTCGCCGCAGGGAATTGAAAGCCGAAGCCTTCGAGAAGGAAGGCCGGCTGGTTTCGGCGCGCGAAAGCTATTTCATAGCGTCCCTGCTGTGGTCGGCCGCGCGCTGGCCGATCTTCGAGAACAACGAGAAATCGATCCACTACAACGCGCGCACCGTGGCCTGCTACGACAAATTCGCCCGATACGCGCAACGCCCGGTGGAGCGCATCGAGGTTCCGTTCAAGGGCAAGGTGCTGCCCGGATATCTCCACCTGCCGCGCGTGCCCAAGCCGGGCGAGAAATTCCCACTGGCCATCGGTATCGACGGCATGGACGGCTCGAAGGAGATCCTGTGCTCGATGTACGGCGACAAGTTCCTGGAACGCGGCCTGGCACATTTCATCTATGACGGGCCGGGCCAGGGCGAATGCACCGTGAGCGGGCTGCATGTGACGGCCACCAACCACATGGACGCGGCCAAGGCGGTATTCGAGAGAATTTCCAGGCACCCGCATGTCGATGCTGGCCGCAGCGTGGTTTGGGGCGTCAGCTTCGGCAGCTATTTCGCGCTGCAGGCGGCGGCCGCGCTCGGCGACAAGGTGAAAGGCGCGGCGGTGAGTTTCGTGTGCCATGAACCGGGCATGAACGCGCTGATGGACACGTCATCCCCCTCCTACAAGATGCGATTCATGTACATGGCCGGTTACGACGACGAGGCCAAGTTCGACCGCTTCAAGCGGGGCTTCACCCTCATGCCAATCGCGCCCAAGCTCAAATGCCCGGTGCTGATCCAGGCCGGCGACGACGATGAATTGTCGCCGATCGAGTTCTCCGATGCGCTGGTCGACAAGATCAAAGCGCCGAAGAAATTCGTGATTTATGAGGGCGAGCGTCACGCCATCGGCGGCGGCAGCGCGGCGTATATGGGCGAGAACTGGTTCACCATGCTGGCCGATTGGTGTCTGGACCGCGTGAACGGCAAGACGCCGCCGCACGAGCGTGTGCAAATCAACGCACAGGGCCTGCAGAACGTGACAAAATACCGCTAGAACGAGGGAGGGTTAGAGTGGCAACCGAATATCGTCTGTTGAGCTACCGCGACGCCAAGGGCGCGCATGCGGGCGTCCTGGTGGGAGACCGCGTCTATCCGGCGGCGGCGCTGCTCAAAGGCAGCGGCGTGGATGCGTCTTCGGTGCTGGCTATCCTCCAGAGCTGGGCCAAGGCGCACCAGGCGCTTGGCACGGCGGCGGTCAAGGTCAAGCCCAAGGACGGCAAGCCGCTCGCCAAGATCAAGCTACTCGCTCCGGTTCTCTATCCCGGCGGGCTGTTTTGCGCCGGCGCCAATTACTGGGATCACATGGAGGAGATGGCCAAGGCGCAAGGGCGCACGGTGGACCGCTCGAAGCGGCCCGACGAACCCTGGTTCTTCCTGAAGACCTCGGCGCATTCGGTGATTGGCCCCGGAGATCCGGCACATCTGCCGGCCAACTCGCACCAAGTCGACTGGGAAGCCGAGCTCGGCGTGGTCATCGGCAAGCCCGCGCGCAATGTGACGGTGACGCGGGCCCTGGACTTCGTCGCCGGCTACACCATCGTCAACGATCTTTCGGCGCGCGACCTGATGACGCGCAAGGACCGCCCGCCGGTGATGACCTACGACTGGGTCGGCCAGAAATGCTTCGACGACGCCGCGCCCATGGGTCCCTGGATCGTGCCGGCCGCCTATGTGAAGAGCGTCGGCAATCTCAGCGTCAAGCTCTGGGTCAACGGCGTGCTCAAGCAGAATTCCAACACCAACCAGCTGATTCACAACGTTCCCGAACAGGTGTCGTATCTGAGCGAGCATGTCACGTTGCGGCCGGGCGACATCATCGCCACCGGAACCCCTGCCGGCGTCGGCATGCCGCGCGGCGAATTCCTGAAGAAGGGCGACGTGGTCAAGATCGAGATCGAGGGCTGCGGCACCCTGACCAATCCGATGGCGTGACCGCGCCGCTCAGAAGGCGCGGTGATAGCTGAGCGAGGGACCGAAGCTCCAGCTGCTGCGCGCGGCGATGATGACGTGGTTGACGCCGACGCCGACCGTGATCCCGGGCGGCACAGAGCCGCTGGGCGGCGGCGAATAGTTGAGGGACACGTTCTCCTGGTGATCCCAGGCCTTGTATTCCTGCGTCGCCACGGCGTTGCCGAAGGGATTGCCGCCGGGAGCATTGGTGTCATCGGAGGTGTGCCGCAAGCCGGCCGCCAGCGCCAGTTGCCAGTTCACATAGGTGAAGGCGACGCCGCCAATCAGGTAATGCCGCGACAGGCCAGGGTTATTTTGGAAATTGCTGAAATGGGTGTATTCGAGGAAGGGCGTCAGCCCCAGCCGTTCGCCGATCGGTATGCCATCGCCGGTCGGGTCGTAGGACGCACCGATGGATTGGCCCCATTCGGTCCGACCGCTTGGATCGTCCGTCGCCTCCCGGGTGAACGAGACCTGATATGTCAGGCCGCGTTCGGCCTCGCCGCCCCGGAGCGCAAGCGTATAGCTCGCCAGGCTGTTAGTGTTGGACGGTCCGAAGGCGCCGAGGGTGTAGCGATGAAAGCGCACGGTCGGGTCCATGTCGTCGAAGGCCGGCCGCGACAGCAGCGATTCCGACAGGATGCTGGTGTCGAGCATGAAGGCCTCGAAGGAGACACGCAGCTTGTGTAGCCCGATCGAATCGGGCAGCAGATATTCCGCGCCGACGCCGATGCGTTCGTCCTGCTCGTAATCGCTGCCGAAATTGTAGAAATTGCCAGGTTCCTGATCGAAGGCCGAGCCGAAATTGGGATGGATCTTGCCGCCGTAAACGGTCAGCGGATCCGCCGGCCGCGCCGCCAGGAAAAGCTGGCGCATGGTCAGGCCTTCGCTGCGGAAGGCCGAATTGCGGTCGGGATAAAAGCTGTCGAGATTGTCGTCGCGCAGGCGTTCGAGCTTGATATCGCTATAGGCCGACAGCCAATCGGAATAATTGGCGTAAAGATCGAGATCGCTGTCGTCGGAAATCGCGCCTTTGGTGCCGCCGCCCTGGGGACTGCTGACCAGCGCCTGGAGCTGGCTGTTGAGTTCGCCGCCATAGACCAGGATGTTCTGGGTCATCCCCGGCGGCGGCGGCGCGGCCGGAGCCGACGGCGCCGCGGTCTCGGAGCTGGGCATCGATACCGCGCGCTGCGCAAAGGCATTGCCGCCGGCAAGACTCAACAGCAGGCTGGCGCCTGCGCAGACCAGAAGTTTCTTCATGACCCCCCGATATCTTGAATATTACTGCTTGGCGATGCTGGCGGCTTCTTCGGCAATGGCGCGGTATTGGCCGACCGAGGCGCGCGGCGTCGGCCCGGGCAACAGCGGCTCGACGATCCACTGCGCCTTGGCCAAAACCGCCTTGAAGCGGACGAAGGTATCCTGCGATTTGGCGTCCGGATGCGCCGCCTTCAGGTCACCGAGTTGCTGATCGACATATTCGAGATAGCCGCGGCTGTCGTGATATTCGACGATCACGGAAATCCGGCCGCGCTCCAGGGACTCGCCGAACTCGCCCGAGGCCGCATCCATCACGTCGGAGCAGATCTGGATCATCTCCGGCACCGAGGCGCGTAGCTCGGGCGGGGCAAGCTCGCGCGCCTTGTGTACCGTGACGATCGCGGCCTGGTATTTAGCTTCGGTATCGGCGCTGTCGGGCGATGTCGCGACCGCGGCCTCGAGTTCAGCAAGCTGTTTGTCGAAGGGCGGAAATTTCTTCTCCGCCAGGTAATCGGTCATGTCGTCATAAAGCTCGCGCACCGGATGACCGAAATGCGGCAGCGCCAGCGCCGGTTGATGCGCCTGCAGCAATTCATGGCCGACGATCAGATGGCCTTCCAGCATACCGAGCCGGAACAGGAAATCGGTGTCGTCGCCGGCATTGCCGTAATGGGCGTCGGCAAAAACCGGGCACGGCGCCAGCCCGACGAGCACCAGAAAACCCATGAAAACCAAGGCGATACGCATGATCCTTCTCCACTCCATAATGCTACTGGTTCTTAGTCGCATTGATAATAATTCTTAATTGCATCATAATCCAAATCGTGTCAAGCATTCCAATCTCGGTTCCGAAAACAGTTTGTGGGTGCGATATGCCGGATGTTTATGGCAGCTGGCCGCTGCACCTTCCCCTCGCTTGGCTGGCGCCGCTGGCCACCAGCGAATTGCGGTTGGCGATTTACGGCAACCGCCCGCTCTATGGCGCATTGCGCTTCCTGCATCTCATCGGCGTCGCCGGCTTCTTCGGCTTCGTCGCGTTGATAGAGCTGCGGCGGCTCGGCCTGTTCGCCAGCGCGGCGCTGCCGCGACAGCCGATGCTCATGTTGATGAACGCCTCGCTCGCGCTCACCCTGTTAAGCGGCGCCGGACTTTTCCTCTATGACCCGATCGGAACCGGGCTCCACCGCATGTTCCTGCCCAAGCTGTTGCTGATCGCGCTTGGCCTGGCGCTGGCCTACGGTATGCCGCGCATCGCTGGCTTGCGCAAACGGCCCGGCTTCAAGCAAGCGACCGCCGCCGCCGCGCTGGCGGCATGGACGCTGGTCATCGCCTGTTCGGTCTGGAACCAAGTGGAGCGGCCGCTCAACCCGGCCGATGTTCACCGCGCCGACCCGCGCAATGAATAGACAAAGGGAGACCGCCGATGTGCCCTGAACAGAACCGCGATGACGCCCACGGCCTTCCCACCACCGAGCGGATCGTGCTGTGGGCATTGCGCGCTTGGGTCGTCGGTCAGCGCAAACGTATGGCGGTGGATGCGCTTATCGCCGAAAGACTCGAATGGATCGGCGCCGAGGACCTGGCAGCTCTGTTCGACGCCTTCATCGGCACGGTGACGCTGGGCGCAGTCCGGCCGCTCGCCATCCACTGTGTCTGTCATCGGGGCTTGAGCGAAGACGAGCGCGCACTGCTCGATGCGCTGGCACTGGCACAAAGCGGGCGCAGCTTCGAAACCGTGCTGCTGTTACGCTGCTTTCTGGCGCCCGCTTCCGCCACCGAAGCGGTGCGGTTTGCCTGCCGCATCGGCGAAGGGCTGAGTCAGGCCGGCCGGGTATTTGATTTGCGCGTGCTTGGTTCGACACAGTACGCCCTGGCGGCGGAAGATCACCGCTTTGGCACGGTCTCGCTGGCGATTCATTAGAATTAGAAAGGGCTTTGCACCATGTTTCGTCGTGCCACGCATTCGATCGCTCTCGCCGGCCTGCTGGCGCTGGTATTCGCCGTACCGGTTCGCGCCGATAATGTCGCGCCGGCGGAATTTTCGCTCGAGCTCACCAACCACGTCTTCAAACCTGCAGAAATCCACGCCCCCAAGAACACGCCGCTCAAGATCACCGTCTATAACAACGATTCCGGCGTCGAGGAATTCGACAGCAGCGCCTTGCAAGTCGAGAAGGTCATTCTAGGCGGCCACAGCGGCGTGGTGCACCTGCCGGCGATGTCACCCGGGCGCTATCCCTTCATGGGTGAATACCACTCGGATACCGCCCAGGGCGTGTTGATCGTTGAATGAGGCGCTAGACCGCGGCGCGTTTTAAGGTCGCCACGCCCGAAGCGGTGATCACCTCGGGAATGGACGAGACATTCATCGGCGCCATGATATGCGCGCCGGCTACGCCGGGGATGGTCGTCAACTCCTGCAACAGCTCGATGCAGATCTTCTTGCCCTCGGCCTTGGCATCGGCGGCCTTGTCCAGCCGCTCGATGACGGCGTCGGGAATGATGGTGCCGAACAGCTTTTCCTTCATCCAACGCGCCGAGCGCGACGAGGGGATCGGCGATATCCCAATCAGCATCTTGAGCCGGGGCGAAATGCCCAGTTCGACGAGACGTTTGGCATAGCGGCGCACCAATGCCGCATCCATGCAGAATTGGGTTTGGACGAAATCGGCGCCGGCCTCGAGTTTTGCCTTGAGGCTCTTGCCGTCCCAGCCGGGTGGCGGATCGATCGGCATATCCGCCGCGCCCAACAGCATATCGAAGCCGCCCTTGAACTCGGTTCCAGGCAAAAGCCTGTGATCGGTTCGCATGCGATTGACCATGGCCAGAACGGCGCGGCTGTCGAGGTCGAACACTGGCTTGGCCTCGGGCTGATCGCCGGCCTTGGGATCGTCGCCGGTTAGGATCAGCACGTTCTTCACGCCCAGCGCGGCCGCGCCCAGGAGATCGCTTTGCAGCGCGATGCGATTGCGGTCGCGGCAGGTCATCTGCAGGACCGGCTCGATGCCGTTGCGGATGAGGAAATGCGCTGCGGCGATGGCCGAAAGATGCGACTTGGCGCCGGCGCCGTCGGTGACGTTGACCGCGGCGGCCAGACCTTTGAGCCGCAGAGCGCGCGCAATGAACTCGGCCGGATCGGTCGAGACCGGCGGCGTCAATTCGGCAGTGATGGTGAAATACCCACCATCGAGGCGGCGGCGAAGTTCACCGGTCGTAGCGGATGATGTTTTGGTATCAGTCAGCGGTGTCATGCGGCGATTTTTCGTCGAATTCGGGCGGAGTATAGACATTCTCCTCCCCGCCTCCAGGATATTTTCGCCGCATCCGGTTAGGGCTTCATGATGCGCCGGGCTCGCGCCGTCGGGCCTTCGGCGATGGCGCCGTAGACGCGCTCATAGTGTTCGACCATCAACTTGAGACCGTAACGATCGAGGATGCGCTTGCGCGCGGCTTCCCCGTGTTGCGCGCGCGCGGCCGGGTCGCGACCGAGAATAGCGAGCGCGGCCGCGGCCATCGCGCCGGAATCGCGCGGCGCCACCACCGAGCCCGTGCCGGCGATCAGGGAAGCGGTATCGCCCACGGATGTCGCGACCGCCGGCACGCCGCAGGCCATCGCCTCTCCCACGACGTTGGGAAAACCTTCGCCGAAAGCCGAGCTCAGCAGCAACAAATCGAGCGCCGGGAGAATCTGTTCCACATTCTTGCTCTCACCCAAGGCATGCACCTTGCCGGCGAGCGACGGAGGAATCGCCAGCTTTTCAGTGTCCAATCCCACCAGCAGGAACGCCGTGTCGGGCCGCGCCTCGGCGATACGCGCTGCAGCGGCGAAGAATGTGGCGTAGTCCTTCATCGGATCCACCCGCGCCACCATGCCGACAAGAGAGGCCTTATCGCCGATACCGAGGCGCTGGCGCCACTGCGCGCGTCTTTCCTCGCTGGGCCGGAAGAATTCCGTGTCGAATCCGTTCGGAATCTCTTCCCACCGGCGCGGACGATAGCCGATCGATTCATGGAAAATGCGGCCCGCCTCGCTATTGACGATAACCGCGGATGGTACGCCGGAGAACCTGGCGAGGATGCGCCGCGTTCTCTGCATTTGCGGCGAGTACTGCGTCATATCCATGGCCGAGCAGCGCAAATTCCACACCAGCGGCACGCCACGCAGGAAAGGAGCGATCAGCAGGCCGGCAAGATCGGCGTGATAGAGCCAGGTTTGCACCATGCGCGGCCGTTCCTTGCGCAGGATCTTGAGCAACCGCAACAACCCCCATAACGTAGGCCGTCCCCGTTTCATCCCCAGGGTATAGAGCGGCACGCCGGCGATGCGCAGATCGGCGCCGTAGGCGCCCTCGTCCATGAGCGACACCACCACCGGCTTAAAGCGCCGGTGGTTCATGTGCAGGATAAGCCGCACCATCACGGTCTCGGCGCCGCCGCGGTTCAGCCCGGTGATGATATGGAGAATCTTGAGCGGTTCCATCAGCGCGCCAGACCCTCATCGCGGATCATGTCGGCGGCCTTCTCCGCAATCATGATGACGGGCGCATTGGTGTTGCCCGAGGTAATGCGCGGCATGATCGAGGCGTCGGCGATGCGTAAACCGCCGATACCGCGCACTTTAAGCCGTGCATCGACCACGGCCATGGCGTCATCGCCCATCTTGCAGGTGCCGACGGGATGGAAAATGGTAGTGCCGATGTCGCCGGCGGCGCGGGCGAGTTCGGAATCGGTCTGTGCGGCGGGCCCGGGCTTGAATTCCTCAGGCTCGAAACGCCGCAACGCATCGGCGGCGCAGATGCGGCGGGTAAGCTTCATCGCATCCACCGCCACGCGTCTGTCCTCTGCGGCCTGGAGATAATTCGGCTGGATCGCCGGGTGGGTCTCCGAATCAGGACTTTTGATGCGGATATGGCCGCGGCTTTCCGGCCGGAGATTGCATACCGAGGCGGTGAAGGCCGGGAATGGGTGCGGCGGCTGGCCGAAGGCGTCAAGACTCAGCGGCTGGACGTGATATTCGAGATTGGGCGTGGCGCGCGCCGGATCGCTTTTGGCGAAGCAGCCGAGCTGCGAGGGCGCCATGGTGAGCGGCCCTCGTTTCGCCAGGAAATACTCGAGCCCCATGCCGATTCGACCCACCAGGCTGTTGGCGCGTTCGTTGAGCGTCTTGGTATTCCGCACCTTATAGGCCATGCGAATCTGCAGATGATCCTGCAGATTTTCACCTACCCCTGCAAGCTCATGCCGCACGGGAATGCCGTGCGCGGCCAGAAGCCCGGCGGGGCCGATGCCGGAGAGCTGCAGGAGGTGGGGCGAGCCCACCGCGCCCGAGGCGAGGATGACCTCGCCCTTGGCGGTCGCGAAATAGGCGGTTCCGCGCTGGCGAAATTCGACGCCGGTGACGCGCTTGCCGTCGTAACGCAGGCGGCTGGCCTGGGCATGGGTCAGCACCTTGAGGTTATTGCGCTTGCGCACCGGCTTGAGAAAGGCCTGAGCCGTGTTCCAGCGCACACCGCGCTTCTGGTTGACCTGGAAATATCCGCAGCCCTCGTTGTCGCCGCGGTTGAAATCCTCGGTTTTGGGAATGCCGATCTCGGCGGCGGCCTCGCGGAAGGCACGGAGGATTTCCCAGGAGTGTCGCATTTCCTCGACCCGCCACTCGCCGCCGGCGCCGTGGAATTCGTCCGGCCCGCTTACGTGGTCTTCCGAGCGTTTGAAGTAAGGCAGCACGTCGTCCCACGCCCAGCCGGGATTGCCCAATTGACGCCAGCCGTCATAGTCGCGCGCCTGGCCGCGCATGTAGATCATGCCGTTGATCGAGGAGCAGCCGCCCAGAACGCGGCCGCGCGGATAGTTGAGCGCGCGGCCGTTCAACCCCGCCTCGTTCTCGGTCTTGAAGCACCAATCCGTGCGGGGATTGTTCTGGGTATAGAGATAGCCGATCGGGATCCGGATCCAGATGTAATTGTCGCTGCCGCCGGCTTCCAGCAGCAACACGGAAATCGATGGATCGGCCGAAAGCCGGTTGGCCAGCACGCAGCCGGCGCTGCCCGCACCGACGATGACATAATCGAAACTGCCGGCGTTTTCCCCCGACTCGACGCCGCGGTCCATCGCTCTCCCCGGGCCTTGTTGCTACGGCGGAAAAGGTTACCCGGTGCCCGATAGGAAGGGAATGGGCGCGCCGAATGCGTCCAATACCAAAAGGCCGTTCAGACCCAGAATGGCCAATGTCGCGCCAACCGCCAGCAGCGAGACCATACGCCCATTCGCATAAGCGCCCATGATGTCCCGGCGCCGCGACAGGATCAGCAGCGCGATCATCGGCACCGGCAAGACAAGGCTCAATACCACCTGGCTCAGGATCAGCGCCGTGGTGGAGTTAACTCCAAGCGCCACCACCACGAAGGACGGCACCATGGTGACGAGTCGCCTCAGCCAGACTGGAATCCGGAAGCCGACGAAGCCTTGCATGATGATCTGACCCGCCATGGTGCCGACCGCCGAGCTCGACAGTCCCGAAGCGATCAACGACACCAGGAACACCGCCGCCGCAACCACGCCCAGGAGCGGAATCAGCGTCAGATACGCGGTCCCGATCTCGGCGATGTTGTTATGCACGCCATCGTGAAACACGGAAGCCGCCATTGCGACCATCGCCATGTTGACGAGGCCAGCGAGACCGAGCGCCGATATCACCTCGCAATGCGAGAAGCGGATAAGCCTGCGTCGTTCGGCATCGTCGCGCGCGACCACGCGATCCTGGGTCAGCCCCGAATGGAGATAGATCGCATGCGGCATGACCGTGGCCCCGATAATACCGACCGCCAATAGGACCGCCCCCGAATCCTCCAGACGCGGTACGACGGAATGAACCGCAACCGCGCTCCAATCGAGCGGCGCGATCGCAAGTTCGACCAGATATGCGGCGCCGATGACGCCGATAAGCCCGCCGATTAACAGCTCGATCGGCCGGAATCCATTTTTTTGCAGAGCAAGTATGGCGCAGGTGGCGATGCCGGTGACCACCATGCCGGCGATCAGCGGCATGCGAAACAGCAAGGATAATCCTATGGCGCCGCCGAGAAATTCGGCGAGATCGGTCGCCATCGCGGCAATTTCGCTGACGATCCACATACTCCAGACGGCGGGACGCGGAAAGTGATCGCGGCAGAGTTCGGCGAGATTGCGGCCAGTGACGATGCCGAGCTTGGCCGAAAGCCCCTGGAACAGCATGGCGACGATGTTGGCCAGCACCACCACCCAAAGCAGGCTGTAATTGTATTTGGCGCCGGCCTGGATGTTGGTGGCGAAATTGCCGGGGTCCATATAGGCGACCGAGGCGATCACCGCCGGACCGGCGAAAGGAAGAACCGAACGCAAGCCCCGGCTGCGCCCCGCCAGCGCTTCGCGCGCGGCCAACACCGTGCCTTCGGTCAGCGTCAAAGGTTTGGCGAACGGCGCGGCCTTCATTCAGCCGCCTGGCGGCGGGCCAGGACGGCCCGCTTATGGTCCGAGATCACCGGTTCGAGGTTGAACAGCCGGCGCGCATTGTCTCCCAGGATGTTGCGCTTCGCCTGTTCGCCGAGAAACGGCAGATCGTAGATGGTCGAGGGTAAATCCATGTCCCAGTGCGGATAGTCGGAGGAATAGAGTAGCTGGGTGTCCGCCTTCATCATCTTGAAGGTCAATTCCAGCGAAGCGCGGTTCTCGACCATCTCCATCGGCTGCGTGGAGAAATACATATCCCTCATATAGTCGCTCGGCTTCTTTTTCAAAGAGGGACATTCCGAACTGCGCATCATGTATTCGTTGTCGAGGCGCTGCATCAGGAAGGGAACCCAGGCGAGGCCGCTCTCGATCCAGATCACCTTGAGTTTGGGAAATCGCTCCGGCAGGCCGTTCACGATCCAGTTGGTGAGATGGATCATGTTGAAGAAGGTGAAGCCCAGCGCGTGCACGGCGATGAAGCGGTTGGTCATGGAAAGCGACTGGTCGTACCAGTTGTAGGCGGCATGGAAGGAAAGCGGCCGGCCCATCTCCTCCAACAGCGCGTAGGTTTTCATGTAAGCGTTGTCGAACACCGGCTTGTAGCGCGCCGCCGTGACCATGAACCCGACCACGCCGGGCTTGTTGCCGAATTCCTTGACCGTCCTGTAGCTGGCCTCGGGATCGTTGAACGGCAGATAGAGCATCGACTTGAAGCGCGGCTCGGAGGCCAGAACCTTGTCGCACAGCCAGCGGTTATAGGCGTGCGCCAGCTGAACCTCGGTCTCGACTTGCGGGTGAAGACCCAATTGCAGCATCGGCGTCGGGAACAAGCAGACGATGTCGACGCCGAGCGCATTCATCCAGCGCTTGGTCAGATGCACATCGCGGTGCGGCGGCGCGGCCGGGGTCTTTTCCTGGGTGCGCGTGGTATAGCGCGGGATGCGTCCGCCCACATCCTGGAATCCCGGCGAGGTCCCGACCAGACCCGGCCGGCCCGAGCCGCTACCCTTCTTGGCCTTGGCGGTCTGGCGCAGCACCGGATCCTCGATATATTCGATGATCTCCTGGAAGGATTCGGTTTCATAGTGATGCGCGTCGACATCGACGATGCAGAAATCCTCGTATTTGCGTTTCCTCGCCTGGCGCTCGGCCTGGATCAGCAGCGTGCGAGTGTCGAATTCTTCGACCGCCGGATCGCGAAACTTGGTTTCGAGGCTGTCCATCGTCGCTCTCCCTTCAGAAATTGCCCGACCAGGCCTGCCACATGCCGAACTCGAACAGTTGCACGTTGACCGCCTTCATCATCATGGTGCCGGCCACCATCACATCGGTGGCGGTGATGCCGCTGCCCGGCGCGAAGGGCCGGAATTTGTCGCCCGCCTGCACCCGCGCGGCGTAGACGCGCACGGCGTTGCCCAAGACGCGCTGCAATGCCTCGTTCGTCAGCTTGTCGTAATCCCCCGCCGGAACGACGGCGGCCTTCTTGGGTGCGGGCCTGGATTTGGCCTTGGGCCTTGGTTTCGGGACGCGTTTAGAGGACGACATAGACCTGGCCCTCGCGCTCGAACACCTTGAAACGCTGCAGTTTCAGCCGGGCGTCGCTGGCACATTCCCCGGTCTCGATCTTGTATTCGTAGCCGTGCCAGGGGCAGATGAAATGCATCTCGTTCTCGTTGAAGGTCTGGCCTTGAAAGGTGCGATCGGGCGCGATCACGTCTTCCACCTTGGGCAACAGGATGCCTTCACAGACCGGTCCGCCCTGGTGTGGGCACAGATTGCGGTAGGCGAAATATCGGCCCTTGTGGAGGAAAACCCCGACCTCGACCTCGCCCGACGTCACGATGCGCACGCCGCCATCCGGCAATTCGCCTTCGCGGCACACGAATATCTCGGCCATGCCCGTCCCCGCGTCATCCCGGTAAAATCGTATTGTCTCTTACCGTATGTTAACATACTATATCCGTCAATATTTTTATCGGGAATGGCCCATGGACGGCGGCGGCCGGATAGCGCGACGGATATCGGGAGCGAGCGCGGTCGGCGTGCGATTGCCTGAACGCGGCATCGGCCGCATGCTGCGCGAGGGTCATCGCGCCTTCAATTACGCGCTCGCCGATCGGCTGGCGCCGCACGGCATTACGCTCGGCCAGTGGCTGCATCTGCGCACGCTTTGGGAGGATGACGGCTTGACCCAGGTCGAGCTGGCCGGCCGCATCGGTATCGAAAAGGCGTCTTCGACCCCGGTACTCGATAGCCTCGAAGCGCAGCGGCTGATCCGCCGGGTGCGCAACAAAGGCGATCGGCGCAAGAGCAATGTTTTCCTGACCCCAGCCGGCAAAGCCCTAAAGGCTTCCCTGGTACCACATGCCGTGGCGGTCAACGCCTTGGCGCGGCGCAGATTGTCGGCGCGCGAGTTGGCTGCTTTCATCAAGGTTCTGGAAACCATGGTGGATAATTTGCGGCGCATCCCGGAGCCTGAGCGGCGGGCCCTCGCACGGGGCGGTTGATCGCCGTGTGCGCTGCAACAAGCACGCCCCCGGTCCTCTTGCCAAACGGGGGGATGTTCCCCTAGCCTATTATCATCGCTTCGCTGGGTTCGGACTGCTTTCGATCGCTCTTTGATGAGCCGAACCTGCATCCCCCCAACCGATGGCCGATCCGCCGCGCGATGACGCGCGACGGCTCTTGTTACTTGTTATTCGGAGGTCTCTCATGGCGGTGGGTACGGTCAAGTGGTTCAATCCCCAAAAGGGCTACGGCTTCATCCAACCTGAAGGCGGCGGCAAGGACGTATTCGTCCATATCTCCGCGGTGCAGCGCGCCGGCATCGGCACGCTCAACGAAGGCCAGAAGGTCAGCTTCGACCTCGAGCAGAGCCAGCAGGGCAAGACATCGGCAGCCAATCTGAAGCTGGTCTAACCCGACCATCATAGATCGGGCGGCGACGCCGCGCCGCGAACGGCCGTCGGGCACGGCCGCTCAGCCGAGTTCGATCAACGATTCAGGAAATTTATGCAGCCGCTCGGTCACGCCCGCGGCTCCGACCAGGAAATCGTCGCAAGCCCAGCTGTACGTTCGCTCGGTGACGTAAGTCGGATGGCAGGCGAATACCATGTCCTTGCCCACCGGCATGGTTTCATCGAAGCGCACCAACGGCCGCTCGACCATGTCATAGCCCATGCCGTGGCAATGAACGCGTTTTTCCTCGGGCCGTTTGTGTCGGCGCATGAAACCGTTATAGGCCTCCCATATCTCCTTGCAGGAAGCGCCGGGCTTCAACAGATCGAGGGTGAATTTGCGCGCCTCGAGCACGAAGGCGAATTCGTCCTTCATCTCCTGCGTCGCCGGGCCCAGCACGCAGGTGCGGCCGAGTTCGGTATAAAAGCCGCCGGCGCCGTTGTTCTCGATCAATAGGGTGAACTGGTCTCCTTCGCGCAATACGCGGTTCTGCACATGACGGTTGCCGAAGGCGACGCCGATATTGAGTGGTGCGCTCGCCGCCAGGAACAGCCCCTGCTCGCTGCCCATGCCATGCCCCGCCTGCTCGGCCACAGCGGCGATTTCGATATCCTTCATCCCCGGCTTCACCGCCTTGAAAGCGGCCGCCATCGCCTGGTCCTGCATCGCCGCGGTTCGGCGCATGCAGGCGACTTCCTCGGCGCTCTTAACCGCCTTGATGCGGTCCACCAAATCCGAGGCGTCGACGAACTTGGCGTTGGAGAGCTTGCCGCGCTTCAGGTAATCGACCGTGGCATAGGAGATCGACGAGGTTCCCACCAGGCCGATGGTCGCGCCGGAGCAGCCTTCAAGCGCCTTCTCCGCCAGCTCGGCGTCGTAATGCTTGGTGTAAGCAGCGCTGGCGAAGCTCGGACTGCCCAACACGCGCTTGACGCCGCGGCGTAGCCCGTCGCCTTCCGGGGGCAGCGCCTTGTCCATGCCGAAGCCGCCCATGCCGATGACGGTCATGAGGTCATCGCGCGGGAACACCACGGTGACGGGATAGCCGTTGGTT
>Ga0181531_10000718_pt1 | contig 21694 bp, 21 predicted proteins | sample PEATcosm2014_Bin_38_FD_119743 | JGI IMG/M metagenome (GOLD analysis project Ga0181531, IMG submission 119743) | Peatland microbial communities from MTU Mesocosm Facility, Houghton, MI, USA - PEATcosm2014_Bin11_10_metaG | ecosystem: Environmental > Terrestrial > Soil > Wetlands > Peat | place... | reverse complement strand
CCGAATAGCAGCGACGCAATCAGCCGCGTCACGCCTGCACTCGCCACCAGCCCCAGCACCAGTCCATACACCGCCGGTCGCAATCCGTCGCGCAGCATCTGCTGCATGATCCGCTCACGGCTTGCGCCCAGCGCAATGCGCACCCCGATCTCCGTGGTCCGCTGCGCCACCATGAACGAGAGCACCCCAAACAATCCCACCATCGCCAACAGCAACGACAAGACCGCAAACGCAAAGAGCAATGTCGCGTCAAAACGCGCGTCGAGCGTCGATTCACCCAGCACCTGCTCCATGGTCAGCACCTTTCTGACCGGCAGCTGCGGGTCGAGCGACGCAATCGCCTTTTGCGCGGAGAGCGCGATGCCCGCAGTGTCGCGCCTGCTGCGCATCACCAGCGTCATCCCGCGCTGGTCGCCGCTCAAGAGCGGGTAATAGATCACCGGATATGGATCGTGAGAAATCTCGTCCCGCGTGCTGCCGACCACGCCAACGATGCGCAACAACGCGTTCCCGAATACCATCTGCGTTTGAATGTGGCGCCCGATGGGATCTTCGTTTGGAAAATATTCGCGCACCAGCTCCTGGTTCACGACCACTACCTGCGCATGGTCGAGCCGCTCCCCCGGATCGAGGCTGCGTCCTTCCAGCAGCGGAATCTGCATCGCGCTGAAGTAGCCGGGATCGACGAAGCGCGTCAGGGCATCGAGGGTCTGCCCGCGCGGCAGCGGCGGATGTTCGGAAATGATGAAGACGTCGTCGCGGCGCCGGCCTGCTCCCGGAATAATCGTCGTGAGCCCGGCGGCCTCCACTCCAGGCAGCGTGCGCACTTTGCTCAATAACTGCTCGGCAAACCCCAGTCGCCGATCGGCCGTGGGATAGCTGTTCTTCGGCAGATTCACTTCCATGGTCAGCACATTGCGCTGCGCAAAGCCCAAGTTCGCCGAACGCAGTTCGCGATAACTGCGCAGCAGCAGGCCCGCACCGATCAGCAACACAACGGTCAGCCCCACCTCGAGAACAAGCAGCACCTGGCGCAGTCGCGCGCGGCCTCGTCCGCCGCTGTGCGAGCGCGACGATTCCTGCAGCGCAGCCAGCACCCGCGCATCGCGCGAGGTCAGCGCAGGAATCAACCCGGCCAGCAGACCGCAGCCGAGAATCGCCACCAGCGCAAAAAGAATCACGACGCCGTCCATATGGATCGCGTCCGCGCGCGGGATGTCATCGCGCGTGCTGATGAGCCAGCGCAGAATGCCGCTGGCCAGCAGCAGACCCAGCAATCCCCCAGCCGCAGCAAGAATCGTGCTTTCGACAATCTGCTCGCGTATCAGCCGCAGCCGGCTCCCGCCCAGCGCCATGCGGATCGCCGCCTCCCTGCTGCGCGAGGCCGACCGCGCCACCAGCAAATTCGCAATGTTCAGGCACGCAATCAGCAGCAGGCATCCCGTCGCGCCCAGCAGCACGTACAAGCTCGTTTTGATGTCATACGTCTCCGCGTCGACCAGCGAGCGAAGATTGACGGCGTCGTTGACCGGCCCATCCGGATGCTCGCGACGAATCTCTCGCTGCAGCGCGTTCAGCTCGGCGCTCGCTTGCTGCATCGTCACGCCGGGCCGCAGCCGCCCCACAACGTCGAAGCTGTGCGCATCGAACATCCGCATCAATGCAGGCGATTTTTCGTGGTACAGAGGCGTCCACAACTCGACCTTCGAATCCGGCCACGCGAACCACGCGGGCAAAATCCCAACTACGGTATACGATTTTGCGTCGATCAGAATGCTTCGCCCCACCACGCTCGGATCGCCACCGAAGCGGCGCTTCCATAATCCCCATGTAAGGACCGCGGTCGCATTCGCCCCGGGCTGATCGTCTGCTGCGGTGAAAAGCCGGCCAACCGCCGGCTGCACGCCGAGGAGCGGGAAAAGGTTCCAGCTGGCGGCTTGCGCGTCGACAACCTCAGGCAGCTGATTGCCCGCGCCCGCCAGGTTGTAGTCAATTTCCTGCGTGATCGCGAGATTGGTGAAGCTGCGTGCCTGGTCCTGCCACACCCCGAAGCAACCGCCGGCGACAATGTTGTCCTGATCGGTCCCGTCGGATTGCGCCTCAAAGATCCCGACCAGTTGGCCGGGCTCCGCAAACGGCAGCGGGCGCAACAGCACGCTGCGGACCAGCGTGAAAAGAGCCACGTTCGCGCCGATGCCCAGAGCCATGATCAGAATCGCCGTCAGCGCGAATCCCGGCGAGCGAAGCAGAGTCCGCGTGGCGATGCGGATGTCTCGCGCCAGCGCATCCAATCCGTTCCAGCTCCAGCTCTCGCGCGCCTGCTCTCGCAGCACAACAGGATTTCCGAAACAACGCAGCGCCGCCTGCCGAGCTTCCAGCGGGCTCATGCCGGCGGAGCGATTCTCCGCAATCTGCTGCTCCAGGTGGAACTCCAGCTCGGCATCCAGCCGGTCCGACTCTCGCCCCCGATGCAGCAGCATTTGTAACCGCATCCGTACCTTTTCCAGAAATCGCATCGGTAAGACCCCTCGGTGCTGCGTGATTCCAGCTTCCTGCTTCCCACTTCCAGCTTCCCGGCTTCACGCCGTCTCGATCACCAGATCGATCGCCGCCGACAGGCGGTTCCAATTCGCTTTTTCTGCTTCGAGCTGCTTCTTGCCCGCCGCGGTCAGGGCATAAAACTTCGCCTGGCGCCCGGTCTCGCTCTCTGCCCACTTCGCTCGAATCCAGCCCTGCTGCTCGAGCCTGTGCAGAGCCGGATAGAGCGATCCCTGCTGCACCTGCAGCACCTCCTGCGAGATTTGCTCGATTCGTTTCGCGATCGCCCAGCCGTGCATCGGCTCCCAAGCGATGGTTCTCATGATCAGCAGATCGAGCGTGCCCTGCACCAGGTCGTTCGGTTTCGCCATACTATGATTATCTACAACATGATTGTAGATGGTCAAGGTATCGTGCCAGGTTGCCACAAATTCTGGCATGCCGCGCTGCTTAGCCTTCGATCCGCCCCGACTCCATCTCTCGCAACAGCGTTTGCAGTTCCTCCGGCAACTCTGAATGGAGGTGTATCACCTCTCCCGTGCGCGGGTGAGCGAATTCCAGCTCCGCGGCATGCAGAAAATTCCGTTGAGGTGACAGGCTCTCCGGCTCCGGATCCCGGGCTTGCCGCGAAGGAATCACCATCAGCCGCGCGGACGCGCCGTAAAGCGTGTCGCCGACGATCGGATGCCCAATGGACGCCAGATGCACGCGAATCTGATGCGTCCGCCCCGTCTCAATCCGCACCGAAACCAGCGTGAACGCGCCAAACCGCGAGCTGATCCTCCGCACCACCGTGTAGTGCGACACGGCGGTCCGCGCGCCCGTGTGCCTGCGCGTCGTCATGCGCGTTCGTCGCACCAGATCGCGGCCGATGGGCGCATCAATCGTGCCGTGGTCCTGCTTCAGGTGCCCGTGCACCAGCGCGATATACGTCTTCCGCATCTGGCGCCGAGCGAACATCTCCGCCAGCCGCGCGTGCGCCGCATCGTTGCGTGCCACAATGATCAGCCCGCTCGTCTGCTTGTCCAGCCGATGCACAATCCCCGGCCGCTGATCGCCGCCTACCGACGACAGCGACTGGTACCGATGCAGCAGCGCATTCACCAGCGTGCCGCCTTCCGCCGCGCCCGCCCCCGCATGCACCGTCATGCCCGCAGGCTTATCGATCACCGAAAGCTCGTCATCCTCATAAACCACACTCAGCGGAATATCCTCGGCAAAAGCTTTCAGCGGCGGAGGCGTGGGATCGCCCAGCACCTCAACCACCTCGCCCCCTCGCAGCCGATGCGACGCGCGCGCGGACTTGCCGTCCAGGCGGACTTTCTCCTGCTCTATCAGCATCTGCACGCGCTCACGGCTCACGCCGCTCAGCTGCCCAGCCAGCCACGCATCCAGCCGCTGCCTCGCCGCCTCCGGGGGAACCGTATATGTAATCGCCATGGTTACGTTTAGGGCGTGTACTTCCCCGGCCCGTCCAGTCCCGGAATCCAGGACGGCAAATTGGGCGCCGGAGCCGGTGGCGGTGGTGCAGTCGATGGAATCCATCCCCGCTGCACCAGCCAGTTCCTCAGCAGCGTGGGCCATGTCGAGAGCGGAATAATCGACCCGCACAACCCGCATCCGTGATTCTGGAAATCGTAAACATGCAGCTCAGCCGGCACGTGAGCCCCTTCGAGCGCGCGATAAAAATCCAGGCTGTTCGCCACAGGCACCGTCGGATCGTTCGTCGTCGCAAACAAAAACGTCGCCGGCGTCTCCGCCGTCACCGCCAGCTGATTCGAATACCGCCGCTCCAGAACCGGATCGAAGTCCGGCCCCAGCAGATTCATCCGCGAGCCAGGGTGCGCCTCCGGCAATTGCATGCTGATCACCGGATAGGCGAGGATCATGAAGTCTGGCCGGCAGCTTTCGGCATCGGCTGAGTCGGCCGTCGCCGCCGCCGGAACCGCATCGCCATCGCAGTGTGTGCCCAGCGTCGACGCCAGATGCCCGCCCGCCGAGAATCCCCACACACCCAGCCGATGCGGATCGATCCCGTACTCCGCAGCATGCGCGCGGATCAGCCGCATCGCCCGCTGACCATCCTCAATGGGCGCGGGATAGTGATAGGGCGCAACCCGATAATCGAGCACGAACGCGGGAATGCCCTGCAGGTTCAGCCATGCCGCGATCTGAAACCCCTCATGCCCGATAGCAACATGCTGATAGCCGCCGCCCGGAATCACGAGCACCGCGGTGCTCGTCGATCGTGTCTGCGGAAGAAACGGATAAAGCCGCGGCTTATCGGCCTCATCGTGACCCAGCGCCCCAGGAGCCCCGTTCGGCCACAGAAAAACCGGCTCCGGAACGCCCGCCGGCAGCTGCGCCTGCAATGGAAGAGAAGCCATCATCAAAAGCAGGCCAAAATACAGTCGCCTCGTCATTTGCGTTCAGTATATGCAGCGGACGCCAGGCCCGCGACCAAAGCCCGGCCACAACCCGCCGCCGTCACCGACCCGCAAACATGCGGCTCATAAATCCGTGCCCGCCGCTGTCAGCCTTGTCGCTCTTGTCATCCGGATCCTTCGCGCCGCCCTTGTCCTTGCCCCACGTCTGATAGAGCCCGAGGTACGCGTAGTTCTCGGTCTGCCCGAAAACAGAATGCCCATACGCAAAAAGAATCTGCAGCCCAGGATTTTTAAGGTAGTAGTAGCCGCCCAGGTCCACCATCGTCGACGCCTGTGTCTGCGGCGCGGCCAGCCCCTCATGCGCGTGCGAAAAAACCTCGCCGCCCAGCGTCCACTTCTTCCCAATGTTGCGCTGCAGCAGCCATCCCGCGTAAGGAAAACTCGCATACTGCGTTTGATGGATCAGCGCGTAACCCGCGCCGCCGTACGTCGTCCACCCGCCCCAATCCTTCTGCACCCACACCGGCAACCGGTACCACACGCGCCCAATGCCGAGCCCCTTCGCGTAGCTTCCGGTCGGCAGCTCCAGCATGGTGAACGATCCAATCTCCGGCCGCTTCTTCGTCTGCTTGATGAACCGGATCTTCGCGCCCAGTTCCGTATCGACCAGCCCATACGCGCTCGGTCCAACTCCCGCCGGCGCGTACACAGGATTGTTCGACGGAATCGCCTCGCCCCATCCGAAGATTACGTGCAGCTGCACATTCGGCACCACGCCCCAGTTGAACTCCAGCTGCGGCCCCGACGGATCGGTCTCGACCGGTGTGCTCGATACCTGGCCGAATTGATAGAACTCGTAATGGCGAAAGTCGACCGGCTCCGGATCGTCGGTCTGAAACGGCGGCCCTGCCCACGCCCGCGCCACCGTCCCGAGCAGGAACAGAACCCCCATCCACGCGAATCGCTGCCACTTCCGCTTCATCCTCAGTCCTGATCCATTCCAGAGTCAGCTGCGCTTCCGGAGCCAAAGCATCACTTGCCCAACAGCAAGTCGCCAACCGGCGGAAACGTCAGCAGCAACGCGAGCCCCAAAAACACAAACGCTGCTCCACATACTTTGCCCAGGGCGATGGTCTTTCCTCTCCACACACGATTCCCGACCAGCCACGCAGCCAGCCACACCACGATCGCCACCGTACTCACGCCGGACAGTGGTCCCGTCGGACGATAAAAGGTCAGCAATCTCGTCAGCGCCTTCGAGCCGTCGCCCGCTACCGCCAGCACCCCCAGCACCAGGCACCCGAGACTCGCCGCCAAAATGGCCGCGCCCGCTGCTCCGTTGGCCACCAGGTTGCCGGCCTTCATCGCGCCCCTCGCATCAGGTTGATCGTGGATCCTCCTGTCACCGGCGCCTGCTTATCGATCAGCGCTCCGAACCCTGCTGCCACGGCCCCCGCCAAAAGCGCTACCAGCGCGAAGACTACCGCGGTTGACCGCACACGCCGATGCTCCTCGCCAACGCCTTCGTACTTCATGAGCACAAAGGCAACCATGGTCATCAGGATCGGCGCCATCCACGCTACGTGCTCTTTCCACTCCATGCCCAGCGTGTGCCAGCCCGCCGTATGTGGATCGGCCAGCAGCAGGCGTTGCGGATACGCCCCGGGATTCGTCACCCCCGCGGGCGGAATCGCCCGGTACCAGGGATAAACGAAATACGCCCCCGACAAAACCGCGCCCCAGCCCAGCACCACCATCGCAACCAGAAAAATACGCTCCCGCCGCCGGCCTGCCACCGTCAGCTCGGCGCCGCCGCGGCTGCTCAGCGAGCCATGCAGCAGGACGAGGACGCCAAAGCACGCCATCAGGAACAGGCCGCCAAACAGCATGCCGTGAATAATCGTGACGAGATCGCGCCCCGTGATCTGCATCGGAGTCTCCCACCACCCCTACTTGATGAGATGGTTCCCCGCATCATACCTGTCTCCTGAAAGGAGCGTCCCGTGCATCCTGGCAGCAGAATGTTAAAGCGTTATGACAACGCCGGCGGCTCCGGAGAGCGCCGCAGCCACAGCGCAGCCCCAAGCATCACGGCCCCAATCGAAAGCAGCTGCGCCAGCGTGACCGCACCACCCAGCAGCGGCTCCCGCGCCGGATCGCCCCGCAAAAACTCCAGGAAGAATCGAAGCACGCCATACAAAAACAGCCAGGCTCCGGCAATCTCACCCGCTCGCCCCGCTCGGCCGCGCCCGCCCAGCCACAACAGCAAGACGAAAAGCGCCAGCGAAGCAGCCGCATCGTAAATCTGCACCGGATGCACCGGCGTCCCCAGCGGCACGCGATACCACAGATACGCCACCGGGCTCCGATAAACGACGCCCCACGGCATCCGCGTCGGCGTGCCCCATGCCGACCCGCCGCAAAAGGCGCCGATGCGGTTCAGACCAAAAGCCAGCGCGACGGGCCCGGCCAGCACGTCCGCCGTCTTCAGCAGCGGCAATCCTTCCGCCAGCGCGTACAACATCGCCGCCAGCACGCCGATCAGCACGCCGCCCAGGGCAAACCAGATGCTCGGCAGACTCAACAGCCCGAGCAGCCAAAAAGGATGGCTCCGAAATAAATGCGGATGGCCGGCGATCATCAGCAGCCGCGACGCAAACAGCGCGGTGAGAATCGCGATCAGCTCGAGGTTCCACACCTTGTCCGCACTCAACCCCCCCCACTTCGCTGTCAGCAGCGAAACCGCCAGCGCCGATAGCAGCCCCACGGCCATGCAAACGCCGTAGGTGGGAATTCCAATGTGTCCGAAATGGAAGAGAAGAGGATGCACGCGTCGATCAGCGCGAGATGGAAAGGAGGGCCCGAGACACCAGCGCGCCTGCTTTGGCGCGATGGAAGAAAAAGATCGACCCGCTCGGCCGTGGGGTGATGCGCTGGTGAACCCGTCCTAAGACGGTGGGAACTCGCCGCGGTTCTTTAGGCATTCCGGACTGGCGGACACTGCACACCGAACCGATTTGTCGAGTCGAGCCCCCTGTTCGCATGAATGTAGGTTCATCCAGCGTTGACCGCCCTCACCTGCTTTGCAGGCCGATCTCTTGTGTGGATGCTAACGGCATCACCCGCAAATTAGCAAGCGGCACGCCTTCCCACAAATGGGTCAGTTTGCATTTTGATCCCATTTCGGAAGTAATCCCGAAACGGGACGATTCGGCGATCCACCTCGGTTCTGCACTTGAGCGCCGCGACCTGACACCATGTTCGCCTTTGAAAGTGGACACTTGCATCTACTGCCCGCGCAGCTCAGCCCGCTCGATCTTGCCCCGCACCTGATCCGCATCGAACACTGGCGACGAGCACGCCGTTGCGGTGCACAGAAACAGCGCCGGCCGCCCGAGCTGTGGATAAGTCACCTTCGTCGGGATCGGCGACCGATCCGCTGGATCCCTCACCTCGATCAGCTCGTGCGACCCAATGCTGCGCAGCGCGGCTTCATGCAGCGCCAACGCCTGCGGATTCGTCGCCGGCCCAACCACCGTGACGTGCATCGGTGCCTGACTCGCATCCTCGTTCGCCAGCAGAATGCCTGCCGACAGATGCTGCGTGGCTATCGACTCCGCCGCAAGATACCGCATCGCCTCAAGGCCCATCGCCTCGTATCGATCGTCGCCCGAAGCCAGCGCCAGCCTCGTCGCAAACCGCACCAGCGCAATGTTCTCGTCCCGATCCGGATGAGGGCGATACGCCGCATCGGTCGCGGTCGCCGAAGTCACGAACCCCGTTCCGCGTGCCGCCGGAGCGAAATGCCCCGCGATGAAGTGCCCGGCGGTTTCGGCAACGCGCAGATCGTCGCGATTGCCCGTCACGTTGTACAACTCCAGAAAAGCCTGCCCCATCGCCAGCGTGTCGCCCAGATACGGCCCCGCAGGATCTGCCTCGCCATGACGAAATCCACCGCCAGCTAAACTGCGATGCGCCGCGATCCAGCCCGCCGCACGCCGCGCCTCCCCCAGCGCCGACGCATCGCCCGACGCGGCCGAGTATACGCACAGCGCAGAGATCATCCAACCGTTCTCCCGCGCATACACATGTTCGTCGATGCGCGGAATCCCCCGCTTCCGCCGCTCAGCATCCGCAAGCTCGAAATACGATGCGTTTTCCTCCCCATCGTGCAGATCGGCATCCTGCGAAACATAAAACGCGCCCGTCGCCGGTGACATCAGAGAGCCCCTCACGTAGCGATGCACGGACTCGGCTGCCCTCAGGTCCTCGCGGTTCTGCGTCTGCGCATAGGCCAGCGCATACTCGCGCAGCGCCACCGCCTGGATTCCGATCAGCTTCTCGAAGTGCGGCTCCTTCCACACGCCATCCACCGAATACTGATACATCCCGCCCCATACCGGATCGATCAGCGCCGTCGCATTGTGCAATGTGTCCTCTGCCCGCTTCGCCAGAACCGCGTTGCCCCGCGCAGCCGCCCGCAGCGCGTACTCCACCGAATCCCCATCGAGATACTTGTGCCCGAATCCCCACCCCGCCGCATCCTTGTCGTACTGCTTCTCGTAGCTGGCGCGCACTCGTTCGAGCAGCGCCGGCGCCATCGCCGCATTCGCCGCTCGATGAAACGCCGCCTCCTTCACCACGCTCGGCCCCGGCGATGGATCGTCGATGATCGCCTGCAGCATCGACGACATCGGCCGCGGCGGAATGTACCCCTGCCGCTTGACGATCTCCGACCCATCGCCGGCAAACACCACCGTCGCCGGCCATCCGTAATCCTCGTAGCGATTCGAAATGTCCGGCCGCGAATCCTGATCGACCTTAACCAGCAAATAATGCTCGTGCAGCAGCCGGATCACGATGGGATCCTTGTATGTGACGTCGTCCATCACGTGACACCAGTGGCACCACACCGCTTCCAGATCCAGCAGCACAAATTTGTGTTCGGCCCGCGCCTGCGCGAACACCGCATCGGACCACGGCTGCCACACAAGCTGCGACGCGGGCGCCGGCGATTCAGCCAAAGCCAGCGCCGCCATCAGCAGGCTCAACAAAACTCCGAGGATGATCGAACGCGGTCGCATGTCTATCCAGATATACGACCGCGCGTTCAGGTTTGGATTGCTCCAGGCCGCGAAATTCCCGCCATTTGCGCCCACGCGGCGCGGCCGAAGCCCCTTACTTCACGCCCTTACTCGGGTCCCACGCCCCCTCGAGCTTCCGCACATAGAGAATCTGCCCGATGTGGTACGCATCGTGCGCCCCGACATGTGCGATCAGCGACGCGTTCTTAGCCAGCGTCGCATCGTCGGCCGCCTCCACCGCCTTCTCCCAATCCGTCATCACCTGGTCCAGCTTCTTCTGCAGGTCGTCCCACTGCGCCGCACTAAAGCTGGTGAACGTCGAGTCGTTGTTCCCGTCGAAAGGCTCCGGCTTCTCGCCCCTGAACTGCACGAGAGCGCGGTTATCCCAATACCAGATGTGATACGCCAGTTGTCCAACCGAGTGCCCGCCTCCCGGTGGCATCCACTTCGCCTGCTCGGCCGTCAGGCCCGCCACCGCGATCTTCGCCGGCACAAACCAGTCCTCGGTGTCGTGCGTGTCGTGCAACTGCTCCAGCAAAACGCCGCGCAGCGTGGTGGGTGCTTGCTTGTTTTGCGCCAAAGCGCTAAACGAAATACTCAGAACAAGGAGAATTGCCGCTTTCTTCATCGTTGCGATCCCTTGGTGCAATAGCCCGCACAATATAGCATGATCGATCCTGCCGCCTCCATGACCAGTGACGATTGGGTTTCGAGTGATGCTGAATGCGCTCCACGGCGGCACTTCGGCCTTCTGCAGAAGCCTGCTTTACTCCTCAGGCGTCACCCCGCCAAACGGAATCTTCGCCGTATTTGTAACCGTCGCCGTCACAATCTAACGTTGCCGCTTTTTCTGAACGCTGTCCGCTAACCGCTGTCCGCTGAAACTAGCCCGCCTTGCGCTCTTCCCCCAACACCTCATCCAGCATCCCGCTCAGCGAGTGCGCCCGGCTCCGGATCGATTCCACGCTGTCGCCCGCGCCGGTCACCGCGGCGTACCGCTCCTCCAGCCGCGCCAGCTCGTCGGCCAGATTGAGCGCCGCCAGCACGGCGACCCGCAGCGAGTCCACCGTCCGTCCCTGCGACGCTACGGCGCGCATCTTCGCGTCCACGGTCGCGGCCAGCCGCTCCACATACTCGCGGTCGTTGCCGCCCAGCCGGTAGGTCTGGTCGTAGATATCGACCGTGATGGCATTGTCCTCGGCCATGGTCAGGCAATCTCGTCAATCTGCTTCAACAGCCGTTCCACCCGCTGGCGGACCAGCTCCCGCTCGCGTTCCAGCGTGCGTAGCTGCTCCTTGGCCTGCTCCAGCAGTCCGGACTGTGCATCCAGCAGGCTCTGCAGCCGCGCCGCATTCTTGTCAGCCTCCGCCCGCGCCGCGCGCTCGTGTTTCACCACTTCCACCGCGCGCACCACACGCTCTTCCAGAGCGCTGAAGTCGTCCGCGGTGATCGGCAATTCCGTCTCCTGCACGCTCAGTGTTGCCATTCCAGGGTCACCTCAACATTTCTTCGCGCAGTATAGCGCTCCCGACGCAGGAAAACCCGGCCAAAACCTCGCGCTGGCGCGGCGTATGGGAGCTCTTATCTGGCTTCGTTAAGCGTCCTCGGAATATGTACACTAAATCAGGACGTACTAACGGAACGCATTAACGGACGTATTAACGGGACGATTCAGCATGCTGTTTCACGTGACCCTCGAAAAAGCGGAAGACGGCTGGATCGTGGCCGAATGTCCCGCCCTGCCGGGCTGCGTCTCCCAGGGCCGTGACGATAAGGAAGCGCTGGATAACATCCGCGAAGCTATCACCGGGTGGATGTGGGCCGAGGACCAGAAAGCAGGTTCTTCCACCTGATCCGCAGCTACCCGCTACTGGCTACCGGCTACCGGCTGTCTATTCCAGCTCCCGCACCTTCGACCCCTGAAAAACCTCGTCATTCGTCCCCGGCACGCCCACATCGCCCTTGTGAACATGCTTCACGCGCGCACGAATATCCTCGCCCAGACTCGCCTCATGCTCGTCCTGCGCACCCTCATCTGAGTTTTCCGGAACTTCCTCAGGCTTCCTCAAAGCATCGGCCATAACTCCTCCTATCCAAAAAGAAGAGGCCGAACCCGCCCCTGCCGTTGCCTCAGACACAGCTCAGTGCGCCAGAGGCCTGAACTTCACCAGCAAAAAAATCGCCGTCCCGATCAGCGACAAAAACAGCAGCACCAGAATCACCAGCGCCGTCTTCACCAGCGACCGCATCGACCGCACATCTTCGGCCAGCTCAGTCACCTCCAGAGCGTTGCGCTCCGTCGCCTCGCGCGTGCGGATCGCCGTCTCCTCGATCCGCTTGATCTCCACCGTCTGGTCCTGCACCGCCAGCCGCAGGTCGCGGTGCGAGCTCTCCAGCGCTCCTACGCTCTGCCGCACCTCGCTGCGCAATTCGGTCGTCAGCGCGCCGGACTGCTGCGACGGACTGCTCATCTCCAGCAGCCGCGCCACATACGGCAGAAACACCCGCAACTGCAGCAGCGCTTTCCACATAGGATTGTGCTCCAGCTCCCTCGGCGAAGGCAGCCCCAGCGGGACCGTCTCCAGCTCCGTCAGCTCTTCGCTGGTGGTGCTCGCCCGCGCTGGTTTTTGCTGCGCCAGCGCAATGAGCCTGTCGACCGCTGATTGCCCTGCGTTTGGATTCATCGAGGTTCCTGCGATCACTATAGTCAATCGAACCCCCTCCTACCAAAGTTCTTTCGTGTCATGACTGGAGTAACCCAGGCCCCGGCCCACTCCCCCCTCTGGTGCATAATGACAACAGGGGCGCATCCCGCGTGAACCTCCCCAACTCCATTACGATGGGCCGGATCTTCTGCATCCCCGTGCTCATCTGGATGCTCTCGCCGCGTTTTCCTCACGGAAGCTTCCACGGCGAGCAGGAAGTCATTGCCTCCCTGTTTTTCATCCTCCTCTCCATCTCCGACGGCGTCGACGGCTACCTCGCCCGCCACCGCGGCCAGATCACCACCATGGGCATGCTCCTCGACCCTCTCGCCGACAAGCTCCTCATCACCTCCGCCTACGTCGCCCTCGTCGAGTTCAACCCCCACGTCGTCAAAGCCTGGATCGTCGTCGTCGTCATCGGCCGCGAATTCCTGGTAAGCGGCCTCCGCTCCATCGCCTCTACCGAAGGCTTCACCATCGAAGCCAGCGACGTCGGCAAACTCAAAACCGTCATCCAGATCGTCTCCGTCGTCGCCGCCACCCTCGACCACGCCTGGTACTCCTGGCACATCGGCTGGTTCGTCATGCCCGTCGATCTCTTCGCCGTGGTCGGCATCTACTACACCGCCGCAGTCTCTATCATCTCCGCCGTGGATTATTTCGTGGCCTTCTGGCGCAAAATCGACAAAGCCAGCGCCAGGCAACGCACCCGCGACAACGATTTCGTCCTCAGCCGCCGCAAGAAAAAGAAGAACACAGCGACCGCCGCCCGCAACGTAACGTAGCCTTAAGAATCGGCTGCATCCAGTGGTTTTCCCCGAACCAGCCCCCACTCCACCGCGCCCTCGCGTCGTCACCGCAGTTTTTTGATTCTCCAGGCCGATCCAAAACATCCAAAGTGGGCAGGAGCCGCGATGGACCAGCCTAAGAATCCCCTCTTAGACACCCAGGAAGCCGACACCGGCAAAAAGCCGACAACCGATCAGGAACGCGAGCCGACCCTCGGAAGATTCTCGCGCCGCTCCTTCCTCGCCCAACTCGGCGCGGCTGGAGTCGCTGCTACAGCCTCACCGCTGGCTCACGCCACCGAAACCGAAGCCCCTGAAAAAGAATCTCCCCCACGCGTGCCAGGCGCAGTCCCCGTCACGCTGAACATCAACGGCAAGGAGTATCGCGTCCGCCTCGAGCCCCGCGTCACCCTCCTCGACGCCCTCCGCGATCACCTCCAGCTCTTCGGCACCAAGAAGGGCTGCGACCACGGCCAGTGCGGGGCCTGCACCGTCCACGTCAACGGCCGCCGCGTCAACTCCTGCCTCAGCTTCGCCATCATGCATCAGGGCGACAAGATCACAACGATCGAAGGCCTCGCGCAAAACGGCCAGCTCAGCCCGGTCCAGCAAGCCTTCCTCGATCACGATGGATTCCAGTGCGGTTACTGCACGCCCGGCCAGATCATGTCCGCCACGGCGCTCCTCCACGAGCCCATCGGTCCCGATGACAATGCGGTCCGCGCCGCTATGAGCGGCAACATCTGCCGCTGCGGAGCCTACAACAACATCGTTGCTGCCGTGCAACAAGCCCGCGCCCGCAAAACCGCCTAGGAGTCGCCATGCAGGTATTTCGCTACAGCCAGGCCCACACCGTCGACGCCGCCGTCCAGAACGCGGCCCGCTCCGGCGGCGCCTTCATCGCAGGCGGCACCACCCTCGTCGACCTGATGAAGCTCAACGTCCTCCAGCCGCAGTCCGTCGTCGACATCAACGGCCTCCCCCTCGACCGCATCGAAACCCTCCCTAATGGCGGACTCCGCATCGGCGCTCTGGTCCGCAATAGTGACCTCGCCTCGAACCAAACTGTCCAACAGCAATACGCTGTCCTCTCTCAGGCCCTGCTCTCCGGCGCATCGCCGCAGCTCCGCAACATGGCCACCACCGGCGGCAATCTTCTGCAGAAAACCCGCTGCTACTACTACCGCGACACCAACTACCCCTGCAACAAACGTCAGCCCGGCTCCGGCTGCGCCGCGCTTGATGGATTCAATCGCATTCACGCCGTCCTCGGCGGCAGCGACCACTGCGTCGCCACGCATCCCTCCGACATGGCCGTGGCCATGATGGCCCTCGAAGCCACAATCCACACCCGGGGCTCGAAAGGCGAACGCACCATCGCCCTCGACGAGTTTTACCTCGTCCCCGGCTCGACGCCCGACCGCGAAAACCTCCTCCTCCCCGGCGAACTCATCACGCATGTCACGCTGCCCGCCCTCGCCTCCGGCACGCGCTCCGTCTACCTCAAACTCCGCGACCGCGCCCAGTACGAATTCGCGCTCGCCTCATCAGCCGTTGTAATAAACGTCAGCGGCGGCGCCGTCCAGCGCGCACGCATCGCGTTCGGCGGAGTCGGCACAAAACCCTGGCGCTCCCGCGAAGCTGAGAACGCCCTCGAAGGCCAGCCAGCCACTTCGGAAACCTTCCACCGCGCAGCCGAAGCAGCCATGGCCGGCGCGAAACCCCTCAAGTACAACGCCTTCAAAATCGAGCTGGCGAAGCGTGCCCTCATTCGCACACTCACTGAAACCACTCAATCGGCCTGAGGAGAGAACGCATGAGCACATCGATAATCGGCGCGCCCATCCAGCGCATCGAAGGATCGCTGAAAGTCACCGGCGCAGCCCGTTACGCGGTCGATCACCCGATGGACAACATCGCCTTCGGCGTTCCCGTCGCCTCGACCGTCGGCAACGCGCGCATCGCGAACATCGATATCTCCATCGCCGAGCGCATGCCCGGCGTCCTCGCCATCATTCATCACGGCAACACCGACCAGCTCTTCCGTCCCGCTGGTCAACTCGAGCAGAGCAGCCGCGCCGGCGAAGTCCGACCGCCCTTCGAAGACGACAAGGTCTACTACTACGGCCAATATGTAGCTGTCGTTGTTGCAAATACCTTCGAACAAGCCCAGGACGCCGCCGCCCACGTCAAAGTCGACTACAAAGCCCAACCCGATGTCGTAGAAATCGGCGACGCGCCTCCGCCGCAAGGGCCGCCCCGCATCCACTATGTTCGCGGTGCGGCGGACTCGGCTTTCGACAGCGCCCCCGTCAAAATCGACGAGACCTATGTCCTCCCCGTCGAAACCCACAACCCGATGGAGATGCATGCCACCATCGCCAAATGGGACGGCGACAAAGTCATCCTCTATGAGTCTTCCCAGGGCGTCGTCAACCACCAGCACGTGCTCTCCGAGATGCTCGGCATCCCCGTCGATCAGGTCCAGGTCCTCTCGCCCTTCTGCGGATCGGGCTTCGGTGGCAAGCTCTTCCCGTGGCCGCACTCGCTCGTCGCCGCCATGGCTGCAAAGCGCGTCAAGCGCCCTGTCAAATTCGTCGTGCCGCGAAGCCTGATGTTCACGACGGTCGGCCATCGTCCGCTCGCCCAGCAGCGCATGCGCCTCGGGGCCACCCAGGATGGCAAGCTCCTCTCCGTCCAGCATGACGTCTTCCAGCCCACCTCCATGGTCGATACCTACGTCGAGCAGTGCACCGGCGTCACCACCATGCTGTATAGCTGCGACAACGTCACCGCCAACCAAACCCTCGTCCCCATGAACATCGGAACCCCCACGCCCATGCGTGGCCCCGGCATCGTCCCCGGCCTCTTCCCCCTCGAATCCGCGATGGACGAGCTCGCGATCAAGCTCAACCTCGACCCCCTCGAGCTGCGCCTCAAAAACTATGCCGAGCAGGACGAAAGCTTCAGCCCCGTCCGCCCCTTCTCCAGCAAGCATCTCCGCGAGTGCTACCAGATCGGCGCCTCGAAATTCGGCTGGGAGAAGCGCACGCCCCGGGTCGGATCCATGAAGAGCGGTGACGAAATCCTCGGCTGGGGCATGGCCACAGCAACATGGCACGCCGGCCGCGGCTCAGCCACCGTCCGCGTCCGCCTCAACGCTGACGGCACCGCGCGCGCCACCTGTGCCACCCAGGACATCGGCACCGGCACCTACACCGTCTTCGCTCAGGTCGTCTCGGAAAAAACCGGTATCCCCATCGACAAAATCGAAGTCGTCCTCGGCGACAGCTCGCTCCCCGACGGCCCCACCTCCGGCGGTTCCACCGTCACGGCCACAATTCTGCCCGCCGTCTCCTCAGCGACCAACGGCGCCATCGACCGCGTCATCGCCGCGGCGCAAACCATGCCCTCCTCGCCCTTCAAGCGGGCCAGCGCCGGCGCCAATCCAACAAACGCGGGCGGCGATCCGCCTAAGCTCATCATGACCGCCGGCCGCATTCACCTGGCCGACAGCCCGCCCGAATCCGGCCTGCCCTTCCAGGAAATCCTGGCGCACCATCGCCTCGCCGCGCTCGAAGCCGAGTCGCGCACCGCACCCGACCCCGCAACCTCGCATCAGTTCTCCTCGCATTCATTCGGCGCGCAGTTCATCGAAGTCGCGTGGGATCCCGGCATCGCACGCCTCCGCGTCAACCGCGCCCTCACCGTCATCGATGCTGGAAAAATCATCAACCACCGCACCGGCCGCAACCAGATCCTGGGCGCGGTCGTTATGGGCATCGGCATGGCGCTGTTCGAAGAAACGATTTACGACAGGCGCAACGCCAAACCGCTAAACAACAATTTTGCCGACTACATCGTCTCCACCAACGCCGACATTCCCGAGCTCGACTGCATTTTTGTGGAGTATCCTGATCTTCACCTGAACGAGTACGGTGCGCGCGGCATCGGTGAAATCGGCCTCGCGGGGATCGCTTCCGCGGTGACCATGGCCGTCTATCACGCGACCGGCGTGCGGGTACGCAAGCTGCCGGTCCGCATCGAAAGCCTCCTCACCGGGCAGCAGACGATGACGGCATAGAGCACGCGGAACAGCGGCCGTTCTCCGGGCACCCTGTGTCCTCTGTGGTGAGCGCTTCGTTATGTCCGAGTTGAGACAAATTCTCGATCTGTGGAAACGCGCCAGCGCGGCGCAAGAAGAGATCTGCCTGGCCACCATCGTCGCCATCGAGGGCTCAGCCTACCGTCGCCCCGGCGCGCGGATGATCCTCACCGCCTCCGGCCAGCGCGCCGGAACCGTCAGCGGCGGCTGCCTCGAAGCTGAAATCGCCAGGAAAGCCTGGTGGCTCACTGAACAAGGTCCATCCCTGCAGCGCTACTCCAGCTTCTTCGACGACGATGGCGACATGCCCTACGGCCTCGGCTGCGGCGGCACCGTGATCGTCCTGCTCGAACGCGGCGAGCCGGCCGCACAAAACCTCGAAGCCCTCCGCCGCTGCGTCGACGACCGCACCGAATCCGTAATCGTAATCAACACCAGCACAAATTCCCCCGGGACCGCGGTCATCGTCAACGAAGCCGGCGACGCCCTCTACCAACGCAAAGCCAGCGCAAAAGAAAAGACCCTCGCCAACAAAGCCCTGCGAACCGGCAAGTCCGCGCACACCGGAGGATTCTTCGTCGAGCTGATCGCCCCGCCCCCCGCCCTCATCCTCTTCGGCGCAGGCGACGACGTTCAACCTCTCCTCGAATTCACGGCGGCCCTGGACTGGCACGTCGTCATCGCCGACGACCGCTCCAACCTGGCCCGCCCGGAGCGCTTCCCGCGTGCAGCGGCCACCCAGTGCCTTGACCTCGCTCTCGCCAGCATCGCCTCCGAACAAGCCGCCGTCATCATGACCCACAGCTACGAGCAAGACCGCAAAATCCTGTCGGCGCTCCTCGCTAAAGACATGAAGTACATCGGCATCCTCGGGCCCCGCCGCCGCACCGAGCGCCTCATCGGCGAAATCGCACCCGGCCTCGGCCTAACGCCCGCCGAATGCATGGCGCGCCTGCACTCCCCCGTCGGCCTCGACCTCGGCGGCCACTCGCCCGCCGCCATCGCTCTCGCCATTGCGGCCGAACTCCAGGCCGTCTTCGCCGGACGCGAAGCGCGCAAACTCGCCTCGCCTGTCCACTCCTGAAAAGGCCCGTCACCCAAAAAAGGCCTGTCATACCAGAGTCGAGTGTGCAACCGATTCCATAACAGAGCAGGCAATTCCCGCCGCCGCGAAGAACGATTCAGGACCCTGGGGGCGAGCCTCATCACAATTGAGCCGCCATTCTATTCCATCGAACCCCAAAAGTGATCCTCTTAACCGGAGTATTCATCCCACAAATAACATTTCCACGACGTAAAAGTTACTTCGGAGCGCTCTGCTTACCGATGCCATCTTGCGCAAACCGCCTGTTGCCAGTGGTTCATACGCGGGACTAGCATACGTTGCAGTTTAGTGAAGCCTTAAAGTCGTAGAACCATGTCCATCCCCTCAACGCTCACGTTCCCAACCCTTTCCCAATCCAGCATGCGGAGCGACCTAATATGGCGTGGTATGCCTACTGCATAACCGAACGACAAGCCTTTCCCGAACTGCTTCGTCACCGAAAGCCAATTCCAATGGAAGCAGTTACGGGAATCCAGGGAAACCAAATCTTCCTCTACCCAGCCAGTGATTTAGCCGTTATCGTCAGCGAACATTCCCCCTCCGAAAATCTCAACCACCAGGCCGGCGTCGAACACGCCCGCGTCATCTCCGATTGCTTCAAAACTTCCACCGTCCTGCCCTTCCGTTTTGGCACTGTTTTCGCCGATGACGAGGCCCTCCGGCGCTCCATCCGCTCCAACCAGCGCCAGTTCATCACCAACATTGAACGCCTCCGCGGCAAAGCCGAGATGCACCTCAAGGTCATGCTCGACGACTGCTGCCGCGATCAGGTTCGCCGCTATGTTCCCCAGGCTCTGCCGCCCACTGTCGGCAAGGCGTATCTGTCCAACCTGCGCGAAAACGCCGCCCTGCAGCGCGAACGCCAAACCAAGGCCCGCGCCGTCACCGTTCAGATGCACCGCATGTTTCTGCCTCTGGCCGAAGAAGTCAGTTGCAAGCGCATGGAATCGGGCAAGATGCTTCTCGACATCGCCCACCTCATCGACTCAGCCGGCATCGAGCGCTATCAAAACAAATATTCCAGCGCCAGCCTGCTCATGAAGGACTGTCAGATGCAACTCTCCGGCCCCTGGCCCCCGTACCACTTTGTCCATCGGCTCACGCATCACACTTCACCGGCGGTCCCCAGCAATGGCCTGCGGCCCTCGGCGCATCTTGCTGCCTCCGCCTGATCGGCGCAGCCTGTTCAAAAAAGAAAAGCCCCGGCGGACCCACGAACCACCGGGGCTTTCATGGAGGGCAGCAAGGGGCGTCAGCATTCGGTGCAGCGCCCCGCGCGCCTCTGAGCTATAGACGCACGAGCCTCGCAGAAAGTTAATCCCTTTTCAAAGCCGACGCCGGAAGAGCACGACTCGCGCGTGCCCCTTTGTGGAACGTGCCCTGGTACGGAACGCGGCGTCCAAAATCGCCCCCTCGCCTGTTAATCTGCCCAGAGACATGTCGAAGCTCGCCTTCATTTTTCCAGGACAAAATTCGCAGTACACCGGCATGGGCCGCGACCTGGCCGAAAAATTTCCCGCCGCCCGCCGGACCTTCGAAGAAGCCGATGAAGCCCTCGGCTTTTCCATCTCGAAGCTCTGTTTCGATGGGCTCGAAGATGAGCTCAAGCTCACTGAAATTCAGCAGCCGGCCATCTGCACCGTCTCTGTCGCCGCCCTCCGTGTGCTCGCCGAAAAGGGTATCGCTCCCACCTGGGTTGCCGGGCACTCCCTCGGCGAGTACGCTGCCAACGTCGCCGCCGGCTCGCTCGACTTCGCCGATGCCGTCCGCACCGTACGCAGCCGCGGCCAGTTCATGCAGGAAGCCGTACCCGCCGGCAAAGGCGCCATGGCCGCCGTCCTCGGTCTGCCTTCGGACGAAACCACCCTGGCCTGTGCGGCCGCCGCGGCCGAGACCCGCAATGTCGTTTCCCCCGCTAACTTTAATTCGCCCGAGCAAACGGTTATCTCCGGCTATGTGACCGCCGTCGAGCGCGCGGCGGAGTTATGCAAAGCAAAGGGAGCCAAACGCATCGTCATGCTCCAGGTCAGCGCCCCCTTTCATTGCGCGCTCATGCAGCCCGCCCAGGATCGCCTCGCTGAACTGCTCCAATCGCTCACCTTCGCAGCTCCCACCGTCCCTGTGGCCGTCAATGTCGATGCGGCCCTGGTTACCGATCCTGATCAGCTGCGCGAAGCGCTCATCCGCCAGGTCACCGCCTCCGTCCGCTGGGTCGACTCCGTGCGCCTGCTCATCGCGCAAAATCCTGCCTTCTTCGTTGAAGTCGGCCCCGGCAAAGTCCTCGGGGGATTAATGCGCCAAATCGACCGCAGCCAAACCTGCGTCAACGTCGAAGACGAAGCCAGCCTCGAGCGCGTCATGCAAGGCGCCATGCAAAAGCCCCAGGGCTGACGACTGACCATCCCTCGCTCTGCGGGACTTCGGCGTCAGGGCAACTCTGATTGAGCCGTTGCCTGCAAAGGGCGCAGCTTCACAACTCGCGGAAAAAACCCAGCCCAAACACCAAAACCCGCAACCTGGCGAACGCCAGGTTCACCCCACAGCAAGAAGTGTGCTCCCGCGCCCCTGCGACCGTCCATACAACTCGACTCCCGCTTCGCCCCGAGAGTAACGCTTCCTGAACCATTTCGGGAACGACGCTGAACAACGTGGGAAAAAAATCAGCAAGCTTTCAAAGGGAACGGTTTCACAGCTAGCGGAAAAAACCCAGCCCAAACCCCAAAACCCGCAACCCGGCGAACGCCAGGTTCACCCCACAGGCGCGATGCAAAAGCCCCAGGGCTGACGACCGGCCATCCCCTCGCTCTGCGGGACTTCGGCGTCAGGCAAACTCTGATTGAGCCGCTGCTTGCAAAGAGCACGGCTTCACCACTCACGGAAAAAACCGTCCAAACCCAAAACCCGCAACCCGGAGAACGCCAGGTTCACCACACAGCAAGAAGCTTGAGCCCCGCCACCCGACCGTCCATAAGATTCGGCTCT
>Ga0181531_10000717_pt1 | contig 21714 bp, 26 predicted proteins | sample PEATcosm2014_Bin_38_FD_119743 | JGI IMG/M metagenome (GOLD analysis project Ga0181531, IMG submission 119743) | Peatland microbial communities from MTU Mesocosm Facility, Houghton, MI, USA - PEATcosm2014_Bin11_10_metaG | ecosystem: Environmental > Terrestrial > Soil > Wetlands > Peat | place... | reverse complement strand
ATGAATCGTGATCAAAATATGGCTATATTTTATCTTGTAATTCTTGGGGGGTTACTTATAACTTACATGTGTACGCTTTTAACAGGATGCAAAATAATCCATGTTGAAACGCCTACACGGGAAACAACTGAGGTAGAAGAGAATTTTATGGGAGAAGAATTGGACGTTGAATGGGAAAAGGATAAGGGAGATGAAAGAAAATAAAGATGAACTTTCGCCGCGTGAACTGAGATTGAAATGTGAGAATGATGTTCTGAGAGCAAAGATAAAGGCTGAGTATGCTAAGCAGAAAGCTTTGGATGCACGTTTACGGGAGGCTTTGATACATCAGCATTTATGTACGTTTACGGGAGACGATAGAAGGTTGATAAATGATTTTTTAGATGAAAAAGGAGATTGTGGAAAAGAAAATGGCTGAAAATATTACACAAAAGGAAATATTTGTAACAATGGAAAAGTTCAGGAAATATCAATATCATAACAGAAATACATTGCTATTACATGAAATATACCATGAGCTACTTAATTTAACCTTAGAATTAAATCCTCTGGCAGATATTCTTAAGTTTTTAGAGTGCGATGCTCCTATCAATTTAAAAATAGCAGATCTTTTGAACGTATTAAATCGATCCTTTGATAAGGATCTTATTATAGAAACTTATAAAAATATGAATCTGAGAATTAACACATTAAATTTTGATATATTTCTTAAGGAGGGATTTATTAAGGATATTATGGATATATCTGTTGATAAATTAAAACTAAAGGAGAAGCATGCGGGAAGAGATTATTATAAAACTATGAGGGCAAGACATGCGCAAGAAATACTTGACAAGTTGATTCTAGATTTTTCTAATATTGTTACGGATTCTTTAAATGAATGGGTAGATGGAGAATAAAATGGAAGGTTTGAATGAAATTTATAAAGTATTAGATTTATTTAAAATAGATCATACGCAATATAAAGAAAAAGTAAAAATATATGAAAGAGCCTTAAGGGATATTATGCAAGATAGTAGTATTTTTGATTCTGTTCATGGGATTGCTATTAATGCCTTAGTAAAAGCGAAAATGTTTGAAGATGAATTAAGGAAAAATAAAAATGTTTAGCGATGGAGACGAAAGATTAGTTTCAGATGGCAGTCGAGATAATTGGAGAATTGAATATCTTGAAAGTGAGAATGAGAGTTATAAGCACGCATTGGAAGAAATTAGGGAGATATATGCTGGTATGGATGGCACTCTATTATCTGATGATGTTACTCATCTAATTAGTTATTTAGAGGATATTGTCGGTAAAATGTATAAGACAGCAATAGAAGGACTGCAACAAAAATAATGAATACAAATATTGATGAGGTTTTAGAAAATCTATCTAAACTAATAGACAATTTAAAATTTGAAAATAAAATATATGGACAATTAGTACAAGACATCATAGATCTTAATGAGAGTGGGGAGGGACATTTTGAAGCTGTATATAAACTTTCCATGGAAATTATAATGAAAATTTATAAGCAGCGCAAATGGTTAGATGAATTTGAAAATAAATATCGTTTACTGACTCCCTCCGAAAGAATTCAAGAGTTTATGAATAGGTATAGAAATAATGATACTAAATAACACAAATTACTTAATGTTTCAGCCAGAACTGGTAACAAAACTAGGACGTTCCACTTCAATCTTCCTGGAGCGTCTTAACTATTATCTTACCCATGATAAGGTGGGCATTACCCATGATAATCGTAAGTGGGTATATAATACGGCTGAGCAATGGGCAGATGAGCTTAAGGTCTATTCGGCACGTACCGTTAAAAGGTGTATAAGCCATCTTCGCAAGCTCGGCATTATCCTTGTGAGAGCTCTTCATAAGCATAAAGCTATTAGGACGAACTACTTCACTATTGATTATGAACGCTTAAAGGAATTCCTTGGTACTTTCACTACAGGTATCAAGGAAAACTTGACAACTCAAAAAACAAGCCAGTTACAGGATGTTGAGACTGAAGACCATCGGGACAAAATGGCACACACATCGGGACAAAATGGCACAATGTATAATCATAGAAGACAAACACAGAACGCTAGTGATGTGAGTGTTTGTCTTAATAAATCTCATAAATCTGAAGGGCTTGCCCTTCAAAATGCCCTAGAAGGATTGTCGAAAGTCTCAATCGCATCGCCTTGCGGCTCTTCGCCTTTCTCCGAGGGAACCACTCCCTACGGTCGTCCTACAAAGCAGGTGGATGGTCAGCCGTGTGAGAAGCTAGCGGCTACGTTGCTGAGGGTATGGAATGAGGAGGTTGCCTCACACATGGGGACTAAGTCCGTGATAACGAAATGGCGCGCTCGGATGCTCATGGCGGCTTTTAAAATTAAATTTGATAATCGGCTTGAAAAGTGGAGAGAATTTTGTTTAAGTTTAAGATCAAGTGATTTTTTAATGGGAAGATCTGGCAAGTTTAAGGCTTCTCTTGATTGGATACTGAAGTTTGAAACTTTACAGAAAATAGAAGAGGGAAATTATGGAGTTGAATATACCAGGCTTTACACTGTTTCTGATGGGAATTTTTCTGGGGTTAGGGATAGCACTAACGATTCTACGGATGCGCAAATGAACATTAACGAGCAAGAAGAATGGGGTCTTAGGCTCAAGATAATGGCTAGCATTGGAGAGGCTAATTATAATTCTTGGTTTATCAATACTTTCATTGATGCTTCTGAAAAAAGAGTTAAAATTTATGTTGAGAATAATTTTACAAGAGACTGGATTATGGAAAAATTTGGAGATGATATTTCTGTAGCTCTTGAAGGTTATCCTCCTGGAACAAAGTCTACCTTTCAAATTATAAGCGATAAGAAGACATTGGATGAGCTTAGTAAGGCTTGGAGAGGGAAAAATGAGTGTAGGGTCTGAAGAAATTATTAAAAATAATGATACTTTGTTAATCACCTTAAAGCAATTAAGTGAGTTAATTGATGAAAGTTTAGGAGAATATAAAGAAAAAGTTAAAATTTTATCGATCGAATATTCTCCTACTTTTTGTACTTTTAAATTAATTTTGTTAAAAGAAGAGGATAAAATTAATTTTTATTTTGATCCTCGTAAGGATGCTTCCGATGTTAATTGGAGTTTTTATTTAGCGAGACCTAAAAAATCTCTTGTAATCCGTTGCCCAAAAATTTGGATGATTTTAGATGAATTAGATGAAAAAAAATTAATTAAAAAAATATATTATGTAAAAAAAGTTGAAGAATTATATAATTTAGGCGAAGACTTTGATCTTCACGAACTATTAGAAAGTATGGAAATAAAAGATGTATAATGGTCAACATCTAGAACATGAAGAGATGACTGATGGCAAACGAAAAGAAGGCGTAAAATTACTGGATGATTATCTTTTTGAGCTTTGGGCCAAGGGAAAAACGGAGCAAGGATTTTCTAAAGAGTTTGTCGAAGCGTGGCAACATAAGGAATGGATGGGAGAGAAGCCCTGGTTAAAAAAACATTCCGCTCTTTACGATATGGATGCTATTTTTTCAGATCCTCATGAAAGATATAACAGGCAAAAAGAAAGGAAGGCTAAGGAAAGAAAATATGAGAAAAAAAGAAATAATGATTATTGGGAGTGGTACAATGATCAGTCCCAAGAAAAAAAAGATAAAATTAAAGAAAATTGCTGGAGATTCAAAACATTATGACATTAAGTATAGACCTTATTCGGAAGATGAGAAATGATGCAATTCATGGGGATAGAGATAGCTGGGTAAGGCAACAAAAAGAAATCGCAGAACAGAATTCTTTATTAGATGGGCCAGATTGTGAAGAGCGTCGTCAATTGGTTGGCGTTCTTAATCAGATTGCATTTGAGGGGTGTCCATGGTTAATGAATATGATGGAAATAAAAGGACAAATACCAAAATCCTCATAAGTACATGAATGATGGGGAATACTCTGTGTTCACAAGTGGGACTACAGACTCAGTCGGTAATCTGAGGGTTGGAATGTGGAAGATTATGAATGAGAATATTGAAAAACAACGGAGAATGGGATTATAATGAAAAGTTTTGTAAATTTAATCGTAGCTGAAGAGAAAGAGCCAAGGACTTGGGAACGTCCTAGTTGGAAAGATGTTAAGATATCTAGACGGAAAGGATCAGTTTATAAAAGGGCACGACTTAATGCATCTTATAATAATATTCCGTCTTCTGGGAGGTTTTGGCATAATCATTGTATGTTTTTAACTTGACAAAATAATATTTTTATGATCAATTTTTTGCAGTTATTAGCAGTTACTAAGGATAATAAAATTGCCCTTCCCTAAAGGAATGTCTGGGAATCCTGCTGGAAGAAAGCCAGGTACACGTAACCCTCTTGGCAGGTTTATGCATGAGGAATTGTTAGAGCCTAATCGTGATAAGATTAAGCTTGCATGGGAAGTGGCTCTTAATAAAGCGATTGAAGGCGATATGATTGCTTTCCAGGCTGTCTTTAGGAAGCTTCCTCACTTTGGAGATTTTGCCCAAAGTGATCTTTGTGCGCAAGTTCAATCGGTGGTGAAATTATTGCCCGAACAGAAATTAATTGAGTTTAGGGATTCCCTTGTAAAAAGTATCCTTGTTGAATCAAAATCTAACACATGATGAGCTGTCTGAGGACTCCTTAAGGAAGCTTGTTGGGCGTGTTGACGAACATATCTTGCTGGAGGCTATGAATCTTGAGATCAAGGAGCTTGAAGACAAAAATAATCTTTTTTTTAAGAATTATCAGCCTACCACTAAACAAGAGCTTTTCCATGCGTTAGGCAATCATTGTAGATTTAGATTATTATTGGGGGCGAATCGAAGCGGAAAGTCCTATTGTGGCATTAATGAGGATGCCATGCACTTAACGGGCAATTATTCCTTAAGTTGGAAGGGATATAAGTATCAGTATCCCCCCAATATGTGGGTCTGCGGTAGAACGGTACAGGTTGTCAATGAAAGCTTAATCGCTCCCTTATTTGAGGGAAGCTTTAATAAACCTCCTCTTATTCATCCTTCCCTTATTATCCCTCATTTATCACGAAAACGCGATAACATGTGGGCCATTCGTCATGCCTCTAAGGGAATATCTAGGATTACATTTAAGAATTATTCCCAGGATAAACAAGCGTTTGAAGCGTCTGGCGTGGATTTTATTCATTTTGATGAAGCTCCCCCCAATTATATTTTCAATGAATGTATTCCAAGATTAGGTCATACGGAGCCCCATCATTATCGCATGATGATTAATACCCAAACCCCTACCTTGGGATTAACGGAACCTCTTCAATATTTCCTTTTTACTGATGAGAAAGATAGTAACGGAAATGTAACGCAGATTAAAAATACTCCCGAAGTTCCTCATAAGTCTCGGGTTTACATAATGTATGACATTGAAGAAGCTACTCATTTGAGTAGAGAAGAAAAGGACTTTTTGATTGAATCTTATCCAGTTTATGAGAGGGAAGCGCGTACCAAGGGAATCCCAAGCATTGGAACGGGTCTTATCTATCCTATCTTGGAATCTACTTATAGAATTAGTCCCATTGAAATACCTGATCATTGGCCGCGCGTCATTGGTCTTGATTTTGGGGGCACTCAATCCCATACGGCCGCAAGTTTCTGGGCTCTTGATGTAGATAACAAAAAGAAATATATGTATGGAGAACATTATTCTCTAGGAAGAACACCACAACAGAATGCGTTAGAGCTAGTAGAGCGAGGAGCCAATTGGATTCCTGTAATCTATGATACGTCTGGCGATGCTATTAGTTTAACAGATGGTCAAGCTATTGCTGATCTTTATAGAAATGCTGGGATTAAAAATATGTATCCCGCAGACAGATCAATAACGGCAGGATTGCAAACTGTATTACAGGCCTTTCAGAATTATGAGATTAAGGTGGTTAGCACATGCGAGAATTTTTTCTCAGAAATAAGAATGTATGCTTTTGGGGAAAATAACAAGCCCAAAAAAGGCCATGATCATTTAATGGATACAATGAGGTATGTTTTAATGACAGGCTTACCCTTGGCTAAGTCCGCTATGAACAAAAGTTGGTCTTCTTATTATGATAAATATAAAGATAGGGTGCCAGGATGGTAGATTTTCGTCAAAAAGTATTCTCAAGAGAAGAAGAGGGCAATCTTGTCCGTCGCATGTTTGAATCGGCTGGCGCGAATATTCTTTACAATAAGTGGAGAAAGAAAGCCATCCGAGCTTTTGGAATGTATCAGGGAAGTAAGGATTATCATTTTACGCCTAATGAATTGCAAGAATTATGGGGACGCGGTCAATATCCTTATGTGGTCAATAAGTTAAGGGCTGTCATTAATCAATGTTCTTCTGTTGAGATTATATCCCGTTCAAGATATGCATTTCGTACATTTACAAGCAAAGATGAGAATAATCCCACAACTAAATTAGTTACGGGCATGACTCATTTGGGATATGGATATCAGGAAAGAGAAGATACTGCCGAGTATACATCATTGAAGTATCAAGACGGATTAATTTGTGGTCTTGGATGGAGCAATATGTTTTCGGATGATGGTTGGATGCGCTACCAATGGGGCTCTCCTCTTAATCAAATATACGATGCCAATGATATGAGTCCCTTCTTAACCAATGGAGACTTTCATTTTACTCTTCATTGGATTGGGAAGGAGCAGGCTAAAAGGAAATGGCCTAAGCACGCTAAACAATTAGATGAATATTTTGGAAAAAGAATCGCCGTTGAATATAGTAGCTATAGTGCTGAATTCTTATCAAATATAAGTCCTTATGTTGGGTCTGCTATGGTCACTAATGCCATGGGTGGGAAAATTCTTGTTATAGAATGTCAAAGGAAAGTAAATCGTAAGTATTATTATGGGATAGATAGTAAGACAGGTTATGAATTCCAAACTTTCAAAGAAGAAGATGCAGAGGGTATGGATCCTGTTGACAATGATATAGGGGAAAAAGAAGGGCATGAAGTTATTAGGACAGTTATATGCGCCGATATAGTATTGGATTATGCGCCTTTAGCTCCTCATATCCCTAATCAAAGCTTTAGCTATGTTCCTTATGTTTATTCAAGGAGAAGGTTAGACGGAATTCCCATTGGACTTGTGGACTCCCTTATTTCCGCTCAAAAACTTTATAACAGGCAGAAGATAGATGAGGATAATAGCCGTAGTGGAATGACTGTTATTGCCAATGAAGATTCCTTTAATGGGTCAACTCCTGATCAAGTAAGACATGAGCTTTCTCAAACGAATAAGATACTCCTCGAGCGCAATCAAGGAGACATTAAGATTATTCCAAATTCCATTCAAGCGGATGCAAATATAAAGGGAATGCAGAGATTAGATCAAGAGTTTGATTATTTAAGCGGCATGTTTGCGGAATCACGTGGGGAGCAAACGAATGCTTCCAGTGGTAAGGCCATGGAAACTCGTGTTATTAATAGCACAAAATCACAAAGCGTTTCATTAAGCGGGCTTGTATTAATGAAAAAAAGAGAAGGTCGCGTCTTCCTAGATATCCTACAAGGAGGAGCATTTGAAGACATTGAAAGCTCCATCATTAATGAAGAGGATAGGGAGGTAATTTATATGAATGTAGTTCGTACAAGGAATGGTAAGAAGGAAATTATGAATGATATCCGAACTTTGCCCTTGGATGTCTATGTAGAAAATACCCATGATTATGAGTCTGAGTCTGAGGAGGATATGGCCATTGCTAGGTTCGCCCTTGAAAATCCCCAAGTTCTTCAGTATCCCGAGTTACTTGGTCTTATGAAAGCAAGAAATTCAGGTAAGTTTATTAAGAAGCTTAAGGGAATTATGGCACCTCCTCAACAAGGTAGTGGTGAATCTTCCCAAGGAAATGGTCAGCAGCCTATGCAGGGACAAGTATCGGGAGCTCAATCTCCTATGCAACAGATTATAGGGCAACAAGGGAATGTATAATTTCGAATTAAAATCTGTTGGCTTTCTAAGGGGTAATGGGGAGGACTTCTCTATCATTCTTAATGGAAAGTTAGGGGATAAAAAAGAATGTCTTGATCAATTAAGGGATGTTTTGTCTGGTAATTATGATTATTTGGAGGAATTGAGCGTAACCAACCAGGATAAATTTTTTATTCATCCGAAAACTCATGAAATATTCATAATCCATGCTCAGGAAGCACAAAATCCACAAACAAAAACGATGAGTTTATGCGCTTTATCTCAAGTCCCAAAAGAACACGATTTATATGGAAAGCTTCTGAGAATAGGAAGACTTGAAGATATAAAGAAATTTATCAGAAAATAAATGCAATGGCTGTTGGCAATTCAGATCGTGACACTCTTTACATTTGCGTTATACAAGGGGGCGGCAATCGTGTTTATGGGTCTTCTCTTTTTGCAAATCTTCTCTTTGATCAGATGGGAATTGATCAAACTAAGCTATTTAACTATTTTGATGTTATTTCAGGAGCAAGCGCAGGATCATTTTTAGCCGCAGGTATGGCAACGGGAGTGACCCCCTCTACTGTGGCGAATTTCTTCTTAGATCAGGGTCCATGGATATTTTCAACTTCTTCGGTAACGCCAAGCGTACAAGCGACATGGTCGGATGTTTTATTTTCTATTTTATCTGGAACGCCGCCTTATTCAAATTTAGCCCTTGTAACTGCTTTAGGTGAACAATTCGGAAGTAATACCTTAACAACCTTCCAAACAAATGTATTGATTCCAGCATTTATCCCTACAAACCCAAAAAAGCTCGTAACATTCTCCAACAATACTAATTTACCCTTTACATCAGGTGCCTCCTATCAAATAGCCGATGTTTTGTTGGCGGCGGCGGCTCTTCCTATTTATTTGCCATCCGTAACGCTTATTGAGGATAGCAATACTTATCAAGATGGAGGAATATGGGCGAACCATCCTTTGCAACTTGCAATCTCTTATGGAAAAAAATTAAAACCCTTTGCCTCGAGAATTGTGGTGCTTTCTCTTGGTAATGGGACGGGAGATTATGGATTCGATGGCATTCCTCCTGATCCGCCCCCTTATACTCCTGGAATTTCCGCTACTTTTGAACTCATATCAGATCTTTTGGGGGCTCCCAATATAGGCGCAACGTTGTATGCAACATTAGAGGCAAGCATTCCATTGCCCCCAATATTTTATTACGAATATAACTTTGTAGTTGATACGACAATTGTTCCAAATTCAACAGATAATACGCAACCAGCTACTTATGAGTATTTAGCGGCCACCGCGGAGAGTATTTTTGAAAGTGACGCTATTAACATACAGCAATGGATTAATCATTTTAATGCTTAAAACCGTATGGGGGATTCGAACCCCCACCTCAAGAAATAATAAGCTACAATGGAGGATAGCTTACTGCATATGCTCCTTGGTTCTACCATTAAATTAATACGGTTTGGTTTTTACCCTAGAAAGGATAAGTAAAAACCAATATTTCTCCGGGGAAAATAAAAAAAACCCAAAGAAACAAATTAAACGATACAAGTCTTTCTTTGGGTTTGCAATGACTAAGTTTGTTAGTGATTTTGAGGACTTCTTTGATCCCATTACAGGGGAGAGACACCTTAAATATAAATACATTCTCATGGGGAATAGGGCCAACATTTCCTATGAGAGTCCTGTTTTAAAAGATCTTTGGATTGATCTCGTCGCTTTTGAAGAGAATATTTCACAAATTCCCTTTATTATTCAGCATCCAAATCCATTCGTTCCCAATGCACAAGCTTTAGATCAATTAGAATCGGGGATTTTAAGGCAAGATGGGGGTGTTATTTCTATACAATCCACTCTTCCTCCTGATCTTCTTGCGCTTCAGGAGAATTATGTCTTTGTAGGTAATAGTGATAATGTGGCCACTGCGGTTCCAACTGTTCTCCTTCAAAATCTTCCTTCTTTTTTAAGTGCTGATATCACCTCCAACTTTGGTTTTACGAATCTTTACACAGGCGGTATTAATCTAAGCGCATATAATCCAGTTTGCGCTCCATCTACAACGATGCGCGTTAATACGTGTAATCTTCCTAATCTTTCCCGTGGAAAGATATGGATTGGAACTTATAGGCCCCTTCCTCCAAATATATCTATTTTGCCAGTACCTCCTTATATAACTTGGGACGGTTACCCTTCTTACGACACTTTAAATTGGGATCCCTTGGCTCTTTTAGATAATAGCCAGTGCGTTCCTGTAGAGGTTGGTCTAAGCACTGGCATGATATTCATGGGGAGTCCTGCTGGACTTCTCCAAGAAACTGGCCTTGATCTAGGGGAAATATTCACGGGCAATGCAGATGGTCAAATGGTGCCCTTGGAATTGCCCGCAGGTCAAATGTTCATAGGAACTGTAGACGGAATAGACGTCACAGATGTTGTACGGGGACAGATTTTTATCGGAACGGATGAAGGAATCCAAACGCTTTACGTTCCCTTTAGCAACATTATCGTGGGTAATGATCCTGTTACAAACAACGGTATAGGTCTTCTTCAAATTGGCCCTAGTCAAATGATGGTTGGCACAGGAGATGGGCCACAAGCTCTTACGCTTGAAGTCAATCAAATACCCATGGGAACGGCAGACGGTATTCAATCAACAGGTCTCGCTTATAAAAATATATTTATGGGAGACATTAGCGACAATATTCAGGTAGTTGGTCTTGCTGCGGGCTTAATGTTCATTGGGGATTATGGCGATACGGGGCAAATCGAAACAACTGGACTTAATGAAGGTAGTCTTTTCACGGGGAACACATCCAATCAGATTGTGCAGCTAGCTATTGGCATTAATAACATTCCATTTTGTGATAGCAGTGGCGCAATTATTTCCCAAGGTCTTCCAGCTGGATTTATCTTTATGGGGAAATCCGATGACTCCGGTGAAATCCAGCAAGTTGGATTGGCTCAAGGTTCCTTATTTGTTGGGAATGATCTTGATGAGATTGTCGTTCTTACGCTTGAAGTCAATCAGATACCTTTTTGTAATGACGCAAGCAATATTATCTCTCAAGGGCTAGACGCCTATCAGATTTTTACAGGAAGCCCAGCTGATAATGGTGAGATTATCATTACAACAGTTCTCAATATTGCTAATTTACCGACGTTGCCAGTGGGAGAGGTTTGGCTCGGCGATGAAGATGGGCGTCCATCTCCCATAGGTCTTGCTCAGGGCTCTACATTTGTGGGGAATAGTCTCGGGCAAATAGATAGTCTTTATTTACCTCCTGGAACGCTTATGATTGCTAACGATGTTGGTGATCTTGTGGCTACAAATGCGTTATCTGGGCAAATTCTTTCAGGTAATCCCGATAACTCAGGAGGGTTCCTTATTATAGATCCTCCCTTTGCGGACAATAATGCGACCTATGTTATTCGTTTGGCGGACGATGGTCTTCCTAATGCTCAAGTTCTCTCTGATTTATCCAATGGCATTGCGAACATTGTAGATGGTTATATTGGAACATTTTCTATAACCGCTGGAACGGGCATAACAATTACTAACGGTAACAGTGTTGCTGGTAACCCTGTTATAAAAATTTCTGATACTACGGTTGTTGCTGGAACCTATGAATTTGTAAGTGGAACTTGGAATGCTCAAGGGCAAGCCACTGAACTTGTAGACAATAGTGATGTTATTGCCGATCTGCAGAATGCAACTTATGTATTACGCAATTCAGATGTTTCTTTACCTAATGCGCAAATACTTTCCTCTCTCACAAATGGCATCGCAACTGTTAATGACGGTCTTGTTGGTACGGTTAGCATTGTAGGTGGGACAGGAATAACCGTTACCAATGGTGATGGGATTCTCGGGAATCCTGTTGTCAACATTGCGGATACGGGCGTTACGGCAGGAGTTTATGCTTATGCGACTATCAATGTTAATGCTCAAGGACAAATTCTGTTAGCTGCAGACAATTCAACAGCTATAGACACTATAAATGCCCGTTTAGATACCGATGAAGGTGATATTTTAACCCTTCAAGGTCAAGTCGGTCTTTTAGAGGGCACAGTAAGCGGTCTTTCTGCGGATGTTCTGGCAATTGACGCTACACTCTATGATCCGATTCTTGGAATTGCGACCATTGTAGTGCCTGGTTTGGTCATTTCAGTTGCGGGACTCGGGACAGAAGTTGCTGCACTTAATACGACAGTAAACTTCCCCGCAACAGGTCTTGTAGACCGTATGAACTTCCTTACAAGCTCTCTTATTGCGGGCACCATAGCAGCTGAATTCATCGTTAAAACAGCTAACGTTGTGGTTCCTAACGCTCAAGCTCTTGATGTGTTGGGGGGTGGCATTCTTCAGGCTGATGCATTTGGAACTATCTCTATAGCCACAGGCGTGGGTAGCGTTACTTCTGTAGGAATTTCTTCAGATTATTTGCTTATATCTGGCTCACCCGTTACGTCTTCTGGAACTATTGACGTTGAATTGCCACCAACAGGCGTGACACCTGGGACATATATTAACCCTAATTACTTAGAGGTTAATGAGTTTGGATGTATTTTAAGCGTTGTAGACGGAACGGGAGAAGGAGAATGGCAAGTCGTAGAAGGTGATACAAATTTAGTGGCTGGCCAAGGGTATTTTGCAGATTCATCCTCTGGCATTATTACTTTTACGTTACCTGCATCTGCCGTTGTAGGTGATACGTTTAAGGTGAGAGGTATGGGACTTGGTGGATGGCAGGTGGCTCAGAATTCAGGGCAATTGATTGTTGTTGCTGGTCAAGCCACAACTGCAGGTACGGGTGGGTCTTTACAATCTATTGCTTGGAGTGCGGGGATAGATATTACGTGCGTTGTGGATAATATTGCATTTATAGGAAATGTAGTAAGTGATAGTGTTAATGTTTCTTAAGAAGCACCCCTTACGACGAATAAGGGACGCTTTGATAAAGAACCGAAACAATTTAACTTTATATAAGGAATTATTGAATGTCAAGTTTAAGTTCAAGTATTCAAAAAGATAAAGCCGCATTGTTAACTGGTACCGCGGTATGTTCTATTGGTACTATCCCACTTCTTCCAGCGATAGGAGGAACAGGGAATACATCTTTAACGGCTCATGCACTTTTATTGGGCCAAGGGACATCTGCGATTACTGCTCTTTCCTTGGGGCTTAATCAAGTTCCCTTAGGTCAATCGAGTGGCGATCCTATTGCTGCGAATATTAATGCTGCAGTTAACCCCGTTGTAAATCAAAATACAAGCTCTGTAACAATGGCTCCTTTTACAACGTACGAGATTAATAACGGTGCCTCTTTGGTGACTTTAACGATTCCCACAACGGTTGCTCTTGGCACATGGTTTGAAATTGTAGGACAATCAGCTGGGAGTTGGATTGTTCAGGCATCATCAGGACAAACTATTACGTTGCTGGGTGTCACATCTGCGGCTGCCGGAACAGTGGCACCTCAAACAGCTGCGGGATATATTAAGATTGAATGCACGACGGCTAATACTGGATTCACTATTATTTCTTGCACTGGAATTGTCAATATCACATAAGGGATAAAAAAATGTCAACTCCAATGACCATCATTGGGAATCCTCCCATTACATTAACGGGTGATATAACCGCAAGCGGACATTTGTTGACTCCTGTTGCAACTACCCTTTCAAGTTTTATTTCGCCAGCTCTAGGACAGACTTTTAATTTTAATGTTTCAAATTCAGATGCATTTTTAAATCTTAATATAGGAAGTTCTTCAGTGACCCAATCTATATTAGGGATGGGTCAAACAGTTACATATCCCGGCACCTCTTATGCTTGGATTTATAGCAGGCCTGTTGTGAGTCCTGCTCAAACTGAATCTTATATTTTAAATTATACAAGCGTAGGTAGCTTAAATGTTCCTTTAATGGGCATTAGTCAAAGTGATGAATATGTGACTATTTACAATGGCCTTCACATGAATTCGCAGCAGATTGATACCGTTAGCAATCTTCAATTTTTAAGTAACAATGCGGCTCCAAAAATAGCTTTATGGGCTCAAACATCCCCAGTTAATGCTTATCAATATATAGGAATGTTTGTCGCGTCTTCCACTTTCGGTCTTCAAGTTCCAAGCGCGACTAATGATTTTGTTTTTAATGCTGCACTTTCTTCTTCTTCAAACTCTGAGGTTTTCCGTATAAAGGGTAATGGAGATATCGTTTATTCTGGTAATATGTATGGAAATGTTCCCTCTGGTTCTATGTATATGGAGGGAAACGGATCTTCAACCACAATTACAACATCAGGCACATATTATAAATTAAATGGAACAACGACCTCTGTAAATTTAAATCAATTTATAATGTCAACAAATAATAGACTTACTTTTGCTGGAGATTTTTCTATAACTGCATTTGTAATTGTTTCGGCAACACTTACTCAAAACCAATTAGTAGGAAGTAATGTAACTGTTTCTATTTTTAAAAATGGTTCTCGTATTACAGGCACAAGTGGGATAGCGACAATACCCAATGCAGATTATGCGTCTATTTCAGTGAATACCATTATAGGGCTTGCATATGGTGATTATTTGGAGTTATATGTAACAGGTTCAGTAAACGGACAAACAGCTACTGCAAGCACAATGCAGTTTACCGTAGAATCAATTTAGGAGGCTCCCATGTTATTTAAATATATTCTATGCTTTATGATTACAATTTTTTGTAATTTCCAATTATTGGCTGCAGGCAAAGACATCATGAATGAAGAATTTAAGGAAAGCTCTCCCCTTGTGAGTGCTAAAAGTCTTGTGGAAATTGAGAGGGATCTTGAAAAGCAGACCGATGAAGATTCTGTAAACCCTTATAAAAAATATAACAAATGTATGGATGATAAGAAGCATTCAGATGCAGCTCTTCTTTGTACAAATATAGGTTCCGTTTGTGTAGGCGGTCTCTTGACATCCTTTTTCTGGTATGGATATATTTCTATGTATCTTACATGTAAATTAAATGGAAATTAAAAAATGTCTGAAAAATCTGAAAAAAACGAAGCTTTAATTAATGAAACCTTCAGTAAACTTGATATGAGGGTTAGTTTATCTTCTTTTGTTATTAACTTTAATGAATTTAAGAGTTTTGCGGATGCTATTTTAGTATCTAATCCCCAAAATAACACTAACTTTTTGACTCACAAAGCTATTGTCATAAAGATGTGGGGAAAAGTAAAGGAAGAACTTGAAAATCTAAGTACTTTTTTTGATAATATTAAGGAATAGTGAATATGAAAATTTTTAATATTCTTTTACTTCTTTCTTGTTTTTCTGTGGCTTTTGCGGCCACAGGCGTAACCTGTGAATGTGTGGATGGTAAACAAATCCCCTGCGATGAATCTTTGAACAAAAACACATCTGTAGGACAAGCTAATCGTTGCTTTAATGACTGCGATTGTTCTGAAGGACGGGAATGCAAGAAAACAAAAGGATCTGGTAGCATTCTAGGGTGGTGTGGAGATAAGAAAGAATAATATCTTTTGAGTTTTTTTTTCAATCCCAGAAGACAAGTAACTACCAATATTCAGTTTGATTTTCTTCCTATTTTTGGGACAGAAACATCCTACCCGTGTCGTTTAGATTCTATTAGATGCACAAATACTGTTAATAATGTCATTTATATAACGGTTCAGATGTTAAGAGAGGTTGATCTTGTCCCTCTTTATTCTAATTTTGTCAATCTCTTTCAAATAAATCCTTATGAAACTGTTGATATTTTAGAGGGCATAAGAGGAAGGCTACAATATACGGATGCGGGAGATATATTAAATGCTAAATCTGATTTTTCATCTAATACATTCGATTGCCATGTTTCTTATAGAGAATTTATAACAAGCTTCTAAGGAGATCAATATGTCAGATAATGTCCAGGCTAATATCGGAATTCAATCTATTCCCTTAACTCCTGAAACAACGGAAGTTTTCAGAGAAATGGTAAAAAAATCAAAGAATTCCGCTGATTTTGGGAAAAATACAACATTAGCTTTGGAAAAAATTGGTGTCTTGAATTCTAAGAAAAATGAGGAAGTTCCTCAGGTTGCCAAGCAAGCAACGCCTGAAAAAAAGATTGTAGAGAAAAAAGAGGAAGAGGTAAACGAAGAGGAAACAGAAGAAAGTGTTAATTGGAGAGAAGAATATTTAAAGGTTGAATCAGCGCAAAAAGAAACTCGAAATTGGGCAAATGAAGTTAATAAACAGAATGTCGCATATAGGAAAAATGTTGAGCAGTTAGTTGAAAATAATGCTTTATCAGAAGATCAGGCCAAAAATCTTTTAAGCCATCTAAAGGAAAATCAAAAAAATAATAAGCAAGAGGATCATATTTTATATAGGCTAGGGAATGTATGGGATCAAGAATTTGAGAATATAAAAAAATATGGAAATGAGCCAAATATTGATAAATATTTACAAGCTCTGCGTCATTTCTTTAGTCATAGCCCAGTTTCCGAGATTAATGATTTTTTAGAAGAAGTTGTTCCTCTTATGGAAGAGGACCCTATCGCTTGCACTAAAAAAGCTTTGGAATATGCCAAAACATATCATGAAGAAATTTATGATGAATATTCATCATCAGGTAATTTAAAGAATTTTAAAAACAAGTTTAAGACTGAATTAGATGAAAAACAGAAAGTTATTGACAAACAAAAGAAAGAAATACTATCTTTAAAAAGTAAACTTGGTAGTTATGATGAGAGTCCCCAAATGATCACTGAAAATAGTGGTAATTCGGGAGATTCCGGGATAACGCCTTACAGTGGTAATCTAGGGCAAATTGCTTCCTTAGTGAATCGCGGTAAAATCAAGTTTCAAAGAAGATAGATAGAAATACTTACCATTAAGTGGCGTTTTCTATCTAAACTTTTGATCGAATGGCATGAAATATGTAGTTTGAGGCAGGAAAGCTTTCAGTAGTGAGTACTCTACCTTAAATAAACATAAAGTACTCTACCAATTGTGAAGAAGTAATTTAATTATTATTTTTTATTATTGGAGACTACTTATGGCAAATCCATATACCCCCCAATTGCCTACGGGGTTAGATCAATCCCTTGTACCTACAAAGGTACTTGCTCAATCTTTTTTCGAAAATATTTTTCTTACAGATCTTCAGCAGTTTATGGGCCCTTCTGAAGCATCTCCTATTCATTTAGATTTTATGAACAAAGGAGATGGTGAAACATTAACCTATTCTCTTTCTAAAGAATTAGATCCTTACAATTTTATTGATGGCCCTTATGCTCAAGTAACGGGTACAGGTGGGCCTCCTCAATATTATTCAGATACTATAACCTTTAATCAGTCTGCAACGCCTCCAGTTGTGGAATATGGCCCTAACTTTATGGATCTTGCAACTCCTATTGATATGACGGCTAATATTGCGCGGCAGCTTCAAACGGCTCATCGACGTAATATTACCTATAAAATTCTTAAGGCTGCTTGCGTAGATTTATATCCAAATCAAGCGACTCAGGGCCCCGTCGCTGAACGTGTTCTTTATTCTTATGGAACGCAGCCAGGAGGTAGCGTTTACGCTGCTAACATTACAGATGGTCTTACCGCTATGGCGGGAACAACTGATCCAACCGAGTGCGGAAGTTCTGTGCAAGCCATTAATACTATGAGATTAATGGCGGTTAGTGGTAGTACAGGGGCGACTACTGTAGGAGCTTTTGAAACGGAAAAGAAAATTAACCCTGTTGAACTTGAAATGGAAAATGGATTTTCTTCTCCTGTTTATATGTATTGGCAAGATCCAGGTTCTTTTAATACAGGCCTTAGACTCGATACAAATTTCGGGTCTCGGTATTATGGTCGTGGCGTTATTGAATCAGGAATGCAGCCAAGTCAATTAAAGGGTAAGTTCTTCCGAGGAGCTATCGAAGATGTTGAAATTATTGATATTCCTGAATTGCAAAAATTTAGAATTTATGTGCCTGGAATTGGAACTTTTGCCCACAATTTATTTGTAGGGGCTCAAGCCTTTAAATTCATTTGGGGTAAAATGCCTTGGACTGATTATCAATATTTTGATTTAAAGAGACGTCGTGAGTGGGCTCTTCAAGACATTCGAGGGCAAAAGGTTATTCAGTTTCAATCCCTCTTTCGTCCTGGATTTTTTGCGGAATGCGGAATTATTCATCATTTCGTAAAAATTAATGACACACCATAAACTAAAGAGGAAATAAATTATGAATGTACAATATAGTTTAGTTACAAATACTACGGGTGCGATTTTAACTTCTGCGCCCTTAGCTCCTCCTATTTCTACGGGAGAATATAGATTTAATAGAATTTTCTCGGCTAATGATGTGGGGGTGGCTGCAGGTCAAACAAGAGATAACACTGATCCTGCTGTAGGATGTCTTTTGGGGCAGATTCAAGGAAGTAGAGTATTAATGGCGTCTATTTCTCCTATTTATAGACCTGGAGTTGTTATACAAGGAACGACTTGGATTCAGCAGGTTTTTGGTGCCCTTGATGATAGCTCTATTACTACTTTACAAATTAGATTATCTTATGATGCTGTAACTGGTTTTACTTCTTTTTATTTATTGGATGGAGGTTTAACAACAGGACAGATTGAGGCGGGTGATTATATAATGGTCTATGCACAATTAGGAAATGGCAATCAACAGATTGTACCATATTAAATCTTGACTATTACGGAAATATTAAATTTAGTAGGGAATCAGGCTGTTGGAATTGAAGACCCAACAGCCGATGACCTTTCTATTTGGTTAAGATACCTTAATAAAGTACATCGTCAACTTTTTGCGGCTACAAAGTTTTTTAATCCCTTTTTACCTCGCGTTCGTGAGGTTGTGGGGGTTGTGGATGGTCAATTTAATAGTTTTCTAAATCCATGGTCATCCATTGATTTTGTTTATATGAGTGATGTTACGCAGCGTCCTATTTATCAGATGGCGTATGATAGGATTATGAATATTGACCCTTCCCTTAGCCGTCCTGGAGTGACTCCTATTGGATGGTATATTGTGGGATCCAATATTTTTTCCTATCCTTCCTATACGGGAGATTTAGGCGTTAATTATACAATAGGATTCGTACCTTTTACGCTTACGACCTTACCTGGAAGCATTCCATATCCTCCTGAATATCAAGATGTTTTGGTAAATGGAACTATTTACGAACTTTATATTGGGGAAATGAAAAATAGGTCTTCTGTTGATGTTCAGGCAGCCAAGAAAGATTGGCTTGATGGTAAAACTATGATGTCTAGAGATTTTATGAAATTATCGGGATATCAATATTTGCCTAATTATAGGACTATTTAATGTGTTTGCGGAAAAGGAATATGATTTAATTTCTTTGAAGGCTCCCTCAAAGGGAATGAATAGAAGCGTTTCGCAAGCTTCATTGCCTCCTAATTATGCCTATAACATTGAAAATATGATTGTTAATGAGATTGGCAGTTTGGATGTTCGATATGGAACTAATATTTTAGCAACTATAGATGATAGTGGTTCTTTTTATGATACCCTGGGTTCATTTCCATTTATTTTGCCCGATGGAAATGAACAAATGGTTCTTTACACAAGATATACTCAAATAGTTCCCTTTACTGAAAATTTTTGTATTACATCTTCAAATGCATTTCGCTTCGATTTAAGCGAAGGAAATCCTATTTTTGAAAAAGATACCCCTCTTCTTATTGAAATGATAAGTGATTATGGACAGACCACTATAGAGACGGTTATTAGAGATATTTCCTCATCTGATCCTTATGGGGGAACTATTATAACTGTTGATAGTGAAGTTTTCCAGCCTATGAATGATTTTTTTGCGCAGCAAACAGGAATCTCTGATTTGTTTACGATTGGAAGTAAGACTTTAGTTCTTACAGTTCCTGGACTAACAAATTCATCTGTCTGGCAACTATTTTATCAAAATGGATTGCAATTAAAATTGATTGTCAATAATCTTGTGGTCTTTTTAGATATACAGTCTATTGAGCAAAATGGTGATTCAATTAATATTGACACACTTGAAGATACTCCATTTTTTGATTGGGGCATAGATACAGTTCTTTTATATTATCAATCTACTTATTCAAATATTTTAAATATTCAAAATACAAGAGGAAAAATAAGTGTCTTTGATAATGAGACACAATCAATATTAGATGGGATTGGAATAGATAATTTTTCATCAGGTGTTGTGCCAGGTTATTTAAATTACTTAGGATCTATTTTGATTTATAATGGGATAGATCCTGTAATGATGTGGGACGGCACTACATTCCAACCTGTTTTTGATTTTGTAAAAGAACAATCCGGTAATTATAATAGAATTTCAGATAATGAGTTTTCATTTGTTGTTAATCCTAATGTTTTTATTATTGAGAAATATAGCCCATTTTATTTAGATGGTTTAGCGAAAATACAGCTTTTTGTAGATTCTGTAGAAAATGATTTAACGGTCAATGCTATTTCTATAGATGGAAATATTGTTACCATAACAACAAATGAAGTTCTTCCCGATTTTACGGGACAAAATATTTTACAGTTATTTTACAGAGATTTTCCTCCAGCCTTTAGCTTTATGTATCCTGCAAATGATAGAATATTCGCTTTAGGAGTAGGCCCCGTTTCCCTTGAATATAGAGCAAAGAATCAGGCTCTTATCGTTTACTATGCCTATAGATCGAATTCACTTACAAAATGGTTCAATGAAAATACAAAGCAAGTTCCTTTCTTAGATATATCTGGTAAATATGTAAGTCCTGATAATCTTGAATCTATTTGTTTGGTTGGGAATTATCTTGTTTTTATGGGAAGAAGAGAAAGCCAAGTTTATGTAGGGTATGATCCCACAACAACAGTTAATACAAATTCTTTGGTGTGGAATAGATCTTTAGGAATTGGATGCATTCACGGAAATCTTGTAAAAAAATTGTCCAATGATGTCGCTTTTATATCTGAAGCGAATTGCCATATATTAACAACTTCTAAATTTACGAATCAAGTTAGAATTAAGGAGGAATCTTTAGTTTCCAATCTTGTTAAAGAATATGTCGCTTCAATGTTAAACGATAATGTTCTTTATAGATCCTCTCGTTCCTTTAGATATATTGCAGGTGAATTTTGTGGTTTTAAGATAGGAAAAAATAATATTCTTATTTCAAAAAATATGATAGGTAAGGATCCGTCTACACAATTTACTTTAGATTCTTGGTCTTTATTTTCTGGTGATTTTAATGATTCAACGTGTTATTTATCTGAATTAGACAACAGGTTGTATTTGTTTATTAAAAATAATATTTATTATTATGGGGATGGGAAGGGAACGCCTAAATCTTTTGGAGATAGGGGCGGAAATGCTGGAATTAATTTTATATGGACAACTCCATTAATTATTACTAAGAAGAATAAATTTTTTAGCAAGTATGTTCAATTTATTGCGGATTATTCATCTTCTGTCGCAAGAAATGTTAATAATAGTTTTTATATAATGGCAGTCGGTAATTACAGAAAATCATTCGTAGCTAATAAGAATTATTCTTTTGTTTATAGGGGTGATAAACTTAATTCTATTCCATTTTATTCTGGGACATTAAACCCTGATGGGCGTCCTCCTGATGGTTCACTAGGGTTTAGCTTGGATTCTCCAAGCTATCCTGCCGTTGTACCCTTTAAATTTATAGCAAACAGATTCT
>Ga0181531_10000716_pt1 | contig 21718 bp, 18 predicted proteins | sample PEATcosm2014_Bin_38_FD_119743 | JGI IMG/M metagenome (GOLD analysis project Ga0181531, IMG submission 119743) | Peatland microbial communities from MTU Mesocosm Facility, Houghton, MI, USA - PEATcosm2014_Bin11_10_metaG | ecosystem: Environmental > Terrestrial > Soil > Wetlands > Peat | place... | reverse complement strand
GCTGGCTGCGGCGCAGCTTGAATGCGCTCAAGGGCGCCGCGGCCGATCCCGAGCGCGGCGATGTGTATGATCAGGATCTCGCCGCGGCCGTGCAGAGCTTTCAACGCGCGCATCGTCTCAATGCCGACGGCATCGCCGGCGTGCAGACCCAGATGGTCCTCGATACCGTGCTCGCCGAGCCCGGCTCGCCGCTCCTCAGCCGTCTGCCGCGCAGCTAGTCGCCGCCCTTAGCCTCAACAGGTCCCAAATCCCGCATGTCCTTCATTCTCGACGCCCTGAAGAAGTCCGAACTCGAACGCCAGCGCCAATCGGCGCCGGGCCTGGTCGAGGCCGGCTCGATGCGTCCCCGCCCACGTTTTCCGCCCTGGGCGATTGCGCTCACGGTGCTGCTCGCGGTCAATCTCGTCGTGCTCGCCGTGGTGGCGAGCCGGGGAGCGCTGTTCGGCGCGCCGCGCGTGGCGTCGGGCGCCACGGCACCGGGCAGCGCTGCGGCGGGCGCCACTGCGGCGGGCACGGCGGCGATGAGCAGAGCTTTCCCGGGGAGCGACGCAGCCGCGGGCAGCGCCCCCGTGCCCGGCACGCCAACGCCCGCATCCGCTGCGAACGCAGGAGCCGCTGCGAACACCGCATCCGCTGCGAACACCGCATCCGCTGCGAGCGCCGGAGCCGCTGCGAGCAGTGCCCCCGCCGGCCATGCCGAGGCGCCGGCCACACACTTCAGTCCTATGGAAGGCACCTCCGAGTTCGCGCCCGAAATACCGGTGGCGCAGGACGAGGCCGACGCACCGCCGCCACGCATCGCGCACCATCGCGAGTCGAAACCGATCGAGCACGACGATGAGCCTACGGACGAAGTGCTGCCCTCGATCAGCGAGATCAACATGAGCGGCCCGGAGCTGCATCTCGACGTGCACGTCTTCGCCACGCAACCCTCGGACCGCTTCGTCTACATCAACATGCACAAGTACCGCGAGGGACAGACGCTCGAAGAGGGCCCCACGGTCGAACGCATCCGACGCGACGGCGTCGTGCTCGCTTACCAGGGCATTCGCTTCCTGCTGCCACGCCAGCACTGATGCCGCGCCCGCAATGACGCGGCGCGCGCGATGACGCCGCGCGGGGCCGGCTGGGCGGCCGGCCGGGGTCGGGCGCGCTATCATATGTGGATGAGAAAAATCCTGACGCTGACGATGCGCGGCCTCGTCACGATCTTGCCGCTCGCGCTCACCGTGTACGTGATCTGGTGGCTGGTCTCGCACGTCGAGGGATGGCTGCGCCGCGCGCTCATCGGTCTGCACATCATCAGCCCCGAACACTACTACCCGGGTCTCGGGCTGATCACCGGATTCGTGCTGCTCCTGCTCGTCGGCAGTCTGGTGAATGCCTACTTCGGCAAGATCCTGCTCGGCTACTGGGACGATCTGCTGGGACGCATCCCGTTCGTGAAGACTCTGTACGGCGGCTTCCGCGACGTGGTGAGCCTCTTGCCCTCGGGGAGCGGTGACAAGCGCGATCTGCAGCGCGTGGTGCTCGCGCAATTCGCCGATGTGCATGCGATCGGATTCGTGACGCGCGAGGACGTGCCCGCCGCACTTCTGCCCTATGGCGGGGGCGACTGGGTCACGGTGTATTTCCCGATGAGCTACGCCTTCGGCGGCTACACCTTGTATCTGCCGCGCGCACGCGTGCAGCCGCTCGACATCTCGGTCGAGGACGCGATGCGCCTGGCGATCACCGCTGGGCTCACGGCGGGTCCGCGCGGCAAGTGAGCGCCCGCGTCTGGCTCAAGGGGGCGCTAATGCTGGCGCTCGCCTGCGCGGCGGGCGGGACGGTCGGGGCAAGTGCGGCCGATCACATGTCGTCCTCGACCACCGAGCGCTATCGCACGTGGCGCGCCGCAGCGGCGCAGGCGCTGACGGCTCGCGGTGATCCCGATTCTCTCGCCGCAGCAGCGGCGCTGAGCTATGTCGGGCAGCCCGGGCGGTTGCGTACGGAGTTCGGCGCCACTCATATGGCGGCGGTCGATCTCGCCTCGCGTGCGAGCGATGAGGATCCGGAGAACGCCGGCATCGCCTGGTTGCGGCTCGAGCTGTGCGCGGCCACGGCGGGCTGCGACATCCGCGACCCCGCAACGACGATGCGCTGGGTCGATGCCGACAACGGCGCCGCCTGGCTCGCGACGCTCGCGCTCGCGCAGCGCGAGAAGAACGGGGTCGAGGTCGACCGCATCCTCGGCGAGATGGCTCAGACCACGCACTTCGACTTCTACTGGAACCGTCTCGTGGTGCTGCTGTTCGACGCGCTGAAGCAGGTGGGATCGAGCCTGCCGCCGAGCTACGTGCCCAACGACCTCGCGCGCTACAACGAGTCGACGGGCGTGGCGGCCGCCGAGATCGTGCCGCCGCTGGCACCGCTGCAGAGCGCGTGCCGCGATACGCAGGCGCTCGAGCGGCGCGAGCCGTGCGTGAAGCTCGCGCGCATCATGCAGCGCGGCGACACCGTGATCGCGCAGCTGGCCGGCTTCGGTATAGAAAAGCACTGGGTGGCGCCCGACGGCCGCGAGGCGCGCGCCATCGCCGAGCGGCGCCGCGCCCTCGAATGGCGGCTCGCAAGTGCAAACCGCGCCGACGAGCCGTTGTTGCCCTGGCTGAAAAGCGCGTACGCTCGGCGGCGCATCGCCGCCATGCGCACCATACCGCGCGAAGAGGATGTCGACATCGCCATCCTGCGCAAGCGTCGGCTGCCCATCAACCCTCCGGAGGAATCAAGATGATCGATCTCCACTACTGGCCCACACCCAATGGTCACAAGATCACGATGTTTCTGGAGGAGACCGGAACGCCCTACCGTCTCGTGCCGGTGAACATCGGCCAGGGGGATCAATTCAAGGCGCCGTTTCTCGCCATCTCGCCGAACAACCGCATGCCCGCCATCGTCGATCATGCGCCGAGCGACGGCACCCAGCCGCTCTCGGTGTTCGAGTCCGGCGCGATCCTTGTCTACCTGGCGCAGAAGACCGAGCAGTTCATGCCGGCAGATGTGCGCGGCGCCACCGAGGTTCTCGAATGGCTGTTCTGGCAGGTGGGAGGCTTGGGACCGATGGCCGGCCAGAATCATCACTTCTCGCGCTACGCGCCCGAGAAGATCCCGTACGCCATCGATCGTTACGTCAAGGAGACCAATCGGCTGTACGGCGTGCTCGACCGGCGCCTCGCCGCTCGCGAATTCGTCGCGGGTGCCTACTCGATCGCCGACATGGCGGCGTATCCCTGGATCGTTCCCCACGAGGCACAGAGTCAGCGGCTCGAGGACTTCCCGAACCTCAAGCGCTGGTTCGAGACCATCAAGAGCCGTCCCGCGACGGTGCGCGCCTATGCACTCGCCGCACAGTTCCAGACGGCTCCCGGGATGACGATGACGGACGAGCAGCGCAAGGTGCTGTTCGGACAGACCGCGCAGTCGGTCGCACCGCGCTAGCCAGCCGCCGTTCCCGGCGCGCCGGAAAGTGCCGCGAAAAATGGCCAGGCGGGATTTGAGCGAGATACTGCGGACGGAAACGGCCGGCCTTCATCAGCGCTTGGAAACGCTTCCCTTCTTCACGGCCCTGCACGCCGGCACTTTGCATCGGGTCTCGATCGTGAGCTATCTGCGCTGCTTGTTGATCATTCACGCAGTGCTCGAACGTTCCCTGGTCTCGAGCGCTCCCCTCGCCGAGCTCGGCCGGCATGCTCCCGCCAAGGTGCCGCTCCTGGTGGCCGACCTCGACGCGCTGGGTGCCGGCAACTTCCCGAGCCTCAGCGCGCCCATGCGAGCCGCCCTCAATTATGCGGCCGCGATCGCCGCGAGCGGCGATGACCCACTGACGCTGATGGGCGTTCTTTATGTGCTCGAGGGATCGCAAAACGGCGGCGTGGTGTTGCAGCACGCCTACGCGCAATGCCTGGGCGTTCCGCAGCAGCGATTGTCCTATATCGGCTGCTACGGACAAGGGACGGCGGCGCACTGGAAGGGGTTCATCGAGTGCCTCAATGCCCGCGCTCTCGATGAGCATCAAGTGCAGGAAGTCGCGCAGGCCGCGACTCGTTGCTTCGAGCGGCTCGCGGCCATCTTCGCCGGACTCGATCCGTACGGCGAGTACGACCTCAAGCACCCCGTGTCGGCGATCAACCTCGAGGCGGGTGACCATGCCATGCCGCAGAACCCGCTCGACATCGCCGTGGCGCTGCGCGTCGGTGCGGACATGTGGGTACGGTACCCGTATCTCGAGCAGCGGTTCGGGGAACGCGGCAAGCGCTTCACGAGCAGCGACAGCTGCTGGCTGGTGGCCCTGACGGAGATGTCGGTGGAATCCGCCACATGGAACCTCGACTGGCTGCGCACCTTTCTCGCGAGCCGCGGAATCCCAACCACGATTCTCGAGGAACACCTGACCGCCCTGTCGCGGGAGCTCGCCGTCGGATCACCGGGGGCACCGCAGCCCTGCGCACACTACGAGCGGTTCCTGTCGCGTCGTGCTGCCGAGCGCCAGGCGCTTCTGGACGGGAGCGTCACACAGCTGATCGATGAGTTTGAGCGGCGGCTGCGCTCGTGCGCGGGGCTCACCGTCGACTCGGCCGCCCACCTGGTCACGTCGGCCTGGGTGGACGAGCGCTCCGGCCTGCACGGCGCCCTGGGAGCGGTGCGTGACTGGTTCGTGGATACCGGGCGCTTTTCGAGCGACTGGATCGCAAGCGTCAACGAGCTCGTGCAGAGGCTCGACCAGGCAGTCAAACCCTCACGCTGAGGTGGTGTTCCTGCTGTCGGCGTTTCTTAGTTCAACTAAGCTGCGGCTCGCGAAGCGGCAGGCTGCTGCCATTCACGCATGGTCTCGCGCGCATAAGCCTCATAAGCGCGCGGCTCATGACCCAGGAGCTCCGTCAGCGTTGCAGCATCACCGTCCCCGGCAACAAAGCCCCGCTCGAGATACCCCTGAAACATCATGCGAATATCAAATGCCGCCCAGGAAGGGGCGGTCTTGCGCATCTGTTCCTCGAAGGCATCGAGGTTGTCCCCGGCATATTTGATTTCTTTGCCGAGCACCTCGCTCCAGATCGACGCGGCTTTCGGCCCGCTCAAGGGGGCGGGGCCATTCACGTTATAAGTCTTCCCAAAATGCTCGTCGGACATCAGAGTGATCGCGGCGGCTTCCGCGATGTCGCGAATATCGACCGCCGATATGCCGGCGAGTCCCAGCGGGTTCGGATACACGGACATCTTGGTGAGGCTTTCTCGACAGGACGCATCGTTCTGGAAAAAATAGTTGGGGCGAATGATCGTGAACGGCACCTCGAATTCCCGGATCGCGCCCTCGATGGCGAGCTTCGAGGCGAAGTGTGGAACGTCCCTGAAATGCTCGACGCGAAACACCGAGTGATACACGACGTGCGACAGCCGGCGCTTCTTGGCGAGATCGTAGGCAATCATCCCCTGGGTCAACTCATCGGCAGTGACGGCGTTGAGAAGATATAATTTATCGACTCCCTTCAGCGCCTTGTCGATCGAGACGGGATCGAGCAGGTCGCCCACGGCGATCTCGACGCCGGGCGGCGATCCCTCACGGGGTTTGCGCACCAGGACCCGAACGTCGGCATCCCGCTTGTTCAACTCTTTGACGACTTCCGAGCCGACATGGCCGGTGCCGCCGATGACCAGGATCTTCACGGGGGATTCTCCATATTGATGAGTGCGTCGGTGATTACATGAGAATAAGGGCGGCCACCCGGGAGGTCGGTGCTCGAGCGTACATAGTGGCCCGATTTCGCCGCGCGCATCGCGGCAAGCAACTTTTCAACCGGACTCGGCGCCGGGATGGCGGCGCCGGCGCATAGCGCCCATCGATCCCCCGCCAGCTAGAACGCCGGCATGCTGCGCGCAGCGGCGGTCGTCGCGGGCGAGGTCTCGTGCTTCACGTCGTGGGCGGCGAACCACGCGAGGATATAGTTCACCTTGGCGATGAGCAGGCTCGGCCGCGCCGAGATGTCGTGCGAGGCACCCGGCACGCGCACCAGCGCGGTGTCGACCTTGCGCAGCTTGAGCGCCTCGTAGAACTGCTCCGCCTCGCTCGAGGGCGTGCGGTAGTCCACCTCGCCGGTCATCAGCATCGTCGGCGTCGTGACGTGCGCCGCGTAGGCGAGCGGCGAGTGCTTCCAGTAGGTGTCGAGATCCTCCCACGGCAGCGCCGCGAATCCGTACTTGTAGAAGAAGCTGGTGAGGTCGGCGGTCAGCACGAAGCTCGTCCAGTTGATGACGGGCTTGACCACCACGGCGGCGCGGAAGCGATCGGTGTGCCCGACGATCCAGGCACTCAGCACCCCACCGCCGCTGCCGCCGGTGACGAAGAGCCGCTGCGGATCGACGTAGCCGCGCGCGATGAGCGCATCGACCCCCGACATCAGGTCATCGAAGTCGTGCCCCGGATAGTCGTGATGAATCGCGTTGGCGAACTGCTGTCCGTAGCCCGTGCTGCCGCGCGGATTGACGTAGAGCACCACATAGCCGGCCGCCGCGTACAGCTCGAGCTCGGCGGCGAAGGTCGGACCGTAGCTCGCGAAGGGGCCGCCATGAATCTCGAGCACCAGGGGGTAGCGCTTGTGGGGATCGAAGCCGGGCGGTGTGAGGATCCAGCCCTCGACCGGCGCGTGATCGAAGGAGGACTCGAAGTGAATCGGCTCCAGGTGCGCGAGTGTGCGCGCGGCGAGGAGGTTCTCGCTCGCCGCCAGCAGCGTGCGCGCCTCCCCCGCGCGGGTGCCCGTGGCGAGCGCCGGCGGCGCATAGGGCGAGCCCAGCGTGTAGGCAAAGCGGCCATCCTTCGCGACCGAAAACGACCCCTCGGTGTACGGCCGCGTGACATCGCCGCCGCCGATGTCGCTCGCGAGGAGCTGCTGCGCGCCCGTGAGGGCGATGCTCGCGAGCTTGAGCGTGCCGTGATCCTCGTAGAGCACGAACAGCGCTTTGCCATCTGCTCGCCAGCGGGCGCGCACGACGTCGCGATCGAGCGCGCCGCTGATCGAGCGCGGGTGCCGTCCGTCGGCGTCCATGACGTAGAGCTCGACGTTCTGGTGACCCTGCACCTGATCATCGAACCCCAGGTAGGCGATGAGGCGCCCATCCGGGGAGACCACCGGATTGTCATCGGGACCGCGGCGGTCGGTGAGCGCATGGATGGAGTCGTCGGCGAGATCGATGCGGTAGACCTCGGTGTCGAGCGGGCGAAAGTCTGCATCCTCGTGCCGGTTGGCCGAGATGAACAGGCTGCGCGCATCCGCGCTCCAGCTGGGCGTGTCCGCATGGTCGAAGTCGCCGTGGGTCACCTGGCGTGCCGGACCGCCGTCGGCCGCGACGATGAACACCTGGCGATACATGTTCGGCAGATACCCCTCGCCGTCGACGCGAAACACCATGCGATCGATGAGATTGGGCGGTGCCGCCCAGTGGGCCTCCTTCGGCGCCTCGGGCAGCTCCACCTTGAGCGGCTTGCGCTCCATCGGCACGGGACTCGTGAAGGCGATCCAGCGGCCATCGGGCGACCAGGCGAGACTCGCGGGCGTCTCGGTGAGGTGCGTGATGGCGGTGGTCACGTGGCTGCGGGTCCAGTAGACGAACAACTGCGGTGCATCGTTCTCGGCGCGGCCGACGTAGGCGATGCGCTCGCCGTCCGGCGACCAGCGCGGCGCGCTCGTGTCGGAGGCGCTCGACAACGGCTCCGCATGCGCGCCGTCCGCATCGATGAGCCAGATCGCGCCGCGTGGGCGGTCGGAGCGAATGTCCATGCGCATGCGCACGAAGGCGATGCGCCGCCCGTCGGGCGAGATCTCCGGATCCGCCACCCATGAAAGAGCAAAGACATCGAGCGGTTCGAACACGGGCTTCTGCCCCGCCGGCGACGCTGCCGCTGGGGCCGTCGGCGGGTCCGCCAGGGCCACCGCGCCGCCCGGTCCTGCCGCGCCGCTCGGCGCCGCCGCGATGATGAGCAGCGCGCCGGCCATGAAGGACAGCAGGGTGCTCTTTTGTATGCTCTCTGCGCTCATGGTCGCCTCCTCGTGACCCAGCAGTTGCGTTGATGCTCGTCGACCACACCGACGGCTTGCATGAAGGCATAACAGATGGTCGTGCCGACGAAGCGAAAGCCGCGCTTTTTCATGTCACGGCTCATGGCATCGCTTGCCGGCGAGCGGGCGGCGATGTCGCTCCTGTACAGCGGGCGCCGGCGCACGGTGCGCCCGCCCGTGAACTGCCAGACGTAGCGATCGAAGGCGCCCGTGCCGCCACCGAGCTCGAGATAGACGCGTGCATTGGCGATGAAGGCGTCGATCTTGAGCCGATTGCGCACGATGCCGGCATCCGCGAGGAGCCGCGCGCGCTGTCGGGCGCCGTAACGCGCCATGGCCTGCGCATCGAAGCCGTCGAAGGCGCGGCGGTAGTTCTCGCGCTTGCGCAGGATCGTGAGCCAGGACAGGCCCGCCTGGGCGCCCTCGAGACAGAGCATCTCGAAGAGTGCGCGGTCCGCGTGCAGCGGCCGACCCCATTCGAGGTCGTGATAGGCGACATACAGCGGATCGGCGCTGCACCACACGCAGCGCAGGCGCCCATCCGCGTGGCGCTGGACCCGCGTAGCCGCCCTGTCCATGGCGTTGTTTAACGGGCCACGGCGTCGTCTAAACGCGCGCCCCGCAAGCGCGGCGCTTGTAGACGAGCTCGATGTGCTCGACGCCGCGCGTGCGGCGCGCGGCACCGCGAATCTCGTGCATGAGTTTCAGGAGCACCCGCCGGTTGCGGTCAGGGGAGGCGCTCGAGCGGGCCTCGACGCCCAGATGCAGCACGACGAAGCGCTCCTCGGCGAGACGCACGAACACCGCCGCACCGATCGGCTGGCCGCGCTCGGAGACCGCAAAGAGCGTCTGCACCCCCTCGACGTCGCCCACCCGGATGCGCAGGCCCCCCTCGTCCTCGCAGATCTCCGGCACGCCGTAGGTCTCAATCGAGGCCTCGATCCCGGAGCGCACGCGGTGTTGATTGCCATTGAAGAACAGCAGTTGTTCGAGGGCCGCCCGCTGCTCGCTCGGCAACTTGCAGGTGATCCGGATGTCTTCGGTCAAATCGTGCCCCGCTGTACCAGCTCGAATGAGGAGTGAGTCACAGAAATCTGGTTGCGCGGCGCAAGATCGTTGTCTGGGCCTGCAGAGCCCGTATCGTATAGCGTCCCCGGCGGAATGACACTAGCCTCGTGAACCACGTCTCACTGGAATGCCCGCGAGGTTAAATTGCATTGTTAGCGCCCGACGATGAAGCCAACGCCCTGAAGGCGCTCCGCTACAGCCTGGCGAGCGATATAGTCGAGCTGGTCGTGCTCACGGACGACGAGCTGTTCCTCAAGACCCTGCGCGAGGCGGTCGGCGCGGCCCGAAGGCTCTGGCACGTGCCCACCGGGGACAAGGTGAGCGACCTGCTCATCGCGGGCGGGGTCGGCATCCTAGTGCTGGACGTTCAAGCGCTGCTCGATGCGCCGAGCGTGTTCATCGGGCAGATCAAACGCCAGTTCCCCGACCTGGTGATCCTCGTGGCCGGGCCCCGCGAGGCCGAGGCGCTGCTCGCGAAGCTCATCAGCGAGGGTACCGTCTACCGCTTCATCCACAAGCCCATGTCGCCCGCCCGCGCGCGGCTGTTCGCGGATGCGGCGGTCAAGCGCTACGAGGGGCTCAGGCGGCGCGGGGTCGGCACCGTCACCACGCTCCCCTTGCGGCGGCGGGGATCGATGCGCACCCCCCTGCTCCTGGGCGTCTCGGCACTGGCCGTGGCCCTGGCAGCCCTGCTGGCCTGGCGGCTCCTGCTGCCCGGGACCGCCCGCCCTCCGGCGGCAGCGCCCACGGCGGGGGCGGCGGCGGCCCTGTCCATCGCCCCGCAGGTCGATGCCCAGGCCCGGCGCGCCGCCGTCAATGCGGCCCAGCAGGCCCGGGCCGAGGGCGCCCTCGCGCAGCAGCTATCGAGGGCTCTCGAGCCCCGTAAGCCCACCACGGCAGGCGGCAACCCGGGCGCTGGGGGCGGCAGCCCGGGCGTTGGGGGCGGCAGCCCGGGCGCTGGGGGCGGCAGCCCGGGCGTCGCCGTTGGCAGTGCGGGCGCTGGGGGTGGCAGTGCCGGCGCCGCGGGTCGCCCCGGAACCGCGACGGCCAGCTCCTCGAACCTGCCAGTCGCGGCGGCGGCAGCCAGTTCCCCCGGGGCCGGGGCGGCGGCGGCAGCGCCGGCGGCCAGTTCCCCGGGCCGGGGGGTCGGAGCGGCGCCGGCCGCGCCACGCCGCCCGGCCGAGCTCGCCGCTCTGGCCGTTGCCCGCGCGGATGAGGGGCACTTCACCGATCCGCCCGGAGACAGCGCCCAGGAATACCTGCGGGCGGCGCTCAAGGCCGGCCCCCGCGATACGGCCACGCTCGACGCCGAGCAGGCAGTGGCCTTGAAGCTGCTCGCCGCGGTGCGCACCGCGATCGACCGCCGTGACTTCGACGCCGCGGCGCGGCTGCTCGAGGCGGCCGACGGGATCGCGTCCCCCGCCAACATCCTAAGCCTCAAGTCGCTCCTCGCGAGCGCGCAGCGTCCGCAAGACACCGACCGCGCGCAGCAGCTCCTGATGCTCGCCCACGAGCGGCTGCAGCAGGATCAGCTGCTCGAGCCCGCCACCGACAGTGCCCGGTACTACCTCACGACGTTGCGCTCGCTCGATCCGGCGCATTCCGGACTCGCCGCTGCCACGCAGGATTTCGATGCACGGCTCGTAACCCGCGCCCGCGGGGAGCTCGGCGAGAAGCACTACGAGGCCGCCCGCGCACTGCTCGAACAGGCCACCGCCGATGGCTACTCCTCTCCCGATGCGATCACCGTGCTGCGCGAGCTCGCCGCCCGGGCCGATGGGGGCAACGCCCCGGGCGCGGCGGTGGCAGCGGCTGCGTCGGTGGCCTCGGCTGCGCCTGCCGGCAGCGGTGTCGACGCAAGCGCCGCCCCGCCCTCGGGGTCTGCCGAGGTGTTGTCGGCGAGTCAGCTGAGCCTGGTGAAATCGGTGCAGCCGGTCTACCCGCGGCGCGCCGAGCAACAATCGACCGAAGGCTGGGTGGATCTCGAATTCACCGTCGATGAGCGGGGCCGGGTGAAGGACGTGCAGGTCATGCAGGGGGAGCCACCCGGCCTCTTCGAGGAGGCCGCGCGCAGCGCGATTGCACAGTGGCGCTACAAGCCGGTGCAGCTTGCAGGTAAAGCCATCACGCAGCGTGCCCGCGTGCGCATCCGCTTCGCACTGAAGCACTGAAGGCTCGAGCGCGCTACACGCGCGCCGACCTCAGGGTCTGAGCTTGTGACCGCCTGCGTCGGCGGTAGCGCGCGTATCGCTCGAGGTGCGCGTGTTGCCGCTCGAAGCGCGCATGTTGCCGCTCGGGGCGTGCATGTTGCCGCTCGGGGCGCGCATGTTGCCGTTCTCACGATCGCGCCGCTTACGCTCGGCGATCTCCTCGCGGTCGACGGCGATCTCCCGCGGCGCGCTGATACCGATGCGGACCTGCGAGCCGTTCACCGCCATCACCGTCACCTCGATGTCATCGCCGATGCGCAGTGCTTCGCCTGCGCGGCGCGTCAGAATCAGCATGCTGTGCCTCACATGTCAGGCGGTGTAGTGAGGCGCATTCGGCCACTAAAGATGCGACTAACCCAGCGGCCATGCCGCCGAAAGGCTGTAGGACGAAGGAGGACGCGCCCCGTTTCGCGATGCCCGTCACCGGGCGTGGCGATGCGTCTCGCACGGGCTGAATTTGGCTTCTGCGGAGCTCGAGCTCAGATCGCGACCACGTGCTCGCCGGGCGAGGTGCCGGGGTCGCTCCAGGTGTTCACCGTCGCCTCGTAGATCGCGAGCTCCTCGAGCAGCTCCTCGAGCGGCTGCGCCTTGCCCATCGCGAAGCCCTGCCCGTAGTCGACGCCGAGATCCGCCATGCGCACGCGCAGTGCGTCGGTCTCGACGTACTCCGCAATGGTCTCCAGACACATGACCTTGGCGAGCTGCGCGATCGCCTTGACCATCGATTCCGAGCGGGTGCTGACGAGCGAATCGCGCACGAATGTGCCATCGATCTTCAGGTAGTTGACGGAGAGATCCTTGAGGTAGGCGAGCGAGCTCACACCGGTGCCGAAGTCGTCGAGCGCAAACTGGCAACCGAGCTCCTGCAGCGAGCGCAGGAAGTGCTGCGCCTTCTCCAGATTACCGATGGTCGCGGTCTCGGTGAGCTCGAAGCACAGCGAGCTCGGCGGCAAATGGCTGTTGGTCAGCTGCTCGATGACGAAATCGAGAAAGGTCTCATCCTGCAGCGATTGCCCGGACAAGTTGATGGCGAACCGCGCGATGTCCTCGCCCACCGCGGCACTGTGGGCGCCGAGCAGCTCGACGGCGCGGCGCACCACCCAGCGATCGAGGGTGGGCATGAGTTGATAGCGCTCGGCCGAGGAGAGGAATTTGCCGGGCGGGATGATCTCGCCGCGCTCGCCCAGCATGCGCACCAGGAGCTCGAAGCGCGGCCGGCCGTAATTTCCCCGCAGCGGCAGGATGGGCTGCGCGTCGAGGCGAAAGCTGTCGGTGCCGAGGGCGTCGCGCAGCTTGCCGATGACCAGGATGTCGGTGTGCCGCCGGATGATGCTCTGATCGGAATCCTGGAAGACTTCCACGCGGTTGCGTCCGCGATCCTTGGCCGCCTTGCAGGCGATCTCCGCGGTGGCGAGCGCGTGCGCGAGCGCATTCTCCGCATGGCCCACGGGTGCGACGCCGACGCACACGGACACCTCGAAGGAGCCTTGACCGGCGCGCGGCTCGATGGCGGCCGCGGCGGCGCGCACCTGTTCGGCGAGCGCCGCAGCGCTCTCGATGGATGTGTTCGGGATGAGCGCGGCCAGCCGGTCGCCCGAGATGCGCGCGGACAGGGCCGCCGCAGGCAGGGTCTTGCCGAGACACTCGGCCACGCTCGCGATCACATCGTCCCCGATGTGCATCCCGAAGGTCTCGTTGATGACGTGCAGCCGGTCGATGTCGAGATAGAGGATGCTGTGAACGCCGTTCGGAACTGCGGCCGAGAACACGCTCATCGCCTGGCGCTCGAATGCCTGGCGCGTCATCAGGCCGGTGCTCTGGTCGTACTGCGCCTGGATGATGACGGTGACCTTTTTTGCGAGCAATTCGGCGATCCGGGTCTGGTGCGCGTCGAAATCCGCGGCGCTCGGTGGATTGAACAATGCGAGCACGCCCATGACGCGCTCGGAGGGGTGGCGCACGGGACAGGCGAGGATCTTGTAGGGCGCCGCCACCTCGCTCGCCACCTTCGAGATGTGGTTGACGACGATGGTGCGCTGTTGCAGCTGCATCCACGCGATGAGGTGCTGCTGCGCGCGCTGCAGAGAGGAGGCGGGCAGCGGATTGCCGCTGCGGGTGACGGACAGCGCGATGCTCTTGTCGGGCACCCAGAGCGCCGCGAGCGCGCAGCCGAGGTGGTCGATCCCGGTCCTCAAGATCAGATCGAACTCATCGCCCTCGCCGGCGCCGTTGTGTCCCGAGGACATCTCGAGCATCAGTGACAGGTCGCGCTCTCGCACCCCGAGGTCGTGCTCGCTCGAGCCGAGCTTCGAGCGCAGCGTGATCTCGCGCCGCAGGCACTCGAGTGCCGGCTGCACGAGCTGGCGCACGTACTGCAGCGGGCGTCCCTCGGTGCGGCTGCCCGAGAGGCGCGCCACCACGCTGACGATGCCGAGCAACTCGACGTGGCCGCCGCGGATGGCAAAGGAGTACACCACCCGGTCTGCATCGAAGCGCTGCAGACCCGGATATTCGCTGGTATCACTGAGCGCGTGAGTGATCGCCTCCTTGACCATCTCGGCATCGTCGGCGATATCCCAGTCCTCGCACGCCCACCAGCGTTTGCCATAGCCATCGTGGACCGCGATGCCCTTCAGGCTCGGCATGAGCATGCGAAACAGCCGGCCGTAGGGTTCGAACGAAGTTTCGACAACCTCCGGCTCGGGAACAGTCTCTTTTATATCCAGCACTCGAGCCGTCCCTGTGGGTCTTGAGCTGGCAATCTGTATCAAAGAAAGTCCTACAGCGTTGAACGACGTCGCACTTCGATGCGCCCCGCACGCCACGACTGAACCGACGGGGCACGGCGGGCGAGCCCCCGGCCTCGAGGGCCCGCGCATTGACACAATATTTCGATCGCTGTGACGCAGTTCCGCGCAGGTGCGCCAGGTCCCGAGGCGGGAGCGCGTGCCGCCCCCCTCAGGGCGCCCGCTTCAGCGGCGCTCCCGCTCAGCGGCGCCGGCGCGCCAGCAGACGCAGCAGGCGCCGCCCGCCCGGCAGGCGCACGATGAGAAATACGCGCGACCAGAAACGCCGCGCGCGCGGATCGAGGCGCTCGAGCGGCAGCGCCTCGTAGAGCCCCGGCAGCGGCTCATGCACGATCGCCTGACGTGCGATGAAGATCTCATCGCGGGGCGGCGCGTGCTGCGTGAGCCGCACGCCTGCGCGTTGCCAGTCGATCGTGAGACCTGTCAGTTGCGCGGCGCAGGCCGCCTCGGTGCGCGCCGACACCCCGATGAGGTACACCTGCGCGGGGCGCGTTGCATCGGCCTCGAAGCGCCACAGGCCGGCACCGAGATCCTGCGCACGCCACGACCCCTCGAGCGCGCGCGACAGCGGCCTCAAGCGGGTCCCTCCATGTCCCAGAGTGTCGGCTCGATGTCCTTGCGCAGCCATACACCCACACCGAGGTAGCGGAAGCGCCTCGCCAGGCGCCGCCGATACCAGGCGCCGGAACGCAAATGCACGGCCCGGTCGGTGCGGGTGCGATCGCAATGCAGGCGCCAGTCAGCCGTGGTCAGCGCCGACACATAGAGCGCGGCGCGTGTGAGGTGCGCAAAATGGGCGAGCGCACGGCTCGCTTCGGCATCCGGCAGATACTGCAACACGTCGTAGCAGATGAGCAGATCGCTGGGTGCTCGCGGCGCGTAATCCACCACCGAACCACGCACCCAGCCGTACTTGCGGCACAGATACCCGCTCAGCTCGAGACCCGTGTAACGCGCCCGCGGCAGCGCGCGTTTGAACGGTGCGCGCAACAGTCCGATGCCGCATCCGGCATCGAGGATACGCCGCACCGGGATGCCCGCATGTCTGAGGAGCGCGGCGATGAGAGCCGCGCGGTCGTGCATCTCTTCCGGGGTGACGACGCGCGTGCGCGGATCGAGATAGAAGCGGCGCACATAGTCCGCACCGAACGTGCTCTCGACGGCGTCGGCGCGGCCGATGCCGGCCGCACGGCGCGCCTTCGCAGCCCTCCTCGCCAGCGCCCTCACTCGACCGTGAGGCTCTTGGCGAGATTACGCGGCTGATCGACGTCGGTGCCCTTCAGCACAGCCACGTGATAGGCGAGCAGCTGCAGCGGCACCGCGAACAGCACCGGCGCCTGAAAGGCGCTCGCGCTCGCGGGCATCCGGATCAGCGTGAGCCCCTCCTCCGCATGAATGCCCGCCTCGGGGTCGGCGAACACGAACAGGCGCCCGCCGCGTGCGCGCACCTCCTGCAGATTCGACTTGAGCTTCTCGAGCAGCGCGTTGTTGGGTGCCACCGCGACGACCGGCATGTCCTCATCGATGAGGGCGAGCGGGCCGTGCTTGAGCTCCGCCGCCGCGTACCCCTCGGCGTGGATATAGGAGATCTCCTTGAGCTTGAGCGCACCCTCGAGCGCAATGGCCTGCAGCGGGCCGCGCCCGAGAAACAGCGCGTGACGCCGCTCGGCGAAACACTCGGCGAGTGCACGGATCGTCTCATCGAGCTTGAGCGTCTTCTCGATGAGAGCGGGCAGCTGCAGCAGCTCCACGACGAGCTCGCGCTCGCGGCCGGTGCCGCGATGACGCTCGAGCACGGCGATCAGCATGCCGAGCGCCGTGAGCTGCGTGGTGAATGCCTTGGTGGAGGCCACGCCGATCTCGGGGCCTGCGCGGGTGAGCAGCACGAGGTCGGACTCGCGCACCATGGAGCTCTCGGCGACGTTGCAGATCGTGAGGGTTGCGAGGTAGCCCGCGCGCTTCGCATTGCGCAGCGCCGCCAGGGTGTCGGCCGTCTCGCCGGACTGGGAGATCGTGACGAAGAGCGTGTCCGGCAGGATGACGGGGTCGCGATAACGGTACTCGCTCGCGATCTCGACCCGCGCCGGGATGCGGCAGTACTGCTCGATGAAATAGCTTGCCACGAGTCCGGCGTGGTAGCTCGTGCCGCAGGCAGCGATCTGCACGGCGCGAACCCGCGCGAAGAGTGCGGCGGCGCTCGGTCCGAAGCCCGCATCGAGCACGTGGCCGCCGGCGATACGCTCCTCGAGCGTCTGCGCGACGGCACGCGGCTGCTCGTGGATCTCCTTGAGCATGAAATGGCGGTACGGGCCGCGCTCGACGGCGTCGGCCGCGAGTTCGCTTTGACGCTCGGGACGTTGCACGCTCGCGCCGGACGCATCGACCACGCGAATCGACGTGCGGCGCACCTCGGCAACGTCACCTTCTGCGAGAAACATGAAACGGCGCGTGACGGGCAGCAGCGCCGCGACGTCCGAGGCGACGAAATTCTCATCGATGCCGAGGCCAATGACGACGGGACAGCCGACCCGTGCCACGACCACGGCCTCGGGGTCCTCCTCGGCGATGACCGCAAGCGCGTAGGCGCCCGTCAGCTCGGCCACGGTGCGGCGCACCGCCTCGAACAGGCTCCCCGCGCGGACGCGATGGTGGTGGATCCGATGTGCGATGACCTCGGTGTCGGTCTCCGAGTTGAAGCTGTAGCCCAAGTCAATGAGGCCGGCCTTGAGCGCCTCGTGATTCTCGATGATGCCGTTGTGCACGATCGCGATGCCACCCAGCGAAACGTGCGGATGGGCGTTGCGTGTCGTGGGCATGCCGTGCGTGGCCCAGCGCGTGTGCGCGATGCCGACATGGCCCGCCGCCGGCTCCGCGGCGAGCGCATCCTCCAGCATCTTCACCTTGCCGACCGTACGGCGACGCTCGAGGTGCCCGTCCGCGGTCAGCACGGCGAGACCGGCCGAATCGTAGCCGCGATACTCCAGCCGCCGCAGGCCCTCGAGCAGGATGGGCACCGCGTTGCGCTCCGCAACGACTCCGACGATTCCACACATGCGCTGTATCGCCCCCGGAGGCGTGCCCGAAAGGGCCAGGTTGATCAGACAGGCTGCTAGTGTGCCACGATCCGCCGGGCCCCAGGAATGCCGGGGGCTCAGAAATGCCGGACCCCAAAAGTGCGGGGGCTCGGAAATTCCCGGCTGCTACACTCTGGCGTGTGCAGGCACTCTCCCTGAGATATCTCAGCGGTCCGGACGTCGAGCGCCTCGCGCTCACGGATGCCGAGATTCTGGCGGCTGTCGAGGACGCGCTCGCAGCGCAGGGCCGCGGCGAGGCGGTGCTCGAGCCTCGTGTGCATCTCATACCGCACAGCTCGGCGCTCGGTCACTTCAACGTGCTGCGCGGGGTCGTGCACCCCTTGGACACCGCGGGCGTCAAGATCGTCGGGGACTTCGTCGAGAATTACCGCCGCGGCCTGCCCTCGGAGATGGGATTGCTCGCGCTCTTTGATCCCGCGACCGGGATGCCCCGGGCGCTGCTGAATGCGACCGCGCTCACCGACATGCGTACCGGCGCGGTGAGCGCCCTCGGCGCGAAATATCTCGCGCGCCGCGGCAGCCGGGTGCTGGGACACATCGGTGCGCGCGGCACGGCCTACTGGAACGTGCGGCTGCTCGATGCGCTGTTTCACTTCGAGGAAATCCGCGTGCACTCGCGCCGCCCCGAGAGCCGCGAGGCATTTGCGCGCCGCCTGGAAGCCGACCTCGGCAAGCCCGTGCACCCCGTCGATTCCTGGGAGGCCTGCGTGCGCGGTGCCGACATCGTGGTCGAAGCCTCGCGCCTTCCCGCGCCCGAGCCCAAGCTCAAGACCGCGTGGATCGGCGCAGGCGCCCTGGTCATTCCCTACGGCACGATGAGTGCGGTGGAGCTGTCGCTCACCGACATCATGGACAAGATCGTGGTCGACGACTGGGGGCAATGCCGCAAGGGGCTCCCGTTCGGCGCGCTGCGCGCCCACGTCGATCAGGACCGGCTCACCGAGCACACCCTGTACGCGGAGCTCGGGCAGATCGTGGCGGGCATGAAGCCCGGGCGCGAGCGCGACGAGGAAACGATCCTGCTCTGGCACCGGGGACTTGCCACGAGCGACATCGCACTCGGTGCGGCGCTCCTCGCCAAAGCCACCGCCATGGGCGTCGGGCAAACGCTCGTTCTGTGACGTTCAGCCGGGCGGCGTGTCCTTCTTCGGGTTGAGCGCCGCGTCGATCGCGTCGGCGCGCTCTTCGGCATCGAGCGCGCGCGGCCGTTTCCAGCCCGCGACGGTCACCTGGGGTGTGCGCGTCAGGGTGAGCTTCGCATCGGGCGCAGCCGATGTGATGGTCGAGCCCGCACCGATGGTGGCGCCCGCGCCGATGCGCACGGGGGCGACGAGCATCGTGCCCGAGCCGATGAAAGCGCCGTCCTCGATGGTCGTCGGCCACTTGTTGGCGCCGTCGTAGTTGCAGGTGATCGTGCCCGCGCCGACGTTCACGTCGTTGCCCACCTGGGCGTCCCCGACGTAGGAGAGATGATTCGCCTTGGCTCGCGCGCCGAGCACGCTCTTTTTCACCTCGACGAAATTGCCGACGTGCACTTCCTGGCGAAGCTGCGTTTCGGGGCGCAGCCGCGCGAACGGCCCGATGCGGCAGCGCTCGCCCACCGTTGCCTCCTCGAGCACGCAGTGCGGCTGCACCTCGGTGTCCGCGCCCAGGGTGACATCGCGCAGGATGCAATAGGCGCCGATCCGTACGCGCGCGCCGAGGCGCACGCGGCCGATGAGCACCACCCCGACGTCGATGAACACGTCGCGCTCGATCTCGACCTCGCCGCGCACGTCGATGCGCGAGGGATCCGCGAGCGTCGCTCCGGCGCGCAGCAGGCGCTCCGCACAGAGTCGCCGATGGCACGCTTCGACCTCGGCGAGTTGCAGCCGATCGTTCACGCCGAGCACCTCGGTCGCGCTCGCGGCCGGGATGGCGATGACCGGATCGCCCGCCTGCACGGCGCCCCCGATCACATCGGTGAGGTAGTACTCGCGCTGCGTATTGTTGCTGCCGAGACCGAGCAGCAGGTCGCGTAAGCGGCCCGCGGGGCCCGCCATCAGCCCCGAGTTCACTTCGTGAATCTCGAGCTGCGCGACGCTCGCATCGCGTTCCTCCACGATGCCCCTCACCTGTCCGTCGGGATCGCGCAGGATGCGGCCGTAGCCGGCGGGGTGCTCGAGCCGCACCGAGAGCACGGCAAGCACGCCTGCGTCGGCCGCGGAGACGAGCTGCTCGAGCGAGTGCGTGCCGATGAGCGGCACGTCGCCATACAGCACGAGCACGAGATGATCGTCGGGGATGACCGTCATCGCCTGCATGACGGCGTGCCCGGTGCCGAGCTGCTCGGCCTGCAGGATCCAGTCGACCGATTCGTCCGGGAACGCGGCCTGGACCTGCGCGCCGCCGTGACCGTACACCACACAGATCTGGTCAGGCTCGAGCGTGCGCGCGGCGCGGATCACGTGCGCGAGCAGTGGCTGTCCGGCGAGGGGCTGCAGCACCTTGGGCAGGTCGGAAAACATGCGCTTGCCCTGACCCGCGGCGAGGATGACGACGGAAAGCGGCTGCATGACCACTCCTTCGGGAGGCGCGGAGATACGTGCCTGACCGTTCGGGGCACGGCCCCGGCGCACCTATCCTAGTGCTTTTTGCGCAACCGCTCGATGGCCTTGAGCTGCGCCACCATCCGTGCGAGCTCGGCCTGCGCCTCGGCGAGATCGATCTTGTCGGTGCGGCTGCGCAGTGCATCCTCGGCCTGCTGCTTCGCCGCCTGCGCCGCCGACTCGTCGAGATCGCGCGCCCGGGCCGCGGTGTCGGCGAGCACGGTGACGAGGTGTGGCTGGACCTCGAGCGCGCCGCCACCGACGTAGAAGACCTGCTCTTCCTGCCCCTCGGCATGCACCCGCACCACCCCCGGCTTGAGCGTGGTCAAGAGCGGGGCGTGCCGCGGGTAGATGCCGAGCTCGCCCTGCGAGCCCGGCAGGAACACCTGGGTCGCCTCGCCGGCGAAGATCTCGCCCTCGGCGCTCACGATGTCGACGTGGATGGTATCGGCCATGTGCTTTGCTCCGCGCCGTTGCCAGGCGGCCAGGGCCCAGGCCCCGGCCGGCCTCGGCTAGGCCAGGCTCTTCGCCTTCTCGACGGCCTCTTCGATGCCGCCAATCATGTAGAACGCCTGCTCGGGCAGGTGATCGTATTCTCCCGCGATGATGGCCTTGAAGCCGCGGATCGTGTCCTTGAGCGGGACGATCTTGCCGTCCTGACCGGTGAACACCTTGGCGACGTTGAAAGGCTGCGAGAGAAAACGCTGGATCTTGCGCGCCCGGTACACGAGGAGCTTGTCCTCCTCGGACAGCTCGTCCATGCCGAGAATGGCGATGATGTCCTGCAGCTCCTTGTAGCGCTGCAGCACCGATTGCACACCGCGCGCCGTGTCGTAATGCTCCTCGCCCACCACCAGCGGATCGAGCTGGCGGCTCGTCGAGTCGAGCGGGTCCACGGCCGGATAGATGCCGAGCGAGGCGATCTGCCGCGAGAGCACCACGGTCGCATCGAGGTGCGCAAACGTGGTCGCGGGAGAGGGGTCGGTCAAGTCGTCGGCCGGCACGTACACCGCCTGGATCGAGGTGATCGAGCCGGTCTTGGTCGAGGTGATGCGCTCCTGCAGCACACCCATCTCCTCGGCGAGCGTCGGCTGGTAACCCACCGCCGAGGGCATGCGCCCGAGCAGCGCCGATACCTCGGTGCCGGCGAGCGTGTAGCGGTAGATGTTGTCGATGAAGAACAGGACGTCGCGGCCCTTGCCCGAGGCCTGCCTCTCGTCGCGGAAATACTCCGCCATGGTGAGGCCGGTGAGCGCGACGCGCAGGCGATTGCCCGGCGGCTCGTTCATCTGGCCGTACACCATCGCCACTTTCGAGTTCTCGAGGTGATCCTTGTCGATGACGCCCGACTCGATCATCTCGTGATAGAAGTCGTTCCCCTCGCGGGTACGCTCGCCGACGCCCGCGAACACCGACAGGCCGCTGTACTGCTTGGCGATGTTGTTGATCAGCTCGAGCATGTTGACGGTCTTGCCGACACCGGCGCCGCCGAACAGGCCCACCTTGCCGCCCTTCGCGAACGGCACGAGCAGGTCGATGACCTTGATGCCGGTGACGAGCAGATCCTGGCCGCCCGCCTGCTCATCGTACGCAGGCGCGGGACGGTGGATCGGCAGATACTCGCTCGCCTCGACCGGGCCGCGCTCATCCTGCGGCCTGCCCAGCACGTCCATGATGCGACCCAGGGTCGCGTTGCCGACCGGCACCATGATCTCATGGCCGGTACTGGTCACGGTGAGGCCGCGGCGCAGCCCCTCCGAGGCTCCCATGGCGATGGTGCGCACGATGCCGTCGCCGAGCTGCTGCTGCACCTCGAGGGTGAGATCCGCCTCATCGACCGTGAGCGCATCGTAGACCTTCGGG
>Ga0181531_10000715_pt1 | contig 21719 bp, 13 predicted proteins | sample PEATcosm2014_Bin_38_FD_119743 | JGI IMG/M metagenome (GOLD analysis project Ga0181531, IMG submission 119743) | Peatland microbial communities from MTU Mesocosm Facility, Houghton, MI, USA - PEATcosm2014_Bin11_10_metaG | ecosystem: Environmental > Terrestrial > Soil > Wetlands > Peat | place... | reverse complement strand
TGATGTCGATGCGGTAGGGATAGATTCGCTCCCCCGGGGAGCGTCTATCCCTGGCGCATTGACCTCAGTCACAACGAACGGTGGCTCTTTTTTTGGAATCGCCGGCCATGAACAAGACCTTCTACATCACCACGCCGATTTATTACCCCAATGCCGAGCCGCATCTGGGGACGGTCTATACCACGGTAATCGCCGATACGATCGCCCGTTATCACCGGCTTTGCGGGCAGGAGACCTATTTCCTGACCGGAACCGACGAGCACGGCATCAAAATGGTTAAGACGGCGGCAGGGCAAAATCTCTCCCCCGCCGAACTGGTCGAAAAGACCGTTCCCATTTTTCAGCAAGTCTGGAAGGAACTGGGAATCACCTACGACGATTTTATCCGCACGACGCAGGATCGGCATAAATCGGCCGTGCAGGAGATCGTCCGCCGATTGCTGGCGAACAACGACATCTACCTGGGTGGATATGAAGGCTGGTACGACGAGGGTCAAGAGGAATTTGTCACCGAGACCGAGGCGAAGAATCGCCAGTTTAAATCCGCGGTGAGCGGCAAGCCTCTGAGCCGGCATTCGGAGAAGAGTTATTTCTTTCGCCTGACGAAATATATTCCGCGGGTGCTGGAATATATCGAGGCGCACGCGGATTTCATTCAGCCGGAATCGCGGCGGAATGAGGTGATTAGTAAATTGAAGGCGGGGGTGGAGGATTTGTCGATCAGCCGGGCGTCGCTGAAGTGGGGGATTCCGCTGCCGCATGATCCGGAGCATGTAGTTTATGTTTGGATCGATGCGCTGAGCAATTACATTACCGCGCTGGGATATGGGTCGGGGGATCAGGGATTATTTGAGAAGTTTTGGCCCGCGGATGTGCATGTGATCGGGAAGGATATTTTGTGGTTTCACACGGTCTATTGGCCGGCGATGCTGCTGTCGTTGGGATTGCCACTTCCGAAAAAAGTCGCGGCTCACGGATGGTGGGTCAGCGGCGAGCGGAAAATGAGCAAATCGCTGGGGAACTTCGTGGGCCTGGAGGAACTGCGCGGCGTCACCGCGACGTACTCGCTGGATGCCCTGCGATATTACCTGGTCCGGGCCGCGCCGTTCGGCAGCGATCTGCAATGGACCGATGCCGATCTGCATAAGGCGTTTAACGAGCTTAAAAATGTCGTGGGCAACTGTCTGAACCGGACCGTGAAAATGGTCGAGCGCTATCGCGGCGGAATTTTGCCGGAAGCGGGCGAGCTTCAACAGATTGATCGGGATTTCCTGCAGCGGGCGGCGAAATTGCCAGGCGAAATCGCAACGGCGTATGAGCGGCTGGAATTGCAGCAGTGCGCTTTGCTGCCGATTGAATTGGCGCGGGCGGCCAACGGTTATATCGACGCGACGGAGCCGTTTAAATTGGCCAAGGACGCCGCTCAATCAGAGAGGCTGGATACCGTGCTCTCGGTGGCCGCGACGGCGATTCACCATTGTTTTGTCGCGTTGCTGCCGATTCTGCCGGACAGGGCGGCGGCGGGGCTGGCGCAGCTTTCGGTGCAAGCCGCGGGCAAGACGCTAACGGATTTATATGCATTGCCGCCGGCGGCGGGGGCGAAAATTGGGCCGGGGGTGCCGTTATTTCCGAATGTAGAGTCGGCGGGGAACTGATCCGGCAATCCGTGCGGCGGCTGGCGTCGTATACCTTAATCAGGTGCGGCAAGTAGTGACGCGCCTATGATTTGCCATCAAGGATCGGGCGCATGGTCATCAAACAAGGCGGCCAACTTGGCGATGGGGATGTGACCGATCAATCGGTTTATCTAAATCGGCGTAAGTTCATGCGCGCGGGGGTGCTGGCCGCCAGCGTTTTGGCGACGGGATGGGTTTATCGTCGCCTTAATGCGCCGCCGATGGTGAAAAGCGCGGATCGGCCGCTGGCGAAAGTGGTGGCGGCGACCGAACCCGAAGCGGAGCCGATGCTGGGGCCGAACGATCTAAAAACGTCGTTTGACGACATTACGCATTACAACAATTTTTATGAGTTCTCGACGGATAAAGAATCCGTGGCTGCGGCAGCGGCGGGTTTTGTGACGCGGCCCTGGCAAGTGGAGGTGGGGGGGCTGGTGAGTAAGCCGCGGGTTTTTGATTTGGATGATTTGCTGAAGATCAGTCCGCCGGAGGAGCGCGTTTATCGGATGCGGTGCGTCGAAGGATGGTCCATGGTGATTCCCTGGGACGGGTTTTCATTGTCGAAATTGCTGGATCGGGTTCAGCCGTTGAGTAGCGCCAAGTATGTGGCGTTTCAAACGCTGATGGATCCGAATCGAATGCCGAATGAATCTTCGGATCTTTTGTCCTGGCCGTATGTGGAGGGTTTACGGATGGATGAGGCGCTGCATCCGCTGACGATATTGGCCAGCGGTTTGTATGGGCAGCAGATGCCGCCGCAGGACGGGGCGCCGGTGAGGCTGGTGGTGCCTTGGAAATATGGTTTCAAGGGGATTAAGTCGATTGTGAGGATTGATCTGCGGGCGGATGAGCCGCCGACGACCTGGAGCGCGTATGCGCCAAACGAATATGGGTTTTACGCCAATGTAAACCCCGAAGTGGACCATCCGCGCTGGAGCCAGGCGACGGAGCAGCGTATCGGCGATTTCGAGCGGCGGCCGACGCTGATGTTCAATGGATATGCCGATCAGGTCGCGGCCCTTTATGCGGGGATGGATTTACGGGCGAATTTTTGAGCGCATCATGAAAGACGCTGCGTTTGCCAAGTTCGTCGTGCTGGTTAATGGTCTGGTTCCCTTAGCGCTGCTTTGCTGGGACGCGTGGAATCATCAGCTGGGGACGAACCCTCAGGAATTTGCGATTCGCACCACGGGGATGACGGCCCTGGTTTTTCTCATGCTGACTTTGGCGGTGACGCCAGTGCGCAAGATTACCGGCTGGAATTTTCTGAGTAATTTTCGGCGCCTGCTGGGGCTGTTCGCATTTTTCTATGGATGCGTGCATTTGTTTATTTATTTTGGGTTGTATCAGTCGTTCAGCATTGGCGCGGTGGCGGCGGATTCGCTGAAGCGGCCGTTCATTTTTTTCGGAATGACGGCTTTGCTGGTGATGCTCCCGCTGGCGGCGACAAGCACCAATGGGATCATCAAAAAAATGGGCGCCAAACGCTGGAAGCAATTGCATAAGCTGGTGTACGTGGCGGGGATCGCGGGGGTGTTGCACTATTTTTATCTGGTCAAGGCGGACGAGCGCAAGCCGCTGGCGTTCGCGGCGGTGCTGGCGGTGCTGCTGGGGTATCGCATCGCCAAGGGTTTATCCCCCGCAGCCAGGCCGGTCGCGCCCGCGCGAGCTTGAGGCAACGTCCGATTTTTCCCTATTTAATTGACGAGCCACGGGGGGTTGCGGAATCGGGCGGGTTCCATCGCGTATAAAAAAAGGAGGCCAGAATCACTATTGCCAGCGGATTCGGCCGATCTTAGCATTAGACGTTTCAGGTCAACGACTTATTGTCGTAGACAATCGGTCGGGCGACGAGGAATTCGATGATACAATCGGACGCGATGAACGTGCGGTCGCCGCATCAGGTGGGAGTTCATCCCGCGACGGATGTGGAGTCCGGTTCAATGCGCCACTCCCCGCCGCCGCCGTCGCCAAAACACAGCCACACGCATATTTGGGTTTGGATAGGTCTGGCGCTGGTCGCCGCGGGATTGGTGGCGGTGGTCTGGTGGCGCGTCCATACGGCTAATGCGCTCGCGCTGGCGGGAGCAAAGGCGGCTCCGCCCGTGCCGGTCGTGGTGACGCAGGCGCGGATTGCCGACATGCCGATCTATCTGCCTGAGCTGGGGAATGTCCAGGCGTTCTATACCGTAACCGTTCGCACGCGCGTCGACGGGAATTTGGACAAAGTCGCGTTCGAGGAAGGGCAGATCGTCCAGAAGGGGCAGTTGATCGCGGAGATTGATCCCCGACCGTTCCAGGCGGCCGTGGAACAGGCGCAGGGGAACTTGGCCAAGGATCAGGCGACTCTCGAAAACGCCAAGCTGGATTTGAATCGCTACACCCAAGCAGCCGCGGGAACATTCACCGACCAGCAGATCGCCACGCAGAAAGCGCTGGTCGATCAGGATCAGGGTAACGTTGAAAGCGATCAAGGGACTTTGGATAACGCCAAGGTGCAATTGGCGTATTGCACGATTACATCGCCGATCACCGGCCGGATCGGATTGCGGCAGGTGGACCCGGGGAATTACGTTCAATCAACGGACACCAACGGACTGGCCGTGATCACGCAGATTCAGCCGATTACGGTGGTCTTCTCGATCGCCGGCGAGGATATTTCGAAGGTAATGGGTCATTCCGCGACCGCGCCGCCGCTGGAGGCCGACGCGTACAGCAGCGATTTCAGCCAGAAGCTGGCCGTGGGGCATCTCCTGGCGGTTGATAGCCAGATCAATCCGCAGACGGATAAATTGCTGCTCAAGGCCGTCTATGACAACAAGGATAACGCGCTGTTTCCGAGCCAGTTTGTGAACGTTCAGTTGCTGGTGCGGACCGTGAAGGACGCGGTAGTGGTGCCATCGGCGGCGGTGCAGCGCGGGCCGGATAACAGTACGTTTGTCTATGTGATCAAGACGCAGCCGGGTGCGGATGGGCAGCCGCCCGTCCAGACGGCGGACGTGCGCAATGTGACGCTGGGCCCGACTTCCGGCGATACACAAGTCGTGCGCGACGGCCTGTCATCGGGCGAGACGGTGGTGGTCGACGGCGTCGACAAACTCCTGCAGGATTCCAAGGTGAAAGCAACGCAGGCGCCCAGCGATCAGGCGGCAACTCAGCCGAGTTCCGGTCAGCATCACCATCACCACCAGAGCCAGGACGATTCCGCGGGGGCGGGGGCGACGACAAGGACCGATGAATGAGTCCGTCTCGGCTGTTCATTCTGCGGCCAGTGGCGACGTCACTGCTGATGGTGGCGATCTTACTGGTGGGGGCCGTGGCCTATCGGCAACTGCCGGTTTCGGCGCTTCCGGAAGTTGATTATCCCACGATCCAGGTCGTGACGTTTTATCCGGGCGCCAGCTCGGATGTGATGGCTTCATCGGTTACCGCGCCGCTGGAGAGGCAATTCGGACAGGTCCCGGGTTTGAACCAGATGACCAGCAGCAGCTCCGAGGGGTGCTCGGTGATCACGCTGCAATTCACGCTGGATTTGGATATTGACGTGGCTGAGCAGGAGGTTCAGGCGTCGATCAACGCAGCCGGGACCTATCTGCCGAAAAACCTGCCGAACCCGCCGATTTACAGCAAGGTGAACCCCGCCGACACGCCGATTCTGACGCTGGCGCTGACCAGCCAGTCGCTGCCGCTCTATCAAGTCGAAGACCTCGCCGACACGCGGCTGGCGCAGAAGATCGCGCAACTAACCGGCGTGGGCCTGGTGAGCATCAGCGGCGGCCAAAAGCCGGCGGTTCGCATTCAGGCGAATCCAACTCTTCTCGCAGGCGTCGGACTCACGCTCGAAGAATTGCGAACCCAGGTCGCCTTGATGAATGTGGACGAGGCCAAGGGAAGTTTCGATGGCCCGCATCAGGCGCAGACCATCGGGGCCAACGACCAGATTCTTACCAGCGCCGATTATCGTCCGCTGGTGGTGGCGTACAACAATGGGTCGCCGGTGAAGCTTTCGGACGTGGCGGATGTGGTCGACTCGGCGGAGGATTTGCGCCAGGCGGCCTGGTGGAACACCCAGCCGGCGGTCATCCTGAATATTCAGCGCCAGCCGGGCGCGAACATCATCGAAGTGGTCGACCGGATCAAAAAGCTTTTGCCGCAGCTTCAGACGAGTTTGCCCACTTCGATCAATGTGACGGTGCTGACCGATCGGACGACGACCATTCGCGCATCCGTCTGGGACGTGCAGATGGAGCTGTCGTTGACGGTGGTGCTGGTCGTGCTGGTGATCTTTCTGTTCCTGCGCAGCGCCGCGGCAACCAGCATCCCCAGCATCGCGGTGCCGCTGTCGCTGATCGGGACGCTGGGAGTCATGTATCTCCTCGGCTACAGCCTGAACAACCTGACGCTAATGGCCCTGACGATTTCCACGGGCTTCGTCGTGGACGACGCGATCGTCATGATCGAAAACATTATTCGGTACGTGGAGGCCGGAGATTCGCCGCTGACGGCGGCGCTGAAGGGGTCGGAGCAGATCGGTTTCACGATTATTTCGCTGAGCGTGTCGTTGATCGCGGCGCTGATTCCGCTGCTCTTCATGCCCGATGTGGTGGGGCGGCTGTTCCGGGAATTCGCGGTGACACTCAGTGTGACGATCGTGGTGTCGGCGTTCGTTTCGCTCACGCTGACGCCAATGATGTGCGCCCAAATCCTGCGCCACAAGCCGGTTTCGCAACAGGGACGGCTCTACCGCGCCAGCGAAGCGGCGTTCGAATGGGTGATCGGAAATTACGGAAAGACGCTGCAATGGGTCCTCAAGCGGCAGGGGGCGACTCTTCTGATCGCCGTGGCCACCGTGGCCGTGACCGGATGGCTCTTTTGGATCGTGCCCAAGGGATTTTTCCCCGTGCAGGATACGGGCGAGATCCTCGGCATTTCCGAGGCGTCGCCGAGCATTTCGTTTGAAGCGATGTCCAAGCGGCAACTGGAACTGGCCGAGGTGATTCTCAAGGACCCGGCGGTGGAGAATCTCTCGTCATTCATCGGCGTGGATGGAACCAATGTGACGCTGAATAGCGGACGGCTGCAAATCAACCTCAAGCCGCTGGAGGAGCGCAAGATCAGCGCCAGCGATGTGATTCGACGGTTGCAGCCGGCGCTGGCGAAGGTGACGGGGATCACGCTTTATCTTCAGCCGGTGCAGGATTTGACGGTGGACGACCGCGTGAGCCGAACGCAGTATCAATATAGCTTGCAGGACCCCGACGCCCAGGAGTTAAGCATTTGGGCGCCGCAGCTATTGGCAAAGATGGCGGCGATGCCGCAACTGCGCGACACCGCCAGCGACGGGCAAAACCAGGGCCTATGGACCACGCTGGTAATCGATCGCGACACCGCTTCGCGCTTGGGCATCACCATACAAGCCATCGACGACACCCTCTACGACGCTTTCGGGCAGCGGCAGATTTCCATCATGTTCACACAATTGAATCAGTACCACGTGGTTCTGGAAGTGAAGCCGAATTTCCGCGAAAACCCGTTCGATCTTCAGCATATTTATGTCGCCTCCGCCTCGGGGGGGACGGTGCCGTTGAGCGCGTTCACGCACATGCAGCAGGTGTCGGCGCCGTTGGTGGTGAATCATCAGGCTCAGTTTTCGTCGGTAACTCTTTCGTTCAATCTGGCGCCCAATGCGTCGCTGGGGGATGCCGTAAAGGCGATCAACCAGGCGCAAACGGACCTGAACATGCCGGCGAGCATTCAAACGGGATTTGAAGGAACCGCGGCCGCCTTTGAATCGTCTTTGGCCAACGAGCCGGCTTTGATCGCCGCGGCTCTGGTCACCGTTTATATCGTTCTGGGAGTGCTCTACGAAAGTTTCGTGCATCCCATCACAATTCTCTCGACGCTGCCCTCGGCGGGAATCGGGGCGGTCGCGGCGCTGCTCCTTTGCGGCACGGATTTCAGCGTAATCGCCCTCATCGGCATCATTCTGCTGATCGGCATCGTCAAGAAAAACGCGATCATGATGATCGACTTTGCCTTGGACGCGCAGCGAAATGAACAGAAATCGCCCGAAGAGGCGATCTATCAGGCGTGTCTGCTGCGGTTTCGGCCGATCATGATGACGACGATGGCGGCGCTTCTGGCGGGATTGCCGCTGGCAATGGGAAACGGCGTTGGCTCGGAATTGCGCCGGCCGCTGGGGATCGCCATCGTCGGCGGATTGATCTTCAGCCAGGTTCTAACGCTCTACACCACCCCGGTGATTTATCTCTGGTTCGATCGACTGGCTCGCAGGATGAGCGGGAGGATGACGGCGGGGCCGTTGCATGAGGAGGGCGTTTGAGCCTTTCGACACCCTTCATTCACAGGCCGGTCGGCACGACTCTGCTGACGATCGCCGTGGCGCTGGCGGGGATATTGGCGTATCAATTCTTGCCGGTGTCGCCGCTGCCGCAGGTGGATCAGCCCACGATTTCTATTTCCGCCAATCTTCCTGGCGCGAGCCCGGAAACCATGGCGTCATCGGTCGCCACGCCATTGGAGCGGCAACTGGGGCACATCGCCTCGGTGACCCAGATGACCTCCTCAAGCCAATTGGGTTCGACGTCGATCACGCTGCAATTCGATTTGAACCGGAATATCGACGCGGCGGGACGCGACGTGCAGGCGGCGATCAATGCCGCAGCCGGTAATCTCCCGACCGATCTGCCCAGCAATCCCTCCTGGCGAAAAGTGAATCCCGCCGACGCGCCGATTCTAATCCTGGCGATCACTTCCGATATTTACTCCAAGGCCCGGATGTACGACGTGGCATCGTCGGTTCTGGCGCAGGAATTGTCGCAAGTGGATGGCGTGGGGCAGGTAACCGTCGGCGGCGGAGCGCTGCCGGCGGTCCGCGTGGATGTCAACCCAACGGCCCTGAACGCGACCGGTCTGGGGTTGTCCGATGTGCAAAACACCCTGGCGGCGGCCAACGCCAATCTGCCCAAGGGTGTTGTCGCCGACGCCTCGCGAAGCAGCGTATTGCAGGCGACCGATCAGTTACTCTCGGCCGCTGAATATCGGCCGCTCATTGTTTCGTACAACAACGGATCCGCCGTGCGGCTCTCCGACGTGGCGACCGTCACGGATTCCGTGGAGAACATCCGCGCCGTCGGGCTGGCCAACGGAAAACCCGCGGTCCTGCTGATTATTTTCCGCCAGCCCGGCTCGAACATCATTTCCACCGTCGACAACGTCTTGGCCATGATGCCCCAAATGGAGGCGGAGGTTCCCGCGGCCATGCACTTGACCGTGGTAATGGATCGCACCACGACCATCCGCGCATCGATCCACGACACGGAGTTCACCCTCCTGATCTCGATTTGCCTGGTGGTGATGGTCGTCTTCCTGTTCCTGCGCGACGTTCGCAGCACGCTGATTCCCAGCGTCGCGGTGCCGATTTCACTGATCGGCACGTTCGGCGTGATGTACCTCCTCGGGTACAGCATCGACAATCTTTCCCTGATGGCGCTAACCGTGGCGACCGGTTTCGTGGTGGACGACGCGATCGTCGTCATTGAAAACATCACCCGTCATCTGGAGCAGGACGTCAAGCCGCTGCAGGCGGCGTTGCTAGGGGCGAAGGAAATCGGGTTTACCGTGCTCTCCATGAGCACATCGCTGGTGGCCGTTTTCATCCCGATTCTGCTCATGGGCGGAGTCGTCGGGCGGCTGTTCCGCGAGTTCGCGGTGGTGCTCTCGGTGGCCATCGCCATGTCGCTGGTCGTCTCGCTGACCACGACCCCGATGATGTGCGCGACGCTGCTGAAATCAAAAGGCGAGCAGCGGCACGGACGCATCTACCGGGCCAGCGAAGCGGCGTTTCAATGGCTTTTGGGACTTTACGACCGAACGCTCTCCTCTGTTCTTCGCCATCCACAGGTCATGATCGTGATGACGCTTTTGACCATCGTCTGCACGATTTGGCTCTACTTCATCGTCCCCACCGGATTTTTCCCGCAGCAAGACACCGGCCGCGTCCGCGGGAGCATCCTTGCCGATCAGGCGACGAGTTTTCAGGCCATGTCCAAAATGTTGACACAGTTCTCCGCGGCTGTTGGCAAGGATAAATCGGTCGACGACGTGATCGCCTTTGCCGGAGGCGGCACCGTCAACACCGGCAATATGTTCATCACCCTCAAGCCCATCGGCCAAAGAAAGGAATCGGCCGATCAGTGGGTCGCGCGTATGCGCCGCGCCTTAAGCAGTATCCCCGGTGCGACACTTTACCTCGCGCCCGTCCAGGACCTTACGACCGGCGGACGCCAAAACGCCGCGCAATATCAATACACTTTGCAGGATGACGATTTGAACGAATTGCTTACCTGGGCGCCAAAGTTGACCGCAAAACTGCGCAACGTTCGCACACTCGCCGACGTCAACAGCGATCAGCAGACCAACGGATTGGCCGCGAATCTGGTGATCGACCGCGCCACCGCCGCCCGCATGGGCATTACTCCCTCGACCATCGACTCGGTTCTTTATGATGCGTTCGGGCAGGCGCAGGTTTCGACCATGTATACGGCCCTGAATCAGTATCACGTCGTTCTGGAGGTTTCCCAAAAATATTGGGAAAACCCCGACGGCCTGAAATATATTTATGTCCCCACCACCAGCGGAACCCAGGTGCCGTTGAGCGCCGTCGCGCATTATGAAGCGGGCGTCACTTCACTGGCGGTCAATCACCAGGGGCAATTTCCCGCCGCCACTATTTCATTCAATCTGCCGGTGGGGATATCCCTAAGCGACGCCGTGATCGCCATCAACAAAGCCGAGAAGGATCTCGGCATGCCACCGACCGTCCGCGGCGGATTTCAGGGAAACGCGCAGGCATACCAATCCTCCCTCGCCAACCAGCCGATTTTGATCACTGCGGCAATATTGGCGGTCTACATCGTCCTGGGAATGCTTTACGAAAGTCTGGTTCATCCGATCACGATTCTTTCCACTCTGCCGTCGGCGGGCGTCGGGGCGCTGGTGGCCCTCCTCATCTGCGGCACGGAACTGAATGTGATGGGAATGATCGGCATCATCCTGCTGATCGGCATCGTGAAGAAAAATGCGATCATGATGATCGACTTCGCGTTGCAACAGGAGCGGGGCCATCATATGAAGCCCGCCGACGCCATTTATCAGGCGTGCCTGCTGCGATTTCGCCCAATTATGATGACCACGATGGCCGCGCTCCTGGGCGGATTGCCGCTGGCGCTGGGAACTGGGACCGGCTCGGAATTACGCCGGCCCCTGGGGATCGCGATCGTCGGCGGGTTGATCGTCAGCCAATTGCTGACGCTTTATACGACGCCGATCGTTTATCTATACCTCGATCGCTTCCGCCTCTGGAGCAAGCAGGCGGTGAGGGTTATGCTCCCGAACCGGAACTAAAGACTCATCGTCCCCGGCCAGGCGTCTCGTGCCCCTGGGGCGATTCGGAACGACTGCCGCGCTCCTCGCCTTGCACCCGGGCGCTTCGATCCCGCTCCAATTGGCCCATGTCAGGCTGTCGCTGTTCCTGCGGCGGAGCCCCTCCGGATGGCTGCCCGCTAAATTGATCGTTCGCGCGCTCCGGCGCGGCAGGCCGCCAGGAATCTCCCTGGCGGGATTCCCAACCTTGATCGGTGTGACGGTAGATGGCGCCGCTGGGATCGGCATAAACGTCCTGACGGGCAATATCGGGATTTACAGCTCGACCAGGCTCGACCGGGCGATTGGCTTCCACAGCATGGGCCTCGGCCGTCGGGGAACGCACGTCCTCCCGGCCTTGGTAAAGATTACGCTGATAAAAATCGCTTTTGGGGGCGACGCGCTGCTCGCCCCCGCGGAGATCGGGGTGAGCATCGGCGCGCAGGAAAGTGGGGCGGTAGCCGCCGAATCCGAACCAAACGCCTCCGTGAGAGACGCCCCGGTTGGATTGACCGACCCACAGCCCGCCGCCGCCGGTCGCCAGCGCGAATCCGAAACCCCAGTGACCGGTATAGGAGTCGTAGCGCGCGGAAAAGCCGAAGGTCAGCGGCCGGGGAATATAGGTTCGGCCGATCCAGGCGTTGTAATAGTAGCCGGTGCCGTAAACGACGACTCCATTGCACGCGTAGCATCCCATATAGCCAGGCGTGTAACCGCAGTAGACCACGTTCGGCGTGTAGCCGTAAACGTAGCAGTACCGCACGGAATAGATCGGGCAGGACGGCGGAATCGTGTAAATCGTCGGCGGCACCCGCCGGCAGAGGTCCCAGTGACCCGTCCGCTGGGGACACGTGTACCAAATGGCGTTGTAGCAGCAGTAATAGTTCCCCCCGTCAAAAATCACGGGACAGGCACAATTGTCCGCATAAAAGAGGGGCGTGCCGCTGATCGGGACGAAATCGGGATCCCCGTCGTAATCCACCGGAGGTTGCTGATAATTCGACGTGTCGACGGCGGCCGTTTGCGGGATAACCGTATCCGCGACCGCGTCCTGCGCCGGCTGCGTGCCCGGTACGAACGACAACACGTCCGCCTTTGGACTGCCCGCTGGTATCCTCGCAAAATCCGGCGGCAAGTTTTGCGGCGGAATATACGTCCAGGGGCCATTTTGATTGGGCGCGGAATACCATCGCCCGGAGAGCAACACGATCGTCTGCTGCGTATCGATATCGACGAACACGTCCGACTGCGTGTTTCCCATGTAGAGCAAATCGGTGCCCGTGATCGGCGTCATTTGCGGAACGCCGTCGGTCCAGATGAGTTCCGTCGGATCGGTGGCGGTGACGATTTGCAGTTCATCGGCGTCGGCGTCCGAAATCGGTTGCTGCGGGTCGGTGTAGCCGGATTGCTGCGCCAAATCAACGATATTCGGCGGCGCGCCGCCGACGAGCTGAAACGGGCCCATCGCATCGGGCGCCGTAAACCACCGGCCGGCGCCCTTGAGGTAATAGAGCTTGGCGGTCGGATCGAGCACGACGAAAAATGGCGTGTTGACCGCCCTGAGCAAATTGGAATTGGGCACTTCGATCAGCCGAGGCGCGCCGTCGTATTGCACCTTAACGGCGGGGTGCTGGAAAAAAATAATGCGCGGCGGGTCGAATTTCAGATCGGCCGACTGCTGCTGCTCCTTTTGCACCGCTTGCAGCATCGCCAGCAATTGATCTAGGGATAACGTCGGCGGATTAGCCATCAGGGCTTGCGTGACGGCGTCGGCGATCGATTGCGAGGTCGGCTGGTCCAGGCTCGGGAAAAGCGTGCGCGTGACCGTCACCTGTATAATCTGAACCGTCCGGGCGACCCGGTCAGTCGAGACCTGGCTCTGCAGCCAGACCGCGCCGTACGTCGGCTGCTGCTGACCCGGCATCACCACCGCGATCGCGGCGTGCGCTTTAATCTGATCCCCCTGAAAATCTTCCAGCTGAGGCTGAAAAATCGTCACCCCAGCCCCGGCGGAGGTGGCCGTCGTCATGGGAAAACGCGAAACTGCCGGAGTCGAATCGTCGGCTCGCGCTGCGACGGCGAAGGCAAGGACGGTCAAGTATATTGCGAAAATATTTCGAAGCATCAATGGCCTCCCACGGCCATGTTAAGCGGGTCTGGCGTTTTGCGAAATGGGCGATCTAGCGCAAGGCGCTTTCGATGACGAAACGAACGGTGGTTCCCTGGACGAGGATGGAGAACGCCACGACGCCGTAGGTGATCGCGACGATGGGGCGACGAATATCCGGGTCGGGGATGGAGAGCGCCATGGCGATCGCCAGCCCGCCGCGCAGGCCGCCCCAGGTGAGGATCTTGGTCATGGCCGGTCGGTCCTTGCGGCGCGGCGCGATGAGGCGGAGCATTCCCGCGACACTCCCCCAGCGAGCCACCAGAACCAGCGGGATCATCAGCACCGCGGCCAATATAAATCGCGGCGTATACGGCATCACCAGAATTTCCAGTCCGATCAGCACGAATAAAACGCCGTTGAGGATTTGCTCGACGAGTTCCCAGAATTTATTCAGGTCGGAGACCGTCTCCGCCGGCATGGAGAGAAGCTGCCCTCGATTTCCGATGAACAGCCCGGCGACGACGACCGCGATCGGCCCGGACACCTCAAGTGCATCCGCCAGCGCGTAAGCTCCCATCGCCAGCCCCAGGGTCAGCAGCACTTCGACTTGGAAACCCCGAACACCTTGCAGCATTTTGTAAACAAGCAGGCCTGCGAGGAATCCGAGCACGGCTCCGCCGAAGGCTTCCTGGATGAAAAGCCGAATCACGTCGACGGACGTGACCGAACCGGCAACGTGCGAGAGTTTAAGCACGGTAAAAAAGATGACCACGCCGACGCCGTCGTTGAAAAGGGATTCGCCGGCAATAATGGTTTCAATGCTGCGCGGCGCCCCCGCGCGACGGACCAGCGCCAGGACCGCGACCGGATCGGTGGGCGAGATCAAGGCTCCAAGCAAGAGGCAACTGAGCCAGGCGAGTTTGATACGCAGCAGATGGACGACCACGAAGGTCAGCCCGCCGATGAGAAAGGTGGAAGCGAGGGTTCCAAGAACCGAGAGTCCCGCCGTGATCCCGCGCTGGCGCGCCAGTTCGCCCAGATCAATGCTCGTAGCGCCGGCGAAAAGGAGAAATCCGAGCATCCAACTGAGCAGGACGTTGCTGAACTCAATGTGTCCGACCAGACGCTGGGCGTCCAGACGAACCCCGAGTCCGAACTTTCCCATGGCGATCAGCAGAATCGAGCAAAGCATCGCGATGAGCATCACCCCGACGGACGCGGGCAGGCCGATGTAGCGTTGGTTGAGATAGCTGAAAAGGGCGGTCAAAGCGACCAGGATGGCGACGATCTGGAACAGGTCCATCGCGGCGGATTGTAACGCCCGCGCCCAGCCGAACATAGCCGGATTTCAGGCGATTACCGGCGCATTGAAAACCGGGAGATCATCGGCAATAATTTTCGACCCGGCCGAGAAAGCGGACGAGAGACGGGCGTGTACCGAAGTGGACAAACGGGTCAGACTGTAAATCTGATGGCTCTGCCTTCGTAGGTTCGAATCCTACCGCGCCCATTCGCCTGAAAATTCGCGGATTTCCCGTGATTTTCAGGCATTTTATATTCGTCAGCTTTTCGCGGCTTCGCTCCGGGGAACTCCGCCGAAGTCTTACAAACCGTGCCCTTTGGGGACAAGCCAAGGGACAAGCAATTTGAAGGCGTTTTTACGGCGCCAGGAGCAGCCGTCGCGCCTTCTGTTCCAGTTGCCTTCATCGTGGCGTTCGTTGGGCTCGAAAGATCGGGAATTGCCATCACCGCAGCCGCCTCGTCATCTCGGTAAGTATGCGTATAGATGCCCATCGTTAGGTTGATGTTGCTGTGTCCCAATACATTTTGCGCGACCTTCGGATTGACGCCGGCCGCGTTGAAGAAACTACCTGTCGTGTGCCGCAATGAGTGGAAATGACGCACGCGACCGCTCGTATCGGTTTCGGGAATCGGCGGCATTGCCCGCGCCATATCGAACCGGATCATCTCGGCGGTGTGCGTTGAATCGGGCATCGTTGGAAAGGCCAGAGCGGTTGGCAGCTTGCCGCTGAGCTGGGTGCGTAGTTCCGCGCTTGTGTCCAAACGAAGCCGCACAGTGCGGGCCTTCCATCCCTTCGTCGTCCACTTTGTGGCGGTGGCCGTTGGTCGGTCGGAATCCAATTCAAACCTGGAAACCGTCATTTGGCGGATTTCGTTGGCACGAAAGCCGGTTTCTGCGGCGAGGCGATATAGAAGCGCTCGCTCCGTTCCGGTCATGCCCTGGCAATCCGAGCCAACGGACGCCGCCTCCAGAAGCCTTCGCATTTCATCTACCGTAAACGCTCCTCGTTCATAGCTCGGCGTTTCATCTCGCTTCTCAAGGTGGGCCAAAGGCGTATCGGATGCCCGCCGATCCTTGACCATCCACCGGCAGAAAGCTTTTACCGCAGTCAGATAGCCGTTCGCCGTCCGGTCCGCCGCTGCGTCCTCGCCGTCAGCCAACTCATTGAGCCACGTATCGAGCCGGCTTGCGGAGATGTCGGACCACCAAACCCATTTGCATTCGTTCGCGATACGGCGCACTTGGCCTACAGCCTGTTGGGTGTAACGCGGCTTACGACCCCTGGCTTTCAAATAGGCTTCGTAATCGTTCAGATGCTCCGACAATGTTTTGCTCGCGGCAACGGTTATCGACGTGATAATCCCCGACTCCGCCAGCCGATCCCGAATCTCCTGCGGCATCGATTCCACCCAACGCGATAGCTCTGGCGATAATGTCGCGTTCGCGGCCCGCAAATCGACGAGTTCCTCGATTTTCCGCGCCGCCGATTCAGCCGCCTTTCTGCTCTCAAACAGCGGTATACGCTGCTTCTCGCCATTGTGATTAGCGAATACGGCATAGAATTTTGCCGAATAGAGTTTGTGACCGGCTCAATAATAAGGCATTTTGCGTAATTTCATCGTGTCACCATCTTTTCAATCAATTCAACAAGTTGACGATCGACCTGCCCGCGTCGCAAGCCAGTGTTTTCGTGGCGGACTTCCGGCATTGAACCACTCTATCAATTCCTGACGGGACCAGCGCACGGCCCGCCCCAATCTCACTGGCAGTGGTCCAAGTCGGCCCGTCTTGTGCAGACAATAGAAGTGCGACTCGGAGATCCCAAGTAGCGCCGCCGCGTCGGCAGCCATCAGAGCGATTGTCTTAGCAGAGCCACGGTTGTGGCCCCGGAACGGATCATCTTCGGTAGCCTCCATGGAAGTGGCCGCAGCAGGATGAAATGTGGGCATAAACATGTTAGGTGATTGTGTGGTATTATTGGTATGATAAAAGTCAATCGTATTTTCATAAATTTGTGTACCGATACAGTTGGATGATTTGAACTTCTTGCGGCGTTCGCTAAACTACCTCCATGCCAAAATCTAAAGATGATCGACCGACAAAGCCGTCCGGCAAAGCCAAAACGATCCAGCGGACATACCGCTTTAACACGGTCCTCTTTAAAGCCTTTGAAGACGACTGCGCCCGGTATTTGTCCAACCCCAAACGGGTGATCGAAGCCTTGATCCGCCATTGGCTTGACGCGAACAGCGCCCAGCGGGCCGCAATTGCCGAACGACATCGCGAATGGATGGGCGCGCTCAACGATGACGACGAAGATTGAATCATCCCGCGGCACAGCCTCTCCCATGCCCTGCAAATAAGAGACTCAGCGTGTCCAGTGGGAAACGCTACCTTCATCAGATGCCTACGCCCTTTTAGGTGCAGCCGGACCTCGGCCTCCGCTCTGGAGCATCCAGGGGATTGGCGGGGGTACCCGTCGCTTGTCGTCCCTTGCGCTCCATCGCATCGGCATCGGCCCCCAGCGCTGGCGCTCTCCCGTGAGGGCCGACGCCGATGCGACGGAGCTCCAGGGACAATGGGGACGGTTCTATAGATGCACAACAGCGCGCAGCCAGGACGCCGGTAGAACGGATCAAGGCGTGTCGGTTGCGGGCTGCCAGGTGGGCAGTTGCGCCCATGCGGAACCGGGCCAGGTGATCAGTCAATTCGTTCGCTGCGCGCAAATCGGCATGTCCTCAACTTCCCTCTTGGCCGCCTAATTACTCGCTTCCATGCGCGCAGTTGCGCGCCTCCAAAGCCATCGGAAGGGGGGAAGCCAAGAGGCTGACTGCGCGCAATCTTGCGCGTCAGAGAAGCGGCTAAGGCGGGATTGGCCGGCGTTGTCGCGCGCATGATCGACGCGTCATCCAGCCGATCCCGGGGGCCATCAGCCGATTTCCAGCACACTTCCATTACTGGCCATAGGAGGAAGGTCGGTCGTTTGCGCGCAGTGTTGCGCGCGTTCAGTGGCAGATGGAAAACCAAGTCGGTCTCGGCCATGCGCATTAGAAGCGCGCAGATCGGCGCGCTGACAGCGTTCATCGACCTGCATCTTGACGGCCAGATCCGAGGATAAAGGGACAATGAAAAACAATCGCTGCTCTGGATCAGCATTCGGCTGTCATGCGCGGAGTTGCGGAGCCGCTGTGACCGATTCAAAGCCGCTCAAGAACGGCGGAAAGTGTCCGATCCCCTGCCAACACGTCACTTGCAGCGATGTGGTAGGAAGAAAATGAGCGGATAAAGAAGGACGGCAAGGTAAAAGAAACCAAGGTGCGCGATTTGTAAGTCCCTGTCCCACCATGACCTGGCGCAACGTGTGACTTCGAGAGGCAATGTGTTTTCACCTTGCGCAACGGGTGGTCGGATCACAACATCAACGGAGGCCAGAAGATAGCATGAACAGCAGACCCAGTGGGTTTCAATTATCTTAACCGGACGGTCAGCTTAGCGAAGGCCACAGTTTGGGCCATCGGGGGAACTTGTATCACCGACGAGGTGGTGAATTCCAGTGGGGGGAGGCGTGCGCGACGGAAGGAGATCGGCGATGCCGGCACGACCCCCGTTTGCAAAACAGAGGCTGTGGAGGCCGCAACCATTGAGCGTTCGACCTAGGCGCAGTCCACCTTGTGGATCGATTGGTCCTCCTAACGGCGCGAATTGAAGGTCCTCCGCGCCGGATTCAAATCGAATAATCATCCGTGAAGATTCGCGCTTTGCGCCAGGAGACGTGAACGATCTCGCCGACCGTAAGGGCCAGTTCTCTGTGCCGCTCGCGCGTCATTTCGGCTTCGACCAGTTCCTTGGTCTCCCTGATTTGGAGGTAAATGCGCCCCGTCGGACCCGCCACCGAGGTTGAAAGTACCTCGGCGACAAGCCCGGGGGCTCCGTCGATCTTCCGCGAGACCTCGAGATCGTGTGGTCGGACGTACGCTGTCGCTTTGCCGTTGCCGTTCGTCTTCTCGTTCCCCACAACCCCGCCCACCTTCTGCAAATCGTCGGCCGTTCGACCGCGGAAAAGGTTGACCGTTCCGAGGAACATCTGCACAAATGGGCCAGCAGGATGATCGTAGACTTCGTCGGGGGTTCCCATTTGCTCGATGATGCCTTTATTCATCACCGCGACGCGATCCGCGACTTCCAGAGCCTCTTCCTGGTCGTGGGTGACGAACAGCGTGGTGATTCCCATGTCGTGATGCAAGCGGCGAAGCCATTGCCTGAGTTCGCGGCGGACCTTGGCATCAAGCGCGCCGAAGGGCTCATCGAGGAGCAGCACGCCCGGTTTGGTCGCCAGGGCGCGGGCAAGGGCGATTCGCTGGCGCTGGCCACCGGATAATTGGCTGGGATAGCGCCTTTCCATGCCGCGGAGCTGGACAAGATCCAAAAGTTCCTCGACGGTTTTGCGAATCTCGCGGCTGGGGGGTCGTTGCCGCCAGGGGCGGACGCGCAGGCCGAAGGCCACGTTTTCCGACACGGTCATGTGCTTGAAGAGGGCGTAATGCTGGAAGACGAAGCCGATTTTTCTGCGGCCAACCGGTTCGGCGGCTACGTCGTTTCCGTGTAGCAAGACGGTTCCGCTGCCGGGGTCGGGCGGCTCGAGGCCGGCGATGGAGCGGAGCAAGGTGGTCTTGCCGGAGCCGCTGGGGCCGACGAGGGCGACGAGTTCGCCGGTTTCGACGCGGAGGCTGACGTCTCTGACGGCGGCGAAAGCACCGTAGGTCTTGCTCAGATGGCGAACTTCGATGCTCATGGCGTCACGCTCTCGCTAATGCGCGACATTCGCGCCCGGCGCCAATCCACGGTCGCTTTAATCAGCAACGTGATCAGAGCGAGGCTCGCCAGCAGGGACGCCAGGGCGAATGCCGCCTGTGTGTCGTATCCCTGCCAGAGCTTTTCCACGCGTAGGGGGATGGTGTCGTTGGCGTCGGTGTTTCCCGATACCACCGACACGGCTCCAAATTCACCGTAGGCGCGGCAAGTGCAGAGGACGATGCCATAAAGCAGCGCCCAGCGGATATTCGGCAGGGTCACGCGGCGAAACGTCTGCCAGCCCGACGCCCCGAGGGAGAGCGCGGCCTGCTCCTCCTCGATGCCTTGCGATTCCATCAGAGGAATCAGGGCTCGCGCGACGAATGGAAAGGTCACGAATATGGTCGATAGAACGATTCCAAGAGGGGTAAAAATAATTCCTTCCAATTGCTGGGAGGCGCCCAGCGGCCACCAATGGCCCGAAAATCCTCGCCAGTAAATTGAAAACGGGTCGGGCCATATCAAATGGGTAGCCCAAGCGCCGAGTACGCCTTCCCGACCAAAGAGCAGGACGAAGATGAGCCCGGCCACCACGGGGGAAACCGAGAATGGTAGGTCGATGAGCGAAATCAGGAGAGTTTTTCCTCTGAAACGAAACTTGCCGATGGCCCACGCTGCAGCGATTCCAAAGACGGCGTTGAACGCGACCGTGGTCGTGCCGACCACGAGCGTCATGGCAATGGCCGAGCGTGTTCGCCTGGCCTCGGACGCGGCACGGAGCATTTGCAATTTTTGGTGAATGGGCATTCGAACGCCGTGCGGGGGCGGGGCGGCAAAAAACGTGTGCACATATCCGCCGACCCCCTTGCTGAAGGCCTGGGCGAAGACGTTGATCAGGGGCAGAAGGACGAAGAGGCCGATGAAAGCGGCCGTGATTAGCGTCAAGCTTCCGCGCGCGATTCTGGCGAGCGCGGAGATTTCGGAATGCCGGACGCGGCTGGGATTCATGGAAGTTGTCGTCGCTTGAGTCATCGGGTTAACCGAGTACGTTTTGTTTCATCGCTCATATCGCCGCGACCACCACTGGATGGCGTTGATGAGGACCAGTACCGTGAGCGAAGCCGCCAGGAGGACGACGCCGATGGCGGTGGCCTTCGCGCTGCCGCCGTTTTCAAACCCGTAGAGGAAGTCGATGATTTTCTGGGGCGCGATCTGGCTTTTGCCGGGAATGTTACCGGCGATAAAGATGACGCTGCCGTATTCGCCCACCGATCGTGCGAAGGCCAGGGCGAGCCCCGCCAGCCAAGCCGGGAAGATTTCGGGAAATATGACCCGCCGAAAGGTGGTGAACGGTCCGGCTCCGAGGCTTGCCGCCGCCTGTTCCAATTCGACATCCAGTTCCTGAAGCACCGGCTGGACCAATCGGATGACAAACGGCAACCCGACGAAGACCAGGACGACGACGATGCCCGCGTTGGTGTTGGCCAATTGGAAATTCAGGGATGCGAACCTTGCGGGGTTGAATTGGAACGCGAAATGGAATCGGCCGAGCAGGAAATTGCATCCATCGGCGAGGCGATTTCCAAACGAGCCCATCCATCCGCGCGGGGAGTATAAATTGCTGAAGGTCAGGCCCGCGACGGCCGTGGGCAGGGCGAAGGGGAAATCGACGATCGCGTCAAGACATCGCCGGCCGAGAAATTGATATCGCACCAGGACCCAGGCCGCGATCAATCCAAAGACGCCGTTGATCGCCGCCGCCAGCAGCGACGCCCCGAAGCTGAGTTTGTAGGCGGAGATCACGATAGGATCGGAAATAGTGCTCCAGAATTCCGACCAGCGCAGTTGGGCGCTCTTCAGAATCAGCGCGGCCAGAGGGATGAGCACCATCATCGATAGGTAGGTAAGCGTGTACCCCATCGAGAGACCGAATCCGGGAATGACGCGGCGGGTTGGCATGATCCTCGCTCCGCATCATTTGGCCGACGGCTGATAAATCTGATCGAACACGCCCTTGTCCGAGAAGAAAGTCGTTTGTGCGCGGACCCAATCCTGATAGGTTCCGGCGACGGTGAATAATTTGATGGGCGGCAGTTCGTCGCGGTATTTGGCCAAAATTTCAGCGTTTCGTGGGCGATAATGGTTCTGGCCGATGATTTCCTGCGCGTCGGGGGTGTAGAGATATTTCAGGTACGCCGTTGCCACGTCGCGCGTGCCGTGGGCATCGACGACCTTGTCGACGATCGCCACGGGCGGCTCGGCGAGCACACTGACACTCGGATAGACGATTTCAAAATTATCGGCTCCGAATTCGTCGCGGGCCAACCAGGCCTCGTTTTCCCAACCGATCAGTACGTCGCCGATGCCTTTCTGGGCGAAGGTCACCGTCGATCCG
>Ga0181531_10000714_pt1 | contig 21725 bp, 24 predicted proteins | sample PEATcosm2014_Bin_38_FD_119743 | JGI IMG/M metagenome (GOLD analysis project Ga0181531, IMG submission 119743) | Peatland microbial communities from MTU Mesocosm Facility, Houghton, MI, USA - PEATcosm2014_Bin11_10_metaG | ecosystem: Environmental > Terrestrial > Soil > Wetlands > Peat | place... | reverse complement strand
TTCAAAAACGAAGATGTCTTGCATGCTGATCACGTCGCTGAATGCCCCGGTGAGCTCAGTAATGTACGTCACACGCCGTGTGCCGTCGCTCATACGCGCAATTTGAACGATTACCTGGATAGCAGACGCGATCTGTGCTCGGATCGCTGCGTCCGGCAGACGCACGTTGCTCATCAGGGTCATGGTTTCCATACGGGACAGAGCATCGCGCGGCGTGTTTGCGTGTACGGTCGTGATAGAACCGTCGTGCCCGGTGTTCATTGCCTGTAGCATGTCTAGACACTCTTCGCCACGAACCTCGCCAAGGATGATGCGATCGGGACGCATGCGAAGCGCGTTCATCACCAGCTCCCTCTGCCGCACGGCGCCCTTTCCATCTATGTTCGGGGGTCTACATTCGAGTCGCACAACGTGGTTTTGTTTCAGTTGGAGTTCCGCTGGGTCTTCAATGGTAATGATACGCTCGCTATCGGAGATGAATCCTGACAACACGTTCAACAAGCTTGTTTTGCCCGCGCCTGTTCCCCCTGCGACAACGATGTTGAGTCGGCCTTTGATGCAACCCTCCAGCATGTCGAGCATCGGCCGGGTCAGCGCCTTATTGCGTAACAGGTCTTCCGCAATCAGCGGCTTTGCCGCAAACTTGCGGATAGACAAGATCGGGCCATCAACGGCCAGAGGGGGGATAATGACGTTGACACGCGACCCGTCTTTTAGGCGAGCGTCTACCATTGGCGAGGACTCGTCGACTCTCCTGCCTGCCGCCGAGACGATCTTGTCAATAACTTGCATAAGGTGCAGATTATCCGGGAAGACCACGGCGGTCTTCTCAAGGACACCGTCACGCTCCACATAAACGGAGTTGTACGTGTTCACCAGAATGTCGTTGATGGTTGGATCCTTAAGCAATGGCTCGAGCGGCCCCAGGCCGAATATTTCATCAATAACTTCACGCGCCAACTGATCTCTTTCAGTTGACGAGAGGGGAACGCCCTGTTCGTCAATCATTTGAAGAATGACGACGAGGAGTTGCTGCTGCGACCCACGGTTGTCGTGCATCAGGTTGAGTTTATCGAGATCTAACCGCGTTATAAGTTGCTGGTGTACCCCCGACTTAATCTGCTGCTGCACTCTTAGAGCAACGGTTCTCGCGCTCCGCACGATGGGAGGGGCCATTCGGGCGACGCCATCGATGGTTGAGTCAATCACTTCGGCATCCTTCAATCTCCAATAGTTAATGTCTTGCTCACCAAAGAGTGCCATTTTCTTGCCGGCACCGGAATCGATGGATTCTTGACACCGGCAAGCCTCGCGGCTCATTTGAACATCTGCGGGGAGAACTCTGACTTGCGTTCCGACTCCGCCGGCTCTCCGATATTAGGAGTGTGTTGAAAAAGAGTTAGACAGCCCGAAATTAACTGGACCGAACGGCTTTAACAATTCCCAGCGGAAAGTCAAAATCTACTTCGCACGGAAATCGGCCTACAACGCGTCGATCGACACTTGGCATACATTATTTATCGCTCATTTGCACCCTGAAGTGGCCCTCGAAAATCCTTCTTCAACCGTCCTTTGTTGGGCGCGAACGCAGTGCCAACTCATCCCCGGGACCAGTACAGACAAGGTTTTTGCCAGTCGTATTAAGTTCTTAACACTCCAGACGCTTTTCCATAAGAATTGTGGCAGGCCGTGACATATGGGCTTACCGAGCGATGAAAAGAGTAGGTCTGGAGTGACATGTCGGGTCCTAACATCGGCCTGAATAATGGGCGCTCGCTATCTATCCGGCTAGCCTCACGGATGAATCGCGTCTCGCGGGTGGAACAGGGACATCGAGAAGCTCCCGCACTTTTCTCACAAGATCATCCCGGCTAAAGGGTTTTGTAAGAAACGCACTGTCGTCCCCCGGCGAGACATCCTGAGAGAACTCTTCGGCTGTATATCCGGAGGTATAGAGCACTCTTATCTCTGGTCTCGTGGAAGCGAGCTTCTCGGCGAGCATGGGTCCGCTGAATCCGGGCATAACCACATCGGTGATCATCAGAGGCAGCGGTCCGGGATGCTCCGCGGCCATGCGAAGGGCCTCTCCAGAGTCACCAGAGTCAAGCACTGTGTAGCCAAAGGTCTCGAGAAACATTCGCGTGAGTTGTCGTAGCGGGTTGCTGTCATCAACCAACAGGATTGTCTCGCTACCTCCACGCAGTGGTATCTCTGTGGCGGGTTGCAAAACAGCTGGAGCTCTGTCGCATCGGGGAAAACGGATTCTGAATGAAGTCCCATGACCCAGCTCGCTATAAACGCCGATCGTGCCACCGCTCTGCTTCACAATGCCGAAAACGGTTGAGAGGCCGAGACCCGTACCGCTGCCCGGGGCTTTTGTGCTGAAAAAGGGTTCGAAGATGTGGGATTGAGTGTCAAGGTTCATACCAATTCCGGTGTCGCTTACTGTCATCATGACGTACCGACCCGGGCTTATCGGCGGGTAAAGGGCAGCAGAGGCTTCATCAATGTCTACGTTCGATGTTATGATGGAAATGGTTCCACCCTTTGGCATTGCGTCACGGGCGTTGATCGCCAAGTTCATCAACACCTGATCGATTTGACTCGGGTCGGCCTCGATCGTACCCAGTGAGCCGTTGAGGACGCTAACCAGTGTGACGTTATCACCCAACAGACGATTGAGCATTACGACCGTGCGATTCACAGCCTCATTCAGGTCCAGCAAGACTGGTTTCAATGCCTGTCGACGGCTGAACGCGAGAAGGCGTTGTGTGAGGTTTTTGCCAGTCGTCCCTGCATTATGAATCTCGGCGATCATTTTGCGCGCTGGCTCGGTCAGATCTGGCCGCTCTCCCAGAATCTCGCAATAACCCAGGATGACCCCTAGAAGATTGTTGAAGTCGTGAGCCAAACCTCCGGCAAGTTGACCGACGGCCTCCATTTTATGAGCCTGACGTAATCGTTGCCCCGATTTTTCAGCGTGTTTCCTTTGGGTGATATCGCGGATATTGCATTGGATCACAGTCTCGCCATTGTCGTTGTAGACGTTCCCAACCACCTCCACATTGACGGATAGCCCGCCTTTGGATTTCAGGGGTAAATTGTCATAGCGACCATAGTTGTTAGCCTGCAGCTCTTGAAATGCGGCCTTCGCGGCTGCTATGTCCTTGAGCAGGCCGATCTCCCAAAGCGCTTTTCCGACAAGCTCTTCATGCGAATAGCCAAGCAAGTGCATCAGAAAGGGATTGACATCGGTAATCAATCCGGTGGACGCATCGAGCATCAGGATTCCGTCCTGCGCAACCTCAAAGAGGCGCCTATACCTAACACCGGAGTTCCTGAGATCATCCGCCATGGCAGCCCCATCACTTCTTCTGGAATTTCCTCGGTTGCCGGGCGGCCGTGATCGAAACCCTTCAGCGCAAAGAATTTGTTGTTGCAACCGTTCGACTGGGACCGCAGACTGTTCCGGGGACCCATTCGGCCTCACGTTGTTAGTTGACTCTTTCACGGTACGCCTCCGGCGGAAGGTGCCATTCCGCGATTTTGGTTACATTCCTGAATTGCCCCTGAGTTGCTCGGGAGTCGCACCGCAAATTTCGCGGCAACACGGGATTCATCGAACAGTGAATCGGGCTGCGGCAGTAGACACATTCGGCTTCGACTTGCGAATCAGTGCTTATATGCAAGGCCGTTAAGAGCGCCCTGAGGTCTCCGGGACATGTAACTCCGACGTACGGTTCTCTCGAAATAGCGCGCGGTGGAACCCCCACAGGCTCCAATGAAAGAGTGCGATGAGTCAACATCGATCGCCTGGGGCGCATTATGCCGCTTATTATCCGGAGCAGGAGGCCCGGATGGGATTTCTTTGGGTGGAAGGCGTCAGCGGCAACCCCGAGCGGCACGGCCCGGCCTACAAACTCGCTGCTCATGGCGATCGCCCGTAATGACGGAAGCCGGCATCGGACTACCGAGGGCAGCTCGAAGCCGGGCATGGTCGGAATATTCAGCTCAGAGAGAATGACGTCCGGAACCTGTTTCCGCATCTCAGCCAGTGCGGCAAAGCCTTCCGGAGCGACCCGGACTGCATAGTGAAGTGCAGTAAGCATGCTCAACAGAGACATGCGGGGTGAGGCATCATCTACGATAAGAAGTTGTGGTTTGAAATCGCGCATTAGTCCACCCTGTGGGCCGTACCTGACCACCGCTCAACCTGCAGTGTCCCACCGCGTCGGCCGGTTTTACTGTTCGCTATGGGACATTGTGATATGACACTTTAGCGGTATTACTAACACAAAAGTGCTAGTACGTCGGTGGCTACCTGGAATGCTTCAGTCGAATCCCACACTGATGCGAAGGCTATGAGCAGGCTCGTCGCTCTGTGCGCGAATTGACCGTGCGGGCGTGCAACGCGGCCAAATAGCGGCCAATTCTGTCTTCTACCCTACCGAGATGACGGCACGCTCACGAGCGCAGAACGCACACACAAGAAGCTCTAATTGCCGTTCCGGCCGAGTGTAATGGGAAAAGCGAGATTGCAAAAAAGAGATGAGATGACTTCTTCACAATCTACCCTTCTCGCCAGAGTGAACGAGGGAACCTGGTGACGGCTCGATGAAGGCGAGCGGATGCCGGTTTGATCGTTAGATCTTCTTTCAGACTTTACCAGCGGTAGATGGTCAGATTGTCCATGTACACCGTGGTGGTTCCGCTGGGGCCCAGCCCGTCGACCTGGAAGTTGGTCAGCAGTGCGGGAGCCCAGCCGAGCGCGAAGGCGGAGTTAACAGTGGCGTCGATGTTCTGGGGGACGTCGTCCAGCCACACAGCGTTATAAGTGATGTTGCCGGAGGCGTCGCGCGAATAACTGATTTGGACGTGATGCCAGGTGTCGATGCTCCAGCTTCGCGGGTTGCAGGATGCGTTTGACTTCACCCACGTGACGACCGGATTCTGCGGTGTGCCCGTATTCGCTGAGTAATCCCACGTGCTGCTGTAGCCGTCACACTGAAAGCCAAAGATCGCTGTCTGGCCATTGAGCATGGTCTGATTCATATCCATTTCGAGGTTGGCAAGCTGACTGGAGGAACTGGTGAGATACACCCATGTGTCGTAAAGAAAGTTCGTGGATTCGGTATCGTCGCCGAAAAGGACATAATATCTTTCATTGCCGCCGCTGGTAAAAGTTGTCACAAACTGGCGTGCGGTGCCGCTGTAGGCAGGCGAGCCGACAAGGCTAGCGCTGCCGGTGGAATCGCCGCTCGCGCCGGTGTCGTTAACAGCCCGCCAGCTGCTCAGAGCCTGAATTGCGCTGACGCTGATGGCGCCGGTGGGGACCACAGCAGCGTTTGCCGGGGCGGTGACGCTAAGGACGACATCGGTGTCGCACGAACCGCCGCCGGTTCCCCATGCCTTGACATGCAAGGTGTGTGCGCCTTCGGTCGCAGTGACGGATGCATTGATGGACGCTGCGTCCACGATCGTTGTGCTCGTGCTGCCGTCGAGCGAATACCCCATGGCGCTAGTCTGGTTCTCGCCGCAGGAGGGGGCACTTGCCGTGAGAGTGAACGGGGACGTCGCATTCACGCCATTGGAGGGACTGGTGACGTTGACTTCCTCCGGGAGGACGGCAGGAGGATGTCCGCCAATCACCGTGATCGCGACGTCGGTAACGCACGAAGCTCCGCCGTTGCCCCATGACTTGACGTGCAGGGTGTGTGCGCCTGCTGCAGCCGTAACGCTGGTGTTCAGGGAGGAACTAATCACAATGGTTGTATTCCCACTGTTATCGAGTGAGTAGCCCATAGCGCTAATCGTCTGTGAGGAGCAACCGGAAGAAGAAGCCGTGAGAGCAAATGGAGTTGCAACGTCGGAACCATTGGACGGACTGTTGACCGTCACGGAGCCGAGAGCGTGTACGGCGAACATAATCAACAGCGAAGAGCGAAACGCCAACTTCAGTGCCGTGTTCATATAGATCATCCCTCATGTGCCGAGCAATTAGTTGTGGCCGACTTGCTGTCAGTTGCGGCACCCGAAAATTCCTAAAGCACTAGCGGAAAATCCGGCCATGACAGCAAAGGAGAGGCTTCTGAAAGATCCTTCGGACGTTCTCCGGCTCGGCGTTGGGCGACGACTCTGTCACTGAACATAACGGTCCATTGATGTCGTGGCACGCAATGCAGTTAGAAAATGGATTGTCAGAGATGAGGAGGCTGTCCGGAGACAGGCTCAGGTCGGCAACTCAGGGTGGATCGGAATCTATGATCGTTAACCTGACGATAGGACGTTTAGCAATTGAAGAACATAGTACTTCGGGGTGAGCAACGTGCCCATTCGGTCGACTGTATGCTCCGGTCGACACGACCGGCAGGCAAGCAATCTGGCCCACTATCCTACATAGGGTTCGGGCTAAGCGGACCGTTGTCTCAATGAAACGTAAGGGGAGCTAGGATTATGCTTCTTCATCCCGGCGACTTCGTGGGAGAGGAGTTGCTGGTGGCGGGGACTGGCATTCGGACGGCAATAGCCACCGCCATTACCGGCCGTACCGCGGCCAGGATCGAGAAAGCGGAATTGTTTCGAGTAGTGCACGACGAACATACTTTCTCCGATCTGTTCCTGTCGTTTCTGTTGGCCCGCGGTAGGCGCCCGGGTGGATCTGATCGACCAGCTTTTCAACTCCAGCGAAAAGCGCCTGACACGCATTCTGCTGTTAATGGCGGATGTCAGTAAGCCGGGCCCACTCGGAAGACCCGATCCCCAAAATCTTCACAGGAGACCCTGGCGGAGATGATCGGCACCACCCGATTCCAGTTGAATTTTTCATGAACCGCCTCCAACACATGCCCCTCCTATGCTGGCGATCGCTGTTCGCCAGGGAGCGGCGGGCCATTTATTCCAACTGCAACTACCTGAAGCTCCCGACCGATATGCGGGACCGCCGAATCTGGGGGTCATCTCGTGAGATTCCAAGTTCGGCACGGCCGTCTGCGCATCCGCCTGTGTCCGGCGAGTGAGAGGGCATCGACATTCCCGGATATTCCGGGCTGAGCGGCAAGACAAGATGCAACAAATTGAACTGTTATAAGACGGTGCCACTTTGCGCAGCTGCTATGAAGGATGTCACAGCCAGTCTGTCCACTATGCCACGCCACAGTAGCGATCTCAAGTGCTCTATTGCGACTGATTCTCGCGACTGTCTGCGCAGGAAGTACTTCGAGGACCATTGGCGAGATAGGTTCGCTTGGGTTGGTTGTTTCGCCCTCTGTTCCTTATATTACATAATCTTCTCCAGCAAAAGAGCAGTATTATCCCCATCATGGCGTTCGTCCTTGAGAAGAGATTATCCGATGAGTGACTGCGATGTTATTGCCGAGTCAGTGGTACTGGAGAAAACGGTGGGGACGGGTGACTTCATCGCGAGTCGGTACATGCCGTCGGGAACTGTGGTGGACGGAGTACCCGATCTTGAACGGCTGACGGCGGAGGCGATGCGAGAAAGTGCCCCCTTACTCAAGCGTCTGAAGGGCTGCGAGCCGCACTCGGTGACGGCGTGGCCACGAACGCCTCACAGGCGCATGCCCGAGAGCCGCGCGAATGCGCGTTGACCTGATCAGACAACTGGACGAGCTCGCCATCTCGATGCCCGTGGGCCGGGGATCGCTGATATTCCGATCTGGGGCTCCGGCATTGGCGGTCTACGTCGTTCGCAGCGGCAAGATCGTGCGGGTGTGGAGGGGGCCGGATCAGGTATACCCGATGGATGCCCTTGGGCCAGGCAGCATCATGGGTCTGTCCGCGGCGCTGAACGGGGAATACATCGTGACGGCGAAGGCGGTCGAAGATTCGGAGCTGGGTTTCATTTCCGTGAACCAGGTGATTGCGATGTTTGAATCGAGTCCACGGCTGGCGCGGGCAGCGACGGAGCTGACTGCTCAGGAAGCAGTGCGAATGCAATTGCCGGCTGACCCCGGAAACATCCGCCCTGCGAGAGGCTCTGAAACGGCGAAAGGTAGCATTTTGCCGATACGGTTCAGCTCGGGAGATCGGAAGCGCGTAGAGACGGCAGCCCGGGCAAACGGGCAAAGCGTTTCAGAATGGGTTCGCAGCACGTTGAGTGCCGCGATTGGAGGCTGAGGCTGCCGTCTTCCGCACTGGATTTCAAATAGGGCACTACAGCCAAAGGAAGGCAAACTAGTCCTCCGGCTTCTCCGCCATATACAATCGGTTGCCATCAGGGCGGCCTGGCTTAACATGCATTCTGACAACTTCGAACGCTAACAGTTGCATTACTGTGCGGGTATGAACCGGGCTACGGTCGAGCATTTCCATCACCCTGCTTGCAGGAATTAACCCTAGAACCGAATCGTCAACAGCCCGCGCCGTTGCGCTGTACCTTCCGTTCAGCGCTGCCGGTAAGCCGATGATGCTACCCGGTCCGAAAGTATCCAATGGATGGACTCCGTCGGGGCCAGCCCATACAAGGGCAACTTTACCCTCGCGGATTACGTAAACGGCGGAAGTCGTCTCGCCGCGTCGGAACAACACGAATCCCTTTGGCACGCAGGCAGTGCTTGCGCGAGCATCAAGCTCTTTGAGTAGATACGAAGCCATGCGGTATAGACAGTTCGCAATCCTGTCGTGGTCCATCCGAAGAGCAGATTCGCGAGCGTCAATCACAATAGACCGAAGGGAGTAGGACCACCATTATACTAGCGCACCACCTTAGCGAATGGTGTACTAAGCTCATTGAGAGGGACGTTAATGTGTGACTAATCATAACTACGATATTCTCTTAGTAGTTCAATGTGTGGTGACACTCATAATACATTTCCGCATCGCTGTTTGCATGCTCCTGACGAACTGTGGGCCAACCAGTAGTGGCTGAATGTACGTTGCTATTCCAGAAGCATGGCGGAGAGGGAGCCACGCTGTATGTAAGGTTTGGCACACGGATGAGTACAACTTCCGTGGTATGCGACCCATCCCCGTGTTCCGTTCGGACGGATGTGATCGAGGTAAGCGTCCGGTGTAGTCCGCATTGACGGGCATGGGCAGTCGGGAGGCACAGTGTTCATGATCGGAGATAGTGGACAAGAGTTGATCGTGAGAAAGAGAGAGGTTCAAGGCAGCAGATCGTCGATACGATGGATGATCGGCGAGGCGGGCCAACACAGTCGGAGTTAAGTCTCGGGGTCGATGCCGTTCAGCTTCGCCGTGCCGATCAGGGTATAGATCGCAGCGGCCCGCTCACCACCGGAGGCGGAGCCGGCGAACAGGTAGTTGTTCCTGCCCAGAACGATGGCGCGCTAGGCGCGTTCGGCTCCATTATTGTCGATCCGATGCGGCCCTCGTTGATGTAGCGGAGGAGGGCACGCCAGCGCGAGAGGGAATAGCGGATGGCCGCCGCCACTTCGGACTTACGCGACAGGCCCCGAGCTTCTTCTCCAGCCATGGGTGCAGCTCGTCGATGAGTGGGCCGCGCCCGTGCGCGACGGAAGTCTCGGCGCTCCGCAGGCAGCTTACAGCGGATGTCCTGCTCATGCAGCGTGCGTGCTCAGGCCGATCTCGTGGGATCAGCTGTTCAACTCCAGCGAGACATGCGTGGTCCGAATTCTTCTGCTCATGGCCGGATCCGGCACCCGGGCGAGCGAGAGCCGGTAATTCCGAGGATCCTATTGCCGCTAGGTTCCACCGTGAAGGGAAAAAAGGCCCGCTGCAACTGAGAGGGAGCGGGCCATGCACTACAGGAGGGATGTTGCTATTCCTGAAGCATGGCAGGGACCGAGCCGCGTCGTGCGTAAGCTTTTGCACAGGATGAGTACAACTTCAGTGGGAGGACCGTTCTTCGGACAAAAGAAAGCCCACTGCATAGTCGTGACAATGGGCGGTGTGAAGTGTTACCGCAAAGAGGATCGCAGCGGGGGGCCGGGGGCGCAATGGTACTTCAGTTCGGCGAGTGTCCGTTTTAGTGCGTTGCTGTATCCGTGGCCCCCTGTTGGCCCACGGGGCATTCATGGTTGTTAATGCCCCAAGATGAGGGCGTTCGGGCCAAGCCAGGCGTTGAATAGCTCGTAACGCTCGTTAAGCTAATCTTAGTGGCGGTGTTGCCGTAGATCGATATCTCGCTACCCTGGTTCTTTACGCCGGAGGTTCAGCGAGGCACATTGAGAGATGACCTAACCCTAAACTTGAAATCACATGCTCTTACAACACTCCCTGAGTACTCTCCGAACCCGGCAGCCTTGCCGGCTGGACCAAATACCCAGGGTATTCGGCGAAAGGACAGGTCTCCCCATCTTGTCAGAAGCTACCCTATACCGGCGGGAGCAGGTCGAGCATAGCCAAAAAAATTCCACATGGAACTCGGGCACGCCGGTTTCCCATGCGTACACCGAGCCTTGTCTGAGATAGCGCAGCTCCTCGCCGCACTCTGGATTGAAGCAATGCCCTATCATGGCGTTCCTCTCCTGGCTTGATGTGTAATTCGCCAGATGAGCGACGCTGGTCTGCACAAAATCCGCGAAGTTGGACCCCGCGCGGGACAGCGCCAATACCTCAACCTGGAGCCACAGAATCCCGGCGAGCTTCACTCGCTCCAGAAGCAACGAAGCAAAACCGCGCCCTTTCCGGGCATCGAATTCCCCGTCAACGAGTGATAGTCAGCGGACCGGCCTGCTTACTGTTCAATACTGGACAGATTCGTCGCCATATTTTGTCGGAGGTGTTGGACAGCCTCCTCGGACTGGAACTGCGTGAAGGCCACATCGTAATAACCTCCTTCGAGCACCGGGCGTCCGAGCAACAGGCGTGACCTTGGCTTGCGGCTGCCCGCGACGGGCCTGGGGTTGGCCTGGACCGTGGCTCTGCGGGGTGGATCCATGACTTGCCGCTGCCTCATGCGGCCGAGGGCGGCAGGCCATGACGTCGTAAGCCACAGAGGCGGCTCCGACATCCGCTGGTGTTCGCGCTTAGGAGGCCAGGGCAAAGAAGCCTGAACTGCGAGTTTGCGTATAGAGGTCCTCGGCTGCCGCGGCGTCGACTGGCTTTGAGAAGAGAAAACCCTGGAAGTAAGTGCAACCCAGCATGCGCAGTCTGGCTAATTGCTGCTCGCTCTCAACACCTTCGGCAATAACTTCCAGCTTAAGCGAGCGAGCCAGATCCAGGATAGCCCGTACTATATCTGTGCTACCTTGTCCGGCATTCAGTTCATGAACAAAGGAGCCGTCGATCTTGAGGGCATCGAACGGGAGGCGCTGGAGATAACTGAGAGATGAGTAACCAGTTCCGAAGTCGTCGATTCCGAGCCTCACGCCCATGTTCTTCAGACGGTTCAATGTGATCAGCGTCTGTTCAGCGTTTTCCATGATGGAACTTTCGGTCATTTCGAGCGCCAGGCATTCGGGCTTGAGTTCGGCCTGCTTCAGGGCGGCTTCCACGTCCTCCACAAGGTGGGGATTGCTCAGTTGACGCGAAGAAACGTTCACGCTAACCGTAAAAGGGGGATCCGTAGCAAATCTCCGCCGCCATTCGGCCGCTTGCAGGCAAGCCTCGCGCAGGACCCAGCGGCCCAGGAGAAGGATGAGATCGCTTTCCTCAGCGATGGAAATGAACTCGCCGGGGGGGATGAGTCCCCGCTCAGGGTGATTCCAGCGAACCAGCGCCTCAAAACCATGAATTCGGACGTTGGAGTCCGAGATGATGGGCTGATAATGAAGGACAAGTTGTCCCTCGTCGATCGCTTTACGCAATCCTGTCTCGATCTCAAATCGCCTGTCGACCTGCTGTCGTAGTTTCTCATTGAAGAACTCGAAACGCCCTTTGCCGTTGTTCTTGGCTTGATACATGGCGGTATCAGCGTTGCGAAGAAGGTCTTCGGGAGTGCTGCCGGTTGAGCTGAGGGCGACTCCGATGCTGGCGGAGACAAACATGCGATGGCCCTCAAAATTGAAGGGCTCGCTGAGCCGATCAAGGATCCGGGCGGCGACGACCGCGGCGTCGCTCTCCTGTTCGTTATTCAGGAGAAGGATAGCGAACTCGTCTCCGCCAATGCGCGAAACGGCGGACTGTCTGGATCCGCTCCGGCGCGGGTTGTTGCGAACGCTGGCGGTGAGACGTGCGGCCACATCGATGAGCATCTCGTCGCCAGCGGCGTGCCCGAGGTTGTCGTTGATCAGTTTGAATCCATCCAGATCCACGAACAGGACAGCGAACTGGCCACCATCCCCCCGGCCTGCCGCCTCGATGGCGGACTCTAGGCGGTCGACGAAATAGAGACGATTTGGGATATGTGTGAGGGGGTCAGCGATCTTGCCCTCCGTGATGTCGGTTTGCGAGCCCGCCATGCGAAGCGCTTTGCCCAACGAATCACGGACCGCGATCCCGCGGCTAAGGGTCCAGAGGTAGGCGCCAGATTTGTGTCGCATACGGTACTCACTGACGAATTCCGGTGTCTTGCCCGCGCAGTGTGCGGCAATCTCGTCGCGGACACGCTGTCGATCGCTGGGATGAATGTGCGCGAACCAGTCCTCAGGGCCCGACCAGCTTTCGTTCTCCGAATAGCCAAGCATGTGGCCCCAGCGGGGAGAGAAGTAGATTTCGTCGGTAATGAGGTTCCAGTCCCACAGACCGTCATTGGCCCCGCGGGCGGCGAGCGCATAGCGTTCCTCACTGTCCTGCAGCGACTTGAGGGCGTCACGAAGGGCCTGTTCGCGGGATTCGATCCGGGAAAGCATTTCATTGAAAGCGTTGATGAGAAGACCCGCCTCGCCCCCTGCGCGGATCTTCGCACGGACGGAGTAGTCCTTGTCGGTGGAAATGCGGCCGGCCAGAGCGGCGAGTTGCACGAGGGGATCGGCGATGGAGGCCGCGAGGCGAAGAGAGGCCAGGAACGTGACAACGACGGAGATCAGAATGACCACAATAGCGATCTCCGCGTATTCGAGAAGTCGGGAGCGAAATTCACGCAGATCGAAAACCAGGACAATGGATCCTGTGCGTTCCCCGTTGAGGAGGACGCCGCGGAACAGAATAAGAGATTCGGGGCCAAAGTAAGCCCCGTCTCGACGGCGTTCAGGAAAAACAGGAACAGAGTGGCCGCCCGGCGTACGGTATTCCGCAAAAATGCGCCCGTGCTCGTCGTAGAGACAAGCGGCGAGGACATTAGGCTCTGTCGAGAGAGCGCCCAACATCTCCCGGGCCGCTCTCTCGTCATTAAAGGCAAGCGAGGCGGCGGTGTTTGCGCCGAGAGTGTCGGCCAAAGCAGTAACTTCGCGAACGGCGCTCGCGCGATAACTCTGGCGTTCGTAGATGGCGAACCCGAGGGAGGCGAGTAGGACCGAAATTACGCTGGCAGAAAGGGTGAGAAGGGCGAGATTGAAACGAATGGAGAGGTTCCTGAACCGCATCGTTCATCGACTCCAATTCCTCGACGGGCGGCCTGTTACCGACGTGGCAAGAAGAAGTAGTCTGGAACTGATTTTCAGATGGGACGATTCGGCTGCTGTGAGGTTTATATCGAAGCGGATTCGATCTGACTCCAGGTGGAAGCGGATCATTCCTCCGTCCGACAGAAAGCTGTCGGATTCACCAACTGTGAGAACAGGTTGATCGCGCAGGTCTCGCAGGATATCGGGTTGCCGGCGGCCCTCGTCATGACTGAGGAAGAGGATCTTGCAGCCGGGAATAGCCTGAGGATCGCTCACCAGGCGGATGTGCAACACCCGCACGCCGATGAGCTTGCCCTCCAGTGTGCTCTGGAGCTCATGCCGTTGCGGGTCGTCGTCGAAGACGCAGATGTTAAGGGAACGATCTCTGTCGCTGGTGTCCGCAGGCCAGTCTACAAGCTCGGCGAAGTGGAAAAGGAAGGCGGCCTTCACCTGGGATTCTTCGACGTTCGTTTGTCCGCGAACATACTCCACTGCCCCCAAAGCGAGCAGGAGGAAGCAGAGAATTGCGTCACGGTACGCGAAGCTGCCGGATTGCCGGTAAAGCATGTACCTCGTCGAATTGTTGTCCTCTCGCTCCAGTTGCGGCCTCTCGCTCAGAAGGACCATGCAATTCTGGCGTAGGCATCGCGCCGTATGAGCCCGGACTGCGCGGCATCGTCGACGCCGGAGAACTCCGGGTGTAGTTTGCGCTGCAGGTTCTGGCCGACCAGGCTCAACGAGAAATGCTCACCGGCATCCCAGATCAAGTTGGTGTCAAGGCGGGTATAGGAAGGAATTTCCACGGCCGGCAGACGGTTAACGAAATAAGCCGCCGTGTTCCACTGGGCATTCCCTGGCAGGCTTACGCTGGAACGCAACTGCGCCTGATGGTCCGGTGTACTGCCTTCCGTTATGGCAGCGTCTGTCAAGTCCCGGCTTCCGGCGAATGGGTGCAAATGCGCGCAAAAGAGACTATAACCCGGGCTCATCGTCCAGAATCTCGCAACCTTCCAGTTCGCGAATACCTCGATGCCGTGTGTTTCCCCGTACAGTCCGCTGCCGAGAGTATTGGGAATGAGCAGATGTACCGGCGCTGGATTCGACTCCAGGCGTGCGGTTCCCGGCTCTACCGAGGCCAGATCGCGATAGCGGTTATAGAACACCGTTAGATCCAGCGAGAATCTGCTGGTCCAGGTGTCTCGGTACCCTGCTTCGAATGCCGTCAGGTGCTCATTCTTATCATTTGGATTCCCGAAAAGGCTGACAAGGGCCGGCAGGCCGCCAGGACCGGGAAAGGCTGTGTAATTCACTCGGAGATCTGTGTCACTGCGAGCCGGGGTGCGGTCGGCGCCGGAAATTCCACCCCAAAACATGTTCTTGCTGTTCGGAGTCCAAACCAGGCGAGCGGAGGGTTGAAGCTCAAAGCCGGTGTAATCGTTGCGTTCAACCCTCGCGCCAAGGCTTAGCTTGAGACTGTTGGGGCGGATGGCGATATCATCCTGCGCAAAGAAATTCAAGAGACGGGTGGCGCGGTCCTTTGGCGTGAAGGATATTCGCAGGGTAGGATTTGTGCTGTCCGCGCTCACGCGGTAGCCGAATCCCCACACGAGGTCCTGTCGCGTATTCCAGGTGAAGTCGTGCTGAAAGTCAATATCGAATGTGTTGAGTCCTATGCTGTAGGTTGTATCCCCGCGACTGGTGCGGTCGAAGTAGACCTGCAGCGAAGTCTGCGAGCGCGGCGAGAGGACGCGATTCCACCGGGTGAGCACATTCCAGCCCGAGGAACGGTCGCGCAGGGTCAGGACAGCGTTTTCCGGCGGATCGAGTGAAACTGGCGTATCGGCCCGCTCTCCCGCATTACCCTGATACGCTTCCGCTTCGGTGGTGAGGGAATCTTTCAAAGAGAGGTTCGAGTCGGTTCGGAATCCTCCATGAATAAGGCGCCAGTCATCGTGACCGTCGAGTCCGCCCAGGGTCGGGAGGGCGTTGTAGTGGAAGCCCTCCGCACTGAAGCGCCACGCGCCGAGGTTGCGAGTATTGCCCCCGTAGCGAACAGCCACTGGCCCGGCGCTGCTGCTGCCTGCGCCGGCGACCACGTAGCTACCCGGCGTGTCACCGGCAGTTCTCGTGATGATGTTGATGACGCCGTTTACGGCGTTGGCGCCCCAGACTGCGGCTCCAGGACCGCGAATGACCTCGACTCGCTCGATAGTATCGAGAGGAATGTTCTGGGAATCCCAGTAAACGCCGGCGAAGATAGGAGTGTAGATCGTGCGACCGTCGACCAGGACAAGCAGTTTATCGGAATACTGGCCATTGAAGCCGCGAGCGCTGATGGCCCATTTGCTGGTGTCGATCTGGCCTACGTCAATACCCGGGACCATGCGCAGCAGATCGGGGATATTGAGTGCCCCGGATCGGCGTATGTCTTCACGGGAGATAACGAAGATCGCCGCAGGTGCCTCAGAGGTCCTCTGCTCCTTCTTGGATACAGACGTTATCGCGATGTTCATCAGGTCTTCGAGACTCTTCTGTGTAAGATCGTCTGCCGGTTGGGAGTGAGCCAGAGGCCCGGCGATGGCAAGTATGGTGATCCAGGCAATCATTCGGGCTCGCCGCGATAACCGCGCGAAGGGAGCGATACATGAGAGGCCGGACAGTTTAGGTGGAAAGGGAGCAGGAAAAAGACGGATAGACAACCCCAGAGGGCTTTAGCGCTCTATTCCCAATTAGCATGGCAGGGGGCTAGAGCGTTGTATGTATGATTCGGAACACAGATGAGTACAACTTCTGTGGCAGCCGACCCTTCTTCGAGCTCCGTCTTTAATGTCTATCCGCTACCTGCCTGCCTGCCCGCGGGCATACTCACGCTCAGCGGAGACGTGTGACGAACGACGCGGGAGAGGGTTGGCAGTGCTAGTCATGAGGAATCGAAGGCAGTCAGATAGAGCAAAGGTGCAAGTTGGGTGTCGGCGGCAGAGGGAGGCATGTCCCTGGCTACTGTGTTTCGATGCCACAACGGTGGGATTCTTCTGTGTGCCGACCGTGAAGAACGAAATGGCAAAACGAAAAAGAGAAGTAGACAAAATCTACCGGATCGAACTCCCCTCATTTCAGGGTTTCTTCGCTGGGTCAGAACCCGCCGCGATTATCAGTGCGACATGCCAGGAGATTCGCAGTTCTCTGGACCAAGCCTTTACCGATGATAAAGACATGGTTCGCGAACACAATGCCCTAGTCGAATCGGTTTTGCGCTCGATCCACTAACGATTTGGCGCCAATGCTTGCCCGGATACCTCGCTTCCATTGTAATTGTCGCGCCCGTTGAGCGAAACGATGCTTGAGTTTCCCTTGGGCCGAACTCCCACATTACCATTGGGTTGCGCCTCCCAACAGCTTCGCCTAAGCCCTCCGCCAGGTGGGCTCTTGTGCGTGTGGCCTAGACTGATCAATCTTACGCGCAACGGTACTAAAGTACCGTTGCGCCCTACAGCCATTCCGTGCGATTGTTTCTGACACCGTTTCCTCAAATCTGCGGCCCGCTGGTGTCGGCCAGGAGCGGGCCTTTCTCCTCCCTAAGCGCTGCGGGAAACCAGGTGGGGCATGGAAGTTCTATGCTTCATGAAAATGAATTCGCACCCGCCCATCTGCGGCATCCACAACGCCATACTCGTTGAGAGCCAGTTGCCAGTCGATCCGTACGCTCCGCATCTCGGACACGTCACCGGCTACGTGTGCCCTGTGAGCGGGCAGATGGTGGCGGATCCGGGTCCGCATTGACGGTCGTTCTGCCCCGGAAGCTGCACTCATCTTGTGCAAAAGCTTACATACGACGCCGGTCGCTCTCTGCCATGCTTCCGGAATAGCAATATCCCTCCCTGAACTAGTAAGGCCCGCTTTCCCATCTCAGGTGGAGCGGGCCTTTTTCTTTGACATGGACTCTGCCGGCCGATAGCCCGGAAACAATCAAGGAAAACACAATTCCTGAAGACCAACTACGCCCGTCGGGCCCCGTGATCTTCGCCTCCCTGGCGTTTCAGACTCAGACACTACAGAACGCCCCACCTCGGGTGAATCAGCTACGTAGCCCCGTGATCCAACAAGTGGTCGCGGAAGCGGGTCGCAAATACGTCGTTCTGCCGCAGAAGTTGCACTCCCCCTGTCCAATAGCTTACATACGATGCGGCTCGCTGCCTGCCATGCTTCAGGAATAAGCAACACATATCAGACATACCCTGGCTTGGTCCGCTGCATGTCATAGTGCAGCGGGCCGCTTTTTCCCAACGGCATCACTACCGTCGTTCTTCGGATTTCCCCTGAAGACTTACGCCGATCTGCCCGTAAGATGCGCAAGTAATCGCGCGGGCCCCGGACTCAGGAGGATTCACAATGGCTCTTCAACGACTCCGGCGTTCGGCTGGATATGGAGCCGATTCACCCCGCACTACACATCGAAGCATGGCAGCCGGCTGAACCAGGCGGAGATCGAGATCGGCTCCTCAGCCGGACGCCGGGGCGTTCACCGACTCGTTTGGAGAACAGGTCGGCGGACAAGTTCAGGCCGATTGCCAGTACCAGTTCAGGTGCACATCACGCGGTCACGATACTAATACTCTGACCGCGTGAAGCGGTGCCTTTTGTAGCGGAATTTCTGGCGGGCACTGGCACGGGTGAAGCGCCAGTCGATCCGGGCCCAATGGCGGTCCAGCTTTTCATTCGAGGCGCTGGCTTCGCCGCAGCTAGTTCATCGCTGGATTCTGCGGTGTCATCAGCCGCACCGTCCCTGTGCCCGGGCGGATTCCGCACCGCGACTCGGAATATAAACGGGGGGGGCACAGCCAATTTCTTCGTTGACCGCCACTTGAGCCGCCTTCTGCCCTGGGTCGAGTTGAACGATTCACCGTTGAGGTTCGCGTTGTCTAATCAGGGAAGCCCTTATCGAATCGCTCTTCAAAGCGCCGACGAAGAGCCGGCATGTTGGGATCCAGAAGGTCGTCCTTAAACTTCGTCAGATGGGCCTTGAGTGCTCGTGGAAGGAGTTCTGAGCTGATAATCACTTTCCCGCTTCCTTTATCGAACGCCATAGCCTTTTGGCCGCTAGGCTGTCCTAGGCCAATAGGTGCTGCTGGCCTTGCCGAATGATACAGACCACATCGCGCGCCTTTGTACAGTAGCTTCAGGAGATTGTCGTCATCAAATGTTCCCAATGTTCCTTGGAGGATTTCCGGAAGAACCTCCTTCACCCCAGCCTTGAACCTACCGATACTGCTTACTTTTAGAGAGACGATCGAACCGACTAACTCAAAATAGCTGAGGCATATATGCAATACAGCAAACCCAGAGTGTCTGATTCGGGGTACGATCTGGCCCGGTTCAGAGGTATTGATCTGAGGAAGCGTTGCGCCTCCATTTGCAATGAGATCAGCAACATGCAACTGCCAGCCAAAAGTTTGTTCATAAAATATTTCAACTTTCTGGTCATATGTCAGCGGACTCTGCAAGTCCGATGTTTGGTGCTTCCCTTGCGCCGGGACCAAGTGGCGACGAACAACAGGCTCTGTCACGATTCTAACCCCGCTTCTCTAACGTCTTCATTGCCTCCAGAAGGTCCTTTGGTCACATCGGGAGGGATGAACACGAACGAAGTCACGCTGTTCATAAGGAAAAGAATGCGGGCGTCCCGCCAGATGATCCGGGTAACCCGACGGTGGATTTTCATGGTCAGAAACCGTCCAACGAATACATGAGTCGGAGACCCGATCCGGATGCGAAGCTGGCACTTGGGCCCCGGCGAGAAGGCCGGGTTGAGCTACAGCGGCAATCTGCGAGTGGAGAATCGTCGTGGGATGATTGCGAAAGCTGAGGTTCTGGAGGCCGACGGGCGTGCTGTATCGCGATGTGGCGCTGACGAAGCTGGAGGGCAGCGCCATAGATTCGCGCTAAACGCGGCACGCCAGCCACGCCGTCAGCCAGAAGAAGTGGAAGCGGATTGAAGCGTGCTTCGGCTGGCCGAATGACACCGCGTTGGCGCGTAAGCTCAAACATTCGTGGACTCTTCAATGTGGGATGGATGAGCTTCACCTTCGCCTCGGCGGCATACAAGGTGCGGATGCGCAAGCTGATTCCGATTCAGCCTGCGGACTGATGAGGCCGAAGCGTCTCCGCGAACCACGAAAACGATTCGCGGACATCCCCGTACACGATCGACAAAACACCCGAAAACGCCCCCAACCAGAGAATCAGCAACCCGATGTATCGCTTTTCAGCAGCCTGCTACACAGGATTCGTATGACCCAGCCATCTGAACCGGGTAGGTAACGAGGGTTGCCCGAAGCGCCAGCTAATGACCTCTAATGCACGAGGTCAAAGGAAAAATCAGCGCCCCCATCGCAACGAGGAGCGATGGACCGGTAAGTACCATCACCAACAACATAATCGCAATCCTCCAAGAGTAATACCACGGTTGCGACATCGTAACTGTGGCAACAGTATCTCTTCGACCCATAGCATATACTGTTCACTGTTGGACACTCGTTATACCACTTATCGGTTAGTGTAGTACGGTGAAGAACCGATACGGGACCCCTCGGCAAGCGGGAAGCGCAACGGGCCGTTGCAGCATACGTGGGGCGCTATGAACGTGGCCTTAGCCGCGTCTACCCGCATAGCCCCTTGAGTGCATTTATCCAGCAACAGGGTGATTACCCTGTTGAGCGCTGAGAGGGATGGGCAGAGAGTCCTTGTGGTTGACGACGAGCCGACGAATCGCCAACACGGTCGCCGCCAACGTGAGAAACCATGCCTCAACTCTACGGTAAGTTCTGCTGTTGATAGGGCCCCCGGGAACTTCCTCAAGACGCCTTGGTGTGCGACATCGTATTGGCCGGAGGGGCCGGGATCGACGTGGTCAACCAGGTTCGGGTAATTCCTCCTGAATGTTGGATAGAGATTCGTCGTTCTTTCGGTCGGAACCCGGCATCGGATCGCATCGGGCAGTGGCACACCAAATGAACTCCATTTAGCCTGTGCAATACAGAACAGACTGGAAGCCGGATGAATGTCACAGTTGCTTGGATGGGCTTACGATGCCGTCGTACAGGTCCTCTATGCTGGCCGCACGTTTCCCTACGTGCCATTTCACGCATCTGGATTCGCAAGACGGCAGGATCCGTCAGGGGAACGTACGTCATGACGAATCTTCAGGAACTCCGGGAGATGATTCACACCCTGCACGGGGCAGAGGCAAGTTACGTTCAGAGCGCATGCGTCAGGGAGACGCACAATGGTGAGATTTTATGGGATGGTGTCGTTGAGGTATTCGACTTAGTTGGACATCCAAAGGCAAATCGAATATATGTCTGGAGCCATGATACCGATGATCCGAAATGTCCGAGGCAACACGTCACCGTGCTGCACATCCCGCCCGCAGTTTCGCCGCAAACCGCCGTGCAGGCCGTAATTCTTCAGGAGCACAAGAACCGTGCCAAAAGCAACTAAACCGAAGAAGGCCGGGACTGCCTATACTCCTTCACCCCCGCAAGAAGGGGGCGGACCCCAGAAGCGAAAATACTTACGACGGATATTTCGATGCTCCGGATTCGAGGCCGATGTGCCGGTGACTGGTCCGGGATGGGTCCGTTCGCTCATTTGACCTGACTTTTTCCGACCCCACTTTGTCGGAACGTTGTTGATTTGAACACTTCTGCCCGTGCGCAGCTTTATTGTCGGCACAAGAACGCGGACCCTTACGGGAATGGATCGAGCACAACATTCTGCTGGGGCTTGCCGCCGCGCCGTTTCCACCTGTGCCACCCAGCTCCATGGTTCCGCTTTGGAACGATGGTCGGAGCGGTCATCCCCAACCAGGCCTCAGCCTTGCAGGCGGTGGCCTTCGGCGGATTCCTGCTCGTATTCCTGCGTAGACGGTGAGCGCCGCGACGGCTGCGGCGGTCATCGCTTCCATTTCAACGCCGGTGGCGGCGGTGGTTGTGGCTCTGGCGCGAATGGCGATGCCCGCGGCTACGACTTCCGCGCGCAAGGGGCCGTATACGGGAGGCGCTTCAAGCACGCCGAGGATGCCGTTCTCGGGCAAGCTGTCTCTTCGCGAAGCCATCGCGAGGGGACTCGACTACAACCTTGGGGCGGTGGGCCAGAGCAACGCTGCGCGTCAGGCTCAAGGCCAGAGTCGGGTTGCACGAAGCGCCCTGCTTCCCATGTGAGTGGCTATCTGGCCGAAACGATACAGCAAATCAGCCTCGGGGCGGAAGGGCTACGATTCACAATTCCGGGCTTTACCAT
>Ga0181531_10000713_pt1 | contig 21733 bp, 18 predicted proteins | sample PEATcosm2014_Bin_38_FD_119743 | JGI IMG/M metagenome (GOLD analysis project Ga0181531, IMG submission 119743) | Peatland microbial communities from MTU Mesocosm Facility, Houghton, MI, USA - PEATcosm2014_Bin11_10_metaG | ecosystem: Environmental > Terrestrial > Soil > Wetlands > Peat | place... | reverse complement strand
CTCGCGTCCGGCTTTGCAGTTGAACCTTCGACGCCCGTTGCTCAGCGCCGCCATTGGCTTGCTTGTCTTTGGCGTCTGGATCGCCCCAGACTTGTTATTCGGATACCGGCACAGCGCGCTCTTTGAGAACTTCATCACGGGCGCGGCTGTCAGCACCATGCCGGCTGAGTTAAGAAGCAACGCGTTCTTTCTCATCGTCCGTGTGCTGGGCAGCACACTGATAGTTCCCGTAATTGAGGAACTCTTTTGGCGCGGTTGGCTGATGCGTTGGCTGATACAAGATAAGTTCGAGTCAGTTCAACTGGGCGCTTATGCGCCGCGCGCCTTTTGGATTGTAGCGATTCTGTTCGCCGCCGAGCACGGGGCGTACTGGGAGGTCGGTCTCGTCGCCGGCATTATCTATAATTGGTGGATGGTTCGAACCAAGAGTTTAGCCGACTGCATGGTCGCGCATGCAGTTACCAATGGACTTCTGTCAGCTTATGTTCTACTTTTCCATCACTGGGAGTATTGGAACTAGAAACCATTTCGTCAGCCAACCGCGCTGACCAGATTGAGGCTTGAGCCCGCATGGTACGCGCGGTTCACACTTGGCGAAATCGGCTCGGAATTTATGATGAGATGGGTTGTACGGTTGTCCACTTCCACCTGAAGGTCTCGTATGACCTTTCGCAACCGAGAGAGGAATTTGTAGTGACAAAGCTGAGAGTCTTCTTCGGCGGCAACGTCGGTTCTGACCCGAAGTCTCCCAGAACCTGGTCCGGAAGTGGCTTATTCATGGTGAATGCGATGGACGGTGCAGGCGTGCTCGATGGCGCCGTAGGCATAAAGGTTCCGCGCTTGCTCAACAGCTTTCTCCTGGCAAAGAATTTCAACCGCGACCGCTCGATTTGGAGAACTCATTACTACTTCGATCCAGCTTACCGGCGTGCACTCTCACAGGCTGCATCTTCGGTTTCTGTTACTGATTCCCTTCTGCTGCAGATCGGCCATATGTTCTCCCTACCCGATGTATTTCCCAACAAGAAGTGCATCTCCTACCACGACGGCAACCTTGCGGTCAGGCTCGGCAGCGGCTTCGGCTTTAAGGGGGTCTCCCGTCGGCGGATCGATCAGGCTCTTCGCTACGAGGAAAAGACAGCCGCTCAGATGGCCGCGATCCTCACCATGAGTGAGTATGTTCGCCAGTCCTTCATATCCGACTACCACGTTCCTCCCGAACGCGTCTTTAACGTAGGCGGGGGCATCAATCTTGCCACATTTCCACCCGCCACTCCGCAAAAGGACTACTCTGCGCCCCGCATCCTGTTCATCGGTACGGAGTTTGTACGCAAGGGAGGGACTCAGCTTCTTGAAGCCTTCCGCACCGTCTACGACGCAATGCCGTCCGCGGAACTCCACATTGTCGGCCCTTCAAAGCTCAACGATTTGCCACGCGGTGTCGTCTTCCACGGTCACCTTTCGAAGACCGATCCAGACCAACAGCGTAAGCTCGAAACCCTCTTCCGCGACTCCAGTTTATTTGTGCTGCCTTCGCTCTACGAGCCGTTTGGAATAGCGCCCCTGGAAGCGATGCTTTATCAACTCCCATGCCTGGTCACCGACGCTTGGGCATTGCGTGAAACTGTCACCCCCGGCTTTAACGGCGACCTCGTTCCCAAGGGCTCTGTTGAGAGCCTATCAACGAAGTTACTCCAACTGCTTTCGCACCCTGAGAACCTGGCTACGATGGGCCGCCAGGGACGCGACTTTGTCCTCCGCAAATACACCTGGGCAGCAGTTGTGGATCGGATGTCGGCTGCCATCGGCACTATTTAATTCTTTACGGTAACCTCAAATTGTTTAAGGATCAATGGCATGAAAGAGACTCAATTAACCGCTTCGAGAGTTTCGCCCTGGCTCGGCATTCTAGGGCGCATCTCCCGTAATACGCCATACTTCAAAGGAAAGTGGAGAGTCATGGATTGGTTCTTCCGCAAATGGTTCATCCACCGCCGTATGGTGGAAGACGTCCAGTTCAACGCGAGTACAGTGATTGCTTGCGACCTTTGGGATGAGGTGTCGTTCGGGATCTGGTGGGGGGGCGAGACTTACGAAATCAAGGAGACGCGTTACATCAAGAGCCTGTTGACTCCACTCTCGGTCGTTTTCGATATTGGCGCAAACGTCGGCTATTATTCGCTCATAGCCGCGCCGCTGGTCGGTCCCGGGGGGCGCATTTTTTCCTTCGAGCCTGCTGCACGACAATTTGGGCGACTAAAAGACAACGCATTGCGAAACAATCTCAGCCAGATTCTTCCTTATAAGCTTGCCCTCTCTGATAAATCGGGAGAAGCTGTGCTTGGTTTGGATGATGCATTCAATACTGGCGTTGCATCGCTTCGCCCGGCCGGGTCAAAGAGCATCCTGGATGAGGTCGTGACCTGCACGACTCTGGATGACTTCGTTGCGGCCCAGGCACTTGACCGCCTCGATGTCATCAAGATCGATGTCGAAGGCTATGAATCGGCCGTGCTGATCGGCGGCATTAAGACTCTTGAGAGGTTTCATCCGGTATTGCTGGTTGAGGTGAAGGACCACCACCAGCGCCTAGCCGGATTCAGCCGTCAGCAACTCTTCGAGTGGCTCATGGCTCGAAATTACCTCCCATTCAGAATCAATTCCGATGGCCATTTAACCTCGATCAAAGAGCCGGAAGATGGCAATCTGATCGTGTTTCGCCACGCTTCACAGATAGGATAGCTACCGGCAGCGTCACAATTCTCGTATTGCTCCGGCAAAGCCGGTCGAAGATCCTTGAATTCCATGCGAATCGTTCAACTTGTGACCAATCTCGATACTGGCGGCCTGGAAAGACTGGCCTTCGACCTCGCCTGCTGCCAACTTGCGGATGGTCATCACCCAATGATTTATTGCCTTAATCATTCCGGCCGGCTTGCGGAGGAGGCCGCCGACCTTGGCATCTGCGTGCGATCCTTTGGTAAGGCCGCCGGGCCGCACCTGAGCACGGTCTTCAAGATGGCGGAACAATTCCGACTGGATCGGCCAGACGTTCTACATACCCATAATCACCTGGTTCATCATTACGGCGTGGCCGCGGGCGTTCTCTCCGGCATCCCAGTAATTGTCAACACCCGTCATCGCGCGGAACAGCATCTAGTGGTTGCGCCGGGAGGATCGTACATGTCCCCCGCAACGAAAGACTGGAAATCCGACTGGATCTTCCGGGCTACATTACCGTGGGTCGGCAGTGTCGTCATGATTTCGGAATCGACTCGGCAATTCTTCGTGCAGCATCGAGGAATACCACCGGCCAAGACACGGGTTATCCTGAACGGCGCGCATCTGGAGAGATTCCTAGATGCGCCTGCGCTTCCAGGGTCCGTTCCAGGCAGGGTTCGCTTTGGAATCGCGGCCCGGTTAGTTCGCGAGAAGGATCACTTCACGCTACTTCGCGCCTTCGCCGCAGTTGTCACCGAACTTCCTGGAGCCGAGTTGCGGATCGCCGGGGACGGACCAATGCGGGATCGTCTCGAAGAGTTCACGAAGGAACTGAATCTCACGAGCCACGTCACCTTCCTGGGTTCGCTGTCGGACACTCCCAAATTCCTGAGCGAATTGGATATTTTCGTGCTCAGTTCGATGACTGAAGGCATGCCCTTGTCGATTCTGGAAGCCATGGCCGCAGGCTTGCCTGTGGTGTCCACGCGGGCGGGAGGAGTGGAGGAAGCGGTCGACGAGGGCCAGAATGCCTATCTCGCGGAACCTGGAGATTCGAACGGTCTCGCCCATGCGATGCTCCGGATGGCCCGCGCGCCGGATTTGGCGCAGTTGGGAGCCCTGGGTCGTCAAATCGTACAAGATCGTTTTCGTATTGAGCAAACCTGGCGCGGGTACTATAAGCTCTTTCTATCCCTGGGCGCCAAGTCATAACAACTAAATCCAGCGACCGCGCAGGATGGCGACAATCCATTTGCACCGATTTGAACTAACGTGTAAGGTTCAGGGTTCGGAGCGTCAAATACATCAACAGCAGCAATGAAACTGCCAATCCGCCGCTGTAGACGAGTGTGCGCGGCAGCGGCAAGCGGGGAGAAACCATCCCTCGCTGTCGGGCCAATTCAAAAACAACCTCAGTCATCCCACCAAGCATGAAGAAAGTCATGACAAAGGCGCGAGACAGGAACCAACCTGAAACCAGAAATCCAGTGAGCGACAAGACCATCAACTGCCCCAGGCGATTGATTTCCGCTTTTTCGAGCACTTCGATCTTGATTTCTGCCTGCGGATAGAGTGCCTTTTCGGGAACGATTGGCTCGCCGTCACTTATTTTCGAGGGAGAAGCGAGGACCACAGCGTCCCTGACCGTAGGAAACAGGAAAAAACTCCAGAAGTACAACCCGATCAAGCCAATCTCCGCAGCGCACACCACGATCGAGTTATGCGCGGTGTTGCTGGCATATTGCATGAACCTGCCGTAACCCACACCAAACAAGGGATATGTCTTAACCATGGTCAACCCCTGGCTCCAGAGTTCGGTGCGATCTGAACCGGATTCGGCCGAAATTGCCCGTCCGCCCGTGAATTTCAAGGCCATTGCCGCAAGCCCGACCAGCCCCCCTACCAGAATTGCTTTCAGTGTCCCAATGCGGCGCCGGGCAGCAACGATCGCCATCACTATCAGGGCCAGCAGCGCGCCGCGCGAGCGGGTAAGATAGACTCCATAGAGCAAAGTAAACACTGGCAAAACCACGAACGCGAAGTTCGGCAGGAACTTTTTTTTCTGCCAGAAAAAGAACATCAGGGGAGTTATGCAGATGAGCAACTGCGCCAAGTCATTCGGGTCGTTGATTTCACCGAGTCCTCTGAGGCGATAAAACCACCCACCCGCATCATTCTTCATTCCAAGTAAATAGGGGTGTTCGACTCTCCACAGCCTCACGTCGACGCTCCCTGTGGCCGGCGAAATAGGTGGCCCTTCTGGCGGCATACCGTGGAATAGATCGATGCCCCCTTGCGCAATTACGAACAGGCACACGGCAAACATCGAAAAGATCAAAATCTTTAACTTTTTCCTGGAATTGAAGTGAAGGCAGACGAGGAAGTAGGCGTAAATACTGGGGATGAACTCCACAAGCACTTGAATGGCTCCTCCCACCCAGCGCACCCCAATTAGAATCGACAGAAAGACCGCAATCGACAACCCAATCAAAGCCAGAGACTGCGATGTTTTCAGAATGAACGATCCGAATATCTTTGGCAGGGACACGAGCAGGAGGAGTACCGCAAGAATCAACTCAGGGTGGAATTCCACGAGCACCGGGTACATGGCAGCCGGGCAGAGGTAGGATATAGCGAAATAGAAAATACTTAGAACAATTCCCATAGTCGACAATCGAGGCAGAAATGGAGGACAAGATGAGAATAACCCATAGCGCTCCGTCAATTCTATTGATATTCACCTGCAGGGATAACGAGCACTCCTCAAAGATCGGAGGCATTTTGAATCATCCTTGTGGAAATCCCACCGTCGACCGCACGAAAGCGAACCTCACTGGCACGGTCCTGCATATTCGACTTACCCAGTTTTCAATGGGGAGGCGTGGCGGTAATGGGAACTGCCTTTTAGGAATGGACTCTCGACCAGGTGCCACATCAGGATTGCAGCCAGCGCGACCAGAGAGAGAATGGTGAGCAGGACAACCGCTGGATTCAGAGCTACAATTCCGCACGCCACCAGAGTCTGAATGATAGGGGAATGAACGATGTAAACACCGTAAGAGAAATCGCCGTACTTCGAGAAATTGCCAAAATAGAACCAAAACCCAAATACAAAAACGAAGCCCGAGATCCAGAATATGTCGAGGATTCCTCCCGTGAACCAACGATCGAGAACGAACAAGCACACTGTAATGCAGGAAATGCTTAAGAAATGGTTTTTCAGTTTATCGAAAAAAAGCAAAAGCAATATGCCCGCACAGAAATATGCGAGCTGTGCAGGAAACTGCACCTCCATAAGTTTATAGATGCTGTGCGGTCCCCCGGTTCTGTTAATCACCCGTGAAGGGTCAACGTAAGCCAAGTACGCAAAGGTGTACTTCCAGATGCAGGAAAGGCAAAATATGGCCCCGATAATCCTTTTAGTCCCGAAGCGGTCACAAAGATAATGTATGACGGGGACAACAAGATAGAAGGCGACCTCAATCTTGAGTGTCCAAAGCGCGCCGTTGACTGCTGAGATGTCATTCGAGGTAAATACACCTGGCAGGGACGGCGCAAGGAAGTTAAGAAACACGAGATTTGCGCCGAGATATTTCCAGAAACCAGCTCCAAAGTATTGCGAGGCAGGGAGAGTGCTTAGGGGGAATAACGCAAAGGCCGCAACGACTATAACGGTGAAATATGCTGGATAGATTCGTCTAACCCGCTTTTCGAAATACGAAGCTACGGAAGACGACCTGAGATAACTTCTGTAAATAAGAAGTCCGCTGATTACAAAAAATGACTTGACGGCAAAATCGGCGGAAAAAAAACTCCCGAAAATGGAGAAAGCCGGGATTAGAGTTACGGCATAGGTGTGAAACAGGACGACGATGCTCGCAAGAATCAGGCGAAGGCAGTCCAGATTGTTTTTGCTGAAATCAGCCGTGCTTGGCACCTTGGAATCTCCTGGTTTCTCCGGTGATTGGCGCACATGACTTCAGCGGCGCTTCTACCTTTACTCTAGTGGTCGAAAGACTGCCATGTCCAATGAGCGACGGCCAGAGGAAAGCAGTGCTTGAGGATGAATGTTCAGGGCGCATTGAGTTCATAGACCTTCAGATCGCCATAATATGGGTCGGGAAACTCTCCAACCAGTTTGCTTTGGGCGATCACCTCTGCCAAATGGCGATTCAGATCGACAATGAACGCTTCGTCGGCTGAAATGCCATTGGTCATCACGCGGTCGCCGGTGATGAAGTAGCGGGCCTGGAACTGCCTGGCCGCCATCCAAGGGTCGGTGCGTTCGTAGGAGATATAGGGGTGATCGCGGAATGCCAGCCAGAAGGTAATGGTTCCGTATGCAGTCTGCCCCGGAGGAATCACACTGCGCAGTTCCGCTGCCACCTTGTTGTAATCCGCATTGCGGGCGTTATGCAGGAGCAGCAAATTTGCGGACACCTGCGCGGCGACGACAAGGCAGGATAAGGTCAGCATGACACGATGCAATCTCGGCGCGGCGCAGGTGGCGGCAACGGCTGCGCCGATAGCCAAAGCCAGGACCGGCGACAAAATAGAGAGATAACGTGAAGACTTGTTCACCGTGTAGATAAGCCACAATACGGTAGGTATAAGAAGGATTAGTTCAAGATAAAACCACTTCCTACGCAGTTTCCAGAGCAGAAAGCTTGCCACCAGAAAGAATATGGGAATCGGCAGCCTGACGGGTATGGCCTCCAGTCCATGTCCATGCAGCATGTTCAGGCCGAGAAGATCCGAATAACGGTGACCCTCCTCCAAGAATCTTTCCCACAACGGGCCGCTTCCTGCACGGCTCAAATACTCTTCGCGAAACCCGGCGCGTCCCATGGGTGCGGTCAGTATCCACACGGCGAAGGGCAGCAGTCCGAGCCCGTATCCAAAGCCGTAGATGATCGCGCCTCGCAGAGGAAAGTTGCCGCGCCTGCGATCGAAAACGATTGCCAGGATGGCGAAAGAAACAATGTACCCGAGAAGGGTGACATGGAACATGGTCCCGACAGCTAAGAGGAGACCGCTCAGAAAGGCCCAGACACGGGCGTCTTTCCGTGCATACTGCTTCATTGCCAGCAGCGAAGCCATGATCGCCATCGTTGTGAGAGCTTCGGGGCGGGCGGAGCGCGAGGTGAGCACGATCAAGTTGTCAGTTGCCACAAGAAATGCCGCCACCAGGGCGCCCTGTTGTCCGATAACATCGCGCGCCAGCGAATAGACGATCAGGATGATTGCCATCCCCGCGAGAACTGACCCGAGCCGGGCCTGAATCTGTCCCTCGCCAAATAGGCGGAAAGCCGCGGCTATCACCATCGCAGTCCCCGGCGGGCGAGCATCGAAACGATTTTCCAGATCGTTGGGGCCGATAGCGGGGTCCGCAACTCCGTTGCCATTAGCGATCGATTGAGCAGGCCCTGCGTACCAACTCTCGTCCGTCACCCAGCGATGGGACAGATAGGGCAGAGCCTGAAGAAAAAACAGGAGTATTGCGACAATGAGCCATCGATTCGCAGCAGCATCGGAAATGAATTGGCCTGGAGGCAATGTCCCGCCATCCTGTGGGGAGGCCTGCAACCGGCTCGACGAAGTGGGCGCGGACGACATGAATTCCTCCTGAAGCTTGGCTGACACTTTCGAAAGCTATATCAGAACGCTGTTAATGGGTCAACACGGTAAAACCTTCGTCTCGTCTCTTACTTGGAAATGACCAAGCGGTGTTTCAGCGTTGGCTCGAATTGCGTCTCTATATCTCCGACAATCGACAACGAAAAACTATCTTCCGCCATGCTTCCATCAAGAAAACTCGCTTCTACATGCACAGAATAAATGCCGGGCGCAGTATAGGCGTGTGTGGGGCTTTGCCCGCTGGCCGTTACGCCGTCGCCAAATTCCCAAACGTAGGTGAGAACCGGCTCCTCCGAATTTGACGCTTCCACATGGAATCGCAGCTCCTCAGCGGTTCGGCTTTCCGGTAATTTCTGTACAACGATTGTCGGATGGAGTTGCACCGCCATCCGGTTCAGCAGCTTAAAGACGCGTACCGAGTGCGCCGGCTGCTCAACAACAAGGCTTCCGGGGTTCTTGAACTCCACAGGCTTGCCCGTGAAAACATCCGTAGCTATTACGCCACTTATCGGCAAACTGAATTGATTCAGATCGAACGTGTGCGTCCTGGAACGATCTGTCCAGTTGAAGATGGTCAAGATACTTTGACGCGGATCTTCCTCAAGATAAAAAATACTTGGCTGCTCGTCATCCGGGAGGTAATCCATCAGATCGACAGGTGTCGAAGCATGCCCAATGCGGGCCATATTGAGCAGATCGAGGTTTTTCACCAGCGCCAAGCGCTCCGCTTCCGAGCCAAGTGTGGGAAGGTCGTCGCCAATCTCGAACATGCCGCCGGAGACAGCCGACAAGGCAATGGAAACCTTGGCTTCGTCAAGTGTGAGTGGTTTGGAGCCGCCGTGCCAATGCCGCGGAAGCGTCTGTGTAGAAACCGTGAATGCGTCGGGATCACTGGTGAAGAAGTTGTGGTTCATATAGTATCGGGCGGCGATGCCGCTAGCAGCCTCTTTACTCGCGGCAAATGTGTGTCCGGTGTCGAGGGAAATACGGCCTTCGTCAACAAGACCGACCGGGTTGAGCATTACACTGCCATCCTTATCGATCAGTACCGAATCGCCCACTGCATCCCGAATGAGGGTTAGCCCTATGCGCTGGGCTTCAAGAGCGGTGGTGTCCGGCTTGAAGTAAAACCCTTCAACGGCGCAGGCATCCATGAAGTCGAGCTTGAAATAGCGGACGCCCCAATCGCGGGACATGACTGAGTACGTATGCCGAATATACTGCTGGGCTTCCGGATGGGTCACATCCAATATATAAATCCGCTCCTTCCCGCCAATGCTGCCGATGGCAATTGGATGGCCGTGGGCGTTGTGCAGAAGCCAGTCCTGGTGATTCTGGTAGATCCACGACCTCTCACCCACTTCAAACGGCGCGGTCCAGATTCCGGGAGTGAGTCCGAGCGAAGTTACCTCTCGTTCCAACGCGGCAACGCCATCGGGAAAAAGGTCGCGGTCGGGCGTCAAGTATTCCCCACGAGAGTATTGATATCCCTCGTCGATGTGGAAGAAGGTGTAACCGAGAGGTTTGAGGTTTTGCGCAAGCCATTGTGCATTGGTGCGGGCAGTCCCCTGGCCGAGGCCGAAGTAATAAGCCGTCCAGCTCCACCAGCCAATAGGTGTAGCTCCTGCAGGCCGGGGATGGTGAAGGATGCGCACCAGATCCCCATATGTCTCCAACTGAGCATGCGGGTCGCTGTCAACTCCGAGAAGCAGGCGCTCTGCGTTGAGGCTTTCACCGGGCGCCGCGTGCAGGCCAAGTTCAATGCGGTCTTCTTGCGGCGAATCGCGGAGCGAGTCTTCTGACGTAATCTCGGTTGTGCCGGCTGAATCGACTTCGAAAGTCTGAATCGACGGATTTGACGAGGTTCCGCCAATGTGTAGTCGAAGGATGGTGAGAAAGCGCTCTGAGGAGAGCGCGCCCACGAACAGGCTTCGTTTTGATTGCCGATTGTAGATCAATTGGCTACCGATGCCTCTGTGCATCTGATTCGGTGCGTCGCCGAGATCGTGGACGCGAATCGCCGGAGTTGCCTCGCTGAAACTGTCGGACAGGACACGGTCCTGAAACTGCGGACCGCCAAGATCGATGGTCGTGGAAGTTTCAATCGTACGAATATCCTCAACCTCAACCGGCTGCCCAGTGTTGTTCGTGACGCTCGCCTGAATATCGGCAAAAGGCTTTCCCGTATAGCTGCGCAGGGTATAGCCAAGGTCAGGCTTATCGCCGAGCCCGAAGAACTCAATGGTCCACTGGCGCGCCTCGCCGAGTTCTCCAGTGACGATGGACTCGGCGGAGCGGCATTTGGGGTAATCGTCCGAATGAAGCCAATTATTGTTGACCTTGGCGGCGACACCTGCACTTAGGACAACGGTCCCTTCGTATCCAATTGCAAAATGGCACTTGCCGGTGGCAACTGATACGGAAAGCTGATGCGGCCTGGAAGGCTCCTCCCCGCAAACTCCACTTTCCAGTACGAGTAACAGGCCACAGATATAGATGGCTTGCCGGATTGTTGAACAGAAGCTTTTCGAAGTCAGTTTCTTTGCTCCATAATTTGTGACTACTTGAATGAGTTCATATCAGTTTGACATGCAATACCCGCGATGCGGAGCTTGCTTTTCCTTGAATGTCAGTTAACCACCTTCTGCATATTGAGCAGTTCTTTGTTATTAACTCAGTCATGCTGAAGTCTTCACTATAATTCGGCGCACTCGCCAATTGGGCACTCACCCGATCAGGAGCTTTCCTGAAGATAAACATGCAAAACATTGCACATTCGGATTTAATCGTCCCCTTAAGTGCCTGACTCTAAAGATCACTTATTTGGCAATCAATGTGCATACAAGGGTGGTAAGCACTTAGCAACAAGCATAGAGACCAAAATCGGATTCAACGGCAAGTAAATCGTCGAATCCGCAGATCAGTTGTGCAGTTTAGTCTTGCATTGCGCAACCTTAACTCCCCGTAACCTATTGAATCCAAATAGGCGAAATACGGGGTTCGAATTGCTCTGATAAGGGTATTTTCCCTGGAGCCAAGCAATAGAACGAGTGCGCTTCAATCAGCCACTCTTGGAGAAAAAATGAAAATCCATCGGTTAGCTCCGTTCGCCCTGGCCACCGCATTTCTGGTGATGTTGAGCGCCGCCAGCGCAAGCACTGTCTATCTTGCACCCCAGGTCAATAACAACCTTTATGCCAATAACCAAATTGGCTTTACCGGGAACCCCGGCGTAAATGGCGGCGGTGCGTACGGTGTCGGCAACACGATCACACTTGCCGGTTCGGCCTCCTCTTATGGTCTTGGTACAGTGGACCTCTTCGGTTATGCCGGCGGCGGCTCTTTACCAATTGAGATCGACCTTTATAGCGGCGCGAATCCCAATACAGGATCGTTGCTTGGATCCGAACAGGTCATCCCCCAAGGCAATGGCTGGACGACTGAAGTCTTTAACTTCAACATCCCAGTTCCACAGACTCTGACCTACATCGTCAGCATTGTCGGCAACAGCGGAAGTTACGACGACTCGTTTGTGGATTGGCAGCAGTTCACCGGAAATACAGGCTCGCCAGCGACTGGAACCAGCGGCGACATGTGGTATGGTGCCCCCGGTAACTACGCCGTCGACAATAGCTTTGCCATTGACACCGGCGCCGAGACCAACACCTTAGCCGCTGAATTCAATGCAAACTCAACATATTCGCCATCGACGGCCAATACAAACGCAACACCGGAACCTTCTTCCCTCTTCCTATTGGGTACCGGTCTAATCGGTCTGGCTTTCGTGGCCTACCGCAAGGCCAAGTCGTCTGGAGCGTTCCAGATCCGGTAGTTCTATTTTTCGCTTTACTCCAAAAGGGCGCGTATTCGCGCCCTCTTTCCTTTTGCTCTGTGCGGGAACCGATGCCGGCGGCCTAATGTACCATGCAAGTGTGTACTAACCGGGGTGGGTTGATCAGCTGGAGTCGGATATACGGCGACCGTACAGGAATATTTAGGCGTTAATTTGCTGACCTAAACCCGGCGCCGCGAGCGGGACCCTTCAAGATTGCGTTGCGGTCACTCACGCTGCCCATTAGCGACTAACCACCGATAGGAATAGCAATCGACAATTGAACTGAGCGGGAGAGCGCATAGCTTCGATCGCCTCAAATTAATAACGAGAAAAAGTCACTTCCGAGAGGTTGAAATGAATACCTATCTGGTCACAGGCGCTGCCGGCTTTATTGGCAGATCGATCGCAGCGGAGCTCCTTGCGCGTGGCAAGACTGTACGAGGCATCGACAATTTCATCACGGGAAAGCGCGGCAATCTTCGCGGACTGGAGGCAATGGACTTTATCGAGGGGGATATCAACGATGCTTCCGCGGCAGCCGAGGCATGCCGTGACGTTGAATGCATCTTTCACGAGGCTGCGATTCCTTCGGTCCCGCGTTCTATTGAGGATCCGGTGGGCACAAACCACGCCTGCGTTTCGGGTACGGTTCAATTGCTCCTGGCTGCAAAGAGCGCCAACGTGCGGCGGGTTGTTTATGCAGGGTCTTCGTCGTGTTACGGAAATATTCCCACTCTGCCCAAGACTGAGCAGATGTTGCCCGATCCCATCTCTCCTTACGCAGTTGCCAAACTGGCCTGCGAATACTACATGCAGTCCTTCGCCGCGGTCTACGGTCTGGAAACCGTGACTCTCCGATACTTCAACGTCTTCGGTCCTTACCAGGATCCAACCTCTCACTACTCGGGTGTTCTGGCCATCTTTTCCCAGAGGATGCTGGCAGGCCAAGCCCCTACTATCTATGGAGATGGGGAGCAGAGCCGAGACTTTACCTTTATTCAGAACATTGTCCACGCCAATTTGCTGGCGTCCGAAGCTCCTTCGCATAACGTGTCCGGCAAGGTCTTCAATGTTGCCACTGGACACCGAATCACGCTGAACCAGGCAGCCCAAGTTCTGCGCGAGATCATCGGCTATACCGGCGAAATCCATCGAGAAGCCGAGCGTGGAGGCGATGTGAAGCACTCGCTCGCCGACATTGGCCAGGCCAGGGAGTGCTTCGGCTATGAGCCGCTGGTCGACTTCCGCGAGGGTATCGAACGCACAGTTAACTGGTACAAGGAGATTTCTAAGTCCGGACCGTCAGGCGATTGATCTTGGAGAGATTTGGAGGTGTGGGACGGGATCATAACCGCGCATCCAGGTTGTCATATGGACCCGGTTGGACATTCTTGATTAATGAACGACGCCCGCATCGCGCGCCGGCCAGTAGACAAAGACCGCCTTGCCATAGATGAGTCCGCGCTCGACAGGTCCAAACTCGCGGCTGTCTGACGAGATGGACCGATGGTCGCCCATCATGAAGAAGGAGCCTTCGGGCACGGTGATCTCTGTCATCGAACGGCTGTCGCGGTATTCCTCAGGAACGTAGTTCTCCGATTGCCGCTTGCCGTTGAGCCAGAGAACGCCGTGGTCGATTGAGATGCGGTCTCCCGGCAGGGCGATTACGCGCTTGATGTAGCTCTTCTCCGGGTCCCGCGGATAGTGAAAGACCACAACATCGCCACGCTCAATGGCCGAAATACGGTAAACAAATTTGTTGATGAAGAGCCGGTCCCGATCCTCAAGTCGCGGCAACATGCTGGTCCCTTCCACTCGGACAGGCTGGTAGAGAAAGGTAATGATCAAGACAGAAGCCAGGGCGGAGATCAGCAGATCGCGAATCCACAGCCAGATGCCTCCGGCGTTGCGGGCTGCCAGAAGCGCAGGAGCAGACTCTGGTTGTCCAGCCTCTTCGGTCGAAGCTGCGGGTGGCGTTTCAGTTTGGGGAATATCGTCAGGAACCGTTTGCATCTCTCTTCTAGATTACTCGCAGCCGAGCCCTCCTGGAGGACAGAGAACACGGGCGCGGTTCGGCTTTTCAAGCGGCCTGGGTTGGTTTGCCGTCGGAACCATAGAGGATGCGCTTCCGTTCAGGTTCTCGTCCTGAAGCACCAGTGGTCGTTGTAGCACCATTTCCACCTGGGTACCACTGTCAATGTTTACGTCTGCGCCCCGCGTGAAAAGCGATACAAGCCCGACCGCGGCCACTCCGGCCCCAATTCCGGCAATGCCGCCGGCAATCGGATGCCCGCTAGCCAGGCCGCCGATGGAACCTACTGTTCCGCCGGTTGGAATGGCGATTTCGGCAGTCTTGCCGACGTTGCGTCCCTTGTCCGCATCCTGCTCGATTGTTCCCTCACCATCGTCTTTCACTGACTGTTTTCTGGCTCCGGGCAAGCTGTTGACCAACCCCGGAATCTCCACCACGGTGCCGTTGGGAAAAATAATCGAAGTGAAGTGCATGTCAAGCTGGGCCTTGCCTTTTACGTGCCCGGCGCGGGCGACGCGATCCACTATCCCCTGCACATAGACGCCTGAGGGAATCAGCACCCTATTCCCGACAACCACAGGAAAGGTTGAAGCAAGATAAACACCGTCGCCCGGCTTGGCGCTTTTGGTGTTGATGCCGCTGCGCAACTGCAGCAGAACCTTGGTGCCCGCCGGAACGGTGTAAGTCGGCTTGCTGGAAGCACTCGCGGAAGAATCCGGCTGAGCGGAAGACAGGGCGGGAGCCTGCGCGGGCGATGGAGCGCTCGAGCCGGCATCGGGCTGAGCCGACGCCTGGGCAACCGCACATCCTGACGCGACAGCCACCAATCCCATTGCCAATGCAACTCTCAACGTTGCGCGCACCAAACGCATGCCGACCTCCGCAGGTTCGCTTTCTCCGATAGACGTTCTGTTCGCATCCAAGGATAGCCTCAATTGCGCTCCGCGTCGAAAAATGGTCCGAAATACCCGGAGACGTGCTCAGGACGGTCCCGATTCGCGTTACGATGCAAATCAGCGATGGACCACGAGATTACAGCAACCGGCACCTCCTCCGGCGAACCGCAGGGCAGGTTCGCGTCTGTTTACCGCGTGCTGGACGACGCAATAGCCGCCCATGCCTTCCCCGGCTGTGCCTTTGGCATGCTGGCCGGTAATGAAGTTCTGATTCAGGACGCACGGGGCCGTTTTACCTATGACGATGACGCGCCCGCTGTTACCCCGGATACCGTCTATGACCTTGCCAGCCTCACCAAAGTTGTGGCCACCACCACCGCTGCCATGCTGCTTTACCAGCGCGGCCAGCTCGAACTCGATGCCCCGCTCGGCGAGTTTCTGCCCGGTTTTGTCGTGGGACGGGCTCCGGGCGACCTCGCCCGCCATGTCAAGTTGCGCCATCTCCTTGCTCATAACTCGGGATTGCCCGGCTACGTTGAGTTCTTTCGCTCCGCGGCCACCCCTGCCGCCTTATACCGCGCATGCCTCGAGCTACAACTTGAAGCCGAGCCGGGCGCCCGCGCGGAATACTCCGATCCCGGCTTCATTTTGCTGGGCAAGGCACTGGAGGTGTGCACACGTGAGTACCTTGCGCCCTGGGTACGGCGCGAGGTTTTTCAACCACTTGGACTCGCGAGCACCGGGTTCTGTCCTGCGCCCTCAGCGCGTTCCGCGATTCCGCCTACCGAGGAAGACACGTCGTTGCGCCACCGCCGCATTCAGGGTGAAGTCCAGGATGAGAACGCCTGGTTGCTCAAAGGGGCGGGCGGCCACGCAGGGCTCTTTTCCAACGTTCCAGATCTTCTGCGATTTGCCGACGAAATTCTCAAGGCCGTGGCTGGCGGGAAGACATCCAGTTCAGATCCTTCCGGCATCTTTGACCGGGCTACGGTCGAACTCTTTGCCCAGCGGCAAGGCCCCGATGGCAGCTCCAGGGCTCTCGGCTGGGACACTCCATCCGCCAACTCGGCATCTGGAGTGCTATTTTCGCCTCGATCGATAGGCCACCTGGGCTATAGCGGCTGCTCACTCTGGATTGATCTGGACGCCCAGATTGCCGTTGTCTTGCTGACCAACCGCACCTGGCCGGACCGGCTCGCGGCAACCACTCAATTAATCCGCGAGGTCAGACCAGCTTTTCACGATGCACTTCGTAAAGCGCTATAAGGTAAACAAATTCGTCGTGTGCCACTTATGTGTCAATGGGAGCATCCAAAATTCTCTGTAGAGTTGCGCGAAATGCAGATAGAATCAAGGATTGGGGACATACGCATGCTAACCAGTTCTACGATTCAGGAGACGGCCGGCGCCCAACCAAACGACACCAAGAAAAGCCAGGCCGCACTGCTTCAAGATTTGACGACTGAGAGCCAGAACGAGGCTTCTCAAGGCTTTGACACCAAGTCGGCCCTCGAGATTGCGCGCATCATCAACCATGAGGATGCGAAGATCGCAGCCGCAGTGAAAAAGGCGATTCCGGAGATTGCCGCTGTCATTGACCAGGTGGCCCGATGCCTGCGCGATGGTGGCCGGCTTATTTATATCGGGGCGGGTTCCAGCGGCCGCATCGCCGCCCTCGATTCTTCAGAGTGTCCTCCCACCTATTCCACTTCTCCAGGCCAGGTGCAGTACATCATGGCCGGAGGTCCCAAGGCTCTGGCCTCGGCGGTCGAAGTCAATGAAGACTCCGAAGAGCTGGGCCAGAGGGATATTGCACGCCGGCGGCCCACCCGCAAAGATATCGTGGTTGGTCTTTCAGCGTCGGGGCGAACTCCCTATGTGGTTGCCGCTGTAGCGTATGCCCGCGCCCGCGGAGCGCATACCGCCGCCGTCACCTGCAATCATGACACTCCCCTGGCTGCGGCGGCCGATATCGTCATTGTGGCCGAGGTTGGCGCCGAGGTCATCTCCGGTTCCACGCGCATGAAGGCCGGATCGGCCCAGAAGATGGTCCTGAACATGATCACCACCGGCGCCATGACCCGCCTGGGTTATGTGTACGAGAACCTCATGGTCAACGTGCACATGCAAAACTCGAAGCTGGTCGAGCGCGGTATCCGCATTTTGATGAACGCGTGCAAGATTGACCGGGCCACCGCGGTTGAGACCATCAAGAGCGCGGGACGCAGCGTCCCTGTTGCCCTAGTAATGCTCAAAGCCAAGGTCGACAAGCCGGAAGCTGTGCGCCGCCTCGCCAAGTCCGACGGCAATGTGCGGCTCGCCATCGAAGATAATGTGCTGGAGCTGTAGCAGCCCGTCATTCGCCGGCTACACCATTCCTCAAAATGTCGTCAACCGCACCTTCAACAGCACATTTTCGTCCGCCTTCAAATTGAGACCGTAGTCAGTCTGGTCCCCGTTCCAGATGCGCACGGTCTTCCAGTTCCCTGCCGCGTCGTAACTGCCTTCCTCAACCTCGAGCCACAACCGCTTCTTGTCGGGCGCGAAGGCCGGCTTGAAGTCCACGCGCACATGATGGCCGGCAATCAAAAACTCATCCGGTCCCAATTCCAGAATCACCACGCCACCGTCTGAAGGCGAGTTTCCCTTGGGCTGCATCCCGTTGCCGAATGACGGCATACCGTATTGGAGCACGGCACTCCATCGGTCAAAGGCGAGCGTCTGGGTGTGGTTGTCGGGGTCTTCACTGGCGCCGCGGACTTTGCCGTCCAGATTCCCCTTCGCCAACTTGCGGGCAATCGGCTCCAGCAATTCAAATTGCCGGGCCACAGGCTTGAGGGCGCTGTTCTCCATTGCCTCCGGACCCTCGGTCTGGTTGCTGTAGCGGGTCAGGTCAAGACCAAAGGGCGCCCAGCCGATAGCGCCCTCGCCGATGGCTGCGAAAACATAGCGCGCAAATGCGGCTGAATTGCCGGTCTCGGGGATCAGAAGCGGGTTGTGGTTGCGCTTATAGAGCTCGATCACCTTCATGTATCTGGCCCAATCGGCCATATAGATATCCGGAGCCACAATGCTTATGGAGGGCGCAGCGATCTTCCACAAAACGATATTGTTGTCTGTGGGCGCTCCCGACTCATAGCTGGGCGCCTTTCCCGGCTTCAACGGATCGCGCAGAGCCGCATTGACATAAAGCGGAAGCGGATACTCCTGTTTACCCGCCGCGGCCACCTGTTCGATATAGGTCGCCGTGAACCACGCTTCGAAAGTCTCATCGGCGTCGTCGCCGAAGACCTGCTGCCATGTACCCGGCGTCTTGCCGAGACCCGTGACGAGTTTTTCCGGAACCGGCCCGGCGAATGCCTTCTGCGCCTCTGGCCCAAAGTCTCTGATGCCACCCCATACTCCCGCCTCGTTTTCGACCTGCACCATTAACACGGTGCGCTGGGGATCGGCCTTCTTCAGGTGCCGCATCAGCGCGCGGAAGGCTGCCTTGTCCGCCTCAAGCCACGGCTTTGAGAAAGGCGATGGCGAATCTACCGTCTTGCCTTCCCTGTTGAGCAGAAATGGATACTTCTCCTGATCGAGCTTGATCCACTCCGGCGTGTAGTGCGAACTGCCGTTCTTCCATGTTCCAAACCACAGCAGCACCAGGTGCAAATGGTGCTCGCGGGCCTGCTTCAACATCAGGTCGAGAACGCTGAAGTCGAATTTACCCTGCGTCGCTTCAATCTGTTCCCAATAGACGGGCAATTCAACGGTGTTGGCGTGAAGAGTTTCCGCTGCCGGCCAGACTTTGTCGAAGTATGCCGGCCAGGCACTGGAGTTATTCGCCTGCACGCCGAGCATCAGGTAGGGATTGCCGTCGACTTCGAGCGCAAAATGACCGTTCTTTTCCACGAGGTCGGGCAGTGGGTGAGCAGCGCTCGCTGGCGGAACCTGTCCCGCGCAGGCGGACAGAATTGCAAACGTTTCCAGAAACGCGGCCGTGACAAAAGCAATCGAAGCCTTATGACCGGTAAACCCTGACCAAATCATCAAATTTCCCTTCAGCAAACCGGAAGCTGGCTCCGGCCCGGTGGCGCAAGTATAACTCCCAGCCCGTCATTAGAATCGTGCGCCGGATTTACACTGGAGGATCAGGAGCAATACCTATTTCATGGATAAGTTTGTCATTCGCGGCGGAAATCCGCTGGTGGGCACTGTTCGCATCTCCGGCGCAAAAAACTCGGCGCTGCCCTGCATGGCTGCGGCGATCCTCACTGAAGATGAAGTTACGCTCGAGAACATTCCCCAGGTACGGGATATTGAAACCGAACGCAAGCTGCTGGCCTCGATGGGCGCCGAGGTCGAGCTGGGCTATGGCCGTGCGCAACATCGCACCACCATCAGCTGCCGCACACTCTCCGATCCTGTGGCCAAGTATGAAATTGTAAAGACCATGCGAGCCAGCTCTCTGGTTCTGGGACCGCTTGTGGCGCGCGCGGGCATGGCGCGCGTAGCCATGCCGGGCGGCTGCGCCATCGGCGGCAGGCCGATCGACCTGCACATCAAGGGCCTTGAAAAGATGGGAGCCGTGATCACCCAGGAGCACGGCTATCTTGAAGCCCGCGCGGAAAGGCTCAAAGGCGCACACCTGGTCTTCGACAAGATCACCGTCACAGGCACGGAAGACCTGCTGATGGCTGCCACGCTGGCCGAAGGCGAAACCCTGATGGAAAACTGTGCGCGTGAACCCGAGGTCAGTGACCTGGCTGCGCTTCTCACCGCCATGGGAGCCGAGATTCAGGGCGCGGGAACATCGACGATTCATGTGAAGGGTGTGCACAAGCTTCATGGAGCGCGCCATCGAATCAATCCTGACCGCATTGAAGCTGGAACATTCCTGGTGGCTGGCGCGATCACAGCCGGGGATGTGATTGTAGGCAACTGTAATCCTTCTCACCTTGGCGCCATCATTGCGAAGTTGCAGGAGGCGGGGGCGCGCGTGGATATTCTGGGTTCCGATTCAGTGCGAGTCCGCGCTGAAGGAAACCTGCGCGCCGCCGATATTTCAACAGAAGAATATCCTGGATTTCCCACCGATATGCAAGCGCAGTACATGGCTCTGGCCACACAATCGGATGGCGTCAGCTCGGTGAAGGAAAACATCTTCGAGAATCGTTTCATGCACGTCCAGGAACTGGTCCGGATGGGCGCGAACATCAAGGTCGATGGGAGAACCGCGACGGTCCGCGGCGCGGCCAAACTCTCCGCGGCGGCTGTGATGTGCTCCGACCTTCGCGCCTCAGCCTCCCTCGTTCTGGCTGCGCTGGTAGCCGATGGCGAATCGATTCTGGACCGCGTTTATCACATGGACCGCGGCTATGAGCGCATTGAGGAGAAGCTGCGGGGCGTAGGCGCGCAGATTCGTCGAATGGGAAATGTTTTCAATCCGAAGGAGGACGAGTCGGCCGCGGACTGATTACCAACCGAACGGGAGAATAGCCAAATCGGCCGGAGGCTGCAGTCTGTTAACGCCAGCTAACGGCAAGATGCCAGCGCAATCCCCTCAGCGCTGTTTTCTGAAGCACGCGCTCATACTCCCGCAGTTCGGCAAGAACGGGTTGAGTTTCTGAGCCCATGATCGCGGGCGAATTGTCCAGGCAGCCGATCAGCGCACGAACGGTCTGGAGTCCAGCAGGACCGCTAAACCACTGTGGTTGGGGCAGATGGCGTGCCCACTCCGGATCGCCGGCTCCCTGCTCCAGCAATAACGCCATTGAATTCCCGTCGGTAGAAAAGAATTCGAGAAGGGGGTTCACTTTGAGCCCTTCAGCCAGCTTTTCCAGCGCGTCCTCGTTGCGCGCCAGGGCGTGGCCGTTTACAAAAATATCGAAGCCCGGATCTTCGCCTTCCACGACAATGTACATGCTTGCGGCCATCCTCCTGAGTTTAGTGCGGATACATGTTAATTCCCTGATAAACTCGGAGACAGTTATTCGATCTGTAACCAGGTTGATCGGATGGACCAAGTTATAGATATTTACGCCAAGGTTTTCTCTGTACTACAAAAGGGCTATGGAATTTGGGCGTATAAAGCCGATTCTGATTGTGTAGGCTTCCTGTTTTGAGGTGTGTCTGTTGAATTGGAGTGAGATACCGGATCTAATAGCGGTTACTCTGCTGGCCTGTGCCTTCGCATCTGTTTCCCGGCGCAGCCCGACACCTGTCTCCGCAATCTGGCTCACGGGGTGGCTGATGATCGTCATCCATTTCGCAGCCTTCCTATTCCTGAACCTCCCGGGCATTTGGGGAACCCTGGCAGAGGTGGTTGGACTCTCCGCTCTAATCTGGGCTGGATTCCTCTTCATGTGGGCAGCGGTTCCCTATCGAAAGGAAATATCGAGCCGTGTGATGTTCGTGACCCTGGGGACGACGAATACCCTCTACACTGCCCTTATCACGTTCAGTCCCGATGCGGGTTGGACCTTGAATATTGCGGCGGCCCTGCTTGGTGCTTCACCTCTGTTGATTGCGCTTTGGGTTTTGAAGAAGTTTAATCGCTCGCTGCGCTGGGTTGTTGTTTCCCTGTATTGCTCGCTGTCAATCTTCGCGCTTCTTGTGCAACGCCTG
>Ga0181531_10000712_pt1 | contig 21740 bp, 14 predicted proteins | sample PEATcosm2014_Bin_38_FD_119743 | JGI IMG/M metagenome (GOLD analysis project Ga0181531, IMG submission 119743) | Peatland microbial communities from MTU Mesocosm Facility, Houghton, MI, USA - PEATcosm2014_Bin11_10_metaG | ecosystem: Environmental > Terrestrial > Soil > Wetlands > Peat | place... | reverse complement strand
TGGTCTCGGGGGTGGTCTGCGCAATCGCGCTCTGGGCCAGGGTGACTTCGCGCAACTGATGCAGGAACCAGGGGTCCATGCCGGTGAGCCGGGCCACTTCGCGCACAGTCATGCCGCGCTCGAAGGCAAAGCGGATGTAGCCCAGCCGCTCCGGCTTCGGCGTCACGAGCATTTGCGTAAGGCGACGCGGCTCCAACACTTCAGCGCCAGTCTTCTTGCCGGTTTCGAGAGCCCGCCAGGCCTTCATCAGCGATTCCTTGAAGGTGCGCCCGATGGCCATCACTTCGCCCACTGACTTCATCTGCGGGCCGAGGGTGTCGTCTGAGCCGGGGAATTTTTCAAACTGCCACTTGGGAATCTTGACCACCACGTAATCGATGGTCGGCTCAAAGCAGGCAGGCGTCTTGCGCGTGATGTCGTTGGGAATCTCGTCCAGCGTATAGCCGACGGCCAGCTTGGCAGCGATCTTGGCGATGGGGAAACCGGTCGCCTTCGAAGCCAGAGCGGAGGAGCGCGAGACGCGCGGATTCATCTCGATCACCGTCATGCGGCCATCGATGGGATTGACGGCAAACTGGACATTGGAGCCGCCCGTTTCGACGCCGATCTCGCGCATCACAGCAATGGCCGCGTCGCGCATCTTCTGGTATTCGCGATCGGTGAGCGTCTGCGCCGGGGCCACAGTGATGGAGTCGCCGGTATGCACTCCCATGGGGTCGAAGTTCTCGATCGAGCAGATGATGATGACGTTGTCCGCCAGGTCGCGCATCACCTCCAGCTCATATTCTTTCCACCCGAGGACGCTCTCTTCGATCAGGCATTCATGCACGGGGGAAAGGTCGAGGCCGCGCGCCAAAATCTCCATCAGCTCTTCGCGGTTGTAGGCGATGCCGCCCCCGGTGCCGCCCAACGTGAAACTCGGCCGGATGAGCACCGGAAAGCCGAGCTTGCCGGCAAAGTCCAGGCCGTCGCGGAGGTTGTTGACCAGCGCCGATTTCGAAACCTCGAGGCCGATGCGGAGCATCGCATCCTTGAACAGCAGTCGGTCCTCGGCCTTCTTGATGGCTTCGAGTTTGGCGCCAATCAACTCGACGTTATAGCGGTCCAGGATTCCCGCGTCGGCCAGATCGACGGCGAGATTGAGCGCTGTTTGCCCGCCCACGGTGGGCAAAAGGGCAAAGATGCCCGAGCCTGGGTTGGCGCTCAGCATCTCCGCTTCAATGCGGATAATTTCTTCAACATACTCGCGGGTGAGCGGCTCAATATAGGTGCGGTCGGCCAGGTCGGGATCGGTCATGATGGTGGCCGGGTTCGAGTTCACCAGCACCACCTCGTAGCCCTCCTGCTTGAGAGCCTTGCAGGCCTGCGTGCCGGAGTAGTCGAACTCGGCGGACTGGCCAATGACGATCGGCCCCGAGCCGATTACGAGTATCTTCTGTATGTCATTTCTGCGTGGCATTTATCCGCTCTGTTTCCGCATTTCAACTGATTCGAAAAATCTCGAACAAGCAATCTGCTGCTGCCTCTGCATCTTGGCTCTGCGGCCAAAGTTGCTCCAATTCCTCGCATCGCCGATCAATGCCGCTTCTCTTGCAATTGCTCTTCGTAGCGCTTGAACGCTTTCTTTAGCTCTTTTGAACTGGTCGTGGCGAAGCCGCACCTGGTTCCGGAGAGCCCCAGCACAATCCGCAACCGGGCGAGATTAAAGAAGCCGCCATGACCGTGGCCGACCCGCACCTTTAGGTCCATCGAATCGGAGCTGAGGAATATTAGCTGAAGATCGTAGAGTCCGCGAACAGTCTTGAACTCGAATTTGCCGTTGCCGCCGGTCTGCGTTTGGGCAACAAACTTGCCCTCCCGCGAGAGCCGGACGAGAATCTGCGGCACGGGAACTCCACTCGGGCCATACACTGTGCCTTGTAGCTTGCCCACGCCTAACTCTTGCGGCGCAGGGCAAGTCGTCGCGTAAGCCGCGGTCGCTCGGCTGAAACCGCTCACAAGCGCAAGCAGCAATGAAGCTTTCAGAAAACAGTAGAGACGGTGCCCCTCTGTGGTCGCGAAGAGCATCCTGTGCGTTCCAGGGCCGCTCATCCCTTCCATTCCTCCATCATCCGCCGGAAGTCGCGGAAGAGGTAGCGAGAGTCATGCGGGCCGGGGGCGGCTTCAGGGTGGTATTGGACGCTGAACAGCGGCAGGGTCTTGTGACGCAGACCCTCAAGCGTCTGGTCGTTCAGGTCGATGTGGGTCAGTTCCACTTCGTTCAGGTTGATTGAGTCGGGATCGACGGCGAAGTTGTGGTTGTGGGCCGTAATCTCGACTTTGCCGGTTGTGTTGTTGCGCACCGGGTGGTTGCCGCCGTGGTGGCCGAACTTGAGCTTGTAGGTGCGCCCGCCCAGGGCCAGGCCGGTGAGCTGGTGGCCCAGGCAAATTCCGAAAACCGGCACGCGGCCCAGAAACTTGCGAATGGCGCGGACGGCGTAGTCCACCGGTTCGGGGTCGCCGGGTCCATTGGAGAGAAAGACGCCGTCGGGGTTCAGGTTGAATACTTCCTCGGCGCTGGTTTCGGCCGGGACGATCGTCACGCGACAGCCCTCGCGGGTGAGCATTCTGAGGATGTTGAGCTTGATCCCAAAGTCGTAAGCGACGACATGGAACTTCCGCACTTTCGGGTCTTGGAGGAGAGCAGCGGCCAGTAAAGGATCACCCGACTGGTTGCGGCCATCAGAGGAATCAAACTGGTAAACAGACTTGGTTGAGACAACACGCGCCAGGTCCGTCCCATCCATCTTGCGGATGTTCCTGGCTTTTTCGACCAGCGCTTCAGGGTCGGCGACATCGGTCGAAATTACACCGCGCATCACACCGTGGGTGCGCAGGTGGCGAACCAGGGCACGAGTGTCGATCTCAGCCAGCACCGGCACGGAATACCGTTCCATATATTCGTCAGTGACCTGCTCGGAGCGCCAATTAGAGCTTACGGCCGAAAATTCGCGGACGATCAGGCCCTCAATGTAAGGCTTGGCCGACTCGTTGTCCGCCCGGTTGGTGCCGTAATTGCCGATTTGGGGATTAGTGAGGACGACGATTTGTCCGGCATAGGAGGGATCGGTGGCGATTTCCTGATATCCGGTAAGTGAGGTATTGAAAACAACTTCACCCTGGCATTCACCCGGGTGCCCGTAGCCGAGGCCCCTAAAGATGCGCCCGTCTTCGAGCGCAAGAATTGCCTGCATCGCCTCTCCGCGGAGTGGATTCATCCGATTTGCGTCATGGCGCGCTATCCTCTTTATTATCAGTCTTCCTTAGCATTGAAAACTGATTTTGTGGAGTGATTCTGGAAGAGGTTGAATACGCCCGGCGTTGAATCAAGGTCCACCCTCACTATATCAGTCTTCCCAAGCCGCACAGCCGAGTGCCTGTGGAGGGCCAATCCATAGGGAAGAAAGTGTGATTCCGGCAAATCGATTTCCATTTGCGAGGGAGGTAAGATGGAAGGTCGTCAAGTTTGCCTGACCCCTTATTGAGCCGTCCAACCACCATCAATCAGGATATCCGTACCCGTGATGAACCCGGCCTCTGGGGAGCACAGATAGCGAACGAGCCGGGCAACCTCCTCCGGGGCGCCCCACCGTCCGATCGGAATTCGCGACACGAATTGACGATTCATGTCTTCGTCTTGAATTAAAGATGCATTCATCTCGGTGGCGAAGGGCCCTGGGCTAATCGCGACCACTGTGATGCCTTCGGTCGCAAGCTCCAGCGCAAGTGCTTTGGTGAGCCCCAGCAGACCTGCCTTGCTGGCAGAGTATGCTGTACGTCCAGCAATTGAGACGTGGCTCATGATGGAAGTCATGTTAAGAATCCGTCCGTAGCCCCGTCCCTTCATCTGGGGAATGAAGGATCGGCACATGAGAAACGCACTTGTCAGATTCGCCGCGATCACGCTTCCCCACTCTTCCAGAGAAAACTCCTCCAAGGGTTTCCGAATGTTCATTCCTGCGTTGTTCACGAGAATGTCAACCTGACCGAACCGTGCCATGACGTCTCGCTCTACCTGACGGACCTGATTTTCCTCGGTTATGTCGGCTTGAAAAACTTCCGCCTCTGCGCCGGTGTTGCGAAGTTCGCCCGCTACGCCGGCGAGCGCGTCGAGGTCTCTGGCTACCAATGCCACACTTGCGCCATCGGAACCAAGAGATAAAGCGATAGCTCTCCCCAGGCCTCTGCTGGCTCCGGTAACTACCGCAACGCGGCCATGAAGTAATCCGATCTCATTTCCAGCCATGGTATGAGCCTCAAGAGTTACATAGCGCCTAGTCCGTTAAAATTTCCTCCAGACGATTGCCGCCTCGATCCGGAGTCTATGGTCTGCTTTCTCAGCTATGAGTCAATATACTTCCAGCCTCCGGCCGGTTCGATCATGCTCTCGCATCTGCTTCGGTCACGGAGACGTGGGGCTACCAGAAAGAACCGCCTTCAGAAAAGCCAAGTCGAACACTGTTTTGCGTTCAAACGCACGTCGTCGGCCGCAACGCGCTGGATTTCGCCCCGAAGTAACCACATTTTGACTGCCCTGGGGAGCAGTTCATTCTGACTGCGCGCACTGGGCTTTTCAGTAGCGAAATCAACGTCTGTCGGGTCGCCGATATGTTACCGTATCTTTACGCCCCGGCTTCCACGAGACGTTTTGCGGCTTCGCGAACTGTTTCGCCAAATCCCAGCGGGCGCCAAATTCGAGCTATAGGCGGCGAGAGGGCGGATGGGAATACAAGTCGCGCTGAATCACCGGACTCTCTACCGGTACGAAAGGGCGATATCTCTCGGTCCCCAGGTAATCCAGCTGCGTCCCACACTGCACTGTCGAACGCCAATCCTCAGCTATTCCCTCGATGTCACCCCATCCGAATACGTTCTGAACTGGCAGCTGGACCCCCACAATAACCGCCAGGCGCGTCTTCTTTTTTCCGGGAAGACAAACGAGTTTCTGGTGGAGGTGAACCTCGTCGCGGATCTATCGCCTTACAATCCATTCGCATTTTTTCTGGAACCGGAAGTCGAGGAATACCCTTTCGCCTATGCGCCCGGGCTGGCCAAAGATCTTGAACCCTATCGATCGGTGGATCCGCCTGGGCCGCTTCTTCATGCGTTTCTTGAGGGTTTCACGGGACGGAAGAGCGGAACGATCAGTCTCCTGCTGGACTTGAATCGAAAGGTGCGAGACGAAATTGGCTATGTGACTCGGTTGGCACCCGGCATCCAAACGTGCGAAGAGACCCTCGAGAAGCGCTCGGGGTCGTGCCGCGATTCTGCATGGATGCTGGTGCAGAGTCTCAGGAAGCTGGGGATCGCGGCACGGTTTGTCTCGGGGTATCTGATTCAGTTGCAGTCCACCGATCCGGCGTCGGGAGGTCCAGATGCGGATTCAGCGGATCTGCATGCCTGGGCAGAGGCGTTCTTGCCGGGCGCGGGCTGGATCGGGATGGATCCAACCTCGGGGCTGCTCGCCGGAGAGGGACACATCCCGCTGGTCTGCACCCCGAGCGCTTTACAGGCCGCGCCCATCGGAGGCACTGCGGAGCCGGCCGAGGTGGAGTTTACCCACTCCATCGCCATTCGCCGTTTGAATGATCCACGCCGGCCATCCAAGCCTTTTACCGACCAGGATTGGACCCGGGTAAGACAGGTCGCCCACAGCGTCGATGCTGAGCTGAATGCGCAGGATGTGCGGCTGACCATGGGCGGCGAGCCAACGTACGTGGGCATCGATGACCCGGAGAGCCCTCAATGGAATATCGATGCCGCCGGACCGATGAAGCGCACCCGCGGCCTCGCGCTGATTCAAGGTCTACGCGAGGGGATGGCTTTCGGCGGATTTCTTCACTACGGGCAAGGCAAGTGGTACCCCGGCGAGGCCGTGCCACGTTGGGCGCTGAGCTGCTACTGGCGTGTCGATGGCGTTCCTGTCTGGGAGGATATTGGCCTGATCGCGCGCGAAGATCGGGAGTACGGCTTCGGAGCGGCCGATGCTCTCAGATTCATGGAAGCGCTCACAAGGCGACTCCAAGTGACTTCCGAGAATCTGCTGCCCGCCTATAGCCCCGATAGTGAAACGACGGAGCCGGTTGGATACGTACTTCCTCTTCGCCGCAGGCAGCCGGAGGGGCAACTGCGCTGGTCAAGTCAGTTGTGGTTCGCTCGGCCGGAGCGTCTTTTGCTGTCGGCTGGCGATTCACCCATAGGCTTTCGCATTCCCACCGAATCCATGCCGTGGGTCGCGCCTGACGAGATTGAGTACGAGTTTGATGCCGCGCCTTTCGAACAGTGGGTCAAGCTCCGGGTACGCCCAGCACGCCACATGGAACTCTTTGGGATGACCCCTGTGCCAGATCCGCTACCCGCCGTCCTGCGTGCGTCCGATGCAGCGCCGGAGCTGATCCGGCCGTCGCTGTGCGTGCAGGCACGAGTGGGGCGCATGCATGTGTTCTTGCCCTATGCGCCCAAATTTGCGGATTATCTCGACCTGGTGAGCGCGGTTGAGGATACATGCCAGTATCTGAGAATCCCGGTTTGGGTAGAGGGCTACGCCCCGGCGCCCGATCCGCGGCTGCGATCGTTCAGCGTCACACCGGACCCAGGCGTTCTGGAGATCAACCTGCCGCCTGCGAGCAATTGGGACGAGCTCGAACAGATCAATACGTTGCTCGACAAGGAAGCCCGCTGCAATCGGCTAACTGCTGAAAAATTCAACTATGACGGCAGCCATATCGCTACCGGAGGCGGCAACCACATCGTGATCGGTGGAGCGACCCTGTTGGACAGTCCCCTTCTCCGCCGTCCGGACCTGCTGCGCAGCATGGTGGCGTTTTGGCAGAATCATCCGTCGTTGTCCTACTTGTTTTCGGGCATGTATGTCGGTCCTACAAGTCAATATCCGCGCGTGGACGAAGCGCGCATGGATGCCTTGTATGAGCTGGAGATTGCCTTTCGCAATCTACCTACCGGCGATTGTCCACCCTTCGTCATCGATGGATTGTTCCGCAACCTGCTCGTCGACACCACGGGGAACTCGCATCGCGCCGAGTTCTGCGTCGACAAGCTTTATCCTCCAGAGGGCCTCGGGCTGCGACTTGGATTGCTCGAATTGCGAGCATTCGAAATGGCGCCTCATCTGCAAATGAATCTTCTGCAGATGTTGCTGATTCGCGGTTTGGTAAGTACGTTTTGGAAAACGCCCTTCGAAGGCAGTCTGATGCGCTGGGGTACGGCACTTCACGACCGTTTCATGTTGCCAGACTTTGTCAGGCGGGACCTTCGCGAGGTACTCGCCCGGTTGCGGTTGTCCGGATATAACTTCGAGGACGAGTGGTTCGATTCGCATCTGGAGTTTCGCTTTCCGAAGATCGGTTCGATCGCCGCGGAAGGAGTCGAACTGGAACTGCGGCAGGCGCTTGAGCCTTGGAACGTGCTCGCGGAGGAGACCTTCTCCGGCAACACGGTTCGCAGCGTGGACTCATCGATGGAGCGGATGCAGGTGAAGGTGTCCGGGTTCGCAATGGAATCACGCTATGTTGTCACATGCAATGGGCGCAGGGTGCCGCTTCAAATTACCGGCGAGTCCGGCATAGCGTTGGCCGGCGTGCGTTTTCGTGCGCGGCGGTTGTCTGCGACCTTGCACCCCACCGTTCCCGTGCATGCGCCCCTTGTCTTCGATCTTATCGACGCTTTGAAGGGATTGTCGATTGGCCGATGCACCTACCATGTTGGGCCACCCGACGGACGGCTCTACGCAGCACGCCCAGCCAACGCTGCGGAAGCTGAGGGCAGGCGGAGGGAGCGTTTCCAGGTGGGCGCTTCTGCACATATCCCAATGGCGGCGCCTGAAGAGGAGATCAACCCTCTCTTTCCGATGACCCTTGATCTGCGGTTGCCGCCAGGCAGACGAACGACCGAAATCGAAACACCGGGGCCCGCATCATGACGGTTGATCTGTATCAGACTCCACTCCGTTATGGAGGTGCCTATGACGAGTTATCGGCTGATGGAGTGACTCCCCGGCCGCACTGGGCACGCATCATGAAGTCCTTCCGGGCAATCGGACCCGAGGAGTTGGGACGTCGTTGGCAGCACGCCGAACGCCGTATTCGCGAGAATGGCATTACTTACAACATTTACAGCGATCCGCTCGGGGCAAACAGGCCCTGGAAAATCGACATCGTTCCATTCCTCATTCCGGCGGAGGAATGGCGACTTCTCGAGGCGGGCATCATTCAGCGGGCCCGGTTGCTGAGTCGAGTTCTGGAGGATCTTTACGGCTCCCAGGAACTTCTTGCCAACGGACACTTTCCTGCAGCACTTCTTTTCGCCAACCCTGCATTTCTTCGACCCCTGGTGGGTGTGCGGGTCCCCGCGCACAGTTATCTTCACATGCTGGCGGTAGACCTTGCTCGTTCGCCGGACGGCCAATGGTGGGTGCTTTCCGATCGCACTCAAGCTCCTTCGGGCAGCGGCTATGCATTGGAGAACCGCACCATTGTCTCCGATGTTCTTCCCGATATCTTCCGTAAGTCGAATGTCCTGCGCCTCGCTCCTTTCTTTCGTGCGCAGCGTGACGCACTTGCCACCCTTTCGCAACGCAACAATCCGCGCATTGTGCTTCTGACTCCCGGTCCGCACAATGAGACCTACTTCGAGCACTCCTACATAGCTCGATACCTTGGATTCACCCTGGTTGCAGGAGCGGATCTCACAGTACGCGACCGGTCGGTTTATCTGAAAACCGTTGATGGGCTAGAGCAAATAGATGTTATCTTGCGCCGAGTGGATGATAGTTTTTGCGACCCTCTCGAATTGCGGAGCGATTCTCTCCTCGGTGTGCCGGGTCTGGTCGACGCCATCGTAGCTGGAAACGTGGTCGTTGCGAATGCATTGGGAAGTGGCTTGATCGAGACATCCGCGATTATGCCTTTTCTTCCCGGCCTTTCCAAGCTTTTGTATGGCGAGAAGCTGAAACTTCCATCTGTCGCGACTTGGTGGTGCGGGCAGCCCTACGCACTGGATTGGGTGTTGAATCATCTCGATTCCGTGGTAATGAAGCCGGCGTTTCCGTCGCGCGGTGTAGAGCCGGTTTTCGGAGCCGAACTCGATTCAGCCGAAAGGGGGAAGTTTGCTGAGAAGCTGAGGACCCATCCGCATGAGTACGTGGCCCAGGAGCAGGTTGCTCTGTCCAACGCACCTGTTTGGGAAAATGAACATCTCCATTCCCGGAGTATCGTACTGCGCGCATACGTGCTCAACACTGGAAATGGATGGACGGCGATTCCCGGGGGATTAGTGCGGGTTGCCGAATCCGCAGGGTCGGTCGTCTCGATGCAGCGCGGCGGACACAGCAAGGACGCCTGGGTGCTATGGGACAGCCCGGTCGATACATTCAGCTTGCTGCGTCCTCGCAATGAGCCGGTTGTGTTGCGCCGCGAGTTGCCAGGTGTGCCGAGCAGCGTTGCAGACAACGTTTTTTGGTTGGGAAGGTATGTCGAGCGAGCCGAGAATACCGCTCGGATTGTGCGCTGTATGGCCTCCCGTTTGCGGCGGGCCAACGAGACGGAGCTAGCCTGCTTAATCAGATTGCACAGTTGCCTGGAATCGAGGCAGAGCAAGCTTTCAAAGTCGAAGAGCAAGCGGCCCACTTCGCTGGAATTTGAACAGGAATTGATCTCGATTGTTACCGATCCAAAGCGGACTGAGAGCCTGGCTTCAACATTGGGAGAGGTATCTCGTGTCGGCGGAACGGTTCGCGAGCGGTTATCGGCCGATATGACGTTTCTCATCGGACAGTTGCGGGAAACGGTCGAGGTTGGGCGGGACACCGAGTTTCTCGAGTATCCGGCGATGCTAACCGTTTGGCTTGAACTGCTCTCTGCATTCTCAGGGATGGAACGCGAAAACATTAACCGCGGAGTGGGCTGGTTGTTCCTCAGCATAGGACGGCGTCTCGAACGCGCAATCTATCTGACCAGGCAGCTGCGCGAGATCACCAAGCCGCTCACTGAGCGGGACTGGCCGCTGTTGGAGTGCTTGCTTGAAGTTGGCGACAGCTCCATGGCTTACAGGAGCCGGTACTACACCACTCTGCAACCGTTGGCGGTCCTGGATGTTCTCATGGCCGATGAGACAAATCCCCGGTCGTTGGACTTTCAACTGGCCCACCTCACAGACCTTTATGAAAGACTACCTCGACATTTGCCAAGTGAGTTGCAAGCCATGCGGGACGCATCCGCTTCTTTACGCGACTTCGATCTGCGTAAGCTAAAGTACCCATTGCCAGGCGCCACAAAGGCGGCTACTACCGCAGACGGTCTTGCTCATCTTGAGAGGTTTCTAAGAGGGCTGGAGCTATTGTTGCCATCATGGTCAAATAACCTATCGAGCAGGTACTTCAGCCATGCTCGCACGTTACCGGTCACCATGGGCCTATGATTTACAAAATTGTTCATCGAACCACTTACAAGTACAAATATCCGGTCTCGGTGTGGAACCATGTGGCGTGTCTCAAGCCGCGTTCTCTTCTGCGCCACCGGTTGGCGAAGTGCGAACTGCACATTCAGCCAACCCCGGCAACGATTACCGAGAGAGTGGACTATTTTGGAAACATTCTCTACTTCTTCTCTGTCCAGGAGCCGCATACGGAATTGGTGGTGGAGGCACGAAGTGAAGTGATCATGGAGGGCAATGCAACAGCATTGCCGCCCGAATCGCACCCCTGGGAAGAAGCGGTTCGAGGGTTGCCCCAAGATGAGAGCCCCGAGGGACTCGACGCCTACCAATTCAAGTTCGAGTCGCCGCGCATTCGGTTGCGGTCAGAATTTGCAACCTACGCGCTCCAGTCGTTTACGCGCAAGCGGCCGCTGCGGGAGTGCCTCCTGGATTTGACGGAAAGGATACACAAGGACTTTCACTTCGACTCACGTGTGACCACTGTCCGGACGCCTACGGAAGAGGTCTTTCGGAAGCGGCGAGGGGTGTGCCAGGATTTTGCTCACTTTCAAATTGCCTGCCTGCGTTCTCTGAATCTGTCGGCACGATATGTCAGCGGATACCTGCGAACCTACCCACCTCCGGGACAACCGAGGCTTGTGGGCGCGGATGCATCCCACGCGTGGGTGTCCGCTTATTGTCCTGGGACCGGGTGGCTTGACCTTGATCCCACAAACAACCTCATTCCCGCCGATGGCCACGTGACCCTGGCCTGGGGCCGAGACTACGGCGACGTGAGCCCCCTCCGCGGCCTGATTCTGGGAGGCGGCGTGCACGGCCTTACAGTCTCAGTTGATATGGAGATGCTCGAATCATAGTGATCGGCAGCGCCAATATATGCGTGGAGTAAAGGACAAATCCAAGGTGCGCCGGGATGCACACGCTTGCTCACAAAAGACCCTAGCGCACAACCCCTGCGTCTCTGGCCGGCCAGTAGACGAAGACCGCCTTGCCGTAGATGAGGTCGCGCTCGACTGGGCCAAACTCGCGGCTATCTGAAGAGATCGACCGGTGGTCGCCCATCATGAAGTACGTCTCCTGGGGAACCACGATCTCTGCCATGGAGCGGCGGTCCTGATACTCGTCGGGGACGTAAGACTCGCGCTGCCGTTTACCGTTGAGCCAGACCTGGCCGTGGTCGATACGCAGCCGGTCGCCAGGCAGCGCGATCACTCGCTTGATGTAGCTTTTTTCCGGGTCGCGCGGGTAGTGGAAGACCACCACGTCACCGCGTTCAATGGCCGAGATGCGATAGACGAACTTGTTGATGAACAGGCGGTCCCGATCCTCCAACTCCGGCAACATGCTTGTGCCCTCTACACGGACCGGCTGGTAGAGAAAGGTGATGATCAATACCGAGGCAACCGCAGAGATCAGCAGGTCGCGCAGCCACAATCCAATCCCTCCGGAAGTGTGCGGAGGCGCAGGCGCCTGGTTGGAATCCGGGTGGCCGGGTTCCGCCGCAGAGGAGCCGGGGGGAACGAGCTTTGGATTTGCCTGTGGGACCGTTTCCATCTCTTCTAGATTACCCGATTACTCGCAACCGAGCCCTCCCGGTGGGCACAGGACGCGGGCGCGGTTTGGTCTCCCGATCGGCCTCGGCTGGTTGGCCGCAGGTACCAGAGCCGGCGCCGTGCCGGGTTGGCCGACACCCCCGATGTTCTCATCCTCGAGAACCAGCGGGCGCTGCAGAACCATTTCGACGGGAGTGCCGCTTTCGATGTTGATGTCGTCGCCCCGAGTGAAAAGGGCGACCACGGTGCCGACGGCCACGCCACCCAGTCCGCCGATGGCCGCACCTTCGAGCGGGTGGCCGGCGGTTGCTCCTCCGATGGTGCCGACGCCCGCGCCTTCAAGGCCAATCTCGGCGGCACGGGCCACATCGCGGCCCTTGTTGCTATCCTGCTCGACCGTGCCTTCCTCGCCCTTCACAGTGCGGTCCTTCGCGCCGGGCAGGCTGTTGATGATGCCCGGAATCTCTACCACGGTGCCGTTGGGAAAGATGATCGAAGTGAAGTGCAGATCAAGCTGTGCCCTGCCCTTCACGCGGCCGGCGCGGGCAACACGGTCCACCACACCTTGGACGTAAACGCCAGCCGGAATCATGACCCGGGTTCCGACGACCACAGGAAAGGTCGAAGCCAAGTAAATGCCGTCGCCCGGCTTGGCGCTCTTGGTGTTGATGGCGCTGCGTAGCTGGAGCAGGACTTTGGTGCCGGCTGGCACCGTGTAAGTCCTTTTCCCTGGAGTGTCGGCTGGCGCAGGGGGAGCTTGCGGGGACGCGGTCGTGGATTGCGTATTGACCGGAATCGAGGCTGTCTGGGTTGCCTGGTCTGGCGTCTGACCCAAGGCTGAGCCGGAGACCGCAGACAGCAAACCCAGTGCAATTGCGGCCATCAACGGTTCGTGCATTTGACGCATAAAACCCCCAGGCATCCCTTGTTGGAATAGACGAGCCGCACGCACCCAAGGATAGCCTCATTTCGCCGCCGCGTCAGGAAAAATCCGGAATCGTTCGCGGCGGCACTCATCGATTCGCGTTACGATCGAAAAGCAGCGATGGAGCCCGAAATCACCCCTCAGTCCGCCGCCCCCGCCGGCCCGCGCGCCCGGTTCGAGGCTGTTTACCGCGTACTGGACGATGCAATCGCCGCTCGCGCGTTTCCCGGCTGCGCATTTGGGGTGCTGGCCGGTGGCGAGAATGTGCTCCAGGATGCGTTAGGCCGTTTCACCTACGATGATGGCACCCCCAATGTCGCCGCGGAGACCATCTACGACGTGGCCAGCCTGACTAAGGTGGTTGCCACAACGTCGGCGGTTATGCTGCTTTGGCAGCGCGGGTTGCTCGACCTAGATACGCCGGTTGGCGAACTGCTCCCGGGCTTTGTAGTGGGCCGCGCTCCGGGCGACTCTGCACGCCACGTGAAGCTGCGCCACTTGCTGGCACACACTTCGGGTCTGCCAGGATATGTGGACTTCTTTCGCACAGCCGCAACCCCTGCCGCGTTGTTTCGCGCCTGCCTTGAATTACCCCTCGGAGCCGAGCCGGGCGACCGCGCCGAATACTCCGATCCGGGCTTTACTCTGTTGGGCAAAGCGTTGGAGGTGGTCGCGCACGAGCATCTCAGTCCCTGGGTCCGCCGCGAAGTTCTTCAACCGCTTGGGATGGCTGCCACAGGATTTTGCCCTCCCGTCGAGCTGCGGCCATTGATTCCGCCCACCGAAGAAGACTCGACCCTGCGCCATCGCCGCATCCAGGGCGAGGTCCAGGATGAAAACGCCTGGTTGCTCAAAGGCGCCGCCGGACACGCTGGCCTCTTCTCCAACGTCCCAGACCTGCTGCGCTTCGCCCACGAAATCCTGGAGGCAAATTCCCAATCTGGGGAGGCGCGACTTTTTCACGCTGCGACCATCGAGCGCTTTGCTGAACGTCAGGACCCGGAGGGCAGCTCGCGTGCGCTCGGCTGGGATACACCCTCCCCGGACTCCACCTCAGGCCGCCACTTCTCACCGCGCTCGATCGGACACCTGGGCTTCAGCGGCTGCTCGCTGTGGATTGACCGGGAAGCCAAGGTTGCAGTTGCGTTGCTCACCAACCGCACCTGGCCCGACCGGAAGAGCCGGCTGATCCGCCAGGTCTGGCCTGCCTTTCACGATGCTGTTCGTGAAGCGTTGTAACAATCCCGCAACTTGTTCCTTCGTTGGCGGGTCAGGGCCTGGAGATTTCTCTCGGGAGTTGCACAGTTTGCAGATACAATTGACACTTGGGGACATACGCGATGCTAACCAGCTCGACGATGCAGGAAACGGCCGCCGCCCAAGCAAATGAGCCGAAGAAAGACCAGGCTTCCCTGCTCCAACAATTGATGACTGAGAGCCAAAACGAGGCATCTCAAGGCTTTGACACCAAATCCGCCATGGAAATCGCACGCATCATCAATCATGAGGATGCGAAGGTAGCTGCGGCGGTCAAGAGGGCCATTCCCGAAATCGCGCAGGTCATCGACCAGGTGGCTCGCAGTCTGCGCGATGGCGGCCGGCTGATTTACATTGGCGCCGGCTCCAGCGGACGGATCGCCGCACTTGACTCCTCGGAGTGCCCGCCAACCTACTCCTCGGCTCCGGGACAGGTGCAATACATCATGGCCGGCGGACCCAAGGCGCTGGCCTCGGCTGTCGAGGTGAACGAAGATTCCGAGGAACTGGGCCAACGGGACATCGCCCGCCGCCGGCCAACCAGAAAAGACGTTGTGGTGGGACTTTCCGCCTCCGGCCGCACCCCCTACGTGGTGGCGGCTGTTGCGTATGCCCGCGCTCGCGGCGCCAAGACCGCGGCAGTGACCTGCAACCAGGGATCGCCACTGAGCGCGGCCGCCGAAATCTCGATTGTGGCCGAGGTCGGACCCGAGGTCATCTCCGGTTCCACGCGCATGAAGGCCGGAACCGCGCAAAAGATGATCCTGAATATGATCACTACTGGGGCCATGACCCGGCTGGGCTGGGTGTATGACAACCTGATGGTTAACGTGCACATGCAGAACTCCAAGCTGGTCGAGCGTGGCATCCGCATCCTCATGTGCGCCTGCAGAATCGACCGGGCGACCGCCGTCGAGACTATCAAGAGCGCTGGCCGCAGCGTTCCCGTTGCCCTGGTAATGCTCAAAGCCAAAGTCGACAAGCCGGAAGCTGTTCGCCGCCTGGCGAAATCCGACGGCAATGTGCGATTGGCTATCGAGGACAATGTACTCGAGCTGTAACGGCACCGGGATTTGGCCGCCACGATTTCTGAGAAAGGATGTCATCGTTACAGCCAGCATCCAGTTCTCATCGGATTTCAGATTCAAGCGTTAGAAGGTCTGGTCGCCGTTCCCGATCGAGCCTTTCCCATCCCGCTTCCTTTCCAACCGTTCGGCACCACTCCCTGAAACGGGTGGCGCAAGAGCCGATTTCGTTCCAAACAGGAACCAGGGGCCCCCATTTACACTGAAAGGCCAGGAGCTGCCCATTTTCCATGGACAAATTTATTATCCGCGGGGGCAATCCGCTGGTCGGCACCATCCGCGTCTCGGGCGCCAAAAACTCGGCGCTGCCCTGCATGGCCGCGGCGATCCTGACCGAGGACGAGATTACACTCGAAAACATTCCCCAGGTCAGGGACATCGAGACCGAGCGGCGCTTGCTCACATCCATGGGCGCCGAGGTTCAGGCGGGTCTTGGGGATGCGCGCTGCGTCACAATTCGCTGCCGGACGCTTTCCGACCCGGAAGCCAAGTATGAAATCGTAAAGACCATGCGGGCCAGTTCCCTGGTGCTCGGCCCACTCCTGGCTCGCGCTGGAATGGCGCGTGTGGCCATGCCGGGCGGCTGTGCAATCGGCGGCCGACCGATCGACCTGCACATCAAGGGCCTGGAGATGATGGGCGCCACCATCGCCCAGGAACACGGGTACCTGGAAGCACGCGCGGTGCGGCTTAGGGGCGCGCACCTGGTTTTCGACAAGATTACCGTCACCGGCACAGAGGACTTACTGATGGCTGCCGTGCTGGCCGAGGGCGAAACCCTGATGGAGAACAGCGCGAGTGAGCCGGAGGTCACCGACCTCGCCGCACTTTTGATCGCAATGGGCGCGAAGATCGAAGGGGCAGGCACCTCAACCATTCGGGTTGAGGGCGTGACACACCTCCATGGTGCGCGTTACCGCATCAATCCGGATCGCATCGAAGCAGGGACATTCTTAGTGGCTGGCGCCATCACCGGCGGCGACCTAATTGTGGCAAATTGCAACCCGACCCATCTGCGCGCGGTAATCGTCAAACTCGAGGAGGCCGGTGTCCGTGTGGATATTCTCGGGGCAGACGGGGTGCGTGTGCGTGCCGGTGGGCGCTTACGCGCCGCCGACATATCGACGAAAGAGTATCCCGGCTTCCCTACCGACATGCAGGCCCAGTACATGGCGCTGGCCACGCAGGCGGAGGGCGTGAGTTCGGTGAAGGAAAATATCTTCGAAAACCGATTCATGCATGTGCAGGAACTGGTGCGGATGGGCGCAAACATCAAAGTAGACGGCCGTACAGCCACGGTGCGCGGACCGGCGAAGCTCTCCGCGGCAGCCGTCATGTGCTCCGACCTGAGGGCGTCGGCGTCGCTGGTTTTGGCTGCGCTGGTTGCGGACGGCGAATCGATCCTGGATCGCGTTTATCACATGGATCGAGGCTATGAACGCATCGAGGAGAAACTGGCCGGCGTGGGCGCGCAAATCCAGCGTATGGGGAACATCTTTGCGCCTAGAAAAGAGGAAGAGATCGCCGCAGGCTGATGGTCCGGTGGATGCTCAACGCCAACTGACGGCCACTTGCCACCGCAAGGCGCGCTGAGCGGCTTTCCGCAGGACCCGCTCAAACTCCTGCAATTCGCCCAGAACCGACTGCGTCTCAGAGCCCAGCGCCGCAGGACTGGCGGCTAGAAAAGCGATCAAAGCGCTCACGGTAAGCAGACCATCCGTCGCGCTAAACCATTGTGGCTGTGGCAAGTGGCTCGCCCACTCGGGGTTACCCGCGCCCTGTTCCAGCAGCAGCGCCATCGAATTCTCATCGGCCGAAAAGAAATCAAGAAGAGGGCTCACTTTCAGCCGCTCAGCCAGCCGCTCCAGGGCGTCTTCGTTCCTGGCTAGGGCCTGGCCGTTCACGAAGATGTCGAATCCTGGATCTTCGCCTTCGACGACAATATACAAACTGGCAGCCATCGTTCTGAGTCTAGTGGAGATAAACAGCGCAAGCCAAGAGAAATTCGTGTCGGTCATCCAATCGATTACGGGGATGGGCTCCGGAGCGCGGTTACGCGAGTTTGCCCCAAAAGTCTGGGCAGTGCTACAAAAGAGGCATGCCAATCGCCAGCGAATAGCCGATTCTAAGTCTTGGAGCCTTCAAGCATCGAGGTGAGTGGAGTGGATTGGAGCAAACTGCCGGAGGTGGGGGCGATCACACTGTTGACGTGTGCTTTCGCGGCAGTCGCGCGTCATAACCACACTGGGGTCTCCAAACTCTGGCTCACTGCCTGGTTGACAATCGGGTTCCATTTTGCCGCCAGCATCTTCGTCTTCGTTCCGGGGGTATGGGGAATCCTGGCAAACATCATCGCCGTTTCCGCGCTGACCTGGGCGGGAACACTTTTTATGTGGGCCGCGATTCCCTATTTCAATGAAAAATCCAGCAAGTGGATGACATTCGCGTTCCTGGCGGTCAACACGCTCTACGTTACCCTTATCGTCCTCAATCCGGCGGGTTCCAGGGTACTGATCCCGGGCGCGCTCCTTTACGGCATCGTCCCTCTCGCAATCACTGCCATCAGGTTGCATGAGTTCAGCCATCGGCTTCGTTGGGCGACGATCACTCTTTATTGCGTTCTTTCAGCCTTCCTTCTCGCCTTTCAAAATAGGCCCGGAAACGGGACGGACCTGGCCCTCAATGCCGTGCTGTTTGCTGTTTACTTCAACTGCACCATGAACTTCTGGTATGCCTATCGGCGCGCCACTGCGGGTGCGTTCATCACGATCGCAGGATTTTTCACTTGGGCGTCAGTATTCCTGGTGGGACCGCTCATGATCGCGCTCTTGCCCCAGGTTCATGTAGAGAGCGAGGTATGGAACCTGCCCAAGTACGTAGTTGCCGTGGGCATGATTCTTTTGATGCTCGAGGAGCAGATTGCACACAACCGGCAATTGGCGTTGCACGACGATCTGACTGGGCTTCCCAACCGCCGTCTCTTCCAAGACCGGCTGGCTAGCGCTCTGGAGCGCGCACACCGCTTCGAGACACAGGCAGCTCTACTCGTTGTCGACCTGGATCGCTTCAAGCAAGTGAACGATACGCTGGGACACTATATGGGCGATCTGGTACTGCAACACGTCAGTTCAATTCTCGCCGGACGTGTCCGCCGTTCCGACACAGTCGCCCGAACGGGCGGAGACGAGTTCTCTGTGATTCTGGAGCCCACCAGCCGCGCGGACGCCGAGCACGTTGGACAATCTCTGTTGCGACTTCTCAAAGAACCTCAGCAAGTAGGCGATCACACGGTGCGGATCGGGGCCAGCGTGGGCGTTGCGGTTTACCCAGAAGACGCGTCCAGCATGGAGTCTCTGTGCATCGCTGCAGATCTTCGTATGTACGATGCCAAGCACAATACAGGAAGCTTTGGCAAACAATCGGCCCCTTCGGCTCCCTCCGCGCTCCTTAATGTCGAACCCAAGACGGACCCTGGATTAAGGGTTGCCAAATAGGAGCCCCAAAAGGCTTTCTTTCTCCAATGGGGATAGCCTTTCATATTGCTGCTCAAACACACATGAGGGCCCGGAATCTTCGTCCGGGCCCTGCTGATGGTTCGATGCGCACAAGCTACTGGCCGCCACCGCCGCCAGGTCCGCGGCCGCCTCCAGGTCCACCGGGCCTACGGCGCCGACGGCGCCGATTGTTATTGTTGGCCGGAGGACGGCCCGCGCCAACCGGTTGACCGACCAGAACTGGCGTGCCCTCAACCCGATTGAAGTTCGGCTCGCTCTCCTCGTCGATCTCCTCACCGTCCTCATCGTCAAAATCCTCGCCGCCTTCGATGAGAATGGTGCTTTGGTTGGATTTCGGCTGACGCTCGTCGAACTCGTTGCGGGGCTTGGCTGGTATGGGCGCTTCAGGTGCCTCAGTCCCAACTTCGACCGCCTCGACAGGACTCGACTGGGCCAGCTTGGCCTTTTGCTCCTTGATTAGGGCCTTGCGGCTGAGCTTGATGCGATTGCCCTCGATGGCCAGAACCTTGACCATCACCTGATCGCCTTCGCGCAACTCGTCCTTCACTTCCTTCACGCGATGCTCTGCGATCTCGGAAATGTGCAGCAGGCCATCGGTGCCAGGGAAGAGCTCGACAAAAGCGCCGAACTCAGCCAGCCGCACCACTTTTCCCAGATAGACCTTGCCGATCTCCGGTACGGCGGTGATGTTGCCGATCATTTCGAGCGCCTTCTTCAGGCCCTCTCCGTCGCAAGAGGCGACGCTGACCCGGCCGGTGTCGTCCACATCGATTTTGGCGCCGGTCTGCTCGATGATGCCGCGGATGGTTGCCCCGCCCTTTCCGATCAGATCGCGAATCTTGTCGGTGGGAATCATGAGGGTCTCGATGCGGGGCGCATACTGCGATCGTTCCGTCCGTGGCCCGTCGAGCACCGCATCCATCTTGTCCAGAAGGAAAAGCCTGCCCTTGCGTGCCTGCTCCATGGCCTGCTCAAGAATCTGGCGAGTCAGGCCGCCGATCTTGATGTCCATCTGCAGAGCGGTGATGCCCTTGCGGGTTCCAGCCACCTTGAAGTCCATGTCGCCGTAGTGATCTTCTGCGCCGGCGATGTCGGTAAGGATGGCGTAGTCGTCGCCCTCTTTCACCAGACCCATGGCCACACCAGCCACGGCGCCCTTGAGGGCGATGCCCGAGTCAAAGAGCGCCAGGCTCGCGCCGCAAACAGTAGCCATCGACGAGGAGCCGTTGGACTCCAGAATGTCGGAGACGATGCGGATGGTGTAAGGCGACTCTTCAGGGTTGGGCAGAACCGCTGTAATGGCGCGCTCGGCCAGTGCTCCGTGCCCGATCTCGCGGCGTCCTGTCCCAGTCATGCGCCCCGTTTCGCCCACGCAGAAGGGCGGGAAGTTGTAGTGGAGCATGAAGGGCTTCTTCTTTTCTCCTTCATAACTTTCCAGCCGCTGACCGTCGTCTGCCGTACCCAGCGTGGCCGTCACCAGGGCTTGTGTCTCTCCACGCGTGAAAAGCGCCGAACCGTGCGTGCGGGGCAGAACGCTGGTCTCAATGGTGATCTGGCGAATCTCGTCGAAGGCACGGCGATCGGGCCGGACGCGGTCCTTGGTCACCTGCTCGCGGAAGACCCGCTCGCGCAGGTGCTCATAGTAGTGGGCCAGCTTCTTCTTGGCCGCGGGATCGTCGGCGGGAAGGCCTGCAGCCAGTTCTTCCTTGATTTGCTTGATCAGGGTTTGGCTTTCCAGCTTGCTGTGGGTCTTGGTATCCAGTGCATCCTTCAGACGGTCGCCGACTTGGGACTTGAGTTCTGCATAGAATGCCTCGTCGAACTCCGGCGCGGTAAAGGCCCGCTTGGGCTTGCCGGCCAAGGCGACCAGCTCGTCGATAGCGGCGACGATCTTCTTGATCTCCACGTGCGCAAACTCAATCGCGGCCAGGATTATCTCTTCGGTCTCCTCTTTGGCGCCCGATTCGATCATCACGATTCCGTCCTTGTGGCCGACGACCATGATGTTGACCGTGGTCGCGGCGCGCTCGGAGTAAGTGGGGTTGATGACAAACTCGCCATCCACTCGGCCCACACGGACAGCGCCGACGGTTGCGCTGAAGGGAATGTCGGAAAGCGCAAGCGCAGCAGCCGCGGCATTGATGCCCACGACATCGGGGTCGTTCTCCTTGTCGGCGGAGAAGACCAGCGCAATTACCTGGGTCTCGTTGCGGAAGCCCTCGGGGAAGAGCGGGCGGATGGGACGGTCAATCTGGCGGCAAGTCAGGACCTCTTTTTCGCTGGGACGACCTTCGCGCTTGATGAAGCCACCAGGGATGCGGCCACCGGCGTAGGTGTACTCGCGATAATCCACGGTGAGGGGAAAAAAGTCGATGCCTTCCCTGGGGTCAGGGGAGGCAACCGCGGTAGCCAGGACGACGGTTTCGCCCGTCGTCACCAGGGCGGCGCCGGAGGCTTGCTTGGCCATGCGGCCGGTCTCAAAGACCAGCCGCTTGCCGCCGGCAAGCTCGACGGATACTTCATGCTTGGTAGACATAGAGTCCTCGTTTCGTTTGGTTCGCTTGGGAAACTTGTGGGGGGATGACACTGGAGAGTGCGGGAACGCTGGCAAAGCATCTGGCAAGCGGCAGGACGCGCGCAAAAGAGTGGGATGTGTGCGGGGGAGCGGATTCTCCCGGCCTGTTTGCCGACCGGCGTGCCTGGGCCACGCACAGCCGATAGCTATGCGCCAGCCCTGGCGGGGGTTGCAGTTCGCCAGGTACACCATGGCCCCAGGTTCTGGGTGGAACGGGGGCCGTGACCAATGTCCGGTCTGGGCGCTTCCGGGTCAAAGTTGACTTTCCGATTACTTGCGGATACCGAGTTTGCCGATAACGTCGCGATAGCGATCGGTATCGTGCGTCTTCAGGTAATC
>Ga0181531_10000711_pt1 | contig 21745 bp, 18 predicted proteins | sample PEATcosm2014_Bin_38_FD_119743 | JGI IMG/M metagenome (GOLD analysis project Ga0181531, IMG submission 119743) | Peatland microbial communities from MTU Mesocosm Facility, Houghton, MI, USA - PEATcosm2014_Bin11_10_metaG | ecosystem: Environmental > Terrestrial > Soil > Wetlands > Peat | place... | reverse complement strand
CGGGGCGCAGCGCGAGGACGGTGCCGGTGGAGTGGAGGACGTTGCGGATGAGTTGAAAGGCCGCGGCGCGCATGGGGCTGTTGGTATCGACGTGCAACGCGACGTTAAAAACCGGCTCGCCGCGATGTTCGGCTTCGGCGATCATGAGCTGCTCGTATTCGGTCCAGGCGAACGCGTGGGACGCGGCAGCTTGAGAAACGGAAGGTGCGTTGGCGGCGGGCACGGCGCCGGCGATGTCGCGAATGATGGCGAGAAGTTTATCGAGCGCGGGCGACTCGGAATTATTTTGCAAGGCGCGGAGCAAGGCTTCAAAGGCGTCGGCGGCGGCGAGAACAACTTCCGCGAGTCGCGCGCCCTGCGCTTGAGCGACTTGCGGCGTGAGGACATCCTCGAGTTCGTGCGCGAACTGGCTGAGCGAGGTGAACCCGCAGGCCGCGGAATCGCCTTTCAGTGTGTGCACGGCGCGACGGACACGGCGCAGCACTTCCTCGTCGGTGGGCCGGGCCTCGAGATCGAGACCGGCTTCGTTCAAGGATTGCAGAATCTCCGCAGCGGTCTCAAAAAAGAACGCACGGAGCTCTGCGCCACGATCCTCGGGAAGATAGCTCACGAGGCGGCCTCGAGGCGTTGATAAGCGGTGCCATTATTTTCGTGGATCATGCGAAATTTCTGCGTGAGGCCGAAGAGGCTTTCCGCGTGGCCCACGAAAAGGTAGCCGCCGGGATTCAAGCAGTTCCAGAATTTGTCGATGAGGCGCTTTTGCTCGGCTTCGTCGAAATAGATCATCACATTGCGGCAGAGGATGATGTCCGTGCGGCGTGGCAGGAATTCGGTTTTGAGATTGTGAAAGTCGAACTGCACGAGGTCGCGGAGTTGCTGCTTGACGGTGTATTTGTCGCCGACTTTTTCGAAGTAGCGCAGGCGGGTGGTGTAATCGACGGGCTCCATCTGCTGTTCGGTATATAAACCTTGTTGGCCGACTTTCAGGATCGCGTAGCTGATGTCCGAAGCGACCATTTCCAGTCTCCACGGCGGAGGAATGATGGGTTTGGGCACGGGCATGTCAAAGGGCAAAGGATTGCGCAGGTAGTAGTAGGCCAGAGCGTCGGCGACGAGCATGGCGACGGAGTACGGTTCCTGTCCGGAGGAGCAACCGGCGCTCCAGATGCGGAGGTTAAAGTCGCGGCGTTCCTGTTTGCGCTTCAGAATTTCTTCCAGCACGGTTTTTTGCAGCAGGTCCAGCTGCGGGCGATTGCGGAAGAAACTGGTCTCGTTGACGGTAAGATTTTCGAGCAACTGCGCGAGTTCGGTTTTGCCTTCGCGGCTGGTGAGCAGGCGATAGTAGGCGTAAAACGAATCGAGCTGGCAGACCTTAAGGCGGCGCTGGAGACGATCCTTCAGGAAATGCGAGCGGCGTTCATCGAAGAACATGCCGCATTCCTGATAGACGAGCGTCTGCAGGAGCTTTAGCTCCGGTTCGGTGAGTTCAATCGGTACGGTAAGCGTGGCCATAGCGTTTTTCGCGTGCAACTCAGAAAGTGCGGCGGCGGTTCCGAACGGCGGAATGCGCCTTACCTTGCAAGGGCGACCGGCTCTGCGACCTCCTCGAGTCGTTTGTATTCCGGGCGTTGCAACAGTCGGGTAATGTCCAGAAGAATGATCAGCCTGCCTTTGAGCTTTCCGACGCCCACGACGTAACTGGATTCACCTTCGGCAAAGACATTGCCCGGCGGCTCGATGTCGGCAGGAGGAATTTTCAGAACTTCGGAAGCGGCATTCACGATCAAGCCGAGGAGTTTGTTGTTGAGCTCGACGACCAGGATGCGATTTTTTTTGTCGGCAACGATTTCGGAATGGCCAAAGCGTTTGCGCAGATCCATCACCGGGATGATTTTGCCGCGCAGATTGATAACACCCTCAATGAGGTCGGGTGCGTTGGGCACGCTGGTAATTTCCGGGACGCGCACGATTTCGCGCACGGAACCAATACGTACACCGTAGGTTTCCGAACCGATACGAAAGCCGACGACTTGAATGTCTTTTTCCACCGGTCTCTCAGTTCCTAGGAATGCGAAAGTTCGGCGTACTCGAGTTCGCGTTCTTCTTCCGGGCGCACGGACTCGCGCCGTTTGCGCGCGTCGCCGTATTTGGCGCGAGACGGGGCGGCGCGGTCGAGGACGAAGCGATCCATGCTGTCCAGCAAGTGGCGCGAGAGCTTGAGCATTTGTTCGGCGGCAGCTGAAAGTTCGGTGGAACTAGAAGCGGACTGCTGCACGAGTTCGCGCATCTTGTCCATGGCGCGCACGACCGCTTGTGCGCCGCTGGCCTGCTCTTCGACGGCAGAGTTGATCTCCTGGGTGATTTCGGTGAGGCGGCTGGTGGCTTTGGCGATTTGCGAAGAGCCCACGGACTGCTCGTTGGTGGCGGCGCCGATTTCCTGAGAGAACTTGTAGACCTCGGTGACCACGTTGGAGATTTTGTGCAGCGCGGTGCCGAGATCGTTGCCGAGATTGAGACCTTCCTCGACGATGCGCGTGGAGCGTTCCATATTTTCCACGGCCTGACGCGCTTCGCGCTGGATGCTCTGGATCAGGTCGGCAATTTCCTTGGTGGATTGCGTGGATTTTTCGGCAAGCTTGCGGACTTCGTCGGCGACAACGGCAAAGCCCAGACCGTGCTCGCCAGCGCGGGCGGCTTCGATGGCGGCGTTCAAAGCCAGGAGATTGGTTTGTTCGGCGAGGTCGTCGATGACTTCGATGATCTTGCCGATGTCGTCGGCGCGATGGCCGAGGACATTGATGATTTCGGCGGAAGATTGAATGGCACGGTTGGTTCGGTTCAGGCCGTCGGTAGCCTTCTCCATGGTCTGGATGCCGGTGCTGACTTCCTCACGGGAACGGTTGGCGATGTCGAGCAAGACTTTGGCGGTGTCCGCAACACGCTGAATGGAGGTAACCATCTGATCGATGGAGGCGGAGGTTTCCGCGACGCTGGAGGCCTGGACTTGCGTGTTCTTCACCACGTTTTGCACGTTGATACTCATCTCGTGCATGGTGCTGGTTACTTCCTCGATGGCCGAGGAGGCCTGCACGCTGACTTTGGCGGATTCGTCAGCGGCGCCGGCGACTTGATTGGAGCCGGCAGAAACCTGGCTGGCGGAATCGCGTGTGGTGCGCACGAGAGTCTGCAAGCCGTGCGACATGCGCACGAACGCGTTGCCCAAGGTGTCGCGCTTGGAGCGCGGGACAACTTCGACGCTGAGATCGCCTTCGGCCACGGCCATGGAGACGCTGGCCATTTCCTTAAGGTAGGCAACCATGTTGTTGAAGGTTGTGGCTAAAGCGCCGATTTCATCGTTACGGTGAATGTCGATGTTTTGATCGAGATCGCCGGAGTCGCCGATTTCGCGAGCCACGGTGATGAGGTGTTGCAGCGGCTGGGTGATATTGCGCGCGGTGATGTAAGCGAAGACGAAGCCCACGGCGAGTACTACGAGCGTGCCCCCGATGGTGACCCACAGGCTGATGGCTCCCGCCGCATCGGCGACAGCCTTCGACTCATCTGCGGAGTTTTTGATTTCCTTGGTGCACTGGTCGAGAACCGCGGCAGATTTGGCGAGCCAAGAGCCGGGATCTTTCTGGAGATAGAAAATCTGCAGATCGGAAACGGTGGCGTCGCCTGAATCGACCTGATGACGCTTGGCGAGCATGGGTTTGGCAAAATTGTCGGCCCAACTGGTTTCCGTAGATTCCACCTGCAAGAGCGTGCCGCGCAGATTATCGGTAGTGGCTTGAGCCTGGCCGCGCTTGATGAGATCGGCGATGGAGACGAGGCCCTTGTTGACGCGGTCTTCGTCGCGCGGGTCGCCGCTGAGGAGAAAGTTGTTGAGGTCTAGGCGATTGGTCATGATCTGGCCACGCACGGACTCGATGGTGCCCACGCCCTCGAGGGCGGTAGCCGCCTGGCGGCGCGCGGAGTTTACTTTCACGCCGGCAAAGATGTTGGCGACCAGCAACAGCGCGAGCAAAATTAGGCTCGAGCCGAAGCCAAGGTAGAGTCGATTCCGAATGTTCATTGCGAAAAGCCTCCACTTCCCCAAAACCGAACTGTCACCGTCACGACGCGCAACGGATGATCGAATGCTGCTTACTGCTGAAAATCGAACTCCACGATTTGCGTGGTCTCATCCGGGCCGGGCACGAATTTCCAATCCTTCACGGCGTCCTGGCACGCTTGTACCAGGATCGGATGACCGCCGACGACGCGCGTGCTCTTGACGCGCCCGTCCGGCGTAATGACGATTTCGAGTTTCACTTTGCCGCTGACACTCATGCGCCGGGCGAGTTCCGGATAAACCGGCGTAACCTTGGTCTTAACCTTGCGCCCGGTATCCGGCGTCGCCACGCTCTGCGCGCCAGTCGAACCTGCGGCCAGCATGCCTCCTACGGCCAGCGTGACGAAGATTTTCTGTAGTCCAGCGAGATTCATTGACACCACCCCATGCGCGGAAGCGCGGATTACCCCGCCGAGGGAAAGGCACGTGGGCTGCCATCGCCGTACTGGAGCGGCCCGGCAAGCACTAAACGGTGGGATCGCAGCTAAGTGAAAGAGACGCGGCAGGTTAGTAACGAAACGGCGATTTCGCGCGCGCGGAAAGGCGCGGCTCCCGCGTCTCAGGCGTGCGCGTAAGCCTGCACGGTTCTCACCCTGAGACGTACGCGTCTGAGACGTAGCCGCTCTTAAGCGATGAGGCAACACCCAGTCCCAAGAAGATTGACTCACATTGAGACGAGCGGCTAGGGTAGAGACGCGTGGGGCCCCGGTTCGTCGAGTGCAGCATTTTGCGCTCGACGTTGGCGCAGCTTTCTGCGGACGCCGGGCGTCACTCCCTCTCAATGCCTAGTGCTACGTCTAAATCGCCGACACGTCCGGCGCGCCCGCGCCTCAAGACGGCTCCTCCTCCGCCGTTGCAAAATCACGCCGAAGAACTGATGGCGCTGGCTGTGGATGCAGCACAATCCCGCCATCTGCCGGATTTCCTGAAACATTTCGCGGAACGTTCCGCCCATATGCTGCGGTCGCTATGGGGCGGCGTAGCGGTGTTTCGCGGGCGGGAGACGGAGCTATATACCGGGTCGGGCAGCAAGTCGGCCGAGGGACGGGAAAGCCGGGAGTGGCTTTTTGCCTGTGCCCGCGAATTGCGAGGCGAGATTGCGGTGCGTCCGCTGCCACCGGAGCAGGCGGCATGGTTTGCCTCGCCGCAGGGCGAACTGCCAGCGGTGTTGCTCTTTGTGCCCATCAAAGCTAGCGACGGCGAGCGGCTGGGTGCGCTGACGCTAGCCAGCCGGAGCACCGCGCTTTCCGGCGGAGAAAAACGACTGCTGTCGGCGCTGGCGAGCCATGCGGCGCTATCGCTTGAGAATTTTCGCCGCTTCTCGCAATTGGAACGCTCCAAGCGCCAGTGGGTCGAAGACATCGACGCCATCAGCGACTACATCGTGGTGCATGACCGCGCGTGGAACATCGTGCGTACCAACCGTTCGCTCGCCTCGCACCTCGGCGTGCCGCCGGCGGCGCTGGTGGGTGAAGCGATGGTCAGCCTGCGGCCCATTGCCGAGACCGGCAGCGCGCTTCCCTGCCCCTTTTGCATGGATACGCAGCAGGCGCGCGAAGAGTATGTGGCGGCTTCCACGGAGAAGATATTTCTGGTGTCAACCTCGCGGACGCCGGCAAGCCACGATGAGGAAGCACGCACGATTCACGTACTGAAAGATATTACCGATCGGCGAGAAGCGGAGCGGCGATATCGCGAGCTGTTTGACAGCATCCAGGAAGGACTGTTTTTTGCCACACCGGATGGGCGGTTTCTAGATGTGAACGACGCCATGGTGCGCATGCTGGGTTATGGCTCACGGGAAGAGTTGCTGCGGGCGGACGTGAGTCCACATTTGTATCCCGCGCCGGAATCGCGCGAACGCTTTCTGCGGGCGCTGACCAAACAGGGCGTGCTGCGGAATTACGAAGAAACCCTGCGCCGCAAGGATGGCTCGCTGTTGCACACGCTGCAGAATATCTCCGGGGTGCGCGACGCGCGCGGGCGGATTGTGCAGATCCGCGGTTTGATGCTGGATGTCACTGAGCAAAAGATGTTTCAGTCGCAACTGCAGCGAGAGCGTGACTTTAACCAAAAGATCCTGAACACGACGCAGAGCATGATCCTGGTGCTGGATACCGCGGGATTGATCAGTTATGCCAATCGGCGCTGCTACGAGGCGGGGTATCAGGAAGAGGAGCTCATTGGCCACCGGCTGGTGGATTGGGTAGACGCCACGCACCGCGGAGAGTTTGAAGGCGCACTGGAAACCACCGCGCACGGACATCAGGTAGAGAACATCGAGTTGCCGGTACGGCGCGGCGATGGGTCGATGGGGCATTTTTCCATCAGTTTAAGCCCCATGCGCGACGAGCAGAATGCCGTGAACAGCGTAGTAGTGGTGATGACGGACATTACCGACGCAGCGCTGCTGCAGTCCAAGCTGGCGCACAGCGAGAAGATGGCCACCATTGGGCGACTGGTATCCGGCGTGGCGCATGAAGTGAATAATCCGTTGGCGGCCATTCTGGGATTTACGGACTTGCTGCTGGAAAATCCGGCGGTGCCGGACTCTGCGCGCGAGGATCTGCAGATTATCTTGCAGGAAACGCAGCGCACTAAGGACATCGTGCAGGATCTGCTGAGCTTTGCGCGCCAGCGGCCGGTGCAGCGCGAACTGGTGCAAATCAACAACGTTTTGCGGCAGACGATCAAGCTGCGGAGTTACGACTTTGCAAGTCACGGCGTAGAAGTGACGGAAGAGTTCCAGACGGACCTGGCGTTCACCATAGGAGACGCGCAGCAACTGCAGCAAGTGTTCCTGAATATTCTGAATAATGCATACGACGCGGTACAAGAATCCGGCCAGCGCGGGCGCATCCGCATTTCGACGAAGCAGCGCGGCGAATCGGTGGAAGTGGCCATCAGCGACAACGGCACGGGCATTGCGGATCCGCAGAGAATTTTTGATCCGTTTTACACCACCAAGCAGGTGGGCAAAGGCACGGGGCTGGGACTGAGCATTTGTTACGGCATCGTGCGCGCGCACGGCGGCGAGATTCAATGCTGGAATAACGGCGCGGCGCCGGGCAGCACGTTTCTGGTGCGCGTGCCGGTGGCTACGGATGCCGCGACGAATGCCGTGGCGAAGGAAGCCGGGCGATGAGTACGCCGGTGCTGCAACAATCGCTCGCGCCGATTCTGGTGATTGAAGACGAGCCCTCGGTGATCGCGTTTTTGCGCGCGGCGCTGGAGCGCAAAGGCTATCACGTGGAACACGCGGCGAGCGGAGCGGACGGCCTGGCGCTGCTAAAGGACGGGCGCTACGGCGGAGTCATTTCTGACGTGCGCATGCCCGGCTCGGTGAACGGCGCCGAAGTGCATCGCTGGATCCAGCAGCACCGGCCGGAATTGGCGACGCGCATCATCTTGATCAGCGGGGATACGGCGAACAGCGAAACGCAGTCCCTGCTGGAACGCAGCGGTACACCGTGCATCGAGAAGCCCTTTCGCGTGCAGCATTTACTGCAGGTTGTGGAGAGAACCTTCGGGAAACCATGAGCCACGAGATGAAAACGCGGTTGTTGGTGGTGGACGACGAGCAGAGCATCCGGCGGCTGTGCATGACCATCGGCACCTCCCTGGGATTTGTGTGCGCCGAGGCGGAAAGCGCGGAAGTGGCCTTGGCGCGGCTGGATAGCGAAGCCCCGGACCTGCTGCTGACGGACTTGAAACTGCCCACGCAGTCCGGCGTGGAATTGCTGCAGCAAACCAAGAAAATTCTGCCGCACACGGAAGTGGCCATTATGACCGGGCATGGCTCGATCGAATCGGCGGTCGATGCCATGAAGCTCGGAGCTTACGACTACATCGAGAAGCCCTTTCGTGTGGAAAAGATGCGGCTACTGCTGCAGCGCATGGCGGAAAAGGTGCGGTTGGTTACGGAGAATGAATTTCTGCGCGAACGCGTTAGTGCGGAAGAGAACCTCGACGGTATCATCGGCACTTCGGCGAACATTCAAGACGTGTTGCGCGTGGTGGGCCGGCTAAAAGATACGCGCACGCCGGTGCTGATCTGCGGCGAAAGCGGGACCGGCAAAGAACTGGTGGCGCGCGCGATTCATTTCCGTGGCGCGCTCGCGCAGGAGCCGTTCATCGCCGTGGATTGCGGGTCGCTGGTGCCGACGCTTATGGAAAGCGAGCTCTTCGGCTACGAAAAGGGCGCGTTCACGGGCGCCATCAAGTCGAAGGCCGGCTTGTTTCAGGCGGCCAACGGCGGCACCATTTTCCTGGACGAAATTGGCGAACTGCCGCTCGAAATGCAGGCTAAATTGCTGCGCGTCTTGCAAGAAAAGGAGGTGCGGCCCGTCGGCAGCAACGAAAAAGTCAACGTGGACGTCCGCGTCATTGCCGCGACGAACCGCGATCTAGAGGAAGCCTATCGCGCCGGGACGTTTCGCAAGGACTTGTATTTCCGCTTGAACGTGGTGACTGTGCAGCTCCCGTCGCTGCGCGAGCGACGCTCGGATATCCCCGTGCTCACGCACCATTTCCTCGGCCGCTACGCCCAAGGCTCGCAAATGCAGGTGACCGCTGCGGCCATGAAGAGCCTGCTGCAGTACGACTGGCCGGGCAACGTGCGCGAACTGGAGAATTGTGTAGCACGCGCCGTGGCCTTGGGAGACGGCAAAACCATCGACGTGGCCGACCTGCCGCCGGCGATTCGCGCGGAGCAGCCCGAAGGGCCAGCAGCGAAATTTCAAGACGCCGCTTCCCTTTCCACCACGGCCCTCGCCGAGATGGAGCGCATGACCATCCTGCGCGTATTTGAAGAAGCGCACGGCGACAAGGCACTGGCGGGCAAAATTCTGGGCATCAGCCGCGCCACGCTCTATCGAAAATTGAAGCGTTACAAAATACCCGTCCGGCCCGACAGCGACGAACAAGAGCCCGAGGAACAGTCCATGTCGCAGCAGGCTGGTTCGTAAGAGCCATGCGGCCGCGTTGCTCTGGCGCATCGATACAAGTGCATCGTCACTTGCTGCATGGTTGCCATTCCTTTCAGACCGGGCATAGCGCTAAACCTGTACCAAGGTCCACAAGCACAAAATGTCAAAAAACGTGCCCTGTAGCGTCTGGTACCATCGCGCCCTGAGACGAATCGTTTCAGCCTGAGACGTTCGCCCGCCTCGCCACGCATGGGAAAAACCTAAGCCTCACACTTTCTTCACTTTCGCGAACTGCTTCCCGCGTTCGGATTTGGCGCACAGCGTGCAACCTTTGCCCCGGCACTTTATGACTGGTCCGAACTCTGTGTGTCTCACAAGCTTGCCTGCGGGACTCGCTGGCGTTCTCTTGCGGTCGCAGGTGCGTCGCGGAAGTGAGCGCTAGCATGCCCAGGTCGGAGGCCAACATCGCCACCCTATCCACGGAAAACTGCGCCGAGCAACTGGCGCACTTCTTCCCGCAGACGGAGGCCGTGCGCGTTCCGGTACAGGTGACGCCCGGCGGCGCAGGTGGGACACGGCTGCGGGAGAGCACGGTACTGGAATACGCCAGCGCCGAGCACGCCATTTTCGTTTCGACGCTGCCGCTGGAGTTTGCGGATCGCGTCAAAGTTCGGGCCGGCAGCAACAAATTCCGTATGGAGGAAGGCACTGTGGTCGCCGTCCAGTATTACGAAGGACGCAAGGCCATTGCCGTACGCTTCCTGCGCGGGCAGTGCCCTTGGGTGATAGAACCGTGAGCAAAATAACAACGCTGAATCTGCCGGCCCCACCACGGGTCGATAGCTCGCGCCAGGCGCAGTGGGACGAGGCGCGTATTGTTTTTCCCATCTACGTCGCGCTAGCCAAGCAACTGGCCATCGACATTCCCGTGCCGCCGGCCAAACGCAATCTGCCGGAAAAGGCGGAGCTCGAGCTGTTCAGCCAGATTCAGAGCTGGCTCGACTCCATGGACCAGCGCGTGCTCGTGCACGAATTGCGACATCTGCTGCAAATGACCACGCTGAACGCCAGCGAATCCGGCCTCCAGGCGCTGATCCAGCGCCACCTGCGCAAACCCATGAAGAACAACGTCGATCGCGACAAGATCGACTTCCTGCTGGTGCAATATTTCGCGCTTTGCGCGCCCCCCAAGATTTATCACAAGCAGATTGAACCGGCCGACGTCGCCACGGTAATGAAACCAGTGCTGGGAGAAGCTTCTCTCGAACCGCTTCCCTGGTGCGAACCCCTCGAGCGCATGATCGAAGCGCTGCGCGAGTTTCGCAGCTTGCGCTCCATGGCCAAATCCGATTTCATCGCTCAGGGCCGCAAAGTAAAAGAGTCCGCGGGTGCGAGTTTCTATCAGACGTCCGCCCTATTGGCGTTCACGCGCTTTAATTTTCTGTTGCGCCGCACGCTCATCGAATTGATGCACGCGGATTTGATCGCCGTGCGCACCGGCCTCACGCAACTCGAAGCCGCCGGCGTCGCGTCGCTGAGCTGCCGAAACTTTGGCTCCATGGCGCTCGAACCCTTGGCCAAGCTCAAACAAGCCGCCGACGAATGGAAGCAGCCCTTTCAGAAGGAATACACGGAATCGACGGTCACACAGGCCTTCGAGAAACTCATGGGCTTGCGGCAGGACGTCGAGCTGGCGCTGGAAAAAGCGGGGTTGAAGAGCACCTCGCCCGCGGAAAAAGCGACCCGGCCTGACGCTTCCGCCACCTCGGCAAAATCTCCATCCCAAAAACCAGATGCTGCGCCGCGCGAAGCGGCTGCGCCAGCCGCCGCCGAACCTGCCAAGGAAAGCGTGGAACTGGATTTCGAGAGTTGCCTCGAGAAAATCTGGGAGCAACTGATCGCCACGCCACCGTCACGGGGCCGCTCCATGACCACCGTGAAAGTCGGCGGCGCACGCATTCTCATGTCTAGCTGGGAAGTCGCGGCGTTCGTCACGGAAGACGGCCCCTCGGCGGAAGACTTGCGGCGCGCGGTAGTGGCACGCACCTTGGTCAATACCGCACTGGAAGCCGCTAAAGAGACGGGCAATGGCACGGCGCTCGATCGCGCGCTGGCCGTGGCGCGCGTCGAGGTCACCCGCCTACAGGAGCGCGTCGATGTGGCCAAGCAAGCCAAAGACACCGAAGCGGCCGTAAATCTCGGCATCAGCACCAAGCGCCTGCTGTCCGCGCTGGATGAAGCGGAAAAGCTGTAGCAGCGCAACGAAATTGCCGTAATGCAACTGGCTTTAGAAGTTCTGGGGAGCGCTTCTTTCTTGCGAAACGCCAACGTACTCATACTCACCGACGAAGCGGAATTCGGGCGCCTGCTCACCACCTGCTGGCAGACGGAACGCCAGCCGCCCCGCGTCACCATCCTCGACAGCGATAATTGGCAGGGCCAGGAAACCAGCGCGCACGATCTCGTCGTGGCCGGGCCGATGCGCGATGGCCACCTGGCAAAAATCCTGCGCTCGTTCGAACCGACCACTGCGGTAATTCTCTGCGCGCCGGTCGACGCCAAGGAGCTGACGCAGTTGCGTGGCAAACACCCGCGCCTGGTACACATCCCGCTACGCGAAGACTGGACGCAGACGCTGCTACTGGTCGCCGGCGAGTCTTTGCGCCGCACGGAAGCCGTGCGCATGGCCCGCGCCGCCCAACACGCCGCCCAACGCAACGAACACCAGGCCATGCTCGGCCGATACATGATCGACATGAAGCACAGCGTCAACAACGCCCTCACCTCCATGCTCGGCAACGCCGAACTGCTGCTCCTCGAGCCCGGCCAGCTCTCCACGCAGTCCCTGGCGCAAATCAAGACCATCCACAACATGGCCTTACGCATCAACGAGATCATGCAGCGATTCTCATCCCTTTCGAGCGAGATACGCGACGTTGAGACGCCATCTCATGCTGAGAATGAAGTGGTCTCCGTACCCGGCGGAACGCGGCGCTAAGATCACCTCATCTTTCGCTAACTTTCACGCAATCAATAACTTGCCACACAGAACAAATCACCCGCAACTCCCTGCCACACTGGCCGCCGACGTGCACCTCCGGTCCCCGGATTAATCCGTGGGAGATTGGCTGTGCTGAAAAAAGTTCTGATCGTCGATGATTCCCCCGCTCAGGTAAAGCTGATTCACGGCTTGCTGGAGCGCGAAGGTTATGCCCCCATCGACCTGAACAATCCGCTGAGGGTGGAAGACACCATCGCCATGGAACGTCCGGCGCTCATCCTGCTGGACGTGGTCATGCCAGAACGCAACGGCTTTCAGGTCTGCCGCGAGCTCAAGAACAGCGCGCAGTACAACGACATTCCCGTGATTCTGGTAACCAGCAAAGACACTCCTAGCGACCGCTACTGGGGCGAACAGCAGGGCGCGGACGGCTATGTCACCAAACCCTTCACGCGCGAAGACCTGTTGCGCGCCATAAGGCGCTTCGTATGAGCCACGAATTCCATCTCACACCACTCTCCGCCGACGTCCAGGATCACCAGATCCTGGAAGCCCTGGGCGCTTTGCCGGAGCCGTCGCCCGAATCACAATTCTGCGTCTTTCGCAGTGGCCGCGAGCGTTTCTGCCTCCCAGTACTGGATGTGGAAGAAGTCCTCGAGTGGCCGCTGGTAACCGAACTGCCGCTGGCCCCGGCCTACTTGATGGGCATTTTCAATTTGCGCGGAGCGATCGTGCCGCTGATCGACATTGCCATGACGGAAGGTCGCCGCCCGGGCCTGCTGCCGAAAAACGTGGTGGTCGCCGCGCTACACATCGAGAGCGCTCACGAAGACATTCGCATCGGCATTGCCGTGGACGAAGTAATCGGCACGTACTCCGTCACCGCGGAAGATTTGCTCGATCAGTCGCCGGAAAACGTTCCGTACTGCACCGGCATGCTTCGCCACGCCGACCGTTTGGCGCTGCTCATCGACCTGCGGCGACTGCTCGAAGCGTTTCCGGGTCCGGGCATTTGACTTTGGCATTCCGCGAACGACCGCCGCTGAAAAGCGCGGGCTTCGCAAACGAGTTTTGGAGGAAGGCATGAAATCGCGATTGAGTTCCACCATTTGGATGCTGGTGCTGGCCACCGGAACGGCGCTGCTCACCGTGCTTTGGCTCGCCTATAGCGCCGGCCGCCAGTCCGGCGGCGCGGCCATCTTTGAAAGCAACCCGGGCACATCGCTGGTGATTTTCGCCGCACTCGTGGCGCTGTGCACTGCGGCTCTGCTGGCGTGGCAGCTCAGCAGCCACTTCGTCACGCCCGTCACGGAGTTGGCGGAGTTCTCCGAACGCTTGGCGGCGGGCGATCCACGCGCGCGCGTGCAGGTCAACTCCAACGACGAGCTTGGCTATATCGCCGAAAATCTCAATCGCGCTGTGGCCCGCGTCTCTAAGGCCAGCAACAATCAGGAAGCCAGCGACTCCCTGCAACGCAGCATCACGGAATTGCTGAACGTTATCAACCAGGTGGCGCGCGGCGACCTCTCCACGCGCGGCAAGGTAACCAACGACGCCCTCGGCAACGTCACCGACTCTATCAACTACATGCTCGACAACTTCATGAAGGTGCTCGAGCGCGTCCGCAAAGCGGCTATGGAAGTCACCGCCTGCTCCAACAACATTCTCGTTGCCGCCGACGAAATGCAGGCCGGCGCCACGCAGCAGGACCAGGAAATCACCAACACCTCCAGCGCCGTCGAAGAGCTCACCGTCTCCATGAAGCAGGTGTCGAACAACGCCGAAGCCAGCGCCGAAGCCGCGCGCCGCGCCCTCGATGCCGCCGAACAGGGCAATCGCGCCGTACGCGACACCCTGGAAGGCATGCAGCGCATCCGTGCCTCCGTGCAAGCCACCGCCAAAAAAATCAAATCGCTCGGCGATCGTTCTCTCGAAATCTCGGAAATCATCAACGTGATTAACGACATCACGGAACAAACCAACCTTCTCGCCCTCAACGCCGCCATCGAAGCCGCGCGCGCTGGTGAAGCGGGCCGCGGGTTCGCCGTCGTCGCCGACGAAGTTCGCAAACTCGCCGAGCACAGCCGAAGCGCCACGAAAGACATTGCCGCGCTGATCAAAGCCATCCAGGCCGAAACCAACGAAGCCGTGGTGGTGATGGAAGAAGGCACCAAGGAAGTGGAAAGCGGCGCCACCCTGGCGGATCAAGCGGGACGGGCGCTGGACGCTATCTCCAACGTGGTTCGCCAATCCGCCGAGCTCGTGCAGGAGATCTCCCTCGCTTCCAAACAGCAGGTGCGCGGCACGGAAGGTGTCGCCCACGCTATGCAAATCATTTCCAGCATCACGCGCCAGACGTCGCAAGGCACGCGCGGCACGGTGGCCACGGTCAGTCAACTGGTCAAGCTGTCTGACCAGCTCAACGAAGCCCTGGCGCAATTCCGCGCTGCCAAAGCCGCGGCGCAGGCCGAAGAGGAATCCGACCGCCTGGTACCCGCCGGCGCGCGGTGAACGTACTTCGTCGCGGAGCGCTTGCTTTAGACCACTTTTTCTTCGCGCTCTCTGTGGTCTCTGTGTAACCGGTTTCAGCAGCGGTAGCAGCCCGTGCCGCCAGCGTGAGGAAGATGAGTCCAGGCCAGCAGATCGCCCACGGCGCGACGGAACATGAGTTGAGCGAGCTCCGCATGCTGATCGAAGAGCGCACCGGTATCTGTTTCGACGCCTCCCGCGCGCGCTTTTTCAATCTGCGCGTCGAACAGCATCTGCGCGAGAAGCATTTCGAGCGCGGCACGGACCTGCTGCGGGCCATGCGCAAAAGCAACCTCGAGTATGAGGCGCTGCTCGAACGCCTGCTGACGCAAGAGACGAGTTTTTTTCGCTACCCGGGCGTTTATGAAGCGTTTGAAAAGCGCGTGCTCCCGGAGCTGCACGTAAAAAAGTTTTGGACTAACCCGCGCACCCTGCGCATCTGGAGTGCGGGCTGCTCCACGGGAGAAGAACCGTACTCCATCGCCATGACCGTCAGCGACTCCGGCTCCTTCGCGGATTCCTGGAATGCGGAGATTTTGGCGACGGACGTTGGCCGGCTGGCCCTCAAACACGCGCACCAGGGCGTGTATACCGGGCGCAGTTTGAATAACGTTAGCGAGAAGCAGCTAACCACGCACTTTTCGCCGGTACCCGGCGGCCAACAGATTAAGCAGCGCTTGCGTAATATGATCACCTTCACGCAAATGAATCTCGCCTCCGCGGTCTATGTCGGCCGCATGGACGTGATTTTTTGCATGAACGTGCTCATTTATTTCTCCGAAGAGCGCCGCCGTGCGCTGGTCCGCCGCTTCTACGAGACTCTCGAGCCGGGCGGCTACCTATTCCTCGGCCACTCCGAATCCATTTCCAAAATGCCGGTCAAGTTCCAGGCCATCGTGCTCAACGATTGCATTCTGTACCGCAAACCCACCGCGGAAGAGGCGCAAGAAACCGCGCTCGTGCCGGAGGGCCGCGCATGAGCGACGTCGACCGCGAAGCCGTTGAGATGTTCCTTCAAGAAGCTGCCGAGCATCTGCAGATGCTCCGCGAATACGTCGGCGTTTTGCAGGATCACCAGCCGCGCCGCGAGGACGTCGAGCGTCTGTACATTTCCGCGCACACTCTCAGCGGTACGTCGGCCAGCTACGGTTATCCGCGCTTTTCCGAAATTGCCGCCAAACTCGCCCACGTCTTCCAATACGCTCTAAGCGTTTCCCTGGGCGACGATCTTCATGGCCCGCTCACCGAATTTCTTTCCGACGGCATCTCGCTGCTCGAAACCGATTTGCTCGAAATCAGCAATACCGGAAACGAGGTCGTCGAAGACATCGCCGCCTTCAAAGACCGCTACCGCTTCGCCTTCCAGGTGGAAGCCCCGAAGCTAAGCCTGCAACAGGAAATGGCGGACGCCGCCGGCCACGCGGCCTACAATCCACAATCAGAGTTACCGGAAAGCGCCGCCACCGGCTCCTACTTCGACTCCTTGCCCTTGGACGACGACGTCCCCGACGAAATTCTAGAATTCTTCCAGCCGGAAGCCGAAGAGCACCTGCAAATCGTCAGCGACTGCCTGCTCTCTCTCGAAGGCGGCAACAATCCGGAGGAAATAAACAAACTCTTCCGCGCCATTCACACGGTGAAGGGTTCGGCCGCGCAGGTCGGCCTGAAACGCCTCGGCGCCATCGCCCATCGCGTCGAAGATCTCATTGGACGCTTGCGCGAAGGCGAGCTCGAGCCGTCACCCTCCGTCGTCGATATCTGCCTCGAATCCGTCGACGTCCTTAAAAAAACTCTGCATCGCCAGTGGGCCGACGAAGCCGAAATGCGCAACTCCGTCGATTCCCTGCTCGGTCGCATCGCGGAGTACGCGCCCGCCGACGCCGACGAAGCGGAGCCCTTGCCCGAGACCGACGCCCCACTCGCGGACTTCGCGAAGACCGATGCGGCACAATCCCCGCAACCAGCCTCACCCGCGACGGCGAAGAAGTCTTCCAAATCCAATGCCGCCGCAAATGGCGCGCAAGCCAAATCCGTCCGCATCGCCCTCGAACGCCTCGACCGCATGATGAACACCGTCGGCGAGCTGGTCATCAACCGCACCCGCATGGTCGGCCGCGTCGACGAACTCGAAAAACTCGTCGACACCCTCAGCTTCTCAAAAGAACGCCTGCAGGGCAAAGTCGCTGAGTTTCAGGACAAGTACGAATTCACGCGCATCAATTCCTCGCGCAACGCCGGCCCGTGGAAGCCCGGCAACACCCCGGAAGTACTCACCAGCGTGGCCGCCGGCGACACCTCCTTCTGGTCCGAATTCAGCGACCTCGAACTCGACCGCTACGACGACTTCAGCATCCTCTCGCGCTCCATGGCCGAAATTTCCGCCGACGTCAACGAAGTCCTCGCGCAACTCCAAGGCTTCATCGGCCGCGTCGAAGGCGACATCGACGAATTCACCAAATTAGCCCATCACTTGCAGGACGAATTCACCGCCGCCCGCATGGTCCCCATCGGCACGCTCTATTCACGCCTTTCGCGCGCCGTGCGTGACGCCGCAAAATCCGCTGGCAAACAGGTTGAACTCGATCCCTCCGGCAGCGAGACCGAGCTCGACAACAACATCATCCAGCAAATATCGGACCCGCTCGTCCACCTCGTGCGCAATTCCGTGGCCCACGGCATCGAACGTGTCGAAGACCGCGTCCTCGCCGGCAAGCCCCGCGTCGGCAAAGTTTCCCTGCGCGCCTATCATCGCGGCAATCACATTTACATCGAGGTCGAAGACGACGGCCGCGGCATCGACTACGACCGCGTCCGCCAGAGCGCCATCGAACGCGGCCTCGTCTCCCCGGAAACCGCCGACCGCCTCACCGAGCGCGAACTGCGCGAAATGCTCTTCCACCCGGGCTTCTCCACCGCCCCGGCAAAAACCGAACTAGCCGGCCGCGGTGTAGGCCTGGACGTCGTCCGCGCCAACCTCACCGCCCTCAACGGCGAAATCGAAATTCACAGCGTCGCCGGCTCCGGCACGAAATTTACGCTGAAAGTCCCGCTGACCCTCATCATCTCGCCCGCGTTATTCGTACGCTGCGGCGTCACCAGCTTCGCCCTACCCCTCGGCGTCGTCGAAGAAATCCGCCGCCTCCGCGCCGACGAAATCGAAGACGTCGGCGGCAAACTCCTCACCAAGATCCGCGACGTGGTCACCGAAGTCATCCGCCTCGACACCTATCTCGGCCTCCCGCCGCTCGAGCCCGTCAACGGTTACTTCCACATGGTCGTCGCCAACATCGGCGATCGCAAAATCGGCGTGGTCGTCGAAGAAGTCCTCGGCAAGGATGAAATCGTCATCAAGAGTCTCGGCGAATACCTGAAACGCGTAAAAATTTTCCCCGGCACCACCATCGCGCCGGACGGCAGTTTAATTCTGCTCATCGATCTCAATCGCCTCGTCGCCGCCGAACCCACCGAGCGCCGCGCCCTGCAAGCCAACGCCAGCGCCGCCCGCATCTTCGCGCCCGGCTCCGCCGCCGTCGCCCGCGGCACCATCCCCAGCGAAGCCATCGACCGCGTCGCCCGGGAACGCCTCATCGTTGTCGCCGACGATTCCATCAGCGTTCGCAAATTTGTCGGCCGCATGCTTGAGAAAAATGGCTATCGCGTGAAACTCGCCGCCGACGGCCTCGAAGCCGCCGAGCTCGTTCTCCAGCACGGCTGCCATCTCGTCATCACCGACCTCGAAATGCCGCGCATGACGGGCTACGAACTCATGGCCCAGCTTCGCCAAAGCCCCAGCACGCGCCGCATTCCCGTCCTCGTCGTCACCTCGCGCGCCGGCGAAAAACATCGCAATCGCGCCGTAAAAGAGGGCGCCGCGGCCTTCCTCACCAAGCCCGTGCAGGAAGATCAACTCATCTCCGCCGTCGAACAACTCATGGGAACGGAGGCCAACCGACCGCTCGTCCCCGTCGGCTAAACCGCCATGTCCGTCGCCCCTGTCAAAAAATTCCGCGTCCTCGTCGTTGACGACTCCGCCTTCATGCGCAAAGTCCTCGAAACCATTTTCAACGCCGACGCGCAGCTGCAAGTCGTCGGCCACGCCAAAGACGGCCGCGAAGCCGTCGCCCTCGCCGAATCTCTCAAGCCCGACGTCATCACTATGGACATCAACATGCCCCACGTCGACGGCCTACAGGCCACCTCCGAAATTATGACCACCAACCCGCGCCCCATCGTGGTGGTCAGCTCCGAATCGCGCGACGGCGCCGCCAGCACCCTCCGCGCGCTCGAACTCGGCGCCATCGAATTCGTCGCCAAGCCTTCCAGTGGCATCGACCTCGACATGCAAAGCGTCCGCGAAGAACTCCTGCGCAAAGTTCGCATGGCGGCAAAAGTTCGCGTCGTCCGCACCGCCTCGCGCGTCGCGGCAAAGCCGAACGGCAGCGCAAGCACCCAGGTGCGCCCACGAATTTCCAATCCACCGCCCATGCCCACCTCCGGTCTCGACCAGCGTTTCCCCGTCGTAGTAATCGCCGCCTCCACCGGCGGCCCTGCCACCGTCATGCGCCTGGCTCCCGGCTTCACCGCCGATTTTCCCGCCGCCGTCATTCTCGTGCAGCACATGCCCGCGGCCTTCACCTCGCAATACACCGTGCAGCTCGCCGAGTTCACCAGCATCCGCGTCAAAGAAGCCGAGCCCAACGAATCCTTGCGCCCCGGCACGCTCTACGTTTGCCCCGGTGGCCAGCATCTGCGCGTAACTCCCACCGGCCGGATGCAACTCGACGCCACCTCCGGCCGCATCAACGGCTATCTTCCGAATATCGACGCCACCATGGAAAGCGTTGCCTCCTTCGCCGGTGCCATGTCCATCGGCGCCATCCTCACCGGCATGGGCAATGACGGCGCCGCAGGCAGCCTCGCTATCAAGCGCGCCGGCGGCCTCATGCTCGCACAAGACGAAGCCACCAGCGTCATATTCGGCATGCCTTCCGAAGCCATCAAAACCGGCTCCGTCGACGAGGTCCTCTCCATCGACGACCTGTATCCCGCCATCGAAAAGCGCGTGGTCGCCATCACGCGCAACACTCCGGTAGGAGCACGCTGACATGCGCCTCGCTCCCCGCTCCAAGCCTGCGCCTCTGAAATCGGAGCAAATCATCTTGTTCCGCGTCGGTGGCGCGCTTTTCGCCATCTCCAGCTCCTCCGTGCAAGAAGTCAAAAGCGTCGACAGCCTCGCCGGTGCCGCCGCCGAAATTAAAAATTCCGGCATAAAAAAAGTCCGCCACGTCCTCGAACGCGAAAACCAATCTCTCTTCGTCGTCAACGGCGCCATGCATTTCGCGCTGCCGCTCACTCCCGGCACGCTCGTCTTCATCCTTTACGAGACACGTACCGCCCTGCTCGTCGATGGCATCGAGAAAATGACCAGCATGACCCACCTGCAAGCTCTGCCCTCCGCCTTCAGCGGCGCCGAACGCCTCTGGTATCGCGGCCTCACCGCGCTCGACCAAACCGTCGTCCCCGTCGTCAGCCCCGACGGCTTCCTCACCGCCGACGAACTTTTCCTCCTGGACGCCGCCGTTGCGGAAAAATCCGCCATGCAAAGCGCCGCGAACGACCTCTCAACGCAAGGCGCGCCAGCAAAATGACCTCCGCCGCCCAACTCGAAATCCCCAGCGGATTGCAGCAAGACCTGCAATCCGTCGTCCTGCTACGTCTCGGCGACCGTCGCTTCGCCATCGCCGCCAACCAAATCTCCGAACTCGTAGCCCCCAGCCGCATCTTCCGTTTCCCGCATCGCACGCCGAACGTCGAAGGCGTTATCCTCCGCCGCGGCCGCATCGTCCCCGTCTGCGAAGTCGCCGAACGCCTCCTGGGCAAAAAAATCCTCGATCGCCGCTTCTACCTGATCGCCCTGCGTCGCTACGAATCGCAATCGGAGTGGGTCGCTTTGCCCGTCACCGGCGAATGCGAACTCATCAATGCCGAAATCACACCTCCCGGCGAACACGACGCCCCGCACGTCTCCGGCTGGATCTCCCACGACGGCAACGTAGTCGAAGTCCTCAACGTCGCCGCACTCACCACGCCGCAATCACCCGTCGCGGAGGCCCGCTCATGATCTTCCCCGGCCGCCCCGCCAAAATTCTGCTGATCGACAGCAACGTCTATTTCGCCAAGCGTCTCGCTGACGCCCTGAAGCGCGAAGGCTTCGAAGTCACCACCAGCACGCAAGCCGCCTTCGCCCTCACCACTCTCGAGTACGACGCCCCCAGCGCCATCCTCTGCGCCACCAACATGCGCGAGATGGACGCTCTCGACATCGCCCGCATCATTCGCGCCGACGCCAAAAACTCCAGCATGCCCATCATCGCCCTCGGCGACGGCTCCCAACGCGCTCTCATGGAAGCCTACCAAGCCGGTTGCGACGACTATATCGACCGCAAACTCGCTCCGGGCACCGTCGCCAGTCACGTAAAACAAATCATCATCAGCAAAGCCGACGGCTTCCAACCCACGCAAATGCTCGCCCAGGCCGATACCAGCCTCAGCGGCAGCCTCACCCATCACGATCTCCCCGGCGTCATGCAGATGCTCGGCCACGCCCATCAGACCGGCGCCCTGCACATCAACGCAAAAGATGCCGACGCCGTCCTCTTCTTCGACGCCGGCCAAATCACCCACGCCGAATGCGGTGCCTTCTTTGGTGACGAAGCGGTCATCCACATCCTAAAAAACTGCGTCCAGGGCGGCTCCGGGGTATATAAATTCCTATATGGGTCCACCTCCGGCCAGCGCACCGTTCTCCGCACCGCCACCGATCTCATGCTCGACGCCATGCGCGAATTCGACGAAAGCAACGCCGGTCTCGGCGACATCTCCGAGGAGCATCCCTCTCAGGAATCGCAGCAGCCGCCACAGGATTTAGTCGAGGCCCAGGATCGAACATCGCGGGAGGATTCAGCAGGGACTCAGGATTTAGCGGACGCACAAAATCCCGCGCCAGCTGCCATGCACGAAGACGGCAACTCCAGCGATATTGCGGAGAGCATCGCCGAGCAATTTCCGGAAAACGCAGACTCCCAGGATTGGTCAGCCTTGCTGCAGCAATCCACAGATAACTTGACCGACCATCTGGTCAGCGAGCACATAGTCGAACGGGCCCCCGCGCAT
>Ga0181531_10000708_pt1 | contig 21765 bp, 28 predicted proteins | sample PEATcosm2014_Bin_38_FD_119743 | JGI IMG/M metagenome (GOLD analysis project Ga0181531, IMG submission 119743) | Peatland microbial communities from MTU Mesocosm Facility, Houghton, MI, USA - PEATcosm2014_Bin11_10_metaG | ecosystem: Environmental > Terrestrial > Soil > Wetlands > Peat | place... | reverse complement strand
CGAAGGACTGACCGACAGAAGCCGTCGTCCCTATCGCTATGCCAATAAGCTGCCGTTTCAGGTGGAGAACTTCATCCTGAACGTGAAGCGGGAGCACTGCAGCTGGGGCGCTCGGAAAATCCGCGAGCGCCTGATCCGCAGGTTCTCCGACATCCAGATTCCTGCCAAGAGCACCATCCATGCGGTCCTGGATCGCCACGGTCCCGTTCTACGAAGGCGTAGTCTGTGGACCTTTCGGCTGTGCAACCGACAAATTCGTTCAAACGCGACGGTATCGCCCTGTTGAGCGAGTCGCAAGACGTGCGCGTCAGTCAAGTCTGGTAGTTCGTCTTGTCTGGATGCGCTCACGATATTGTGCCTCAGATCATTGCCTGCTCGTCGTGCATGCGGCTCGTCAAAGACGCATAGCGCGTCAGAATCCACCCCGCGTTTCGAAACGGCTGCGCCAACTCGGCCGGCGGCGCTTGAATTTCACCGCCGACCAGTCGATGCCCTACATCGCCGCCGCGTTATTTCCCCGCCATCACGTTGACCAACTTGACGCTCGCAATCTCCTTCTCCACCTGCTTCGGGTACAGGAATTGATGGCCCGTCGTCTCACCTGGATAGAACCAAGTCACGATCGCCTGAGGCTGCGCGGATCCACGCTCCGCCAGACCAAACACAGTGTGGTCGGTTCCGGTCGCGCGCTCGGAGTTAGGCGCCAAAAGGGTCGCGTACAGCACGCTTCGATCGGCGCTGTAAATCCGCACCAGGGAATGCTCGCCGATGTCTTCCGGCAGCTCGAACCAGTAGGTTCCGGCAGGTAGCACGCGTCCGGGAATCTGCACGGGCTGACTAAAAGTGATTTTGGTGGCCTGATTTGACTCATCTGCTCGTGCGGCAGGCGTGGCGACCAGGACTGCAAGCGAGAACAAAATGGCGACAAAATTCCTTACGACGATGACACTCTTCATAAAGCTCCTTTTTCCGTGACGAATTTATGCTTCGTCGCTTCAGTAAGATTGGCGGATGGGAAGAAAGTTACACAGTTTGCCCGGCTGAGCAGTCCAATGCCGAAATGGTTTATGGAATTGTATCTTTTCGACTGTTGGAGAATCTCACGAGGCAGGCGTTTCCTTGACTGCCATAAGCGAGCGCAGATTCGAGGTGCGTCGTGCGGAGCGATGTTGAGACGATGTAAATCGCGAGTTGTTGCAAGTCTCACCGAGAAAAGGAGCACGGAATGGCAAACGTGAAACTTGTTGTGATGTATCCACGTTCCAAAGACATCGATGCCTTCGAGAAGATTTATCAAAACGAGCATGTACCTCTGGCCGTAGCAAGACTGTAGGGCAAGACCAAGATTGTGGCGACCAAAGTACTGGCTTCGCCGCAAGGTACCGCTTCTTTCTATCGCATCGCAGAGATTCATTTCCGGTCGCTGCCGGATCTGGAGGCTTGCGCCGCGTCAGATGGTTGGGAAACAGGCGCTCGCCCATGCCGTGACGATTTCTTCTGGTGGGCCGCCGATTTTCTTAGTAGCCGAGGAAGAAACCTTTACGTTCGCTCACGTGGCAGGTGCTTCGGTCTGACATCCACGCGGTCCGATACTCCGCGGTGCATCCCTTTTAACGCGACGCTGAAGGAGTCGCACTCGTCAACGATCGATTCAGCCTGCGACAGGTGGTGCAAAGCGCAGCCTGCTGGAGCGGTTCCAGCTCTCGTGTTAACTGCGGTCTTTTCGCAGCTTCGCCATGACACAGTCGATGATTGGGTCGGAGACACTGTGAGGTAATTCGAACGAACCACTTTCAGTTACGATTTTAACGGTCTTGAGGCTGGTATCGTAGAGCACTTGGCAAGCGCGGCACTGGGACAAGTGCAGATTGAGTTCCTTGCGAATCTCCGGTGATACCTGGTTCTCCATGTAGTCAGCGAACTCCGCGAAGAACTCCTCACATGTGATCATTTTACTGCTCCCTTGGTACTGGCTGTGAAGTGAGGTGAAAGCCACTCTCGCAGCATGAGCCGTCCCCTGAGCAGACGCGTCTTCACAGCAGGCACGCTTAGGCCCAGCTGCCGGGCAACTTCGTCCGTTGAAAGCTGCTCGATATCGCGGAGGACGACTACCACGCGGTACTTGGCGGGGAGCCCCAAGATCCCCGCCTCAACGAGTTGCTGGATTTCCGATTTAGAATGCAACTGTTCGGGGTTGTCCGCCCAAGACCGCACTTGACGAGGGCGAAAGTCACCCTCTTCCTCGCGCTCAGGCTCATCTAGGCTCTCCACGTCTTTTCTGGCGCGTAACCGCTGCAGCGCTGTATTCCTGGCAATACTGACCAGCCAAGTGGAAAACTTCGATCGCCCTTGAAATCCGCCGATGTGCTTGAACGCGTTCAAGAGCGTATCCTGCAGGGCGTCCTGCGCATCGGGAGGCTTTCCCAACATCGCCATCAGGGTGCGATAAATCAACTGGGTATGACGGCGAACCAATTCTTCAAAGGCCTCCAGCTTCCCATCCTGGGCCTGGGCAACTAGTTCAGCGTCCAGGTCGTGGATTGCGTCGCCGCGATACACTCCGCCCTCGCGACCAATAGGAGTGGCGACTGCGTCCGCAAGATGCACTTTATTTTCTTCAAAGACGGGAGGGGGCGCGAAATCCGGTTCGATTCCGAGCCCCATTTGGAGTGTGTTAGCGAAATTATTGAGAGCGGTTACCACCACGCATTCCAAAATCTGTTCTTCGGTGAAACCAAGCGCTTGGAGCTTGACAACGTCTCGACGAGAAAACTCCCGACCGCGCGTTCCCAACTTGACAGCGAAGTCCAGCAGCGCCTTGTCGGCGACCGACAGGTTCGCCTCATGATAGTCCACCGCGATCTGGTCGCCCTCCTCCGAGGGCATACCCAAGCCGCGTAACAGGTTGCAATGCATGGCAACACAATAGGAGTTGAGATTCGCTGCCGACACCGCGAGCAAAATGGATTCCTTTTGCACCCGGGTCAGAGCCTCCTCGGGAAGCAGGATCCTGCCCACGGCTTCTAGCTCCGCTTCGAGCAAGTCGGGTCGTAAACTCTGAGCGCGGAAAAAGTTCGGTATGAACCCATGACTCTTCTGAACGATGTCAAAAGGTGAAAATGTCTTGGGGCTCAGGTAGGGAGCGGGCACATAAGGCCCGTTTCGTCGTGCCGCCTCAGCAGAGCCGGACAACAAGCTACGGGGCGCTGGGCCATGCCGCTGATCGACTCTCATCGAAGGGATCTTTCGCGGTGCGAAATCCGGCTCCGGGCAAAGCCCCACGGACAACGTACAGCGGTAAACGGCTAAGGCCGTCACTAAGACGGCCTCAAATATTGATTCGTCACCGATTCCGCATGCCCGCAACGCGGCAATGTCTTCCGAGCAGACTGAGGGAGCGTCGCGACTTAGCTTGAGACAAAACTCCAGGCAGGCTAACTCGGAGCCCGAGAGACCCGCGTTCTGGTAGTCGGCCAAGAGACCGTCGATATGAACATCCAAGAGGCCAAGCGAAGACAAGATCTTGCTATCCAAGGCTACGCAATACGTGTCTTGTCGCTCCGCTTCAACAATTAGAAGGATTCGTTCTTTCTGGACTCGGGGAATCGCTCCTTCCCGCAAGCGCACGGCACTTTCAAGCATCGCCTGGGCCTCGATGAGTCGAGGCAGCAAGGTTTGCGCTAGAACAAGATTCGGGACGAATCCCAGCCCCGCTTGAAACGCGACAAAGGGCCCGAATTTGTCTTTGAGTCGAACTTCGCCGAGAAAGCTCATTCGCCCACCGTCAGATGGCGCTGATCCACGATCACCAAGTCTACGTCTCTGGTTTGCCTGCGCGCAACCTTAGGCCGCCTCCCCGCCGGCCACGCAGATTTTTCGCATCTTTTTCGTTTCCCCACCGTCTCATCTCGCGAAGACCGTATCGAAAGCGGCCGGCATCTGAAACGGTCAGCCGGTAGGAATGCTGGTCTGTTCATCTGAAATCTGAAAGGGACTAACTATTTCGATCACATCACACGTACGGATGTTGACCTTCACATCGTGCGCGCAATCATCCGATAAAAAGTGGGAAGCTGAAATGCCGCACGGGTGGCGACTAGTCTTGAAATCGAGTCTGTTCCGAGGCTACCTGCCACCGGTTTGATCTGACGACTCCTAGCCCTCGAGAAATGCAATACGGCTTCCAATTCAAATGGAGCTGACATGGACGATTTATACGCGATCAACGTTGCCAAGACCGAATTTCGAGAGGCCTACAATCGTGGCGACGCGGCGCGAATCCTGGCGGGTGCGGATCCCGACTTGGTTAACTTCTCAAGCGAGCACCCCAGCGGTTTTGGCAAAAGCGGATTGGATGATCTCGCAATTCGCTTGCAGAATCTTTTCGAGCAATTTGCAGTGAAGCTCGCGGTGATTGTGGTCGAGATCCGCGTTCACGGAGATGTCGCCCATGACTATGGATGGCATGATTTGACGCTGACGCCCAAGAACGGAGGCGCGCCCATTCATCGCCGGGACCGCTATGTGGATATCTGGCGGAAGAATCCAGAGGGGAACTGGAAATTATGGATGTACATGGATAACCAGGATGTCCGTGATCCGTTCCAGCCCGACCGGATTCCGTCGAATCAGCCTACGGCGACCGCCGCTCGTGAATCTTCTTGTACAACCGTTCGCTGAATCCATCCGGCATTCGAAAGATCCTCCCATCTCCGACCAGTTGTACGATGTTCCGCGTCCCATCGAGCACCGCCGTGCAGTGCTCGCAGACCCCAAAATGCGCCTGCATCCTTTCGCGCAATTCGACCGAAATTTCCCCGTCAAGATAGTTGGAAATTTCCCGCCAGACTTCGACGCAACTGATTTCAATGGTGCTCATAACAACCTTCCCTTTTTACCAGGCCCTGACTTTCCGGTAATTCTGCCCGGAGCTCCAGCTACCATCGAAGCCCGGGGCCAGAAAGTCTCTCAATTGCAACCTCGCGCGATGAAGCCGGGTTTTCACGCGTCCTTCAGGAATTCCAAGAACTGCCGCCGTGTCCTTGAGACTCAAACTGTGGACATCCCTCAAGATTACGATCTCCCGATACATCGGGCTGAGAGAATTGATTCCATTCTGCAAGGCCTCGCGAAGCTCTTCTCTTTCGAGCAGCTCGGAAGGAATAGGGCGCCAATCCGCAAAGTCCCTCGGCCAATACTCGCCTTCTTGGTCTTGCTGCTCCCGGTCAATCGACTCGTAAAGATGCTGACGCTCCTTTCGCAACTTCATTCTGGCTTCGTTGTAGGTGATTTGCACGAGCCAAGTACTGAACCTAGATTCTCCGCGGAAGCTTGAGAGTTTCGAGAATGCCTTCAGCACCGCCTCCTGGGCGACTTCCTCAGCGTCGGCTGGGTTTCGCAATATCGAAATCGCAGTCGCATAGACCAAGCGCTCATAGGGGCGAAGCAATTCTTCAAACGCCTGCGGTTCTCCTCCGCAAACACGCCTGATCAGCTCTGCCTCGGTGGATTCCAATTGCGGCTGCGCCATGTTCGTCCCGACACGAAAAAAAGAATAATGTTCCGGGCTGTGTGATGCCGACACGCGGAGAAAGTTACAAAGAGTGCGGCGGTCGCCCGGCCGAGTTCTCACCCAGCGCGTCAAGCAGCCATCTGGCGCCAGACACTTGCTGACCCACGTAACATTTTCGGTTGCGTCGCATCGCGTTGGTTGTCGGATTCGGAAGGAAGTCAAAGGTGTCACAGTCGACTTGCGACAGCGCGATCGTTTTGCTTCGGATCTCCTTCACCAGTTGGTCGAAGACACCTGCGAAGCCGCTTGGCGGGAAGGCCGGTGTTCCAAGGCACTCCTTTCCGAGTTTGAGAACAGGCACCCACCAGTAACTCTCTTCGAGGCGCAATGAGTAAAACGCGCTGGCGCGTAAACCCGATAACAGAGCGATTAACCAACGGATGCTCTTGCCGGGGACCTTGAGCGAACTGAGCACGATGTCGACGGTGCCAAGCTCCGGCATTAGCGCGACGTCTTTTTGAGAATTCGCGAAGAAGCATTGGCAGTCGTTTCGCTCCAGAATTCGACGATAGGCGCAAGGCTCCTGAAGTTTTTCATCCACCACAAGGACCTTGACCGAATCCATCGGGCCCATCGCATCCTCCGTTATAAGACATTTCAACTCGAGTACATGCCCGAAGGCGGCACACACGAAGAGACTCTAGCGACCGAAGATACTCGACGCGAGAATGACCGTTTGATTAAGGATAATGACTCCAGCCTGGATCACGTCCGCGCAAGAAACGGATCGCATCCTGGTCACGAATGTCCTTGGAAGGTCGGCCGGCGATTTGGCGGAAGCCGGTACAATGTACTGTGGCGCTCTCATAAGTTCCTCGGAAAACAATTCATACAGCTCTTGAACCTCGCCGTAACCAGGTCGCCCATCGAGTTAGAAGGCAATCCTTGTAGTCGCCGAAGCCGCTCGTCCTGGGCAATACCGTGGTTCTTCCCAGCCAATCATCGCCATCCAAGCTGGCAATCCAAGCTCATCGAGCTCCATCATTGCCGCTCGGACCTGCAGGGTGCTCTTCCGTTAGCTCCCGTTCTGCCTGGAGCCAATCGTCAAGGTCGCAGCCGTGCCGCCCCCCGCGTTCCACATGAATGCAGTAGGCGCGGAGCTGAATCTCGACTTGCGCCGGCGCGTCGCCTGCGGATGAATTGACAGATCCAGCTCGTTTTTCGATTCCCTCCGGAGCAGGTTGATTACTTGCGTTGCTTTTTGCCCGCGTGCTCATAGGTGCTCTCCTCTGGGCTAGATTCCCGGGTTCCATCTCCTCGAATGTGGCCATCCCGCCCCGTATCACTGCGTACGGCAGTCAAGGCTCGCTTTTGAACGGCGTGCTCACCACTCCGCGTACTCGAAAACCGCCATCTAGCTGCAGGTGTGATGACGAACGAAGAGCAAGGTTCCATGAAGGTCAGGAATTTCTGGAATTGTTTTGAACCGGCTTGCAAGAATACAGATCGTGCTTTTTCTGCCTCAAGCGCGTCAGAAGCCTCTCGACCATGCGGGCTCGGTACGCACGGCAGTGGCGCGCACTGGGTCTGTCTCACTATCCGAGGAGAATGGGCAGCAACACACTCATCCCCAGCGCGAAAAACCACAGCGCAGGCGCGGGAGTTCCCACAGGGCGGACGTGGCGAAGTTCGGACGCGGCGGTGCGCGGATCGAGGAGCAGTTCTTCGGTGTAGCGGCGCTCCAGGAGGAGAAATACCAGCGCCGTCGTGGCGCCATAAATCAAGTGCGCCATCAAAGAGGGAAGCAACGCAGAAGCTGCGCTCACCCGCCAGTCAATTTCTCCGCTCAGCAGCAGCGGCAGGAAGGTCATCGGCCCGAGATACCACCAGATCACTCCGAACAACCATCCCCACATCACGCCAAGCCCGATGCTCGAGGATTCGCGTCGAAACAGTAAACCAAATGTCATGCCGATCAGTGCGCTCACCAAAAGATGAAGAACCAGCCCGCGAAAAATTGACAGTGGTGTGTCCAGGCCGGCGATCTTGGGCAATACACCTGTCGCGATCATCACCGGGCTCGAAACGAGTCCGCCCACCAGACCAGCCAGCGCTCCCCAACTGAGTGAACGCAATACGAGAAGGCCAGGACCTTCGGCTTCCCGATTCAGCGGATCGGATTCGATGAACAACTTTACCCAGGAGCGGTCGATCGCGGCGTACGCAATGCCCAGAATCAATCCGTAGAGGATATGTCCCACCAGTGAACCGAATAACTCCCCTCCATGATCTGCGGACCAGTCCAGAGGCGTTCGGGAGACGAGCGGGAAAACAGTGAGCGGCCCCAAGAACCACCAGAAAATTCCAAAGCCCAGCCCCCAGCCCATGGACGATCCGTAGCCCCGCACGTCACGCTGGAAGAGTAGCCCAAAGCTGGAACCAATGATCGTGGCCACGCCAAACTGGAGACCCACGGTCGCGATTCGAGAGTGAAGCTCGCCGAGCCCGGCGATCAACGGGAAGAAGTCACCTGCAGACGACCAGCGTCCAAAAATCATTGCACCGAACACTCCTGCAAATCCACCGACGACGATCGCACGCCATAGGTGGAACGGCGGGTTCTTCAGCCTCCCGCGCAGGCCACCGCGAACTCCTAGCGTCACACCCACTGGCATTCCCACGCAGATCAAATATGCAACCAGCTCGGGATATTGTTCGCGGGCGTCCGCGAGCTTGGCCATGGCGCGGCCAGAACCAGCCAATAAGGGCAAGATCCCAGCCGGAAGAATCAACCACAGGAGAAAGGCAACGCCAAGTCCCCAGATCAAGCCCGCACCGGAGCTTGTCGCTCGGTACGCAAAGAAAAGGCCGAACGCCAACCCGCATAGCGCCCCAAACGCAATTCCACGAGCGGGCGATGTAGCAAGCAGCGCACTTCCGAGTGCCCCACCCGCGCTGCCGACTACGAGACCCACAATGGCGTCAACCCTATTGAAGGGCCCGGCGCCCTGGTCCCCCTGCGTGGCTGCTTTTAAAACCGAAGACATCGGTTTCTCCTCACTGCAAATCGATTGTTTGAACGATATCTCGCGGGAAGAAAAGTTCGATCGTCCAATCAACTAGCACCCGAATCTTTCTTTCCAGACCTGGCAATTTCGATACGTATATTCCTCTCCACAGCAGCCATGCGGACAGTCCCGAAAAGCGCACGGACTTGTTCTTCACAAACGGAATTGCCAATTCCGCACAAGCCGTCTGGTGCCCCACAACGCAAAGCGCTCCGAGTGAGTCGAAATGAAAGCTTTCTCGGGGTCCACCCCGCAGTTCCGCGCAAATGTTCTTCGCGAGCACCTCTGCCTCTCGCACGGCGAATTGAGCGGTAGGCGGACAGGGCTTTCCTGATCTCGCATCGGTCACCGCGGCACAATCACCCAAGGCCCATACCCCTGGACGACTGCGCAGCGCGAGCGTGTTCCCAACAACAAGGGCGCCGCGCTTGTCTTTTTCGACGGGAAGCGATTTCAACAAGGAATTCGGAGCCGTTCCCGCCGTCCACACCAGAGTGTGAGCACGGATTTCACCCTCGCTTAGAAACACGACACCGGGATTCGCATCGGTCAGACGCGTATTCAGGCGAAAAGTAACTCCGCGCGTCTCCATCCTGCCCTGTGCGTAACGGGCCAACGACTCGCTAAGTTCCGGCAGGATGCGACCGCCCGCATGAACCAGCACCACGCTCAAGTCCTCTCGATGCAAGTTCGGATAATCGGCCAGAATTCCGTGCGCAAAGTCGTTCAAGGCCCCCGCAAGTTCAACACCAGCGAAACCTCCGCCCGCGATTACGAAGGTAAGCAGATTGTGTCGGAGAGTGGGATCGGGCTCGCGATCGGCCCGTTCGAACATCTCGATGACGTGATTGCGGATTCGGATGGCGTCCAGGAGACTCTTGAAGTTAAACGCCAGCTTCTCAATGTTCGCCATGCCCAAGTAATTGGAAACCGAACCCAGGGCCAGAACCAACTGGTCGTAAGGGATTTCACGCCGCGAGGCGCTCCCGCCAGGAGTGTGATCGGTCTCCAAAATCACGCGGCGGGTTTCCAGATCAACCGTGGCGACGCGTCCACGGATGAACTCTGTCCGATGTAGGCTGCTGCGCAACGGTGTGCTGATATGACTCGGTTCCAGGCTGCCACCAGCGACTTCGGCGAGCATGGGTGTAAACAGAAGCGCGTTCGTGTCGCTCACCAGAGCAATCGAAACCGCTGGGTCACGCCGGAGCTGCTGCTCCAGGCATTCTGCCGTCCGCATGCCGGCGAAGCCGCCTCCCAGTATCACGATCTGTTTCTTTTCTCTAGGCGCAGGCGATATGTCCGCAACCTCGGAACCGAGCACTCTCTCGGCAATATCGCTCAATCCCTGGGTCATCAGGCCCAGCACAGCGCCATACAGCACCCACGCAACCAACGCGGGAAAATGCGAGCGCATCTGTTCGGCGCTCCACTCCGGCGTCTGTCCGGATAGCAGCGGAACTGTAATTACACTGAGCAATCCCCACAGCGGTATTCCCAGCGCGGCGCCGGTCAAGAGGTAATCTACATAGGCGTGATGCGTGGGGCGCAAGCTCGCGGAATAGACCGCGCCCACAGCGATGCCCAAGACAACACTCAATAGCGGACGGCCAAGGACAGGCGCCAACGCTAAGCTGGCCGTTGCGCCCGCCAGCATCCCAATCAAGCTTCTTCTAAATAGTGGGTGCATCTATTTTATATACGCGCGGCTCTGGTGGCGCGGATTTCCGTCAGCGTTCTGTGATGCCTCTGTGTTACTCCGTCGCAAGCGAATCTGCACTTGATCGCGGAAAGCCCTTACGGCTGCGCGGTGCTTCTCCGACAATATTCGAAACGATTTCGATCGGCGGCACTCCAAATAGAGGAACCACGAGGAACCCCGAGATTTGATCGCCCACCAACGAAGTTTCGTCTCGCCTGGGCCGTTACCTTTCATCGTTGCGACAGGCCGCGTGAAAAAGTACGAGCCGTTCAGATCCCGGACATCGTCGCCTCTCTCACTTTCGGATGACCGACGAATCCCTGCACCAGCGCGTCGAGAGAAAACTTTCCCGGTCCAAAAATCAGAATCACCATTCCCACGAAAAGAAAGATAAAGGGATCGGCGCTATAGAACTTGCCCGGATCTGTGAAGAAAGCAAAGAACGCTTCCCGGTCAGCCGTGATGTAGGCCATGGTCATGTCGATCACCAGACCCAGTGCAGCGATGCGTGAGAGCAATCCGACGGCAAGAAGGATACCGCTTACGAATTCGAAGGTAGCGACGAATGTGGCCGTCGGCCCGGGTGCAGGCAACCCGAGACTCGCGAAGAACTCGGACACGTGCGCGAGATTGTGAAGTTTCCCCCAGCCGTTCTGAGCGATTTGCCACCCCCAGTAGAGGCGGACGATCGCAAGAAAAGGCGACTGCAGTCGGGAAGCAACTCGAACGAACAGACCATACAGCTCTTGCATTGGAGCCAATTTGCTATTCATAAATTTTCGCTTTCCTGAACGATTCAGTTTGGGTGTGGAATGTAACAATATACTTCCGTGGCCGGCAGAACCAGCCGAGCACCGACCAGGTGTGGAACCATTTTTCAACGTGAGCTGCGCGGTCTGCTGCAGTGATTGGCGACTGACGCAGGGCTGATTCAATCGCAGCGTTTAGCGATTTACCGGCTTGCAGCGTGGATAGGATGGCAAATTCTTCGCGATCGAGGCGGCGGAAATAGACGTCCTCGTCCAGGCGATGCACCGCGAGAAAAATGGGGCTGGGCTTGAGTTTCGCGAAGGCGCTGATGCGTTTGCGCTTGTGCCGTTCGCTGAATGTGTTGCTGGCGACATCCAGATCGTCGGAATCCTTGCGCGCCTCGAGCAGCAAATCATCCACTGGATAGCGCAGGGCGAGCAGGCTGACGTACGGTTGCAACCGTAGGCGGAGCTTCGCACGATTCACGCCCGCGAGATCTTCGGGCTTGAGCGATGGCTCCCGCAAACCGTCGAACGCTTCAATATCGGCCCATTCCAACCGCGCCATGTCCACGGCGAGATTCTGGCGCTCGCCGGACGATGCGGGATGCTTTTGCAGCCAGGTCGCCAGGCTCGAACCGAGATTGCGCAGAGTGAAGGATTGCGACGGGCAATCAATCAGATAGGCTTTCGCCATGGCGTCGAAGCGGCGGCCACCGAGCACGGCGCGCAGGCCGGGAAAATCTTCGGCGAAGGCGGAGAGGACGCGGAACCAGTATTGGCGATTGTAAATTTCCAGGCGTTCAAATGAGCTCAGCCGATCGTTGGGTTTGATGATTTGATTTGCGACGGCGCGCATCGAGCGGCCATCGGGCGCGACCGTGCGCATGCGTTCAGAGCGCGTCAGCGGAGTCATGACGGCGCGGGCCATGCGGCGTTGGAGGTTGAGGAGTTTCATACGGCGGCGGCGAGCGAGGCGCTCGCGAGGAAGCGATTGGCCTTCAGAGCTTCGTCGTGCACTTCGTCGAACGAAGGGATGCTGTCGTCCCATTCGAGCAGCGTGGCGGTGTGGCCCACGAGTTCGATGGCGCGCGCGTAGAGCTTCCAGACTGGATCAATCACCGGGTGGTCGTGCGTATCGAGAATATATTTGCGATATTTTGAGTGACCGGCGATGTGGATCTGCGCGACGCGTTCCGCCGGGACGCTATTCACGTACGTGAGCGGATCGAAGCTGTGATTCTGCGACGAAACGTAAATGTTGTTCACGTCGAGCAAGATGCCGCAGTCGGCGCGCTCGGCGACTTCGTTGAGGAATTCCCATTCGGTCATTTCCGAGACGTGGAATTCAGCGTAGCTGCTGACATTTTCTACCGCCACGGGAATTTCGATGAAGTCGCGCACTTCGCGGATTTTCTGCGCGGTGATGCGCGCGGCTTCGAAAGTGTAGGGCATGGGCAGCAGGTCATGCGTGTAGCGGCCATCCACGCTGCCCCAGCAGAGATGATCGGAGAGCCAGGGAGTCTTAGTGCGCTGGACTAGAGTTTTCAGGCGTTTTAAGTGCTCGCGATTGGGGCGCTCGGCCGAGCCGAAGTACATGGAGACGCCGTGCTGCACCACTTTGTACTGCTCCAGAATCTGATCGAGGATGCGCAGCGGGCGTCCGCCGTCAATCATGAAATTTTCAGATATGATCTCGAACCAATCCACGACGGGCTTGCGCGTAAGAATGTGGTGGTAGTGCGGCGAGCGCAGACCGATCCCGATTCCGTAGTCTGTGTGGCCGTTGAAGCGATTGGCAGGCATTCCTAACTCCGTTGGATGAAGCGCAAAGATGATGCGAAAAAGTGTTGAGGGCCGGTAGTGAAGTCCAGCCCTCCCCACCAGACACCGCTGTTTTTGAAGCGACTACTACTTGGGATCTTCGGCTGGAGGTTTCGACCCGTCGGTTGCGCAGCCGCCCTTGCCCTTGCAAGAGTTCTTGCCTTTGCAGCCGTTATCGCTCGCCTTACAGCCACCTTTGCCCTTGCAGGAGTTCTGACCCTTGCAAGCGTGCTTTTCCTTCACCTTATTGTCTGACTGGTCCGACTGGGACACGGAACGCATGCCCGAGAGGAGATTGGACGCCTGAATTGTGGAGGTGGTTCCGGCGAGCAAACCTGCGAGCGCTGCGCCAGCAATGAGGGCCTTCTTTGACTTTGTCATTTTGCTAAATTTCCTCCTATCTAAAAGAATGTGATCCGCAACATGCCCCTCACACGGAAGTGCAAGCGTGAAGGTTCTGCAAGATTCAAATGGCCCTTCTCGTCCCGAGCACGGAGCTAATTCGTCGCTCGGGTAATCCAGAAGGCACTTGAGATCACGCACCGACTTGCGGCCTCGTGTCGTATGATTCCGTACCCATCGCAAAGTTTCGTCTGGCTCGAAATATTTATTCGGCTATCTCGGTCTTACTAAGGTTGGTTTGGGGCCAACGAAGCGGAGGTGGGCACTCATGCTTCAGGGCAGCGCCTGCCAGATCAAGGCTAGATGGCGATGTTCTACAACAAATCGCGCCGAGGTCCCCGAGGGGCGCGCATCACTTGCTCAATCGCATGCAGCAAAATCCCTCAGGAAGTTGACGCCGGCGCGACAAGTTCGAAACAGGAAGTAAGTTGAATCGCGTTGTGCAACGTGCGATAGAGAGGGCAGCGCATCGCGTAAATGGCGTGCACGCGCTCCACTGTTTCTTTTACATCTTCGGGCGCTACCAGCCGCATCGCCACATGAATCCGGCGTATCACCAGTACGCCTTCTTCCGTTTCCACCTCTCCGGTCACGTCTGCCGTCAGTTTTCCATCACTTGCGCCGATGTGGCGCGCTTCCAGCGCACCTCCGAATGTACCCATCATTCAGCCGGCGGTTGCGGAAATGACATAGTCGATCGTCGATGAGTGCGACTCCGTCAGCATCGCAGGATTCATCTTGTAGTGTTCAGCGATGGCTCCGTGGACACTATAAATCACCGGCTCGGACTCGCCCGGCAGATGCGCGATACGCAAAGGTCCCCGCTTCCGTTCAATGCGCGATTTTGAGGTGTAAACGACATCACTCATGATCTCCTCCTTGAAATCTTGCATCAGCTACATCTTTTCGTTCTGAAAAACCGCTCCCCGGTGAGGAGCGAGAGGCTGAAACTTTCCGTTCCTTGGCGATCGACCGCCAATAGTTGCGAACCGATAGCGCGCGATCTGCTTCCCCGAAAACAAATGCGCCAAAGCATAGAGCGAGAACCGAATGGTCGAGAGAGGCTCCAAAATACTGCCAGACCGGAGCCCGGGCTTCGGGGTAGTTGGAAGAAAATAGCAAAGTGAGCATGTAAACCGCTCCACAGATGCTCGCGGGTCGCACAACAACACCGAGGACCAGCGCGAGCCCGATCGCCAGTTCGCCATAGGCCACGAAAAAAGCAATGGACGTGGCGTGAGGCAACACGAATTTTTCCAGCACGGGGACCATAAACGGATAGGCGCCTCCCGCAAGAAACCGGTCGATCCAAAATTGGAACCCGCCGCCCCGGGTAAATCCCCCGTCAAAGACCTTGTACTCGCCGAAAATCAGAAAGAGCGTCCCCACGGAGATTCGCAGCGCCGCGAGGACTATGGTGTTTTGGTCTCTCGTGTTGAGCCGCATTTCAATACGATCGCTTGACCCCATCTAATTGTGCCGGATCGCGTCGGGAGACCGTCTGAGATCCAGCGGAAACACCTTCAAAGTCCACATCACCGGTACGGATTTGGGCGGATAGCAAACCGTATTATCGCATGCCTGATAAGTTAACTCTCCGCTGATCGACACCGTTTTCCCCGAGGAGATCAGCGAGCGGACAATGTCGGAGGTGGGTGAAAAGTTTATCGTGACATCCTGAACGATGCGGAATTTTCCCGCGTATACCGGGACGTGCTCCTGGATCGCCTCCAAGTAGAGATCCTCGGGGGCAGGGTAAGTTACAGGTGCAAGCTCAATTCCCGAAGGCTCGCGCACGGCGAGCTGAATGGGCCTGTATCCCTTCACTCCGGGAGAGTAAACGTGGGTGTCTGGCGGAAGCTGAATGTCGGCAATCAGGCTCACCCGGCTGCCTGGCACAACTTCACGATCCGATTGTTCCAGCGTAAGCCCGAGATGAGGCGCCTCGACCCTCTGGCTCACTTCCTCGGTCAATTCGGGGAAAAGCTTTCCCATTACATTGTTCGGCGTAAACCGATCGGTGTACTTCGCTTCGAAATACTTTTCACGAACAACGCCGCCCGTGTCGATAAAGAAAAATCCCGGCTGCGCCATCCCCTTGTTCTTCCCCGTCGCTTCCGTGTTCAAGACGCCGAAGCTGGCAATGATCTTGGAATCGGGATCGGCGAGTAGCGGGAACTCGATATGTTGCCGATCGGCGAACTCCTTGAGGATCGCCTGACTGTCATAGCTGATGGCTGCGACCTTGATGCCACTTGTTTCGAACCTTTGTTTCGCGTTTTGCAGCTGAACCAGCTGCGCTTTGCAGAAGGGTCACCAATCGGCCGAACGGAAGAAAAGCAGAACCGTTCCTTTCGCCCCCTTCAATGTCTCGATGGATTGGTCATGGCCAAATTGGTCCTGCACGGCAAAGGCTGGCGCTTTCTGTCCAACCTGCAATCCAATCGTGGGTGAGCCTTTTTGATTGCTTGCCGAGTTTGCTTGCATATATGCCAGCGCAAAAAGGATGACCGATATTCCGATTCCGTATTTCATCATGCTCCCTTCGGGCCCCGTCCGAGTCGGCAACACGGCGGACCAGACGCTCGGTACGACGCTCAGATACGGCTAATTCGAAAGCCGCACTGATCCCACACCCAACACCCTCCCCGCAGGTGCCTCTTGCACGATGGCCACGATCCGAAAATTGCCGCCCTTGCCTCCGCGATGGAGTTTGACCTTCACCTCTTGCGAAAATTCGCCGGAGCCATCGATGGTCCCAACTCGCGTGAGGCTTCGCAAGACGGCAACGTGCTTGAGCGTCCTTCCTCCGTTCTCCCCGCGCTCCACGTGTGACTCATCGCTTTCATCCGCCGCCGCTATCAAAACTTCCGAAGACGTCGCTGAGGAGTGAGGCAGCTGGCCGGTGCTAACGTGCAGCGCAGCCATGCCGTTCGATTCCCAACGAATCAAAGTGACGGTGACCGGAATCTTTTCGGCCTTCGTTGCGTTTTCGATGGCCGTGATTGCCCCTCTCTCATCGCTGCCCACGAATTGAAACCGGCCATCAACAACCATCTGCGGCGTATAAACGCTCGCAAGACCAAACTGCGCTGCATACGCCCCCTGGCGCTCGGTGTATTCGTGCGACGAGTAGGGGTCCCGCCAGCCGATGCCGTCCCAGTAGTCCACATGTTCACTCAGTACAATCAGCTCGGCGTCGCCTACGGGCTGGGATTGGTCTAATCTTTCGAGCAGGGTGTCAGCAGGTGGGCAGTCCGAACATCCCTCCGAGGTAAACAGTTCCACAAGCACGGGAACACGTTGCCCATCGGCATTGCCAGCGTGCGCGGCCCCGTGGGCGGCCCCACAGCGGAGAGGCAGCAATAGCCCGAGAAGAGCAATCGAGACCATGCCAATCAACGCAAGCCTGACGCGAGCCATCTCAACTCCCTCCTCGACGAGCTTGAAGCCCAGTTAACCACTCGTATGATTCGGTGTTCGAACTAAAGTTACAGCGATTTTTTTGCCTCCGAATTCTCGGGGCCCCAGCCCTCTGCAGCCTATTTCCTTCGGAGATCAGGCTTGGCATTACGTGTTTTCGATCGAACCCAGAATCTCTTCTGGTCATCTCGTCTGCTCGGGATGGCGCAATCGCCCTGGGTGACCGGCACCATTTGGGACGTCGACGGCGGCGTTAGGCTTGGGCACAATCGATACACCGCTTGACGAAGATTTCGTCCCGTAGGTGAAATGCGGCGCCTAACCGCAAAAATGCCTCTAAGCCAGGTTCGACCGAACCCAGTTCTCTACCTCGTCAAGATCCGAATACGGTACCAACGTGCAATTCGGGTGTGTGATACCCGTGATCAGAAGGGAGATCTTCTTCTCCACGTCCCGCCGATAGAATAAGGACACTTTTTTGCTTGTCGCGCCCAGAACGTAGCCGGTCTCAAAACCCAAACCAAAGGAGGATCCGGAAACTTCCGCAACAAACAGATCGCACTGCTGAAGCCAATTCAGATCCCGCCGGTATACTTCTTGTGGTGAAACCGACCGGTCCGCCTGCCAAGCGTCCTCGCGAATCAAATGATGAGTGAGCACTTCGTGACCCAATTCCTGCAGCAACTCGACAATCCTCGTGGCTGTCGTCAATGAGGACCTATCCCCCGCTACGGTGAACCCGAAATAAATCTTCATGTGTATAGAGAATCCTCTCTCGTGCACCGGGACCGCTGGGGAGGGTCCCTTTGCCAGACGGAGGCGTGCGAAGGTTAGCGTGCAACTGATCTTAGTGCCGACCGGAAGCCTGACTGCCGGACGCCTGACCCGTTGCGCGTCGGCCTCCGCTCAGAGAAACCATCTGCCAATGATCGGACCCCTTGCGTCGCAAGGTCTACGCACCTTGCGCTTCGGCGAACGTGAAGGTTTCTTCTTCAGCTACTAAGAAAATGGGCGGCCCACCAGAAGAAATCGTCACGGCATGGGCAAGCGCCTGCTTCCCACCATCTGACGCGGCGCATGTCTCCAGATCCGCCATTGACCGGAAATAAATCTCTGCGATGCGATAGAAAGGTGGGGTACCTTGCGGTGAAGCCAGCACCTTCGTCCCAACTATTTTGGTCTTGCCGCCCAATACTGCGACAGCCAGAGGTACGTGTTCGTTCTGATACACCTTCTCGAAAGCATCAATGTCTTTGGGACGAGGATACATTACCACCAGTTTTACTTCTGCCATTCCGTGCTCCTGTTCTCAGTGAGATTTGCACCCATACCATTTTATTTTCTCGCCAGATCGCTCCACAGCGAGGCCTCAAAGTCTGCATTCCCGTATAGCGGCCAAGGAAGCGCTCGGCCCATGAGATTCCCCAACAATCAAAAAGATACAATTCCACAAAAACTTTTCGCGCGGGACTGCTCAGCCGGACCAACTGTGTAACTTTCCTCTCATTCGACAGTCGAATGGAAGAGACTCTTGTCCTGCGGTGAGATTCAACATGCCCCCGAAGTTTCACAGGACGCAAAATATTTCCCGGCCTCATTTACCGAAACTTTTTTCATTTCGGTGAATCAGATTTCGCGCCCAACACAAAGAAGGTAATGACCAAACAGTCGCCCAATACCGCTCCCCAGGAGTTCAAAGACATCGTCCAACTGGCGTGCCTGGAGGTGTGGGGCGGAAATCGGCGGGTGAATCACGCCGTCGAGCTCCCCGGATTGGCTGGCTGGATTTACTCCGACCCCGTCGCAACAGCTGATCTCGGCGGCGATGTTCATTACGTTTCTGTCTGTTCGAAGGGAATTATCTCGCGCTTCGCTCTCGCCGATGTTTCAGGCCACGGCCGATCGAGTAGCGTTATGGCCCAATTGCTCCGCAAACTTATCCGCAAGCACATCAATATGTGGGACCAGTCTGAACTCATGCGCGAGTTGAACGAGTCGTTGCGAAATACAAAAAAGAAAGGAGAACAGTACGCGACGGCGACCCTCTTTGCGTATTACCGGCCCACCCGCGAGCTAGTTTTCACCAACGCCGGACACCCGGCGGCACTCTGGTACCACGCAAAGACCGAGACCTGGGATTGGCTTGTATCCGCGACTCCATTCGCGCGGTCCGTCGAGGGGGTCCCACTCGGACTGATTCCGGGCACCGATTACGTTCAGGTAGCCGTGCAACTCGATCGGAATGACGTCTTGGTCGTCTACACGGACGGGATCACGGAAGCGAGTAATACCCGAGGTAAGTTCCTCGGAACAGATGGGCTGATGAACATTGTCCGAAATGTGCCTCTTGATTCTCCAGCTTCCATGGCAGACGGGTTGCTCTCGGCACTTCAGGATTTTCGAACGAGCGCTCCGAGAGATGACGACCAAAGTTTTTTCATTCTGCGGCAACTTGAGGGCTGACTTCCGCTGCAACCCGTCCCGTTTAATGCAGCGGGACAGATCGCCCTCATCCAAACAGAGGGTTTAGAGCGTACCAGAAATGAGAGCCTTCGGGTTGAATTCGCAAACTGTGTAACGAATTCCCAGATCGCGACTCTAAGACGGCGAGTGATCGTGGCGTGTTGCTGAATCTTCCCGACTCTGTGCGCACCCTGCTGCGATTGCCGTCGCGACCGGATAAAGTCGAATCGCCAGAGGTGAATATGTTTTCATTGAATCGAAAAGACGATCAGGTTCCAAGGGCGATGGGGCGTCGCTCATTCTTGATCGGTGGCGGCGCAGCGGCCGCCGCGCTTGCTTACGGGCACTTTCAAAGAAGTGAGCCAGCACGCGCGGCGGAAGCGACCTCGGATCTTCCGAAGCAGGTCTCGATCGTCGAGTTTTCAGATTCGGGTCAGCGCAATACAGTGGTGTCCCTTCCGACCGTCATAAAAACGGAAGACGAATGGCGCAAGCAGCTCTCCCCCGATTCGTTCGAAGTCACGCGACGTGCGGCTACCGAGAGCCCCTACACCAATGAAAATCCAAACGAGCACGCGAAAGGAGTGTTTCGCTGTATTTGCTGTGACACGGCTTTGTTCGATTCCAGCACCAAGTTCGAGTCTGGTACGGGCTGGCCAAGTTTTTGGGCGCCGATTGCGAAAGAGAATATTTTGGAAACCACCGACAACGGTTTCGGTATGGTGCGAACGGCAGTTTCTTGCCGGCGCTGTGACGCCCATCTAGGGCACGTGTTCGATGATGGCCCTCCCCCGACGGGTTTGCGTTACTGCATGAATTCGGTGGCGATGAGATTCGCGAAAGCTTCTTAACCGATTCTTGCTGCTTTCTGCTCCCGCGACCGGGCGGAAGAGAGACAGAACTGTGAACGGAGATTCCCTCGCGTGCGTATCTGCACTGGTTTCTACTGTTCAACGTTCTGCGTGAACTAGAGGGAGAAATCCATGTCAGTTCCGTATCTGCGAGAGGCCGCTGCCCAAGACGATCTCGGAAAGCTCGTTCGATTCGTTCGTTTGCACCTCGGCGACGGCAACGAAGCCGTCGGTAAGGAAGAGATCGACCGGTCGTGGGCTGAAGCCATAAAAACTCTTCTTCGCGACGCACCGGTGGATCGCGAATTCATCGCCCGGGTTCTCGAAACGAACGAATCGACTCTGGCCCTCCTTTTCTTTCATCTGCATTTTTGTTTCATCCGCGGGTCCGGGAGGTGGATCCATGATGGAAGCCGATAAGCGCACCTCATCGGCAGCCGACCCGCGCGAGGTTGGGACGCAGCTCCGGCCGGGCCTCTGGCACGCCATCAACGAGCGCTACCCCGGTTCGATGATTCGCAAAGAGAGCTTCGTGCCTCAGGCGCGCTTGCGAAAGCCTCTGGGCGCTTCCCGCTTGACGCTGATCAGCTCCTGCGGGGTGCAGCTGAAGACCGACCAACCTCTGGATGTCTGCCATCCCTTCGGCGACTTCCGGTTTCAGCGCGTGCCTTCCGGGGGGAAGCACGATGACCTGATCATTCATCAGTTGAAATACCCTCGCGACGATGCAGACCTCGACATTAACGTGATCTTTCCGATCGAACGTCTTCAGGAACTCTCGGAAGAAGGGCGCCTGGGCGGGTTGACTCCGAATTTCTTCAGTTTTATCGGCTACAACATGGACCCCGAGAAGTTTGAGCGAACCGTTGCCGAGGGAATTGCCAACGCGGTCGTCGAAGAGGAGCGTGCCGAGTGTGCTTTATTGGCGCCCGCTTGACCGATCTGTCATCAGTCCGTCGGACTGATCCAGAGAGCCATCGAAGCGCGCGGTGTGCCCACGGTTTCGGTCACTGTAGCGCGCGAAGTTACGGAGGCAATCAAAGTTCCGCGTGCGTTGTTTCTTCCCTGGCCGATGGGTCATCACTTTGGCGTCCCCTTTCGTCGCGATCTACAGCGCCGCGTAGTGCTCGCCGCACTGGGTTTGCTTGAGTCCAGTGAACAACCGGGTACGATATTGGATCTCCCGATCAAGTGGGCAGACGTCCGCCGTGAAGCCAAAACACTCCCCGAGCAAGGGCGAAAGCTCTAGCTTCCATATCACCCGGGCCGCTGCCACCCAAACCCGAGTATCTGGAGGAGAGCACCTGCTCACTAGGCAGGTGCGTCCCCAGGGAAATCTGATCGCAAGTAACGGATTCCTTGTCCGCCAGTCGTTGGACAAGTTGGACAAGTTCCGCCTGTTGCAGAACATCACGCATTTGCAATGTAAGCCTCTAAGAAGGCGGGGAATAGCGTGGCTGGAATGATTGGATTTAAAACGCCGACTGCTGGCCCGACACCAGCAGGTCAACGAATGAATGCGTGTCTGTAAATCATTGGTTCTAATGAGCGGCCTGAGACATAGGTAACACATCGTACCGGACACATAGGTGACACTTTCTCTCCGTAATGGGGAGGGAGTGATGCCTTGGAAGGAGTGTTCGGTGAAGGATGAGAGAATGAAGTTCGTGGCTCGCCGGCTAGCCGGCGAGCCACTGGCCGAACTTTGTCGGGAGTTCGGAATCTCCCGCAAGACCGGCTACAAGATCTTTGATCGCTACCAGGATTGCGG
>Ga0181531_10000707_pt1 | contig 21780 bp, 20 predicted proteins | sample PEATcosm2014_Bin_38_FD_119743 | JGI IMG/M metagenome (GOLD analysis project Ga0181531, IMG submission 119743) | Peatland microbial communities from MTU Mesocosm Facility, Houghton, MI, USA - PEATcosm2014_Bin11_10_metaG | ecosystem: Environmental > Terrestrial > Soil > Wetlands > Peat | place... | reverse complement strand
ATCGCCTCACCGACGCGCAACACTTCTTCTGTCGATGCAAAAGTTAGCCCGGCTGTAATTTCCTGGAGGACGTGCGCGCGCCGGTCTGGGCCGCCCCCAGCGATTTTCCCGGCGGAGCCTCTACCGCGCGCCGGATATTCGCCCGGAGTACCATGACCTCGTCGGAGTCAAGACGATCCTTACCGTCATAGCTGAGCCATTGATCGAGGTGGGCAAGCAAACCTCGTTCACGGACAAATGCCGCCTCGATTGCGGGCCGGACGACCCTCTCCAAATCCGGCCGCACGGATCGAGTGGCGGAATAGACGTTCACAACATCCTGTAGTATCCGGCCAGCGTCGAGCCAGCTTGCCTCAGTCAACCGTGGGGCGATGCGCGCCAAGTCGTCCGCTAGCGGGAGCCATTCGAGCTCCGCACCGTGGGGCGGTAGTAGCCATTCGGCACCAGGGGCCGGCCTGTCCCACATGACGTGGAGAGTGACCTCCTCCCGGAGACGCTCAAGCAGACCGTTGTCATCGAGATTCCTACCTTCAGCAATTGGCACAAGCACTTCGGTCAGTAACAGGAAGGCGCGAGCGTCTCTGCGGTCCTCGGTAAGGTCGCACGCGCGCCGTAGCCACACCTGCGCATGTCGCAGGCCGGTTGAAATGGAAGGTAGGTCAGGCGCGTCCAGGGCGTCAGCGAACTGAATTAGACCTCGCTCAAATGAAGCCTGCGACGCAGTCCCGGGAGCCTCGCTAAACATCTCCAAGAGCTCGAGGGCGCCCTGATCACGAAATTGCTCGTATGCAAGCGACGCGAGACGGCAAACCATGGGGCCTGCGTACTCGTCATTCACATCCTCCAAGGCATGGATCGATGCGATCGCGGCCGCCTGCCACCTATCATCGGCCAACCCCAAGCGGAACAGCGCCGCCGCGGCCTCCGCACGGATAAGGTGAGACGACGCGCCATTTCGAACCCGCGCATCAAGGGCAAGGACGAGTGAGCGCAGCTCCGGCGCTGGAACACCGGCGAGCGCATTGAGCGCGTGATACAGCGTATCGGGACTCTCGTTTGCCCTGATGCCATCGGCCATGAATGCGAGGGCCGCCTTCCTGTCGCTAAGCGAAGCCCACTCCGCGACCAGGGCTTCCACGACGTCGCCGAAAACGCGCGAACGTGCGAGTGCTACCGCCTGCGAGGCGATTGCACGTTCACCTCCAAGGCCACGCAGGTCAACCTGCCGGCCCTCAATGATGGCCTGCCGGACCTCTCGCTCAGCGCTTGTATGCTCGTCCCGTCCGCTCATTCGACTACATTACGTGCGGGAGGGCCAAAGCGCATCGGGCATCACCACATTAACTCCCCAGGACCAGAGGTCCGCAATCTCGTTGGATCGACCGTGCCCGCGGCTTTCTCAATACCCTGCATCGCCACGAAGACCTGGAGCCCCTCGGTTTCGCGCACCAAGCCGTTCAGCTCCTCTAGAACGTCCCCAACTCTTGCCGCGTTCATTTCCTCCGCCCCTGGAGAGTCTATCATCAGCAACCCGGGATGGCGCCCGAACCCCCGGCCGCGCGCGCTCCTGACCAGCGCGATGACGGTGGCCAACCTCAGTCGAAGCTGCTCGCCCGGTGCCAGATCGCTCCACTTCCTCTTTCGTGCAGCTTGGTGGACCTCGACGTGGGCGTTGCGCTTTAGCACTACCTGCGAAACGTCCCTCATGCCAAGACGCGTAACAATGCGACAAATCTCACTTGATACCGAATTAAGAACGACTTCCGCCTCCGCGGAGACGCGGTCGCCTGCCTCCGCCTCCGCCGCCTTAAGAATCGACAGCTCGTTCTCGTCAGTCTTGTCTGCCCGCGTGAGCTCGCGCGCGACTTCGAGTATCCCCTCGAGCCGGGCCGCCCTGCGGCCAAGAACTTGAACGTCCGCCGCAGTCCCAGCGGTTGCGGCTGACTGGACGCGCTCACCCGCACGAACGAGATCACCGCGAAGACGCGTGTAATCGTGCGCAAGATCGCTCGCGGCCCCTTCAACGTCGGTCGTGAACCGCCGAGCTTCCGACGACCGCGCCTCAGCCTCAGCAATGTATGCCTCCATCTCGCGAGCGTCGCCCGCCGGCAATTCCTCTGTGCAGACGGAGCAACGTCTCTCCAACGCTTCCATTTGGCGGCGCTGGTCGCCGATCGGGCGGTCACACCGCGGGCAACAAACGGGCGCCAAGCGATGCAGAAACAGTGAAGCCGCCCGGTCGTCGCGCAGCGCTATCAATGTGCGGCCGGCACGAATTTCGTTGACCTTTGCGTCCTCTAAGTCTGAGGCCGCGTCATCTGCATTGCGCTTTGCACGCCTAACAAGTTCCGCTAGACGGTCGAATTCCCTTTGCGCCTCTACCAGCTCCTTTGCGGACTGGTTCCTTGCTCCCTCATTGGAGATTTGCGTCTGAACGTCGGCTAATTCAGCCTCTAGCTCATCGACAGAGCGCCCGCCGAGCGCCGACATGCGCCGCCGCCGGTGCTCAGCCTCCGCGGCTAACTGGCGGGCGCGGCTGCGGGCCTGGAACAGTGTCGTAGCCCATGGCAAGCCAAGGTACACTTGGAGAAGGCGCTGCGTGAGGTCAGTCCCAATCGTCTCTCCAATAATCGCATCGCTATACGTGTCGCTGAGGAACGCCCCGGTGTACGCGAGCCAGCCGTCTTCGTGGGTGGCCACCAGGCCGTCGGGACCTGCACGCGACGCGGCAATGGGCTCCAAGGCCAGCGATTCGAGCATTATGTCCTGCATCGTTCGCTTAAACTGTTCTGTTGAATTGAAGGCCTGCTCAGTGGAAGCCGAACCGGTCGTTAGTCGCACGCTGCCGACCGGCTCTTGGCCCTCTACCCTAAAGGCGACCTCGACTTGCGTCCCGTCGGCGTCGAACGAGACCTCCACCTCCTCAACCCAGTCACGCACCGTCCCCGTCAGATGTTTCGGTTTGCCGCGCAGCGCCCATAGCGCAATCTGGAGAATGCTAGACTTGCCAACGAGATTGTCCTCGCTTGCCAGCACCCAGAGGCCCGAACTGGCGACATTCCACTCGAAATCGAACCGTTCGGCGGGGCCGCTTTCCGTCCGTTTCGTGCCTCGGAAAACGATTCGACGGATCATTAGGCTGCGTGCTGTCGGCGGTTGGGGAGATGCAACGACACCGTGTTTGCCCAAGACCGCCGCGGCACCATCTGCACTCACGCCGGCTCTTTGAGCCACTGCGTCAGCAAACGGCTGTGACGGTTGGGCATTCATTCTACAACCCCCAACGCGGCAAGACGCTCACGGACTTTGGCGTCGATTGGAGGGATCACACGACCCCATCGTTGTCCGCCGTATTCGGGCACGCCGTACTGTCGCTGCTTCAACTGGTTGCCGTTGAGATTACCCGCGATTTGGGCCGCAAGGCTTGCCCTGCGGGCGTACCAGTCGAGTGGTGGTTGCGCTGCCAGTTGGTCCGCCGCGACCTGGCCGGCCGCTAGAAGCAAATAGTCAGTCTGCTTGACCTTGCGACCGTCGGCGCTGAATTTACGCTGTACCTCCACTAGGCCGTGTAGGGCCAGTCTAGCAACTGCCGTGTCGACTGCCTCGAAAGCTCCAAACATGAAACGCAACATGCCCAAACGCCGCAGCTCAGGCTCGTTCCCAGACATGATCTCCGCCGCCGTTGCGAGGAGGTTTGCGTCCCGTCGCCCGCTCTGATCGTAACATTCCAAATACTCATGGGCGAGATAGTCTGGATTTCTGACCCAAAAGTCGAGCGCCTGCAGGCGCTTCTCGGCTTCCAGGATTTTTACACAACCCTCGGGCGCGCCCCGCCCAGCGGGCTTGCCAGCGCGGTCGAGGACAAACAGAATGCGAACAGCGTCTCGGCTACGCGCGGTATGAACGTCACCCGGAGTCATTTCGCCTTCTTCGCTAAACGGATCATGCGGCGTTGCGCAGCGCCGGCTGCAAATAGCTTTGCTTTTGCGTTTGGCACACAGTCGAATCGTCTGGACTCGACTGTAGTCGCGATTCGCCTCCTGCTACAACTCGACCTCGCGTTGGCCCAAGCGCGCAGCAACACCGTAACCCGCCCTTGCGCCGCCGGCATCAACTGCCCCGCGCCCCACTGCACGCCCTAAGCCGCCGCAAGTGCGTTCCCCAGCCCCTCGGGATCGCCCTTGATCGCGCGCAAAAGCGTCCGCGCCGGGCCGCTAGACTGCTTGGCGCCCCATCCCCACTCCTGCACCGTCCGAATTTGAAAACGCTTGCAACTGTGACCGCCGCCCCAAACGATGCCTACCGCACTGATAAACTTATGAAATGCCGGACTGAGCGGGCTCACGTTTCGTATACAACTCTGACCCCACTAGACAGTAAATTCACAAGTAAAATCAATAAGATGGTCGATACTGGGGGCGGGTCGCGGGTCGACGCGATTGCGCAGCCGCGTCAGTTGCATAGCGCGAGGCGTTTTGCGGAGCCGGTACGGCGGCGCCGGTCAGGTGATGAGCTGTATCGTTTCCGAGGCTAATCACGCCCGGTATGCAGGGCCACCTCGCCGGGCTAACGTTTCGCCTAGGGAGAATCCGGCGACTCGAGCCGGAGACCGGGGCGCGCCGTGGCCAAGCCATTCTTCGACAACCCGATCCTGAACTCGCCCTACGCCGTGCCCACTCGGCACCACGCGCTGGACGATGACGGCCAGCCACAGGACTTGCCGCCGATCGACGGCCGCCGCCGGTCCCGCCTCATCACCCCGGTGCCGCCTGCCCGTAAGCAAAAGGGCCGCACCAAGCAGACTGACTTGGACCTGGGCGACGCCGCCGGCCTGTCGACCACCGACCAAGCCTACAACCCCACCCCTATCATCAACGAAATCCGCGGCCACGTGGCGGACTGGCGCGCCCTCCGCAACCCGGCCGACTGGGGCGTCACCCCCACCACCCAGCGCCTCCTCCAGCACTGGCGCCACCACAATTTCCAAGGCGTCCGCCCGTTCTTCTGCCAGGTGGAGGCGGTCGAGACCGCCATCTGGCTCACCGAGGTGGCTGGCCGCGATCGCCGCTACGCCCACCTGTGGCGCCACATCCGCGGCGCCAACGAGCAGGCCAACCCCGAGCTGCTGCGGCTGGCGCTGAAAATGGCCACCGGCGCCGGCAAGACCACCGTCATGGCGATGCTGATCGCCTGGCAGACCGTGAACGCCGTCCGCAGCCCCACAAGCACTCTGTTCAGCCGCGGTTTCCTAATCATCACCCCCGGGATCACCATCCGCGACCGCCTGCGCGTGCTGCTGCCCGATGACCCCGATGCCTACTACGCCCGGCGCGAACTACTTCCCCAGGACATGCTGCCGGAGTTGGGTCGCGCCAAAATCGTCCTCACTAACTACCACGCCTTCAAACGCCGCGAGATGCTGGAAATCAGCAAGGTCGGCCGCTCCCTGCTCCAGGGCCGCGGCGAGCCGATCAAGACCACGGAAACCGAGGGCGCGATGCTCCAGCGCGCCTGCGGCGAACTGCTCAGCCTCAAACACGTCACCGTCATCAACGACGAGGCGCACCACTGCTACCGCGAAAAATCCGGCGGCGAGGAAGCGATCGGCGCCGAGGAGCGCGAGGAGGCGAAGCGTAACGCCGAAGCCGCCCGCCTTTGGATTTCCGGCATCGAGGCCCTGAAACGAAAAGTCGGCGTGCGCACGGTATTTGATTTATCCGCCACCCCCTTCTTCCTTCGCGGTTCCGGCTACGCCGAGGGCACCCTGTTCCCCTGGACAGTCAGCGATTTTTCCCTGATCGACGCGATCGAGTGCGGCATCGTAAAATTGCCGCGCGTGCCGGTAGCCGACAATCTCCCCGGCACCGAAACCCCGCTCTACCGGGACCTCTGGACGCACATCGGTAAGCGGATGCCCAAGAAGGGCGCAGGAAAGGCTGGCACGCTGGACCCGCTCGCGATCCCGGCCGAACTTCAAACCGCCCTCTACGCCCTCTACAGCCATTACGAAAAGACATCTGACGCCTGGGACAAGGCCGGCATCAACGTGCCGCCGGTGTTCATCGTGGTCTGCAACAACACCGCCACCAGCAAACTCGTGTATGAATGGATCGCAGGCTGGGAGCGCCCCGATGAGCACGGCGAACTCCAGGTGAAACACCAAGGCCACCTGGCCCTGTTTCGCAATTACGACCAGCACAGCCAGCGCCTGCCGCGCCCCAACACCCTGCTGATCGACAGCGAGCAGCTTGAATCCGGTGAGGCGCTGGACCCCGCCTTCCGCGACATGGCCGGCCCCGAAATCGCCCAGTTCAAGCGCGACCTGATCGAGCGCACCGGAGATGCCCACGCCGCCGAAAAAATCACCGACGAGCAGCTTTTGCGCGAAGTAATGAACACGGTCGGCCGCGCGGATGCGCTGGGCGAGCAAATCCGCTGCGTCGTCTCCGTCTCCATGCTGACTGAGGGATGGGATGCGAACACCGTCACCCACATCCTGGGCGTGCGCGCATTCGGCACCCAGCTTCTTTGTGAGCAGGTTGTCGGCCGCGGCCTGCGCCGCCAATCCTACGATCTAAACGAAAGCGATCTGTTCAACGTCGAATATGCCGACATTCTCGGCATCCCGTTCAGTTTTACCGCGGAACCCGTGGTTGCCCTGGTCACCCCACCGAAACGCACTACGCGCGTGCAGGCGATACGCGATCGCGCCGCCCAGGAGATACGGTTTCCCCGCGTAGCCGGCTACCGCATCGACCTGCCGGACGAGCGGCTCACCGCCCATTTTTCCGAGGACAGCCGGCTGGAGCTGACCCCCGAAATCGTTGGCCCGTGCCAAGTACTGATGGCCGGCATCGTCGGCGAGAACGTGTACCTGAATGTAGAGGACGCATTCCGTACCATGCGGCCCAGCGAGCTTTCGTTCCGCTTGGCCAAGCACATGCTGGAAACCCGGCTGCGCGATCCCGGCGGCGACCTGCCCGTGCACCTGTTCGGCGATGCCAAGCGCGTCGTGCGCGAATGGCTGGATGGCGGCTGGCTGGTCGCCAAGGGCGTGCCAATGGCGGCCGTCACCTACCTGGAACTGGCGGACAAGGCGGTGGAGCGCATATATCTGGCCTGCCAGCGCACAACGCCCGGGGACCAGCGTATCAAAGCCATTCTGGACCCGTACAACCCAAGCGGCTCAACGCGTTTTGTCAACTTCACCACGACGAAAACAGTTTGGGCGACCGATCCGGGCAAATGTCACGTCAATTACGCCGTCTGCGACAGCAGTTGGGAGGCTGAGCTGGCCCGCGTGCTGGAGCGGCATCCACGCGTGCTGGCCTACGTGAAGAACCAGGGCTTGCAATTCGAGGTGCCGTATCGCGATGGCGCCGTGCCGCGCCGCTACATACCGGATTTCATCGTGCAACTGGATGATGGGCATGATGATGCGCTGAACCTGATACTGGAAACCAAGGGTTTTCGCGGCGGCAACGCCCAGTTGAAGGCGGAAACCATGCGCGCGTTGTGGGTGCCCGGCGTGAACAATATTTTGCTGCATGGCCGCTGGTCGTTTGAGGAATTTCGTGACGTGTATGCGATCGACTCAGAATTTGCCGCGCTGGTAGATCGCCTGATACCGGAAGAATTGATGGCATGACCCAAAATCAGAGAAAACCAGGCTTACTGAATTTCAAACAGCTACAGGAAAAGGCTCATGGCGATTATTTTCGTACCAATTTCCCTAACGAGTGCGGCTACAAGGGATCAGATCATCGCCTTAAGCCAGACCATTTCGCGCTTAATTTGAATCCAGCAATCCGAGACAAAGCCATGAGGTATTTTGAGGACAATGATATCGCTTGGCGCTTGCACAAGAATCACGGCCGATCGTCGCAGGTGTGCTGTTTGAATTTCTTGATGCCACTTGTAGAGGAGCCCCAATTGCTGTCGCAATTTGTGGCCAACGCGCTGGGTATCGCGTCGCCCGAGATTCTACCAGTCTCGGATAATAAGGAGGGGCTACGAAGCAACTGGCTTGTCGAATTCGAGTGGGTTGGCCAAGACAACTATCTGAATGAATCGCGTTCATCCAAACCTCCTAGGCGGGGTGCAATCGTGACCAGCGAGGATGCCATTCTAAGATGTCGCAGTGCTAGGAAAGCCGAATTGCTCCTCATTGCGTGGAAATACACTGAAGACGACAATGGGCCGATCGACAAGAAACGCAATCACGTACGCTTTGTACGCTACAAGGATATCCTATTTGCAGAGGACGGCCCGTTTGGCCGGGATATTGGCTTAACGGTTCAGGATTTCTTCTTCCACCCGTTCCATCAGCTCGCCCGTCAGATGATGCTTGCCAAGCGGATGGAGAAGGACCCGAAGCACCGGGTTGACCGAGTCCGAGTGCTCCATCTGTCGCCCTACGGCAACACCGCACTCCACCCCGTCAGCTCACCGTCTATTGCAGCCCTGGGCCACACCGACTCCTTCGACGCCATTTCGAGCGTCCTGGACCCGCCTGCGGACGGCGTGCCCCGCTTCACAAGCAGGACGATCGAGGAGGTTTTTGCGCCGATCCTGGCAAATCCTGGCACCACAGGTGCAGCCGGGGCGGACTATTTGCTCGGCCGCTACACATTCTTAAATCAGGCCGCGGTAACGCTGGGGGGCCAGCCCTGATGGCAAAACCCCCGAAACAGGTGGAGGTCGTGACCCACACGGCCGCGAAGCGGAAAAACATCCCTACAGCCGAGCTGCAGACGTTTCTGGACCCGGCAGAGGATGCGCGCACCTACCAGCCCGTGCACTACCCGCGCAGCCGCCCACTGGCCGAGGGTGAGGAGCGTGCGCGCGACGCCGACCTGGACCCGCAACTGATCTGGAACGGTGTGCGCATTCGCCTGACGCCGGACCAGGTGCGGCAGTTGGGCGAGACCGGCGAAGTCGCGGTGGGCGATGCCCAGCTTGTGTGGCGCGGCAAGGATACGCAGGATTGGTCTGACCTGATTGTTCAGGCGCCACCGCTGTATATTCAAGAGAAGGTGCACCCCAAGGCCATCATAGACGACCTACAACGGCACCAGGCGTCCGCCGACGGCGCCGCGATTCAAACTGACCTATTCGGTGATTTCAACGGGGTGCCGCCGGATGCCCGCACCGAGTTCTACCAGCACGACGCGCACTGGTCGAACAGGATGATCCTGGGCGACAGCCTTCAGGTGATGGCCAGCCTCGCGGAGCGCGAGGGCCTACGCGGTAAAGTCCAATGCATCTATTTCGATCCGCCCTATGGCATTAAGTTCAACAGCAATTGGCAGGTTAGTACGCTATCGCGTGACGTGAAGGACGGTAAATTAGAAGATGTTTCGCGCGAGCCAGAGCAAGTGAAGGCATTCCGCGATACATGGAAAGACGGCATTCACAGCTATCTAACGTATCTCCGCGATCGCCTGACCGTTGCTCGCGAGCTGCTGACTGTGAGCGGCTCGATATTCGTACAGATCGGCGACGAAAATGTGCACCGCGTGCGGGCTTTGATGGATGAGGTGTTCGGTCCCGAGAATTTCATCTCTGAGATAACATTTCAGAAAACTGGCGGCCAAACAAGTGACTACCTCCCGGCAGTTCAGGACTATGTTCTTTGGTATGGTAGAAATTCAAAGGAGTTGAAATTTCGTCGCCTTTACAATCGAAAGGAAGTCGGAATTGGCCATGGCTCTGGCGCCAGATACGACCAAGTGGACGAGTTTGGCAGACCGTTCCAATTGACAAGCCTCACTTCGAACAGGCCGCCCGGTTCATTTCCGGTTACCTATAACGGTAGACAATTTGGCCCAAGTGGGGGTTATTGGAAAACGGGAGAGTTGGGCTTTTCTCGCCTTATCAAGGCCGCTCGCATTCAACTGGCAGGCCGAACACTTCGTTATGTTCGGTTTGTTGACGATTTTGCCGCATATCCGATAACTGACATCTGGACTGATGTCGCGGGCAGCCCAAGTAAAGTTTACGTTGTCCAAACAAGCCCGGCAGTCATCGAGAGGTGCCTGCTCATGGCGACAGACCCAGGCGACCTAGTCCTTGACCCAACATGCGGGTCCGGCACAACCGCCTACACGTCTGAACAATGGGGCCGGCGCTGGATTACTATCGACACATCGCGTGTTGCGCTTGCGCTCGCCCGCACGCGCCTGATGAGTGCCAGGTACGCCTATTATCTGTTGTCCGACAGCCGTGACGGCCGCCTTAAGGAACAAGCGGTCACCAGTAAACCGATGCCTGATAGCTCGACTCACAACGATATCCGGCAGGGTTTTGTCTATGAGCGAGCGCCGCACATCACCTTGAAATCGATAGCCAACAACGCGGAAATCGACATTATCTGGGATCGCGCTCAGATGAAACTGGAGCCGCTTCGCACTGCGTTAAATGAGGCATTGGGAAATAACTGGGACGAGTGGCAAATTCCCCGCGAGGCGGCACACGGATGGCCCACAGCCGCTCGCACCGCGCATTCTTCCTGGCTGGAGGTTCGCGTCCGCCGCCAGAACGAAATTGACGCTTCAATTAGTCGGGCGGCCGACGTGGAACTGCTCTTTGATCGTCCCTACGCTGACCCCAGCCGCATCCGCGTGGCTGGCCCCTTCACCGTGGAGAGTCTTTCTCCCCACCGGGTCATCCCCTCCGATAGCAACGAACTGATCGACACGCTGGACGCCAGCAACGCCAAACGCCGCCGCATTCTGGAGGCCGCCCCCCCCACCGATTTCGCCGCCATGGTTCTCGACAATCTGCAAGCTGCCGGCGTGCAAGGCCGCGACAAAGCGGACCGTGTGCGTTTTTCGTCGCTTGCCCCGTGGCCTGGGAAATGGATCGGCGCCGCCGGCACCTACCTGGAGGGGCCGGATGACCAAAAAACCGAGCGCCGCGCCGCCATCTTCATCGGCCCCGAATTCGGCACGGTAAGCCGCCCCGACCTGGTCGCCGCGGCGCGCGAGGCATCGGAGGCCCGTTTCGATCTATTGGTGGCCTGCGCCTTCGCCTACGACGCCCATTGCAGCGAACTGACCCGCCTCGGTCCGCTGAACATTTTTCAGGCCAAAATGAACCCGGACCTGCACATGGCCGACGATCTGAAAACCACTGGCCGGGGCAATATGTTCGTCGTGTTCGGCGAACCTGACATCGACATCGATCGCCTCGCCGGCGACCAACTGCGCGTGCGCGTGAACGGCATCGACGTGTTCGACCCCAACACTGGCGAAATTCGCTCCAACGACGTCAAAGGCATCGCCGCCTGGTTCATCGACACCGACTACAACGAGGAAAGTTTTTTCGTCCGCCATGCTTACTTCCTAGGCGCCAACGACCCCTACAAATCCCTCAAAACCGCCCTGAAAGCCGAAATCGACGAAGCCGCCTGGTCCACCCTTTACAGCGACACCAGCCGCCCCTTCCCCCGCCCCGCCACCGGCCGCTTAGCGGTCAAGGTAATCAACCATTTTGGCGACGAGGTGATGAAGGTGTACACGGTATGACAGACATTGCGAGGTTCCGCGTTGCGAAACTTGCTCAGTCCGTTGAGAACGTTTTGGGGGGAAACGGTCGTCCTATTTTTAAGTCGGCCAACCTACTATGGTCTGAACTGAGGCCTTGGGAGAAAGACCAACAAGCACCAATCTTCGAGCAGGATGACGCCTGCATCTACGCACTCGTACGAAACCATGGACGCTCGCACCGACGGGATATTATTGAGTATATTGGGATAACGAAGAACCCACATAGCCGGTTTTACAATCATGCTGTAGCGCAAGAAATTGTGAAGCTCAAGGGAACAACCTCATTGGCAATCGCCCCGGTAAACTTCATTTCAGGCCGTAACAATATTAGAAATCGCGACATGGCACTTCAGGAAATCGAGCACATTTTGATATGGGCCGCACAGCCCAGGTACAATATAAAGAAGAACTACACATTGCCTGGCTTAGGAAAAAATCGTGGCCACGCTTGGCATATTATCAACGGAGGTTACCGCTTCGCAGGGCAATTGCCGATTGAGATCATTTACCCATGGATGCTGTTTATTCCTGGAAGAAATCGCGCACTTAGAACACAGGAATCGTGAGATTTGACCGCATTTCTCATCGGAGATAGTTTTACCGACGCCCTGGCCCGACTGGAAGCAACCGACCAGAAGGCAGTGAAGACGTCGGCATTTGACCTTCAAATGAACCAATCGGCGCCTGGACTACAGCTACACCGCATCGATAAATCCAAGGACCCGAATTTCTGGTCCGTACGAGTGAGCCGCGACATCCGCATCATCGTTCACAAAACGGCCGCCAGTTTCTTGCTGGCTTATGTGGATCACCACGACCGCGCCTACGCCTGGGCCGAACGGCGACGGATCGAAGCACACCCCAAGACTGGAGCCGTGCAGATCGTGGAGGTGCGCGAGCGCGTCGAGGTAGCTGCGCCGGACCTGTTCACTCCGCCCCCCGAACCTGGCTCGGTTGCACAACCGCTGCCGGCCGAACCCCTGCTGTTTGAGGCACTTTCCACCGATGATCTGCTGGCGATCGGCGTTCCGATGGACTGGGTGGCGACCGTGCGGGGTGCAACCGAAACCCGCTTCTTCGATTTGGTGGCGCATCTGCCAGCGGAGGCCAGCGAGGCCCTGCTGGAATACGCGGCGACCGGAAAGCTGGCGAAACCGGAGCCCGCGCCGCCGGCCGCCGATCCCTTCACCCACCCCGACGCGCTTCGCCGCTTCCGTGTCGTGGAGAACATGGAGGAGTTGCAGGCCGCCCTGGATGCCCCCTGGGAAAAATGGGCGGTGTTCCTGCACCCGTCCCAACGCAGCATCATGGAGCGCGCCTACACCGGGCCGGCGCGCGTGGCGGGCTCCGCCGGGACCGGCAAGACCGTGGTGGCCCTGCACCGTGCCACCCGCCTCGCCCGCCTGGACGCCAACGCCCGCGTTCTGCTGACCACCTTCTCCCAACCCTTGGCCGACGCCCTGCAACGCAAGCTGGCGGTGTTGCTGGGGCACGATCTGGCGCGCACGCGGATCACCGTTGCGCCCTGGACCCGCCTCGCCGACGAACTGTTCCAACTCGTCTTCAGCCGCCGTCCTCGAGTTGCGACCGACGACCAGGTGCGCGCCGCGATGCTGGAAGCGGCGCAGGCTACCGGCGAAACCGGTTTTTCCGACCGCTTCCTGTTCGGCGAATTCACGCAAGTGATTGACGCCTGGCAGGTGGCCAGCATCGAGGCCTATGCCGAAACCCCGCGCCCGGGCCGCAGGAACCGCCTGGGCGCCCGCCAGCGCGAAAAGCTGTGGCCAATTTTCACGGCCGCCCGAGCACGGCTCCAGGAGCGCGGGCTGACAACGTGGCCGCATGTCTTCGCGGCGCTGACCGCACACCATGCCCATCGCACCGAAAAACCTTTCGATCACATCGTGGTGGACGAGGCGCAGGATTTGGGTGTGGCAGAACTGCGCCTTCTGGCCGTGCTGGCACGCCCCGGCACCGACACTCTGTTTTTCGCTGGCGACCTCGGCCAGCGCATCTTCCAGCCCCCGTTTTCCTGGAAGGCCCTTGGCGTGGACGTGCGCGGCCGCTCCGCCACCCTCAAAGTAAACTACCGCACCAGCCACCAGATACGGGAGGCCGCCGATCGACTGCTGCCCGCCACGGTGCGCGACATGGATGGCCGCGAAGAAGTCCGCCGCGGCACCATCAGCGTATTCGATGGCCCGCTCCCCGAAATCCTGGTGGCGCCTGACCAAGGCGCCGAAATCACCCGCGCCGGCCAATTCATCCAGGAAGCATTGGCCGCCGGCATCCACGCCGAGGAAATCGGCGTGTTCGTCCGCGACCGCCCCCAATTGGACCGCGCCCGCCGCGCCATCCAACGCGCCGGCCTAACCCCGGTCGAACCTGGCGACGCCGAAATGGGCGCCGCGGAACACGTCACGGTTGGCACCATGCACCTCGCCAAGGGCCTGGAATTCAAGGCGGTGCTTGTCCTGGCCTGCGACGACGAAGTGCTGCCCCTCGCCGCCCGCGTCGCCGCCGCCGTCGACGAGAGCGACCTGGAGGAAGTCTACGAAACTGAACGCCAGCTTTTCTATGTCGCCTGCACCCGCGCCCGCGATCGACTGCTGGTATCAGGCGTGCAGCCAGCATCGGAGTTTTTGGCGGACATGCGATGACGCACAAGGAACGTCTAAATAAGGCCCCCAGCTTCGCGACGTCTTTACGTATCGTGGCGTCGGCAAAGGTCAATATATCCTTGCGCTACCTGCTCGATTTCCGCGCGGATGTCGGCTCTAGGTGGAAAGCGCACAACGGACACTCGCATCGTGGACGCCCGGTTTGCGCCCAAGTCGGACGATCCGCGGGAGCTGTGCGAGACCACGAAGGTGGTCATTCGCCTCGGTCGAGCGCTCATGCGAGTTTCTACCCTTTGGCGGACCCACTGACGCCTTGCGGTGGCTTCGCTGCGCGTTGTAAGTGTCCTCTGGCCGCGAACCAGTGCGCCTCATCGCGGGCCTCTGAACCTAGATTTCGTCGGCACCTCTGCTAGCTTTAAGGGTCGCGCGTGATTTGCCAGGTCCGGACGCTTGGACCAACGTTTGTGCCGGAGTGGAGCGCATATGCGGGTATTGGTGTTGCACAGCGGTGGCATGGACTCCACAACCTGCCTGTACAAGGCCCACCGCGACGGCGCCGAAGTCTTCAGTCTTGGCATTGATTATGGCCAAAACCTTGCGGTCGAACTGATGTTTGCGCAGCGACATTGCGATGCGCTCGGCGTTCCACGCGACGTTGTCAAAGTGAACTGGCGTAAGCCTGAACGCCAGATTCCAATGGGCCGCTCGGTGAGTGAGATGCGTGCGAGCATTTCCCCCGCATTTCTTCCTGCCCGCAATTCGGTTTTCCTCTCTATCGCCTGTGCCTATGCTGCCGGCATTGAGGCACAGGAAGTGCACACCGGCATAAACAGTGTAGAATTCTCCGGCTATCCGGATTGCACTCCGAACTTTATGAACGCTTTCTCTGCAATGATGACGATTGCTAACCCAGGGGGTGCTCACATCGTCGCGCCATTGCTCAATATGGACAAGGCTGCAATCGCCGCTCTTGCGCGCGACCTTGGCATCGGCGAGCATGATACGTGGAGTTGCTATCGTCCGGAGTTGCGCGAAGGCTCGGTGGTTCCGTGTCGTCAGTGCGATGCCTGCCGGCTCCACGATCATGCATGGCGTGCGATCCAGACCTGATGTCGAGGATCGGCTTTGTAGCTTGCTCAAAAACGAAGAGCACGCTCAGACTGCCTGCGGCCGCACTTTATACCTCGCCACTGTTTCGCAAGTCGCTCCTGGCAGCGATTGATTGCTCTGAACGTGTTTATATCCTTTCGGCGAAGCACGGCCTTCTGAGCTGCAGCGATGTCATCGAACCTTATGATGTGACGCTCAAGACGATGAAACGGTCCGAACGCATGGCATGGGGCGATCGGGTCGGTGCGCAGTTGGATTCGGTAGTGCGACCGAGCGACACTGCAGTGTTGTTATGCGGGAGGGAATATTCACTCCCACTAAGGCCGTATCTCGATCGGCTTCAGGCGGTGATCGAAAGTCCGCTCGGCTCTTTGTCGATGGGCTCACGCCTTAGCTTCCTGCATGATCTCAATGGCGAAACTGAGCTCCGCGCCATGGCAGAGCGCTTCTTTTGGCTCATGAACCAAGTCTGGGTGGCGCAATCGGGCGGACGCCGCATCGAGGCAACCAATGGCCGTCAGACCTGGCCATCGCGCGGCGTCTATTTCATTCTTGCGCCGAATAATAGCGGGGCACGCCGTCACATGCCGCGTATCGTTCGCGTCGGGACGCACGCGGTCAGCCAGGGATCGAAGACTACGCTCTGGGACCGGGTGAGCACTCATCGTGGCACGGCCGCGGGTGGCGGCAGCCATCGATCCTCGATTTTCCGCCTCCATGTTGGTCGAGCATGGGCTCGATTTGCTGAGGCGGAAGTCTGGCCGGACAGCTGGGCGAAAGGCCAGTCAGCCGCGCTCGAGGTGCGGCAATTCGAGGAGCGACTTGAGCAGCAGGTCAGCCGCCTGATCGGCGCTATGCAGGTGGTGTGGCTTGACGTCGACGATGCACCGAGTCCTCACAGCGAACGAGCCTATATCGAGCGAAATGCGATCGGCCTCCTCTCGCGTTTGGGTCTATTGAACGCGAACGTGGAAGCCGACTGGCTCGGGCAGTTTAGTTCAGAATGGCGGATCGCGTCGTCTGGTTTGTGGAACCTTAACCATGTGTTTCGCCGCCCTGATCCGGACTTTGTCGAGCGGCTGACGGTTGCGGTCGAACGAACGATCGGCCGATGCCTGATTGACAATATTGTTCGTGGCGACGGGGACAAACCACCTGGCCAATTGAGCCTTTTATCTGAGAGCGGCGAAGAATGAGCGAACAAAAACTAAAAGAAGCTGAACTAATTGAGCTCGCGCCAAAGGCCATTGTCCATCTGCGAGCACAGCATCGCGCCAAACGCCTTGGACTGTTGTTCGGCGCAGGAATCAGTATCAATCTGGGGTATCCGCGGTGGGAGGCGCTAGTCAAGAAAATCGCCGCGCGTGCTGAGGTAGGTGCAATCGAGATTTGGGATCGTCTGGAAGCGAAGGGCGCGGGTGGGCGACCAATCACACGATCTCTTGCCTCGATTACTCAAATGCTATTCAGTGAGTTTCGCGAGCGGCGGATCGTCGCGCTTGACCTTGGGCCTTCGCTCACTTTCGTCCAGGAGCGCTCGATCAAAACCGACTGGCTCAGGCTCCTCCATGAAGAGCTTTATCAGGGCTTGGATGCGACCGCCCGCAAAGAAAGGCTTGCCCAACACCCCTACCTCAATGCGTTTACGAATATTATCAAGCAGTCGCCTCTTACGGTCACCTACAATTTCGACGACACTCTTGAACAGATGCTCGCGCTTGCGCGATCGGGGGACGAATCCGAGACGAGTCGCGGGTACGAAATGATTGACCGGCCCAATTCCCAGTTCCGTCGGCGGGATAGCGTAGTCTACCACCCTAACGGCTGTCTGCCGGCGGTTTTTGAGAACGGTGCTAGCGCCGACGTGGTGTTCGCCGACGACTCCTTTCAAGATCAGCTGATAAGTGCCGCCAACGGTAAATATATTCACCTGTCTGGGCACCTGTTTCGGAATACCTGCCTTCTAATTGGCCTTTCGCTGGAAGACTATACGCTTCAAAGTTTACTCCGCCAGAATGCTGTTCAGAACCCAGGCAACGTTCATTACATTGTTCAATACATCGCGGCCGACACCGCTCGTGATTCCGATGCCGAGGCTGTCATCTTCAAGGCTAACTTCGAGTCCTTTGGCCTCTACACGCTGTTCCTAAACGACGAAGAGATAAGAACCCTGGCAACACTTATCGAGATGGATACCGCGGCTTTCTCCTCCCGGCACGCCAAGCTCAAACCGAAGTTCGTTTATTACATGATCGGCTCAGTTGGCGCTGGAAAGAGCACCGCGGCGGGCAATTTTCGCAGTCTCATCACCTATGATGAGTGGATCGACGAGCGCAAGCCTGACCTCGCGAGGCCTGAAGGCGAGGTCAGCACCGATAAGATCAGCGGTCTGAATGAATGGATCGCGGAGCAATTCCACAAGAAGAATTTCGCGTTGCAGGACTGCAAGGAAGGCGTCCACGTAATCGATCGCGCGCCGCTTGATCCGCTGACTTTCGGTCCAAAGGAGGACCGCAATAAGAAGGCGAAGGCGCTTCTCGAAAAGATCACGGGCAATGGTGCGCTCGAGGTGGCACCCGGCCACATCATTCAGCTGAGCGCATCGCTTGAGGAAATCAGAATTCGCAATAGCCTCAAGCACAAATACTGGCCCGATGACGAATATGAGAAGTTGCTGCGCGAAATAGAGGAGGTCTACGGAGGGCTACCAAAATCGGTGATCTGCACGACGGGGCGTTCCGCCGCAGAGGTTGCCAAGCACGTAGCTCGCATTATCTTCCTAGGAGAATATCAGCCTGTGAACATACAGGATGAACTCAGCAACTACGCCGCTGCAGCCCAGACCGATGCCCAGAATTAGGACTTATCTTGCCGCGCCTCTGTTCAACGACAGGGAGCGCGCCTTTAACGAATCACTTGCGGCGATTCTCAGCACACACTGCGACGTCTTCCTGCCGCAGCGTGACGGCCTGCTGCTTGCCGAACTGCTCGCAAGCGGTATCCCGCCGAACGTTGCCGAGACACGTATCTTCGAGCGCGATCGGTTGGCGTTGACCAAATGCGAGATGCTCGTTGCCGTGCTCGATGGAGCTCATATTGACGAGGGCGTCGCGTTTGAGCTCGGCTTCGCTCACGCGCGCGGTTGCCTGTGCCTGGGACTTCAGTCCGACACGCGTCGAGCATTGCCGAGTGGCAACAATCCGATGATTGGTCGGGCCCTCAGTAGTATATTTACCTCTACTCGTGACCTTACTTCCTGTATCTCCTTCGAACACGCACTTCGGACGGGGGGCTCACACGCACAGCCGAATTGTTCACTGCCTTCCGAAAATGAGCGGCCATGCTGCTGGCCAACCGCACTAGATAACCACGAGATTCGCGTGCATCAAACGGTTTGCCGTTCGGTTACAGAGCAAGAATTTGATCAAGCCGACTAGGTGCAGGCGAGGCAAAGTGGACGGCGTTTGGTTCACGTCACGTCATCCGCGTTAGCCGGTATGTGGAATACCGGAAGTCCGCTTTCTTGAGCATTTTTCCTGGGCGGCCAGTCCGCCATCTGCCAAATATCTCGCCCTGTCACGCGATGCCTGAGTAGGACCGCCTTTGGCCGGAGGCGGACTTTTCAACTGAGTTTCTTCGCTATACCGCTTCACGCCGCTCCTGTATTTGCAGCGGGCGAGGATCCAGACGTCGGTGATCGGGCGATAGCTTACGGTCCCTCAGCAAGAAGCCAGGGGCAGAGCCCCTGGCCTTGTCACAGTTATCGACTAGGAAGCCGGCGGTTGCGGTGGTGTGACGACGATCTTGGTCGGATCGACGCCTGCGCCTTCCGGCGTCGTGAGCGCGACAGCAACGGCGAAGATCACCTGCGTCGTCCCGTCCGTCACCAGATCGATCTGGCCAGCGCCGGCGCCGGCGGCGGTGATGGAACCGAGGAAGGGATACGTGGCAATCGGAAACTGCGCCGGCGGGAATAGCGAGTTGGTTCCGGTGTTTGCGACAATGCTGCTCGCTGCAATGCCGGCGAGCGTGTTCATCGCCGGCGCAGTGCCATCGTTGTTCGTGATGCTGATGGGAAACTCCGCTTCGCCCTGGTCCCAGTTCGGCTGATTGGGATTGATTTCCAGGTTAACCGGGATCGGGGTAGGCCCTTGACTCTGAGACATGCAGAAACTCCGTGTGACTGCCACAGAAACGACCGCTCAAGGGTCGCTGCAGGCGTGTGGCACGCCTGTAGGGGGTGAACACGTGCGCGTGCACGCCAAGCCGCAGCGCGACAATGTCAGCAGGCGTCCGGCTATCGGACATGGATCACGCCCGCGACCATGAAACAAACGAGCATGATCACGGCGCCGATCACGAGGCCGACGCCGATACCTTCCTCGTAATCGCCGCGCGGCGCCTGGAATTCCTGATCGAGCGTTTCGTCGCCGGGCACATGTTCGAAATCCCAACTCATTGCGGCGCAGCCCCGCCCGCTGTCGCTGCCGCGGCATTGACCGCCTGCACCAGCTTCGCGTTCTCGACATTCGACGCAATCAGCTCGGCCAGCGCCGTCATAAGCAGCGGCTGCTGCTTCTGAGATGCCTGCACGACGATATTGGCCAGCACGGCGCAGATAGCCGCCACGGCATCCGGCATCGTGACGGGCATTTCCTGCGGCGCGTCAGGCACCAGGATCGCCGTCATGCGATGCACCAGGCTCTCCGCAATCTCCGGCTGCACGCGACGCAGCAGCCAGTTCATGCGCCCACGCGCCGCGGTGTCAGCCATTTTTGAACCTCGGGTCAATGGAGGAGAAATACTTCCAGACGCAGTTGACCGCCTGCGCGAAGAACAGGGCCGCGAGGGCGTGTGCTGCCCAATAGATGAATCCGATCACCTTGATCGCGAACAGATCGAGGGACATCCAGACCAGGCTCACCACGCCATCGACGAACAGATACCAGGCGGTCGCCCCCAGCAGCTCGTAGAAGTGATCGTCGACAAGCTGGCGGATCACGGCTTCAGCGGCTTGAACAGCATCGCGAGGCGCTCGGCGCACAGCGCGACGAAGAAATACGCAGCGGCCGATGTCGCATGCGCGATCGCGATCGAGTGGCCGTGCGCGGCTGCCATCACCAGTTCGAATTCCGCGCGGAGGCCATCGCCCAGCAACAGCATCGCGATGACGGCAAGCAGAGTGTCAGGGTGACGATCGACGAGGCGGCGGATCATTGCGCCTTTTCCGGCACTGGCACTGGCAACAGCACGTGTCGCCCGTCCAGCGTATCGAGCCGCGCGGCCATCTTGCGCACGCGCTTGGCCTGTGCCGCGGCCTTGTGGCCTTCATGATCGCGCTCGCACTCGACGCGCTTCAGAGTGGGACCGCGACGAGATTGCTGCGCCATCACTGCGAGCATCATGCCGAGCGTGCGGGACGTGAGCCCCTTGGCGGATGCGGCCTTTAAGGAATCGAACAGTGCGCGATCGTCAGTATTCACGGCCATCAGGCTCCAATTCAGTGGTTCGGCGTCCATTCTGCCAGCGGCTTGAATGGGAACTCGTCCGTCATGGACGAATTCGATGAACGCTGAGGCGTTCCAGGTTCGGCAGGTGCGGGCTATGCTCGTACCGCGAGTTTCGATCGCGCGTTACCATCGCATTGATCATGCAATCCAGCCCGATGGCGATCGTGTCGCCGAGTTCCGTTCGCTTGATTTCCACCAGCCGCTCGTCACCCCAGTTGCGGGTCTTCGTCAGCAGCTCATGCTTGATCATTGTGCCGACGTTGCGAGTCACGACGGGCTTCGCCACTCCGAGGATCGGCGCCAGATCCTTTACCGACATGCCAGACTCAGCTTGCATGCGCGGCACGACGACCAGCAGATGCACTTGGCGCATCGTCAGCTCAGGTTCCTGAGGCAGAACCCAGCGCATCTCGCTAATGACTTCGTGGAGGGTATAAGGGGCAAATCGCCTGTCGCTCATGCAATCCTCACTGCCCGCGCCAGATCACGCGGCGGGACCGTGAATCACATTTGCATGTGCACCCTGTCAATGCGCTTTCTGCGAGCCGCGCGCCGTCGTGGATTTAATTCTCGGACACAGGCAGCGGTGCTGTTGGATCAGGCGCTCGACATCGCGCCCCACATCCTTCGACACCTGGAATAGGCGCAGGAATGGCTTATCCCATGGCGGCACGACGCGCACGATGACGCCGCCGGTGCTTGCATCGCCCGCCGACGCCATGTGCGCCTCGTATCCGTCAGGCGTGACGCAGCGCATGTTGCTTTGCCAGTGGAACGGTTTTTCCGGCACGGCTACGCCCCCTTGGGCTCGCCATCCTCGGGCTTGGTCTCTGGCGTCAGGACCATGTCCAGCGCCTCGGCCGTGTCGCCGATTTCCTTGGCCAGTGCATCAGCGCTCGCGGCCGCAGCTTCACCGGCAGCGATCTTCGCATCGATATCCGCGCGCGCACCGATCGCGCTCTGGATCAGCGCCGTGGGCCGCGTGCGTGT